>SPKZ01009115.1_pt1 | contig 10256 bp, 6 predicted proteins | sample 2456571 | NCBI WGS metagenome assembly SPKZ01 (sample SAMN11192286, study PRJNA482655) | marine metagenome | biome: ENVO:00000447; feature: ENVO:00000244|ENVO:00000211|ENVO:00000569|ENVO:00002023; material: ENVO:00002151; isolation source: ocean water from marine abyssalpelagic zone ...
AACAGCCGCTGCAGCGCCTTCAAGATATTGACTTCATCATCGACGAAAAGAACGGTGTGCTCGAAGCGCATCAGCCCTTGCCTGTTGTTCACGATCCAACGTTCCTACTCCAAGTCGCGTGCCAACTCGCTGCGCGAGGGGTTTCGCTTCGACATCCAAGCACTTGGCGCGCGCACCTACCGATCGCTCGAAAACGACCGTCAGTCTCGCGATTGGGATGTCGTTGTGAGCCGCGTCGGAAGGCGATCGGCAGATTGCCGGTCGACTGCGCGAGCGCCGCGGCACTGCGATGTCGCAGCGCGACGTGCGAACGCGCGTCTCGACTCGGCAAAATCACCGCACGCAAGGAGTGCGCAGCGACCGGTCTTCGTGGTTGGAACCCCGCGATTCCCAATTTCGGGAATTCCCAGATCCGGGAACCGCGCTCTCTGCTGGCAAGCGCCGCAAGCGAGCGGTGAGCCGAAGACGAATGGAGCCCGCAACGGGGCCGCTAGGAGCTGCCGAGTCCGAGTCGCTCTCGTTCGTAGGAGCCGGCTTGCACGCTGTCGCACCACGGGCGGTTCGCGAGGTACCACGAAACCGTGGCGGCGAGACCGCTCTCGAAGTCGTGCGCCGGCTTCCAGCCGAGCTCCGCGTGAATCTTCGAAGCGTCGATCGCGTAGCGACGGTCGTGACCCGGTCGATCCGCGACGAACGTCTTCAAGCCGAGATAGCCGCCATCGACTCCCGCGAGCGCGGGATTCGACGCAGCGGGCAGCGCTTTCTCGAGCTCGGCGCACAGCGCGTCGACCACTTGCAGGTTGGCCAGCTCGCTGGCGCCCCCGATGTTGTACTTCTCGCCGAGGCGACCGCGCTGCAAGACGGCCAGGATGCCCGCACAGTGATCCTCCACGTAGAGCCAGTCGCGCACGTTGCCGCCGTCGCCGTAGATGGGAAGCTTCTTTCCTTCCGAGGCGTTGAGGATCATCAGCGGCAGCAGTTTCTCGGGAAACTGGAAGGGCCCGTAGTTGTTCGAGCAGTTCGTGATCAACGCAGGCAACGCGTAGGTGGCGTGGTACGCACGCACGAGGTGGTCGGCGCTGGCCTTCGAGGCGGAGTACGGGGAGTTCGGCTCGTACGGGGTGGTCTCGGTAAACGCGCCGGTCTCGCCCAGTGAGCCGTAGACCTCGTCGGTCGATACGTGAAGAAACCGGAATCTCTCCCGCAGTGCCGCGTCGGCGGTCTCGAGGTAGGCACGCGTCGCGTCGAGCAGCGTGAAGGCGCCCACGATGTTGGTTTCGACGAATGCCGCTGGGCCGTCGATCGAGCGGTCGACGTGGGTCTCGGCGGCGAAATTCAGGATTGCGGTGGGGCGCTTCACACGGATCAGTTCGTCGACCGCGGCCCGGTCGGCGATGTCGATCCGTGACAACGCGTAGCGCGGGTCTGAGGCGACGTCTGCGAGGCTCTCGAGGTGGCCCGCGTAAGTGAGCTTGTCGGCGACGACCACGTGCGCGTCGCTCCGCGCGAGCGCGAGGCGCACGAAGTTCGAGCCGATGAAGCCGGCGCCGCCGGTGACGATCCAGACGTCTTGCATGGGCACGAAAATCTATCGAAGCCGAACGGCCGGGGCGAACGACCCCGTGAATGAATCAGACGTAGTTGCCACCTTCCGGGACGGCAAGGCGATTGTTCGCGCGCTTGTGGCGCTCAACCTCCTCGTGAAGATCTCCGGTCGTCACGGGCGTGGCGGTCTCATTGCCCGCCTCACAGCGCGCCTTGCGACGCAGCACCGAGTGCATGATGTGGATCCACTCGCCGGTCGACGGAGCCGGGTAGCTCTCGACAACGTCCTTCCAGTCGATGGATTCGAAGAGCTTGTGATCCGCGCGATCCTCGGAGCGCGCGGCGTGGATGCGCAGCGCCGCGATGATGTCGTCGGGGAAGGTCGGGGAGACTTCGACGATCCGCTCGAGACGCCCCGGCTGCAAGAAGGCCTGGCGCAGCGTGTCGGGGTGGCTCGTCGAGCCGACCACCAGCGTGTTCTCGACGTGGATCGTGCGGTCGACGAGGTCGAGGAGGAAATCCATGACCGGGCCGATGGGCAGGTCGGGTCGACGCGTGCCGATCTCGTGCGCCTGGGAGAACTCGAGTTCGTCGAAGAGTACCGTGGTGGGCGGCATCTCACCGAGGGTCTGCGACCACTGGTTCACGAGGTCCCCCACCTTGATGCCGTGCTGCACCACCTCGATCACGAGCCGCGGAACGTCGACGCGAAGAAAGGCGGTTTCGGTGAGACTCGCGAGGGCAGCGGCGATCAGACGCTTGCCGGTTCCCTGGCGCCCGATGAGGAGCAGCCCGGAGGGTGGATAGGTTCCCCAGCGCTCGTAGACCTCGGGGTTCGTCGCGGCGCACGCGTAGGTCTGGATCTCTTCCCGCGGTCCGACGAGTCCGCCGATCTGGTCCAGCTCGATCTCGGGCAGAGGGTCGATCTCCGTGGCGCGCGACACCGGATCGTGCTTGCGGGCAAAGCTCGACCAGAGGTTCTGCGCTCGCTCCTTCCGGATACTGCGGTCCATCTCATCGTTCAGTCTACTCGACCTGTCTCCCCGCCGTGCAAAGGCGTGCGTGAGCAAGGGCAGTCAGCCATCGATGAACGTAGCCGGGTCCAGCCGGGCTCCGCCCGAACGGGGATGCCTAAGGCCCGAAGAGGTCGACCATGCGTTCATCGGAGGAAGCGGGGCGGGCGCGGTGGCGCGCCCAGTCTCGGAGTTCTTTGATGCGCTCCTCGTACGTGTCGTAGAGGGGCACCGCCTCGGTAATGGCGTCCGAGAGGTCGTCCTCGTCGAGCTCCCGACCCTCGGAGAACGCCCCGTACAGAGCGGAGGCGACGATCTGCTCGAGCTCGGCGCCCGTCAGGCGCGCGGCCTGCTCAGCGAGCTCGTCGAGGCGAAAGTGTCGCGGGTCACGCCCGCGCTTCGCCAGGTGGATCGAGAGGATCTCGGCGCGTTCCTCTGCCGACGGAAGGTCGACGAAGAAGATCTCGTCGAAACGACCGCGTCGCAGCAGCTCCGGTGGAAGTCCCGTCACATCGTTGGCGGTGGCGACCACAAAGACCGGTGCGCGCTTCTCCGCCAGCCACGTGAGGAAGGAGCCGAACACGCGGCTCGCCGCGGCGTCGCTTCCCGACGCGCTGAAGCCCTTCTCGATTTCGTCGATCCAGAGCACCGCCGGAGCGAGGGATTCGGCCACCGCGATCGCCTCGCGCATGGCCATCTCGGGGCTCTGGCTGACACTGCCAAACGCCGAAGCGAGGTCGAGGCGAAGCAGGGGAAACTGCCACTCGCGCGCCACGGCCTTCGCCGACAGCGACTTGCCGCAGCCCTGCACGCCGAGCAGCAACAATCCGCGAGGGCTCGGCAACCCGAAGCGGCGCGCCTCCTCGCCGAAGGCGCGGCGGCGTTCCCGCAGCCAGAGCTAGAGCTCTTCGAGACCGCCGACGGCCTCGAGGCTCTCGTCTTCGCCGTCGTAGAACGACAGGGCCGGCGTCCGTCCGAGCACCCGGCGCTTCTCGCGCACCACCTCGCCGACGCAGCTCGGGCCGAGCCCACCGGCGACGCGACAAGCCTTGCGAAAGACGCGGACGGCTTCGGACGCTGTGAGTCCGAGGGCGCCACGCACGGCGTCGTCCAGCACCGTCTCATCGGTCGATGCTTTGTCTCCCTGCTGCTTCTCCACGACGCGGTGAAAGAGCTTCGAAAGCTCGGCCGCACTCGGCAGCGGAAAGTCGACGCGCGCGGCCTCGCGCACGAGCTCGAGCGGAAGCTCGAGGACGGGCGCCACGAGCACGAGGATCTGGAGACGCGCTCCGAACACCGGGAGAAGGTCGCGCATACGCCGCACCGCCACCGGGTCGTCGAGGACGCGATGGGCGTCGAGTACGACGAACAGCGCCGGAGCTTCGTGGGCGGCCATGGCTTCGAGTCCCGCTGCGAACGACCCCGCGCCCGGGCAGTCGAGCTCCGAGATCGAGTTGCCCTGCGCTCCGAGTCCCGAGCCGAGCGTCCAAGGCAGGCACGTGCGGTCGCTGCCCGCGGCGACGCGCTCGAGGAGCTTGAGTGCGCGGTCCTCCTCGAAGCTCTCGAGTGCCACCAGTCGCCAGCCCGAGCGGATGACGTGGGTGAGTTCTTCGGCGGCGCTCATCGCTGCACTCTCACTCGGTGTCGGCCGTCAGTCGGACGACTTCTTCGAACGTCGTGACCCCTTCCGCGAGGCTGCGGACCGCGGAGTCGCGCAGGGACTCCATGCCCTCGATGCGACCCGCACGGGCGATCTCGTTGGCGTCCTTTCCCTCGTTGATGAGTGTGCGGATGCGCCGCCCGACGTCGAGCATCTCGAACACGCCGACCCGCCCGTAGAGTCCCGTGTGCCGGCACTCGACGCAGCCCTCGCCCCAGCGCACCTTCAGCTGGTCGCGCCGCTCGGTCGGAACCTTGAGCCCCAACGCCGCCACCTGATCGGCGTTCAGTCGACCCTCCACCGCGCAGCGCTCGCAGATGCGCCGCACGAGGCGCTGGGCGACGACGCCCCGCAGCACGCTCGACAGCAGGAACCGCTCCACGCCCAGCTCGGTGAGGCGGGTGACGGCGCCCGAGGCGTTGCGGGTGTGCACGGTCGAGAACACGAGGTGGCCTGTGAGTGCCGCCTGAACCGCCATCTGCGCCGTGTCGGAGTCGCGGATCTCACCGACCATGATGATGTCGGGGTCCTGACGAAGGATCGTACGCAGCGCCTGGGCGAAGCCGATGTCGATCTGCGGCTGGACCTGCACCTGGCAGAAGCGCGGGTCGACCATCTCGATCGGGTCCTCGACGCTCGTGATGTTGATCTCGGGGCCCGAGAGGTACCGAAGCGTCGAGTAGAGGGTCGTGGTCTTACCCGAGCCGGTCGGACCCGTCACGAGGATCAGGCCGTTGGGGCACGTGATCCACTTCTCGTAGCGCTCGCGTTCGGCGGCGCTGAAGCCCAGGTCCTGCATGTCGGCGAGCAGCACGCTCGGATCGAAGACGCGGATGACGATCTTCTCGCCGAAGGCGGTCGACATACTCGAGACACGCAGCTCGACCTCGCGGTCGGCGCGGTGAGTCTTGATGCGTCCGTCCTGCGAGCGCCGCCGCTCCGCGATGTTCATGCCGGCCATGACTTTCACGCGCGAGGTGATGGCGCCGTGCACCGACTTCGGCACCGTTTCGATCTCGTGCAGGATGCCGTCGATGCGGAAGCGGAATACCGCGTCCTCGGCGCGCGGCTCGAGGTGGATATCGGAGGCGCGCTGTTCGAAGGCGTAGTTGAGGAGATAGTCGACCGCCGCGACGACGTGCTCGTCGTCGTTCCCCGAGGCGAGCTCGTCGTTGCTGCGCAGCTCCACGAGCTGCACCAGTGCGCCGCCTCTCGAGCCCCCGCCGAGCTCCTGCTGGGCTTTCGAGACCTTGGAGCGGAAGCCGTAGACGCGGTCGATGATCGCCAGGATGTCCGTCTTGGCGGAAACCACGTACTCGAGGGGATTCGACAGCGAGTTCTCGAGGGACTCGCGGAGCGCCGAGTCGAGCGGGTCGGTGAGCGCGATCTTGAGCGTGTCGCCCCGGCGCTCGATGGGGATCACGGCGTGGTGTCGCGCGAACGGGCGCGAGAAGGTCTTCGAGACCAGGTCGTTGTCGACGCGCAGCGGATCGATCTTCAGATAGTCGAGACCGGCACGGCGGGCGAGGTTCTCGGCCACGAGGTCCTCATCGATGCGCCGCTGCGGGTTCTTCGGGTGGGGAACGCGAGCGATCGCGACGATCTCCGCGGGGGTCACGCTGTAGCGCGCGGCGGCCTGCGATCGCAGCGAGCCGACCTTCTCCTTCAAGACCTGGCTACGCAGCGTGGCGCGTCGCGCTGTGATGTCTGCGGCCTGGTCGGGAGGCAGCAGCTCTTCGTGGACGAGCAGCTCCAGGACTTCTTCGAGAGTCAGGGCGGGGCGCGGATCGATGCGCTGCACACCCGCCGACTCGGGCGCAGGGTCGTGCCGCTGCGGACGCCTCTCGGTCGGCATGTGGCAGCCCCCTCCTGCGCCGGTCCAGCGGCGCCCCGTCTCCGTATCGGTCGCCAGGGCCCAGAAAACGACCCCATTGTCGGGGGGAAAGACCCCCTCCGTGAACGTGTCTGGGAAGCTCCTCGGGTCGCGCGGCGCCGGTACCCTGCACGGCGTGTTCGATCGCCTCGACCCGCCCCTGATCGCCCAGGCCACACGCCACCTGCGCCGAGCCGAGCCGCGCATGGGAACTCTCGTCAAGCGCATCGGACCGTGCGCCATGCGCCGGAGCGGCGATCCGTACCGCGCGCTCGTCCGATCGGTCATCTACCAGCAGCTCGCCGGCGCGGCTGCCGGTGCGATCGCGGGCCGACTGAAGGCGCGACACCGCGGACGTTTTCCCACGCCGGCGGCTCTCCTCGCGGAATCCGACGCGGACCTGCGCGGTGTCGGTCTGTCGCGGCAGAAGGCCGCCACCCTGCGAGAGATCGCGCGCGCCTTCGACGAGGGACGACTTAGCAACCGCGCGCTCTACCGGATGTCCGACGCCGCCGTCATCGAAGCGGTCACCGAGCTGCGAGGCGTCGGCGAGTGGACCGCCCACATGCTCCTGATCTCATCGCTCGGGCGGCCGGACGTCCTGCCCGTAGGCGACTTCGGCATCCGCAAGGGCGCCACGCGCCTCTTCGGCCTCCCGGCTCTCGCCAGGCCGGCAGAGCTCGAAGCGCTGGCGGCTCCCTGGCGACCGTACCGGAGCGTCGCCAGCTGGTATTTGTGGCGCCGCGCCGATGAGCCCGGTTGACGTCTACGTCCCGGGCGCGACGCCCCGACTTGCGCGATATTCCCGCCGGCTCGGATCGGCGGGTTCCCATGGAACCTCCGCCGACCGCGTTCTGTGCGCGTCCCCATCGTCTAGCGGCCTAGGACTCCGCCCTTTCAAGGCGGCAACACGGGTTCGAGTCCCGTTGGGGACGCCACTTCCTCTCTTGATTTCAACCGGTGATGGACTGGCTTCCCTGCCGGACTATTGCCCGATGTACCCGAGTGCTCGCAGTCGCTCCAGCGTCTCGGAGTCGGACAGCGCCTCTCCGCGGTTCCGGCCGTAGTTTCGCACCAGCAGCTGCTTGTACTCCTCCAGGCGGCGAGCCATCTCCGCGTGATCGGGATCGTTGGCGCGGAAGAGGTTGCGGCGTTCCTCGGGGTCCGCGGCCAGATCGAACGCCTCGAAACCCCAGCGCTCGCCGTCGAGGTTGCGGAGCTTGTAGACGCGGTCTCCCCGGCGCAGCCGCGCCCAGACGAGGTTCGGATCGGTGTCGGCGTAGAAGCGCCCGGCGAGCTGCCATCCCTTGAATTCGTCGGCGAAGCGCGGGCCGATCACCGAGGTGTGCGAGAAGGCCAGGAGGTCGGGGGCCTCGGCCTCGCCGAGCAGTGCTGGGGTGAGGTCGACACCCTCGGGACCTGCGTCGGGCGGCAGCTCCAAGCCCGCGAGGCCCGCGAGTGTCGGAAAGACGTCGATCGAGCGCGTCACCGCGGCGTAGCGGTCCGACGCGAAGGACTGCGAGCCCGAGCGGACGATCCACGGCGTGCTCAGCACCTCGGGCGCCAGCTGAAGGCCGTGGGTCCACTTGAAGAGCGTGCCATCTCGGTAGAGCGTCTCGCCATGATCGGCGGTAAAGGCCACCAGGCTCCGGTCGAGGAGCCCGCGCTCGCGGAGTACCTCGAGGGTGCGGCCGAAGAGCCGGTCGAGGACCCAGACGTCGGCCTTGTACGTGACTTCGAGCACGCGCGCCAACTCGCGGACGTCGCTCTCGGAGAGGCCGAGCGCTTCGACGTGATTCGGGAAGTTCCACTGGAGCGGGCGCCGGTTCCGCTCGTAGAGGGGCCACCAACGCGCAAAGTCCGCGCGCGTCACGCCCCGCGCCTCTTCGGGGAAACGCTCCAGAAAGCGGTCGTAGTCTCGATCGAATACCTGGATGTGATAGGGATCGTGGGTGATGGTGAAGTTCACGACGACGAACGCGCGGTAGTCGGGATCCGCTTCGAGCCGATCGAGCAGCTCGGCAAAGCGCGGATCGCCCGGCTGGAGGAGCGCCAGCTTCTGGTCCCGCTTGCGCGGAGGCTTGGCGTAGGTGACGTGCTCGTCTGGGACACCCTGGAAATAGCCGAGGTCCCACGAGGCCATCGAGTGGGCGCCCCAGAACCAGGGGTCGTAGCCGGCGTCCGCGAAAGCCTCGGTGATCAGGTAGAGATCCTGCGGCAGGCGGGCCGGGTGGTAGTAGACGCCGTGGCGGTACGCCTGTACGCCCGAGAAGAGCGAGGCGAAGGCAATCCCCGACTGCCCGGACTCGCTCTGGTGGCGCTCGAAGACGACGCCTTCGCTGGCGAAACGCGCCAGGTTCGGCGTGAACGAGACCTCCGGGGCGTATGGCGCGAGGTAGTCGCGGTTGAGCGCGCAGGTGGCGTAGAGCAGTACCAGTCGCGGCCGCTCAGGCGCGTCGGCGCAGCCCGTCGCCAGTACCACCGCCAACAGCAAAACGGCGCTCGGTGAGGCGAGCCGGAGGACCCGTGCAGGGCGCCGGGAGATCATGCTTTGCCCTCGGCACGAGAGTCTGGTCATTCGCGGAGCCCGCGCAACCGCTCCCTCCAGAGAGGTGCACAGCTGTCGACGCGCTGGGTGACGTCGGCAAAGCGGAAGATTCCGAAATCATCGCGGCTCGTGTGATAAGAGCGGTCCTGCAGCAACCCGAGGCTGCTACCGAAGTAGGTGTCGAAGATGAGCCTGAACGTATTGACCGGTGAGATGGATTCGTAGAACCGGCTCGCGCCGTCTTTCCCCGGAAGATGGAAGGCGTTCAGGATGGAAAAAGATTCGGTCAGGCACGTCTCTTCGACATCGCGGCTCCCGAAGAGCCGCAGGCCGTGATCGCCCTGCAAGACGACGACGGGCGGAGTCTCGGAATCCGAGAGGATCCGCTCGATGACGTCCTTCATCAGGACGTTCAGGTAGTGCACCTGATCGGCATAGGCCTGCATGTAGGTTCGGAGCTCCAGGGGCGAATGCTCGACAAAATAGCGGAGTCGCAGATCGCGCGGCTCGCCGCGCGGGCCGAAGACGAAGGGTGCGTGCGGCGACTTGATGTGTGCGAAGACGAACTTCGGCCCCGGTGTCTCCGGCTGCGCCGCGAGCTGCGCAATCGCGAACTCCACCAGCTCGCGATCGACGCTTTGCCGTTCCGACCGCGAGCTGGTTGGGGGTATCTGCGAGAGGCTGGGAAGCCACGTCATTTGCATCAGCGCCTGCTCGAATTCGTTCGTGAACTCGCGCGGACTCTTCAGGCGGATCCTCTCCGCATCCGCAACGGAGACGAACCCCGGCCCCGACATGATGTTGACGATCCGATAGCCCTGCGCCTTCAGGATCGAAACCACCTTGTTGTGGTAGGTGCGACGAGTGAGGGAAGCGGTGTCGGTGGATTCGTGACCCGCGCTGCTCGCCCCGGGGTCCACGTACTCGAAATTCAAGACCGCCGGAACGACGGCGCGGGTGTGCGTGTAGTTGCTGAAGCTCTTCTCAGCGATGGAGAAGCCCTTCCGGCGCAGAAACGCCACGAACTCGGAATTGTCGTAGTCATAGAACTTCCGCAGCGTATCGGCGCGGGTGTAGGCGTCGAGCACGATGTAGTAGATGTCGGGCAGAGTCCCCGGTGGGGTCTCGAAACCGGCGTCGACGGCCATCGGGTGCACGGTCGCCACGTCCGGGACGGCTTCCTCCCTCGGCTGCGCGAGATACATCCCGATCTGGGAGAGCGGTAACACGCACAGCGCGGCTGCGCCGACGTTCAGGACCCGGGTGAACCGGCTCCAGTTCTCGACAAGGCGGCCGGCCAGCAGAGCGAGAGCGGTCAGTGCGGAAGCCACGAGCGCCAGGCCCCACGCGGCATCCAGCGCTCCGAAGCGGGCCTCCAGCTCCTCGAGGCCGGCGGGTGAGAAGAGGAAGACCAGGAAGAGGGAGGTCCGCAGTCCGGCCAGGGGGGTGTTGCGCGACACGAGCGCGAGAATCAGGAACAGACATGCGCTGGCAGCGACGAGCACGAAGGTCGAGCGCATCACGTGCTCGAGAGGCACCTCCCCCAGGTTCTTCGACAACAGGTAGAGCACCGGGTAGACGCTCAGAAGAAAGGGGTGGAACACGCGCATTGTCATC
>SPKZ01020040.1_pt1 | contig 10256 bp, 11 predicted proteins | sample 2456571 | NCBI WGS metagenome assembly SPKZ01 (sample SAMN11192286, study PRJNA482655) | marine metagenome | biome: ENVO:00000447; feature: ENVO:00000244|ENVO:00000211|ENVO:00000569|ENVO:00002023; material: ENVO:00002151; isolation source: ocean water from marine abyssalpelagic zone ...
GCCGAAGAAGGAGGGGTCGACGGGCGCGTTCCTCATGGAACGCCTGATCGTCGCGGCCGAAGCGAAGGGCGTCGTCACCGAAGCGAACGCGCTCTGCGAGACCCTCGTCGCCGATCCCGACGGCCGGGTCGTCGGCGTCGTCTACGTGAAGGAGGGACACGAGTTCGTCGTGCGCGCCCGGCGCTCCGTGGTGCTCGCCGCCGGCGGCTTCGTGAATAACGAGGAGATGGTGGGCCAGTACGCGCCCCACCTGCGCAAGGCCCGCTTCAATGCCGCCACCGATGGCGACGACGGTCGCGGCATTCGCATGGGGATGGGTGCAGGCGGCGCGGCGGTGCGAATGCACATGACGAGCGTGACGCTGCCCTTCTACCCACCGAAGTCGCTGATGCGGGGCATCTTCATCAACGCCAGTGGACAGCGCTTCATGCCCGAAGACTCGTATCAGGGACGCGCCGGTGAGATCTGCCTCCTGCAGGAAAACGGCCGCGTCTGGCTGCTGCTCGACGACGAGAACTTCGAGCGACCCCACTTCGGGGGAGGAGAGCTGGCCGCCGTGGGCGAAACGATCGAAGAGGTCGAGCGCGAGCTCGGCTTCGTGGCCGGCACCCTGCAGAGCACGGTCGCGATCTACAACGACCACGCAGCGCGCGGCGAAGACCCGCTGTTCCACAAGTCCCCCGAATACCTGGTTCCCCTCACCGCGCCGCCGTACGGCGTTCTCGACCTGAGTTGGGACAAAGCCATCTACGCCGCCTTCACCCTCGGCGGCCTCCACACGAACACTCGGGCGGAGGTGCTCGACGCGGACGGCCATCCCGTCGCCGGCCTGTTCGCTGCCGGTCGCACGGCGGCTTCGTTCTCCTCGCCCGGCTACAGCAGCGGTTCGTCGGTGGGCGAAGCCATGTTCTTCGGACGCGTCGCGGGCCGCAACGGCGCAGCCACGACACCGCATTGACCACCCACCCCAGAAGGAGCGCCCCATGACCCTGACACTCCAGGAGATCTCGGATCGCATCGAGATCAACGACCTGCTCACCGCCTACAGCACCTGCGTGGACTCGGCGGATTGGCAGGGCTTCGCGGGTCTCTTTACTCCCGACGCACTCATCGACTACTCGGCGATGGGCGGAAGCAAGGGGGGCGTCAAGGAGACCGTCGAGTTTCTCACGAAAGCGATGGGGCAATTCGAGTCGACGCAGCACATGGTCGCCAACCACGCGGTCGATCTGCAGGGCGATCGCGCCACGGTGAAGACCGTCTGCCACAACCCCATGGTCATGAACGGCGGCCACGTCTTCTACTGCGGCCTGTGGTACTGCGATCAGGTCGTGCGCACGCCGGACGGCTGGCGCTTCGCGGAGCGGGTCGAGGAGAAGTCCTACTTCTTCAACCTGCCCGAAGATTTCGTGTTTCCCGAGTAGCCCGCTTTCGCTCCTGCCAGTCGACCGGCGCGGCAGGACTTCGATGAGATAGCTTCTCCAGCCGGCAGCAGGAGAGCGACCCGTGACGGAGCCCGGCACGCCGATCGAAGCAGCCAAGACCCTCGACCCCGACCAACTCGTGGCCGGGGACAGCGACGAGCTGCTGTCGCTCGCGGACGACACACCGGAGACACTCCTCGAGCGCTTCGAAGAGCGCGGCTGGGGCGATGGGCTGCCGTTGATTCCGCCCACGCCGGAGCGTGTCCTTGCGATGCTCGGCGGCGCGGACCCCTCCGAGATCATCGCGACCTTGCCGCCGCGCCGTGGTCTCGCGACGCGGCGCGCCCTCGCCATCAACGCGGTCCTCGCCGGCTGCCGCCCGGGTCTCCTGCCCGTCCTGACCACAGCGATCCGCGCGCTCGCCCGCCCCGAGGTGAACCTCCGCGGCGTGAACGCCACCACGCACCCGGTCGCACCCCTCGTGATCGTGCACGGCGACGCCGTGGCAGAACTCGGCTTCAACGCCGGTCTCGGAACATTCGGCCCGGGCAGCCGTTCGAACGCGGCGCTCGGGCGCGCTGTCCGGCTCGTCCTGCTCCACATCGCGGGCGCGCGACCCGGCGTGGGCGACGCTTCGACGCAGGGGCAGCCGTCGAAGTACGCCTACTGCATCGCCGAGAACCGCGAGGCGAGCCCTTGGGAGAGCTATCCGCACAGCTGCGGCATCGACGCGCGCAGTGCCGTCACCGTGCACTGCGGCGAGAACCCGCACAACTTCCACGACATGGAACGCGAGGGCGACCCGGCGAGCATCCTCGACAAGGGCGCCAGCGTCATGGCGACACTCGGGTCGAACAACGCGCCCGTCTCGTCCGCCGAGTTCTTCGTCGTCCTCGGCCCCGAGCACGCGACCAGCATCGCGGGCGCGGGCTGGAGCCGCCGCGACGTTCAGAGCTACTTGTACGAGCGCGCCCGTCTGCCGGCCGGGGACTTTCGACGGGCCTTCGACGTCACCCAGTACCGCGCCTGGGAGAACGCGCTTTCCGACAGCGATCCGAAGCCTGTGACCGACCATCCGGACAACATCCGCGTATTGGTGGCGGGGGGGGCGGGCAAGCACTCGTGCGTGATTCCGAGCTGGGGGATGACCCGCAGCGTAACCGCGGCGCTCGAAGACTGAGAAGAGCACGACACCAGGGAGGGAACAATGAGCATTCAGGTATTCGCACCGGACGGTGCCGTGGGCGGCGAGACGCGAGAGCTCGCGGCACCGCTCGACACCCTCGCCGAGCGCCGGCTCGCGATTCTCGACAACGGCAAGCCCAACGCCGACGTCCTCATGCAACGCATGGCGAACGCTCTCGTCGAGCGGACGGCCGTGCAGTACACCGGGATGAGCCGCAAGCAAACCGCAGCCACACCGTGCGACGCGGAGCTTCTCGCCAACCTCGCCCAGAACGCCGACCTCGTCATCACCGGCAGCGCGGATTGAGGCTCGTGCACGTCGTGGAGTGTCCACGACACGGTTCAGCTCGAAGCCGCCGGCGTTCCCACCGTGGTCATCGCCACCGAGAAGCTCGAGGCGCTCTGCCGCGAAGTCGCCCGCTCCTACGGTCTGCCGCAGACGCGGATCGTCGTGGTTCCGCACCCGCTCGGCGGGACACCGCCCGATCGACTGCAGGCCTGGGCCGACACCGCCATCGACACGCTCGTAGCGCGCTTCCTTGGGAGTCGCGCAGCAGGAGCATGACCCGAGAGTTGCCCCGCTCGGCGATCCCGCAACGCCTGGGAACGCAAGCGCGAAGCGAACGCAGCGAGGCGTCACCGAGCGAAGCTGGGTCGACCCGGGCTCCGCCCGCGTCGGGGATCCAGAACTAGCTGGCAACCCAGTGGACGAGCAGGTGGTGCGCGATTGCCATGGGCGGCGGGACGATCAGCTCGGCGCCCTTGGGGTCGCCGCCGAGTGCGCGCTCGACGCGATCCTTCTCGAACCACGACGCGTCCTCGAGTTCGAAGCGATCGACCTCTACCGCGTCGTCGAGCGCCTCGGCGATGCAGCCGATCATGAGCGACGCCGCGAAGGGCCAGGGCTGCGACGCCACGTAGTGGACGTCGCCTACGGGCACGCCGGACTCCTCTTTGACCTCGCGCCGCACCGCCTCCTCGAGGCTCTCACCCGACTCGATGAAGCCCGCGAGGGCGGAGTACATCTCATCCGGCCAGCCGTGCTGGCGACCGAGCAGGCAGCGCTCGCCGTGGGTCACCACCGCGATCGCCACCGGATCGGTGCGCGGGAAATGCTCGACGCTGCAGCCGGTGCACACGCGGTGCGACCCGCCGCCACGGACGACCGTCTTGTCGCCGCAGGTGGGACAAAAGGGGTGGCGCGCGTGCCAGTCCACGCGCGAACGGGCGTGGGCGATGATCGCCGCGTCGGGGGCCGGTAGTCGCGACGCGGCCGCGCGCACGTCCTCGAACTTCGCGACACCCTCGGCGCCGAGTGCCTCTTCGGGATTCTCCAGCGACGAGATATCCACGGCGAAATAGGCGACGTCGTCGACGAGTCCCAGGAAGACGGTCCCGACATCGGGGTTCGCGTGCTCGCACACCACGTTCCGTGCGAAGGCGAGCCCGGCCTCGTCGCCCTGCTTGACGAGCGCGTTCAGACGCCAGAGCGGGATGAAGCGGCTGTCCTCGCGGTCGAGTCGATCCTCGATGAATTTCGGATCTCGGCGCTCGTGGTCGGCGCGGTCCATGGGGCTGCCGGAGAAGATGATGGGGTGGGGCATGGGGAGATTGGGCTCGTGGGTTCTCGAATGAAGATGATGGGAGCTCGACGTTCGTCGAGTTTCCCTTTGGTTCGCCGCCGGCGCTGTTCATCACCAAACCGTCATCCCGCCATCAATGACGTGCTCGGTACCCGAGATGTACGACGATGCGTCCGAAGCGAGGAACACGACGAGACCCGAGACCTCCTCGACTTCACCGGGTCTTCCGAGAGGAACCGCCTGGCGGCGCTGCGCCGCTTCGGCCGGGTCCGTGGGCTCGCTGTACATGCCGGTGCCCGCGATGCCGCCCGGGTGCACCGAGTTGACGCGAATGCCGTCGCGACCGAGCTCCGCCGCGGCGACCTTCGTGAGTCCCCGCACGGCCCACTTCGACGCGCCGTAGGAACCGTGCTCGGGAATGCCGTGGGTCCCGGCGACCGAAGAGATGTTGACGATCGAGCCGCCGCCCGCTGCGCGCATGGCGGGGATCACCTTCTTGATCCCCCACCACGTCCCGATGACGTTCACGTCGAGGAGCCGCCGCAGGCCTTCGAGGCTCTCCTGCTCGAGCGATTTCGTGTGGTGGAGCGCCGCGTTGTTCACGAGCACGTCGAGGCGTCCGAAGCGCTCGGTCGCGAGGTCCACCGCGGTCTGCCAGTCGGCTTCGTTCGACACGTCTTGACGGACGAAGACCGCGGCGTCGCCGAGCTGCTTCGCGAGCGCCGCACCGGACGCCTCCTGGAGGTCCGTGACGACGATCCGCGCGCCCTCCGCGACGAAGCGACGCGCGTGGCTCGCGCCCATTCCCTGCGCCGCACCGGTAATGATGGCGACCTTGCCGTCGAGCTGTCCCATAGTCGGGTCTCCTCTCCGCAGTCGGACGGCGCCAGCATACCAGCCGCTGCGCGCCGAGTTGTGGAGGGACCGCTAGACTGACGGCGATGATTTCTCGGGCGCCCGAGGGCGCAAGTCAGGAGCAGGCTTCCTTCACGCGCGGCTCTCGCACGCGCCTGGTGGGGGTCGCGACGTTCGGCGTCACCCTCCTCGCGGCGCTGCTGCTGTTCGCCTTCACATCCTGGCTCGAGGGCGTTTCGTACGCGTGGCAGCACGGGCTCTACCTGTGGGCCGCGCGCCTCGACACGGGCTCCGCGCTGAACACGCTGTCGAATGCGGCCGAGGTGGTCGCGGCGGTGCTCGCCATCGCGATTACCGTGGTCGCCATCGTCGTGGAGCTCGCGGCCAATCGGTACACCCACCGGATTACCCAGCTCTTCGTCCGAGAGCCCTTCAACGCCCTCGTGATGGGCTTCTTCGTGGTGACGGCCATCCAGTGCCTCTGGGTGTCTGCCAGCCTGTCGGACGCGCCCGCCGACGACGCGGTCATCCCGTATGCGGGTGTGCTCACCGCGATGGGGATGGTGACGGGCTCGCTGCTGCTCCTGCTTCCGTATTTCGCCTACGTCTTCGCGTTCCTGAACCCGATCAACGTGGTGAGACGCCTGGCCCACCACGCCTACCGGGCCGTCGAGCGCGCAAGCCGGCGGGCGCTCCCCCAGATGCGCGCCGAGGCGATCGAGGGCGTCGAGGAGCTCGAGGACGTCGCGCTCAACGCCATGGAACACAAGGACCGCGCCATCACCATGGCGTGCATCACCGCGCTCGCCGAGATCCTGGTCGAGTACCAGCGTCTGTGCCGCGACCTGCCCGACGAGTGGTTTCGCATCGAGGGATCTCTGCTCCACGACGCCGACTTCGTCTCGATGTCACCGATGCTCGTGGACGAAATCCAGGAGCAGCGCACCTGGTTCGAGATCAAGGTGCTCCGGCAGTACCACGCACTGTTTACCGAATCGCTCAACCGGATGCGCGACGTCAGCTACTTGATTGCCCTCAACACGCGAAAGATCGCAAACCTCGGCCGACAGGACGGCGACGATCTGTTCGACGTCTCCGTGCGTTTCTTCAACAGCTACCTGCGAGCGGCCATCAACGCCTCGGACGTCCGCACGGCCTACTACGTGCTCCACCAGTACCGGATCCTGGCCGAGAGCAAGCTCACCGCCACGGGGGGCGCCCGCGCCATTCGGATCGCCCAGCACCTCCGCTTCTACGGGCAGCTCGCCTTCACGCAGAAGATGCCGTTCCTGCTGGAGGCGGTCGCCTATGACCTGTCGCTCGTGGTCGAAAAAGCCGTGACCGAAGAGCACCCCGCCACGGACGCACTCCTCGACGTCTTTCTCCAGGTCGACCGCGAGAGCGATTCCGTGGAGCAGGAGACCCGCTTGCTCGGCGTGCGGCGCGCCCAGGTGCAGCTCGCCACGTTTCTGCTCGTGCGTGGCGACACCAAGCGCGCGCGCAGCGTATTCGACGACATGGCGGACGAGAAGGCCGAGCGCCTCATCTCGATCCGGGAAGAGCTCCTTGCGGAAGTCGAGCCCCTGTACTGGGAGCTCACGGACCGCGGAGTGAACTTCGCCTACCTGCCGCCGGAGCGGCGCGCCCGGGTCGCCGAGTTCTTCGAATGGTTCGGCGACCGCCTCGACTGAGCGCGATCGCGATGCGGTCGTTCGCCGAGAAGCTCGGACTCGTCATCCTCGGACTCGCCGTGTGGTTCGCGGTGCTCGAGGCGGGCTCGCGATGGTTGGCGCTCGGCCCTACAGCGTGACCGTCGAGAAGCTCGGAGGGGGGGGACCGAGTGGCGTGTCACTCCACGTCCGGCGCGACTCGGGGCTCCGGTTGATGTACGAGACGCCGACAGGAACCCGCCTCGCGCGGAACAGCCGCGCGGTCATCCGGAACCACCCGACGAGCGGACTCGACGTCGTCATCGAGACGAACTCCCAGGGCTTCCGACACCGGGAGCTGCCGCCGAAGACGCCGGAGGACTTCCGGGTGCTGATGCTCGGCGACAGCATCACCTTCGCCTCGCACCTCCCCACCGAGCAGACCATCCCACGCGCCATCGAAAAGGGCCTCCAGGCCCGCAGGCCCCAGCAGACAGCCCGCCGCCGATTCGAGGTGATCAACGCGGGCGTCGGCGGCATCGACCTGCAGAACGAGCTCGCCATTCTCCTCGAGACCGGAACAGCGATCGACCCGGACCTCGTGCTCGTGGGCGCCTACCTGAACGACGCCAACGAGTCCGTCTACCTCGAGGTCGCGCAGCTCCCGCGCCTTCTCGCCGCCAGCCGCTTTCTCAACTGGCTGTTCCATCGCTTCTACGTGGTGCGCGCGCGCTTCGCCCTCGACGCGATCCGCGAGGATGAGCCCGATAGCCTGAATCGGGAGCGGGACCGCTTCCTCGCGAACCACCCGGTTTCCGATGCGCCCTGGAGCACCGATCCCAGCGGCTTCAACCGCCGGATCCTCGGCCAGTTCCACGACTGGGGGTTCGCGTGGACCGAACGCTACTGGGAGAAGTCGCGGGAGCTCTACGCCGTGATGAAACGCGTGGCGGACGACCGGGGCTTCCAGCTCGTCGCCGTACTGTTTCCGGTCGATCTGCAGATCCGCGCGGAGATTCTCCGAGACGAGCCGCAACGCCGCTTCCGAGCACTCATGAACGATCTCGGCATCGCCTTCTACGACCCGCTGCCGATGTTGCGCGAGCGCTTCCAGAGCGACGGCATCAACCTCCTGTACGACTACTGTCACTACCACCCCACCGGATCGGCGGTCGTCGGCGATGCCATTGCCGGATTCCTCCACGAGGAGTTCGTCTCGACGAACTGAGTGCGCGGAGTCTCCCGCGCGGTTCAGACGCCTCTCCAGCGCATGCCTCGGGGCGTCGCTCTACGATTTTCTCGCGCGATGCGGCTCGAGGTAGCGAGCCCGCAGCCAGCCAGCGACCTCGGTGAGCGCAGCCGCGACCACGGGAATCGCGAGGAGGTCGAGGGGGAAGCGCAGCCGCCCTCCTGTGAAGTGCGCCGTAGAGGCGGGCAGCATCACGAGGGCGAACCAACCGACCAGGAACAGACCCAGCCAGGGCTGACGCGTGAAGATCCACAGCGTGGCCGCCGCCGCCAGCAACCAGAACGCGAACAGGACGGCAGAGCCGGTCGTCATCCAGTCGGGGTAGTGGCGCACCTGAGTCGGCGTGGCGGTCATCCGGAGCGGCTCGCCGAGTTGCTCGGCGATTTCGCCCCCGATGCTCGCCGCGAAGGCGAACGGGTGCTCGGCGAAGAACGCCGATGCCTCCTCGCGCTCGATGCGCACCCGCTCTGCGGGATCCATGCCGCGAAACCGCTCGAGGCAGCGCTCCCGGCGCGGCTTGAAGACACCGAGCCCCAACTCCTCTTCGAGGCGCGGCACTGCGTAGCAGCGCAGGTTGACCGTGGCGATCAGCGAGGGCACCGCGACCCCGTGGCGTTGCCAGTTCGCCGCCGTCACGAGCGCTGGAACGATCAGCGTCGAAGCCAGGAGCGCGCCTGCGATCGCGTGCCTGCGCCGTCCCGCGGCGGGCACGAACACGATCAGCGGAAGCAGCAGGGCGACCGCGAAGAACGTCGGCCGCAGTGACTGCACGAGCATCCACGCGAGACCGGCGAGGACCGCCAAACCGACGCGACCGCGAACGCGCCACGCCATTGTGAGCGCAACGGCCACGACCGAACCGAAGGCGTGGAGACCATCGGTCTGGAGCGCCGCCGAGAGCTGGTAGGCGCTCCACCAGAACACGAACAAGGCGACGGACAGGGCGGCCGCCCCGGCGCTTCCCGAGATCCACCCGGTGAGCGTCGCGATGGCCGCGGCGGCCAGCGCCGCCGCCAGCGGACCCAACCAGCGCGCGCCGTTCGGACTTCCCGTCACTTCCTCTGCCGCCACGAGCAGGAGCGGATAGCCCGGTGTCCGCAACAGGTAGGACGCGTCTCCGAGGCCCCTCGCGCGGATGGCTCGCGCCACGTTGCGGTAGGTCCCGTAGTCGCCAGCCGACCAGAGCGCCACGTCCTCCGGACACTCGAGCGACCAGGGCGCGCAGCCGTGCGCGGAGGACGCGTAGACGAGGTGCGCGCCGTGGAGGACGGCCGCGAGGAGCGCGGCACCGATCGCGAGCGGCACGGCGCTCGGGAGGGCGCCACCGAAACCGCGGGTCTCGAACAGTGCGCGCATCCCCTCAGGCGACGCCCGCTACAACCGCGCAGAGGGAGGCGATGAACTCGCGTCGCTTCACCGTTCGCCTCCTCTCGACGTTGCACCGGGCGGTCGATTCGCGCGGCGCGCTGCTCGGCCGTGGGAGCAGCGTAGCCCAGCTGCGTAGGGACGCGTTCACTGGAGCGGGACGCCGTGCGATACTCCGCAAACTTCTCGCAGGGACAGGAGGCGCTTGTGATCGACCTCGCATCGGTGGACGAGGTTCTGGGAACGACGCGATCGGTTCGCCGCCGACTCGACTTCGATCGACCCGTCGCGCCCGAAGTGATCGAGGAGTGCGTCGCGCTGGCCGCGCAGGCGCCGACGGGGATGAATCGGGAGGCGTGGCGCTTCCTCGTGATCACCGACGCCGCGAAGAAGCAGGGCGTCGCCGATCTCTACCGCCGCGCGATGGACCGCTACGCGTCGCTGCGTCCCAGCCCGCTCTCCCCCGCGCAACGCGCACTCTCGGACCGACTGCACGAGATTCCCGCGCTGATCCTCGTGTGCAGCGAGGGGCGGCCCGAATCGGGGAACCACGCCGCGGAGGTGGCGTTCTACGGATCGGTGCTGCCGGCCGCGTGGTCGCTGATGCTCGCACTTCGCTCGCGCGGGCTCGGCAGCACCTGGACGACGCTGCTCCTGGTCCACGAGCGCGAAACCGCGGATCTCCTCGACATCCCCGACGACGTCACCCAGACGATCCTGCTTCCCGTCGCGTACACGCGGGACGCCGTCCTTCGTCGCGCCAACCGCAAGGGGCCGGAGCAGGTCATGTACTGGAATACCTGGGGCGCGGCGCGCGAACCGGCCGAATGACGGGCGGTTCCAGCGCTCGCGGGGCGCGGCTACAATGGCCTGCCTCCGGGCCCGCTTCGTCGGCGCCCCCCACCCCTCAGGAGGAACCCCTCGATGGCACTTCAACTAGGTGACA
>SPKZ01001982.1_pt1 | contig 10255 bp, 6 predicted proteins | sample 2456571 | NCBI WGS metagenome assembly SPKZ01 (sample SAMN11192286, study PRJNA482655) | marine metagenome | biome: ENVO:00000447; feature: ENVO:00000244|ENVO:00000211|ENVO:00000569|ENVO:00002023; material: ENVO:00002151; isolation source: ocean water from marine abyssalpelagic zone ...
CGGTGAAGTCTTTCCGCTAGAATTCACCTGTAGCGATATGCATACTCAAGGATTTGACCATCAACTGGGGGTGATTAGAGATATCACTGATTGGGCAGTACGAGAAACAGAGAACAGGCAGCTGCTGGCCGCACTCGATAGCTGCCAAGATAGTTATGCTTTATTTAGTGCTAGTGGTCAGTTAATTCACTGCAATCAGAAGTTTAAGCAAATGTATGCAGACTGTCGGCCAGCGCCAAAAATTGGTGTCACTTATCGAGAGTTTCTACTTAATTGTGTGCAAAGTGGATTGTTTGTGGATGCCAGTGCGCAGTCAGATTTTTTTGTTGAGAACATATTGGCGGCGGATGCTGCAAATGTAGAACAACAATATCAATTAGGCCGTAATAAGTGGATACAAATTCATCAGACTCGGGTAGACAATGACTGTGTGATTAGTTTCCACATCGACGTTAGTCAGAGTAAGCGAAGTCAGTTGCTATTGCAAAATGCGCTGAGCGAAGCGCAGCATGCCAACAGCGCTCGCGGGCGCTTTTTAGCGATGATGAGCCACGAGATTCGCACCCCTTTAAATGCGGTGCTCGGTTTGCTGCAATTGTTGAGAAATAGCCCCTTAACCGAACAGCAGTTAGAGTATATAGCGACCGCAGAATCATCGGGAAGAAGCTTACTTAATATCATTACAGATATCCTCGATTATTCAAAGATAGATGCTAACAAACTGGCGATAGAAGAGCAGCCTTGTTCGCTCAGTGATCTGTGTGACTCTATATTAGAGATGATTAAAACAATCAATAACAAAGCGGCAGTGAGGTTAGTATTGCAGCTAGATCCGGCTATCGATAAACCGGTGTTGGTAGACAGACACAGATTGCGACAAATACTGGTGAACTTACTGAGCAATAGTTTGAAATTTACCATCAGCGGCGAGGTGGTTTTTAAAGTTGAAAGATGTTTGGATCAAGGTTATCGGTTTAGCGTCAGTGATACAGGTATCGGTATTAGCCAGGCGTTACAGGCGACTATCTTTGATGAATTTACCCAGGCCAATATCCTCGGCGGATCGGGAACTGGATTAGGGCTCGCGATATGCAAGAGATTAGTCTCTTTGCTCGGCGGGCAATTAGAATTCTCTAGTGTCGAAAATGTCGGTAGTTGCTTTTGGTTTACTCTTGAATTGATGGAAACCGAACCGGTGGTTGAACGGGAGACACACTGGGTATTTGAACCTGGTCAGCAGGTATTATTGGTCGATGATAGTGAAACCAACCGTTTAGTAGCGGGCGAAATGCTCAAAATGAGTGGCCTCGAGGTCAGTTATGCCATGGATGGATTGGAGGCGATTACTGCCTGTAGAGCCCACCAATACAGCTTGATATTAATGGATATCTCAATGCCAAACATGGATGGCATCACTGCCACCCAACAAATACGCCAGCTGGAAAATTTTCAACAGGTGCCGATATTGGCATTAACCGCCTACGCGATGGAAGATGAGAAAGAACGATTTATGGCGATAGGTATGGATGCAGTGATTGAAAAGCCGCTGGAGAAAGTATTGCTACTGAATACTTTGGCGCAATACTTAGCGGCGCAAGGCGAGGCGCAAGAGCAAGTATTAGCGACCCAAAAGCGAACGGTTGAACAGCGCATAAGTGAGGTTGGAAATGTTCTATTGGACACTCAAGCACTGGATAAATTAGCCTCAGATACCAGTGATAAGGTACTGGTTGATTTAGTCGCAATCTTCATTAAGGACATGAACCAGCGGGTGACACAATTACAGCAAGTGACTAGCCGCGAATTGACACCTAAAGCCCTTGAAGATATTGAGCGCCATTATCACTCTGTCTCCAGCAGCAGTTCAATTTACGGATTACAACGGCTCTCGAAAAAAGCCTCACAGCTCGAGCAGAAAATAAAACGACAGCAACTGACAACCGAGTCGAGTGCCAACGAGGACATCACAGCATTTTGTCAGTTGCTCGAGCAGAGTATTAAACAGCTCAGTGATTATGTAGAGCAGCGTTATTGTTCAGAGCCTCTGCATTAAGGCTAAGTTGTCAATTTGATTATTTCAGCGACGCCAGGCATTTCGCTTGCGGTAAATAGTGGCAGCACTGATCTCCAAGAAATGAGCGGCGCGGGGAATATTACCTGAGCAGAGCTCAATCGCCTGTTCAATTGCCTCGCGCTCTAATACCGCCAGCGGCTGAATACACAGTGTCGGTTGGCCGTTGCTATCGAGCTTAGGTTTTGGGCTCTCTAGATTGTTTTGACTGTTTGAGCTGAATGATGACGGGGGCGGCATCGTCATATTATTGTCTGTCACTAACGCATCCAGTGGGGCGGGTAACATCTGGACACTGACACTGGTGCTATTATTCAGAACGACAATATTACGGATCACATTTTGTAATTGGCGGATGTTTCCAGGCCATTGATAGCGGCTGAGAACGTGCTCGGTTTCCAAGTCAAAACTTAAAAAATCCTTTCGTTCTTCACGGCTATACTGTTGCAAAAAGTGCCGGGCAATATCCACCACATCACCCTCACGATCTTTTAAGGCGGGCAGGTGGATAGGTAGTACATGGAGTCGATAGAATAAATCCTCGCGAAACTCTCCCTGCTCGATGGCCTGTAAAGGGTCTTTATTCGTGGCGCAGATTATCCGCACATCGACGGTTTCTGTTTTGTCGCTGCCGACCTTTTGCAGGGTACCTGTCTGCAAAAATCGCAGTAGGCGTGTTTGTAACGACATGTCCATTTCACAGATTTCATCGAGAAACAAAGTGCCGCCGTCGGCCGCTTTTGCCAGTCCATCTCTAGAATTAATGGCACCGGTAAAGGCACCTTTGACATGTCCAAAAATTTCGCTCTCAATTAAATCTCTGGGAATAGCGGCGCAGTTAAGGGCGATAAAGGGGGCTTTTTTCCTGGCACTTTGTCGATGCACGGCCTCGGCACAGAGCTCTTTTCCGGTACCGCTTTGGCCAGTTATAAAAACAGTGGCTTTAGAACTCGCCGAGCTATCAATTAACTGATAAATATGCTGCATTTTTGGAGAGGAACCAATAAAACCGCAAAATTGACTGCGGTCAATTTTATCTCTATAGAGTTCAACGGTAGCTTGTAACTGTCGCTGACCTAGTACATTTTTTAAGGTGGTGAGTAGTCGGTCTCGGTCAAAAGGTTTGACTAAATAATCTTGTGCGCCCTCTTTCATGGCATTAATGGCAGTGCGCATAGAACAGTCTCCAGTAGTGACTATAATGCTGCTGGGGTGTTGATCGTCGCGTAGTTGCTTAAGTATCTCTAGGCCATTGATGTCGGGTAAATTTAAATCTAGTAAAATCACATCCACTTGGCGCTGCGCAAGTATCTTAAATGCCTGTTCACCGTTACATGCCCCGATAAGTTGATAGGGTAAATCGGCTAGATAGGCGAGGTAAATAGCCATGATGGAAGGATCGTCTTCGATGAGCAATACTAGGGTGTTGTTATCGCTAGGCATAATACTCCAAGGATAGTTAATGTTGGTATTGTTGATGAAGAGGTTTGATTAATCTAGGAATTTAGACAATATAAAAAAATAACCTACTATTATAATATAGTCTATTTAAGGTGATTTATAAAATATTAACTGCGGGGTGTGCATGGATAAGATAATTGCCAGCTGGCAGTTCGAACCCAGCTTAGCCGGTGCGGCAAAGTACCGCATAGCACTGCGTGAAAAACTCAGCGAACTGGCGGTCGAAAATGAATTAATTGAAAAATTCGAGTTGGCCCTGAGTGAGCTAATCGTAAATTTGTGTCGCTATCCGCTCTACAAAGCTGATCATGTGCAATTGCAGTTAGTACGCTCTGAGCAGAAAATAGGCATTGAACTATATGATAACGGTGCCAGTTTCAGTGATTTCACCCAACATTTAGCCGCAGATTCATCGCCAAATGCTGCAGAGAGCGGTATGGGATTGAAGCTAATACAACAGTATTTCACAGACGTTTTTTATGTGCCTGCCTATTATAGAGAAGATGATTTAAATTTGATGGTGGTTAATCATCACTATACAAGGGGGGTGCTACCGCAACAAAAGAGGGTCTTAATTATAGATGATGATCCCGTCTATCTGGCCGTTATCAATGCTTATTTAACCCAGGACTTTAGGGTAGAGTGCGCAGAAAATATCACCACGGCTTTTGAGCAGGTACTGCGTTTTAAACCCGATATAATAATTTGTGATATCAGCATGCCCGGTGGCAGTGGTACCGAGCTATTTGATAAAATACAGTATATTCCCAGTGTCAATAATATTGCCTTTATTTATCTGACTGGCTGCACCGATGAACAGGTCCTGCGCAGTGCCCTGGCTAGGCCAATTGATAATTTAATTGTTAAGCCCGTGGCACGAACACAGTTAATTCAACTTATTAATCAAAGTATACTGCGCAGAGAATATTTAAAAATACAAATAGAAAAAGAATATTTACAGCGCGCCACTCTCGGTTTACAGCCTAAGTTACCGCGGGAGATTTTTGGCTACCACTGTGCACTTCGTCACTGTGTACCCAGCGCCGGTGGGGGGGATTTTGTACTCTTGCACGGATCGCAGTTATTGATGGCCGATTTAATGGGACACGGATTACAGGCAAAACATTTTGTCTATGCGCTGGCGGGCTATTTACGGGGTCTGTGCACGGTTATGGCGACACAGGAGATGGCTGGAGCTGCATTATTAAACTGCCTGTCAGAGAGCTTTGATAGCGACCCAGTGCTCAGCGAAACACTGGCCACTATTGTGGTACTAAACTTTAGACCACAGGGAATTGCGATTGCCAGCGCAGGACATCCGGCGGCTCTTATCATCAGTGACGGGGGAGTAACCCCAACAATAGGGGGTGGGGCGCTGTTGGGCATATCTAGCCTTGAATATCATGAATCGCTACTGGTATTGGAAGATACCCAGCGGTTATTACTGTTTACCGATGGTTATCTAGATGCGGGGCAAGCCCCCGCTGAGAAATTGTTGGAAATATTGTACTCTAGCGCTGCACTACCCATTCAGCAAGCAGCTGATTTTCTCTATCAAGAAGTGTTAGACCGACCTGCTTTGGAGGATGATTGTACCTTTGTGTTATTGGAAAAAAAGTCTTACAAGTCTTGATTGAGCAGGTCACTATGGCGCAGTTTTCTCCTTAATTTGCTCATTAAATTTGGCATAAATCTATTCAATCGTTGGCTCTCTCTCAATAATTCATCTTTCAGGCTCGGGGCGAATTGATCGTTCATTACCACTCCAGCTAAATTCGCGTTACAACTCAATAGAATGTCGCGAGTCTCTTCCAGTTGACTCTCAGTATTAATATTGGTCAGTAAGTTGATAATACTGTGCTCGCAGGCACTACAGATCATGGATGCCGGTATTTGATGGGGACTATTATCTAGGAGAGGTGCGCAGTCACAAATCACTAAATCATAAACCTCGCTAACTTGCGTCAAAAAAGTCTTGATAGTGTCTAAATCGTGAAATTCAACACTATGTGCTGACTCTTTAGGGGTCACTAAAATGGATAAATTAGGCTCAGTGCTTAGCTGAATCCCCTGGCGCCACTGCTGATTAACCGGTAGCCATTCCCGGTGTTCCACAGACTTTAGCGTATGCAGTATTGGCCGAACCGTATTAAACTCAATCAGCAGCACTCTTCGAGCTGAACTCGCGCCGCGCTTTGCCAGTGATAGCGCCAAAGTACTGTTGCCCGAATTGTTCAGTAGCGAGCAGATCGCGAGTTGTTTAATTGACTGTTGAGTGAGATTGGCATAGATAGACTCAAGTTCAGAGGTATGCTGCAGATCTATCATATCGTCTTCCTAATTGATGAAAGGTATGTCTTCTACAACCCCACTAACAGAGCAAATGAAATCACACTGATGGAGTCTTTTATGGTACTGATAAATTTATACCAAGAACTCTGTTCTCTACTGGGAACATATAAAGTATCACCGGCGCTAATCAGAGGGAGTTTGCTAAAGTCAGCACTCTTGGCGAAATCGACTAAATTGAAGCTGATCGCCTCAGCTCTACCACTATTTCCCTGGGGCTGACGAATAATCATAATTCGATTTTGTAGAGCCGTATCATTGGGGCCCCCCGCTTCAGCCAGTAAATCCAAGATAGTCATGTGACTGGCAAAACTGTAACGTCCGGGTCGTGCCACGGCTCCCAATACCCTAACCACAGAACCTTTGGGTTTCTCCAGCCAAGCTCGGTTGCGGTTGGGAATAAATATCACGTCTTGGTTTTTTACTATGGGTAACAACGCATCGTTGCCGTTTTGAAAATATAAGTGCAAGTTGACTTTACTGACGGTTTTCTTGCCACTGTTAAGCTGGACACCGCGATGGGTGATACGAATGTTGGATAAATCTGCCGTTGCAGTGGGGCCCTGAGCAGCGGCTAATATATCGAGAAAATTGAGTTCGCTATTAAACGCATAACGACCGGGTGCACCCACTGCTCCCATAATATAGATAGAGCGATCGCTGGACTGTCTGACCCACTGAGAGCGATTGTCATTGGGGTCTTTGGGTAGTTCGGGAATGACCACAGTATCGCCGGCCTTAATTACGGGTACCGTGCGAATGTCCCCCCCTTTATCGAGAAATTTCTTTAAATCAAACACTTCATTTTTAACCATAAAGCCCTTGCCAGCGTGCAGTACTTGCAAGTGAGAAGTATCAGCGGCGGCCACAGGACCGCCGGCGTGGGCGATTAAATCCAGCAAAGTCATTTCACTAGCCCACTCATAGCGTCCGGGACGATTGACTGCACCTATGATTCGAACTGCCCTATCGGGTGAGATTTTTAACCAGCTCTTTTCATTCATATCGGTTTTTTCGGGGACAAGTATCGCGTCTCCCGGTTTGATAGTGGGGATTGAACCATTGGATTTTCCGTCGATATGGCGCTGAAGATCAAAATGGCTAACGCGACCCGAGGCGTGTAAAATTCTAATTTGGCGAGTATCGGCAAACCGGGTGGGGCCCCCAGCGGTGGCCAGTAAATCTAAAAAATTAGTTTGAGGTTTCATCTCTAGGGCGCCCGGCTTGAAAACCTCTCCTATCACATAGGCGATGCGTGAACCACTTTGTACTTGATCGGTTGCCTGGGGCACAAAGATAACGTCACCGCGATGAATAGTTGGCATGAGTTTTTGGTTGCCGGTATCAAGGTATTCACGCATGTTAAAAGGGTAGGGTTCGCCTTGGTGAATCACCCTAATTTGCTCGATTCCAGCATAGCGGGTGACACCGCCGGAGCGCATAATCATATCGACGATATTGGCATTGCCCTTGTAGCCAAACGTGCCGGGACGATGTACTTCACCAAAGACGGTGACAGAATCTTTGGTGCCAGCGGCATCTCCCGATGCCAACAGTGTTCTGGCGTCAAAGTTAACTTGCACGTTACCAATTAGCGGTGATGCCGGTACAAAGATCACGTCCAAAGGTTTTAAATCTGGCAGTAGTTTGGTATCTCCGGTATCTAAGTAGTGTTTATAATCAAACCGAATGATTTTGTTTTTGCGACGAATCTGCAACTTGTCGAGTTGTGCTCCCTGCGCCAGCCCGCCAGCGAGATTGATGGCCATCTGCACATTGGCATTGGCGGCGAGATCAATGGCTCCCGGTTTTTTAACATAACCTAATACGGTGACGCTCAGACGGCGCTCCTGAAGTTGAATGCTAAATTTCGAAAGGTCTTTGTAAACAGTTTTTAAGCGCCTGACAATGATGATTTTGGCGCGGTGAATAGTTTTGTCTTTAAGATCGACGCTACCTATTTCGGGCAGGGTGAGGTGACCATTTAGATCCAGTTGAAAGCTCTTGTTGAAGTTAGCTTCCCCCGGGAATTTAATCTTAACGATGTCACCAGGGCGCAAAGGCTGAGAAAAGATCATTTGTGACGCTAGTAAGCAGGCCATTAACAGGCCGGCAAGCAGAGTTTTGTTCATGACTAAATCCTTTTGCATTAGCTGGCTAAGGAATATAAAAGCTAGTTTTCAGCAACTCAGTTAACAATAAGCTTATTTATCTGCAGCTTTAGAAGTGCTCAGCGATTGGTTAATATCGATGGTGTGGTCGACTCTTAAATGTTTAAACAGCTTTAATGGCTGTCCCTGGCACCCGATGATGTGCAGCTGACGATTCTCAATGCGCATTCTTTTAAATAAAAACACTAAGGCGCCGATACCCGAAGAGTCAATAAACGGCACGTAGGTGAAATCTAAATGCACATTACAGGTTGATTTCGCCAGCAGTTCAAATTCTCCCTTTAAGTACTCGATAGCAGCGGCGTCTAAATCTCCTTGAAAGCACATTCTTATTTCTCGATTGTTGAGTTGTTGCTTTTGAATAGTTGTCATAATGCCTCCTCTCTGATCAGAGGTGTTGAGTTGGGACGATTTAGCCCATTGCTCTAGACACTTTAATCAGGTGTTTATAGGTATAACAAAGACAATGCACAATAAGTGCCAGATTGTAACTGATTGATTATTATTGTTTATTAATGAAATTGCAGGATGGAGACAGGCACTTTCGCAAAATGCGAAACAAGTTGAGAGAGAATAATAACAGCAGTGTCAGTAGCAGCTCACCGTTCACTTTAGTCCGCTTCAAAGTGCCCGCGGTGAGCTGCTATTAAGATGTTCCTCTTTAACTATTAGTATCACTGGTGACACGAGAGGCCTCTTGTTTATTGGCCTCGACCACTAACCACTACCCATACCGTTTTGCAGATAATGGTTAAATCCATGTATAACCAGGATTTAGTATTGGCCAAATTTAAGGCGTAAATATGATCGAAGGCAACTTTGGCACGGACATCTTCGATGTTGGTATCATATCCTTGGTTTATTTGAGCAAGGCCGGTAATGCCCGGTTTTAGTCCCCAGGTACGCTCGCAGAAAAAGGGAATAGCCTCTTCTAGTTTTGCGTAAAATCCTGGACGTTCGGGTCTTGGGCCTATGATCGACATGTCTCCGCATAAAACGTTATACAGTTGGGGGATTTCATCGAGACGGGTCCTGCGCAAAAAAGCTCCGACTCTGGTTACTCGGGGATCGTTGGCACATGCCCAGACCGCACCAGTGTGGCGTTCGGCATGTATTTGCATGGTTCTAAACTTGTACATCCAAAATATTTTAGTCAGTTTTTTATCGGCTTGACCAATACGTAGCTGTCGAAACAGCACCGGACCCGATGACTCCAATTTAATGCAGGAGGCGATTAACGGCAGCAGTAGCAAGGCTAGGGCGAGGCCGATAAGTGCCAGCAATATATCCATGCTGCGTTTTAATTTCAGCACCACATTGGGAATGTATTCAACCTGTAATGTTTTCATAATGTAACCCTCAATGCCAATTCTTGTTGAATTTTTGGGCGCAATACAAGACGCTACCTAAGAGTGCCCATCGGTACCCATTGACTGCGTAAAAAATTATTCTAAGTGGCTTGGGCAGTCTCGGAATATCCGGGATTAACCAAGCGCTGGTCACAGTGCCTAATTGGATTAAGGCAAATACTAATAACAGTGGGTAGCTAGCAGTCAGAGCAATACACAAGAGTATTTGTAGCAGCAGTAGGGTGGGCATTAGTGCCCGCAGCGCTTTGCCGCTGGCAAAATTGAAGGCGGTGAACTGGTTTTTGGGGTGTAGTAAATACAGGCAGCGTAGTAGCTGTTGTAAGTTTCCGGCTCCGATACGTACCCGCCGACTTCTATCTAAACTGGCACTGCTGCACTCAAGCTCTAAAGCAATGATATCTGTGCTGTAAATTGCCTTCTTGCCCCGGGCGATGATCGACATCGGCAAGATAAAATCATCGTTGATGGTGTCACTCGCCAACGGGGTGAAATCGGCTGCCCTAAAGAAATACAGTGCCCCGTGCATGCCAATTGGACTGCCAAGACAAGCTTCAGCGCGCTTTATGTTTATTTGCCACTGCCAATATTTGGCCTCACCCTGCAGGGCGCTGTTCTCGAGCTGATAACAGCTTGCAACCACCGCCACCGATAATTGTTGAAAGTAGCTCGCACTGATTTTTAAGGCATCGATGGACATCAATGCAGAAGCGTCGGAGAGAGCGATAATTGCGCCGCTTAACTGGGGGATGTAGCGGTTCAGCACTGCTGTTTTACCGCTGTTATGGCGCTGATTGACTACCCTAATGTTTAACATTGCGACGTGTTTGTCGGTA
>SPKZ01001898.1_pt1 | contig 10254 bp, 15 predicted proteins | sample 2456571 | NCBI WGS metagenome assembly SPKZ01 (sample SAMN11192286, study PRJNA482655) | marine metagenome | biome: ENVO:00000447; feature: ENVO:00000244|ENVO:00000211|ENVO:00000569|ENVO:00002023; material: ENVO:00002151; isolation source: ocean water from marine abyssalpelagic zone ...
ACATCATGTAGATCCAGAGCGTCGAATTGATGCTCTGAAGATAGTTCAACATGACATTTCTAACGGTGACAAACCGGACATTTCTATCGGGGACCTACATACCTTATGCGTGTTATCGTCTTTATGTTCAATAGTCTGCACGTTAGCGATTCAATCCAAAAATAAGCATGTAATGCATTAGTTATAACGTTAGTTTAAGATGACTATGTGAATGTTAACAGCCGTTTGAAACGTTAATTATAAAGACATTTATATAATGTGCTGTAATGTATCATCTCAAACTCAACTGCATAGGGATAATTCATGAGCATTCAAAAAGTAGTGATCATTACTGGCGCTGGACGAGGTATTGGAGCCGCAACAGCACGGCTTTTTGCCGAGAAAGGTTATGCTGTTTGTATCAATTACAAGTCGAATTCAAAAGCAGCGAAGGCTTTAGCTAAATCAATAATGTCAGAAGGTGGTAAATGCATTACCGTTCAGGCTGATGTATCTTGTGAAGATGATGTAAATAGAATGTTCTCGACTGTTGATAAAGAATTGGGGGCACTTTCGATACTTGTAAATAATGCCGGCATTTTGAAAAAACAATCACGCTTGGAAGATATGACTGCTGAAAGGATCAATTCAATACTGGTAAATAATGTTACTAGTTATTTCCTGTGTTGTAGAGAAGCTGTAAAGCGAATGTCTACTCGTCACGGCGGCATTGGCGGTGTTATTGTTAATGTGTCTTCTGGTGCATCTCGTTCAGGCTCTCCAAATGAATACATTGATTATGCTGCTTCAAAAGGCGCAATAGATACCTTAACAAAAGGACTTTCACTGGAGGTTGCAGCTGAAGGAATTCGAGTTAACTGTGTTCGCCCAGGTTTGATCCATACAGATATGCATGCTGATGGTGGGGAACCTGAAAGAATCGAAAGACTAAAAAACATTATACCTTTAAAAAGAGGTGGGAAACCAATAGAAGTCGCAGAAGCTATTTATTGGTTATCCTCTAATAAGTCATCATTTTCTACTGGTAATTACTTAGATTTAGCCGGTGGGTTGTAACTACTGCGCATAACGCATGTTATGTAAGATCAGAACAAGATTATGGTTCGCTACGTTAATTCTAGCGAACTAACTCCCACCAAGAATTATTCCAGGCACGTAGCTCATCACCTTTATAGCTATTTAGCGAAATCGCTATAACGCTAAATAGCTAACGTGTTATATTCCTACTTTAAATAACTCAAAGGAGACAGCTATGTTAATCGCGGTGGTATCACAGAAAGGAGGCGTAGGTAAGTCTTCGATTAGTAGAACATTAGCTGTAGAATTTACTCGTGCGGGTTGGAGTACATTATTAGCCGATGTAGATAGCAGTCAAATAACCAGTAATCGATGGGCTGAAAAACGACGAAATAGTAAAAATATCAAGCCAGAAATTAAGACTGAAGTATTTAGTATGAGCGCGCTAGCTATAGAAAAATCAGATCAATATGACTTAACCATTATTGATGGCGCTCCGCATGCAACAGCAGGAACACTTGATGCGTCCAAAGCTGCAGACCTCATAATAATTCCAACTGGAACATCAATGGATGATCTGGAGCCATCAATACTACTAGCTAACGAATTAGCGAATTCGCTAAATAGCGAAAAAATAGTTTTTGCTTTATTTAAAACAACTAGTGATGCACAAATACGTGAATCAAAAGAAACTCTAAACCAGTTTGGCTATTGTGTATTTGATAGCGTTATAGCAATGAAAACGGGCTATATTGATGCGTTTGATAACGGCTACTGCCTAACTGAAACCAAGTATAAAAATTTAAATGAGCGAGCAAAATCTCTGGTTCAAGAAGTCGCAAATAAACTTAAGGAAAAAAATAATGGGTAAAAAATTAGATATAGGTCTACCAAGTAAAAAATTAAAAACAGAAATCAAACAGACCGCCAACACAAAAAAAACAGAGGCAGGAAAACTAGTCGATTTGAATTTTAAAGTGAGCGCTGAGTTTAGAAGAGAATTTAAAATTTGGTCTGTCACGCATGATATGACTCAAAAAGAGTTACTAGAAGCTGCATTTCAACAAATTAAACAAAATATATAGGCTATTGCCACTAGCGACTTTTTACGCGTAGCAGCTTTGTAGTTTGCTACGTGAAATATTGCGAACTAACTCCCACCAAGAATTATTCCAGGCGCGTAGCTGACGGCCACCAAACATCCCAATGAAATTTCCTGTTGCCACAACAGATAAGTATTACCTAGTAATATTTATAACCATTACTTAAACCCGATCATCGTTCTGCGCATTATCGTCTTTATGTTCAATAGGCCTCTCAGGACCGATTTAACCCCAAGATTGATTCATGCTGATAATATGTGATCCTTTTCTTACTGGAAATAAAATTTAGCTTTTAATCTAAATCTAGCAATTTCAGTCAAGAGTTCGTTGATATTCAAAGATATCATAACTTTGATTTCTAAATTGGGTAATGAAATGAATGCTAAAAAATACAACGAAGAACGGATAAAAAGAGTTTGCAGTTACATCAACAACCATCTAAATGAAGATATATCACTCGAAAAGTTGAGTCATATCGCAATATGTTCTAAATATCATTTTCATCGCATCTTTAAATCATTAGTGGGGATTAGCACTATTCAGTTCGTTCAGCTTAGCAGAATGAAGCGCGCTTCTTTTAGATTAGCGTTCGAACCAGAACGAAGCATTATTGATATTGCTTATGAGGCTAGTTTCGAAAGCCCAGAAGCATTTTCTCGCGCTTTTAGAAGGACATTCGAGCAATCCCCATCCCAATTTAGAAATCATCCCGAGTGGCAGTCGTGGCACTCTAAATATCAATTTAAAACACAAATTGTTGGAAATAGTATTATGGATATTAACATTATAGATTTTGAAGAAAAGAAAGTTGCATTGATAGAGCATAAAGGCAACCCTAAATTGGTTTTTGATACAGTAGCAAAATTTATTTCTTGGAGAAAAGAAACAGGCCTATCCCCACTCAAAAGTAGTGAAACATTTGGTATTCCATACAGTGATCCAAATGATACAGAAAATGCTGATTTTCAGTTTGATATTTGCGGTACACATAATGGTGAAGTCCCTGATAATAAATACGGTGTAAAATCGGGAGTGATACCAAGCGGCCGATGTGCTGTGGCTCAACATAAAGGTAGCCACGACCAGATTAGTGAAACCGTTTATTATTTGTATCAAAAATGGCTACCAAATAGTGCCGAAGAGCTACGTGATTACCCTTGTTTCTTCCGTTATTTAAATTTCACCCATGAAGTGGATGAATGTGAATTAATAACGAATATCTACTTACCAATAAAATAAAAGACTACTAAACATCACTGCGCATAACGCATGTTATGTCAGATTAGGGGGTAGTAATGGTTCGCTACGTGAAATCTAGCGAACTAACTCTAACCAATGATATTCCTGGCACGTAACTATCAAGGTAACAACAGTAAAACGTTACTTAACTTCATTTTTGTGTCAGAATAGATATTACTTAGTAATATCTATTCTCGGAGTATTGTAATGGGACGAAAGAAAGTTGTTTTAATTAATATCGATAATTACGATATTTTCATCCATTACATAAGAGCAAGAACAAAGAAGTTAACTGATGGTCTAGTTTCACAATTAATTGAACAAATTAATACTGATAAGAAAAAATGCAACCATTTAGAATCTGAGTATGAACTGAAATATAATGTTGAAGTACATAAACCTGAAAAATTAAGCCAAGAGCACATAAAATCAATCGCCAAAATTAACGAAATAGCTTTTCATGATTCAAACTGTTTAATTGAAAGCATTGAAGGATTGAAAAGATCATTTAAAAATGCACAATCTCAGGCTCGTTATAAGAAAAAAAACAAATTAACAGATAACGAACGTTTTAGCTTAGATTTTAATATTGATGAATATATTTATTTAAAGATGATAAAAGATCTCTGCAAGAAAAATAATATCAAGCTAGAACATAAATTAAAAGTACTTCACAGCGCGCTGTCCAAGATAAAGTAACCTACGGTTTCGGCTTCCACATCGAATATAACAACCAACTGCGCATAACGCATGTTATGTAAGATCAGATCGTAAAAATGGTTCGCTACGTGACATCTAGCGAACTAACTCCTCGAAAACATCATTTCAAGCAAGTTTCACCACTAAAATCAAATGCCGATTTTGATCGGTCATTATGGCCTTTTGATTTACGCCATAATTTATGCGCATTATCACCTTTATGTTCAATAGGCCGCACTCAGGGACGATTTAATCTCGAGATAAAAACATTTCAACTAGGGGGGCACATAACTACTACGGTTTATTAGTCCTATCGAGCGTAAGTTAAGAATATCACTAAAGAAAAAGGACCTTTAAAAGTGGTTTCGATATATTTATGAAATTAACATTGGTTGTTAATTCGTAAGGCTTGCAATATACTGCGGCAATATTCAGTTAATACTTATTTAACACTTTGTATTAAATCTAATTTATCTATTATAGGAGGGATTTTTGATGATTGTATCTAACACTAACTGGGCTCGCAAAAAGTTAGTTCTTTAATTGACTTTCTTCCCTGCCCGGTATTATAACCGGGGTCTAATATTAACGTCTAAAGCTACTTTTATTCATTTGTAGTGTTTAGGGTTAATAGTTACCCCCTAATGAATTTTTGTTCAGGCGTATCTACATTTTTTACGTCAGGGGTACTAAATTGTGAATATGAGTAAATTAAGTAAAGAATATTTAAATAAATGTCGTGTAGCTCTTAATGAAGAGCAAGCTCAAAGTCTTTCTAATAGTAATAACTGGGAGCATGTTGACCGTGATAAAGTCCATAAAGATTGGGATACACTATATAAAGAGCTAGCGGCATATATTGATATAGCGAAGTGCAATAGTAATAAGGTTCAAGAGATAATAGAAAAACATTATCAAATTGCTTGTCGCTTTTACACTCCTTCAAAAGATGCCTATATTGGTATGGGGATATTTTACCAAGAAAATCAGGATATGAAAGTATTTCACAATTCATACCATCCAAAAATGGTCAATTTCCTTGCTGATTCGATATCGGAATTTGCGATTGAAAAGTTATAAAATCACATAGATAGTTAAGTCGCGGGTAACTTTCCGCGACTTAACATATCTAAATAGCTCTAGCCTGCCCGTCGAGTATCAAAACAGGATTAACACTTGTAGTGGTTAAACTTGGCCACAAGCTACGAGGTTGCACATATTTGTGACTGCGCATAACGCATGTTATGTAAGATTACGGTTCGCTAGCCCTCTCTAGCGAACCACTAACCTGATTATTTGACAGTATCCCACCATGTACATACAATGTATGTATGATTAAATTCGATTGGAATCCAGCGAAAGCTGATATAAACATCAAAAAACATGGCGTATCGTTCGAAGAGTCTCGTTCAGTATTCTACGATGAATTCGCTATACAGTTTTTTGATCAAGATAACTCCGATGTTGAAGATGGTTTTTTAATGCTTGGAATGAGTAATGAAACCAATATTCTTATTGTTTGCCATTGCGAAAGGGATAATGGAAACACTATTCGAATTATTTCATCTAGAAAAGCAACGAAGAACGAACAAAAACATTATCGTAGAGGGCATTAAAAATGAAAGATGAATATGACTTTTCTAAAATGAAATCTCGCAAGAACCCCTATGCGAGTAAACTGAAAAAGCCGGTCACAATGCGATTAGGTGAAGATGTTATATCTTACTTCAAAGATATGGCTGAAGAGTCTGGAGTGCCTTACCAGAGCCTAATAAACCTATACTTACGTGATTGTGTCGCCACACATAGAAAAATTGATATGACGTGGAATGCATAGCATTCTGGTATCAGTTTATAACGAACATTATATTTAATTGTGGTTCGCTACGTAAAATCTAGCGAACTAACTCCCACCAATAATTATTCCAGGCACGTAGCTAACGGCTATCAAACATCCGAATGAGATTTCCTGTTGTGACAACATATAAGTATTACCTAGTAATATTTATTACCATTACTTAAACCTGTTACATGTGACATATAAATCAAATCTTAATTTTGACAAATTATTTACACTTTTTGATGCCGATCATCGTTGCTCTGCGCATTATCGTCTTTATGTTCAACAGCCCAGATATCGCTGAATTAACCTTCCTTATAGATAGATACAATACACATCATAGGATGATATAAATACTAGAAAAATTGATTAATATGGACAGTAATAAGTTAGCTTGGATTACTATAGTTGGGCTGGTTGGGGAACTTTATTTAAATTAAATCTTCGTACGTCAAGACCGGCGCAAATGGCAACTAGGTTTCACGCTGTGAAACTTAGTTGCCTAGCTACCGCCAATAATTATTCCACTACAGGTGTGGATAACTCTTTATTTACACTAGAAAAGCATTCCACATTATGTAAAGATCTCATTTAAGAATTGTAATTTTAGCTTTCAGGTTTCACTGTCTGAAATCGATGTTACTTATTAATAATCAGATTTTGGATTTAAATACAGTCTACTTAAATAAATACAATGCTTGCATAGCTGACGCTCTCGTCATAAAATTAGTTTATAAATAAATTTTATGCCTAAATAAAGAGACGCCCATGCACGTTGTAACAAAAGAGATTGTAACCAAACAAGCATTCAATATTCAGTTTGTTGAACATCTTGTAATGTTAACAACTGAGAAATCACATCGTATGCCGAGTGGTTTAACGAGGGAGCAGCGTAGAACGTGGGCAAAACAAAACCAACAAACAGTACTCCAGGAATTGTAGATTTCGGAGACACATTTAACAAATACTACAACTTACGATATTCAAATGCCACGCTAGATAAGATAGATGATTTCATTGAACATTTTGAGGAACATTGTTTCTCAAACTGGATCGGAAAAATATCTCCTTCGTATAACGTCCCAGAAACATACAAAAACAGAGCTAAAATCATAGCTCATGCCAAAAAACATTTTCTCTGGCATGCTCACATTGGGGACCCCGATTTTAAAAATACTCCCCATGGTAAATACAAAGTTTCCGACTGGGTGATTCACTTCAAAAGAAAATCTAACAATCATATATTGCTATTAGAACTTGGTTACCACAATCCAATGGATCTACCATCTGAAGATATATCAAATGGCAAGTAAGGTTTAAACACAACTGTGTAAAACGCACGTTATGCACGATAAGAACACAATGATGGTTCGCTACGTGAAATCTAGCGAACTAACTCCCCGAAAACATCATTTCAAGCAAGTTTCACCACTGAAATCAAATGCCAGTTTTGATTTCTCATTACTGCCTTTTGAGTCACCCAAGATTAAAAATATCAGTTTTTTGCAGATCTGCAAAAATGGACGTACCGAAAATCACTATCTGGTAACGCCTACACACGTTCAACGTTCTTGTGTGACAGAATGGTTAGATTGACGTTTAAGTGGCCTTCAAGGATGTCTGAGAGGATTTATAACGTATTTTCATACACTGAGACCTGTTAACAAAACGCTGTTAAATGCGCATTATCACCTTTATGTTCAATAGCCCACATATTGACGATTTATAGCTAGATGTATAAATTATCGATAAGTACATATTTACACTTTAAATTATTGATTTAGACCATATATTATATTCAATCATATAACGTACAGAGTTATCTATTATGTCTATTGAAGTACCCGCAACATATTTAGAAGTAATTACGACAGTTGGTGTTTTACTATCAGGGCTCGGTACATGCTTTGCTATTTACGTGGCGTATACCATACATAAAAACCAAAAAACACTATCCCAACGGCAGCTCTTACTTCCATTGTGGGATCACATGTCAACGTTGAGCGAAATAAACTCTGACGATCCAATTATTCCTGACGTTATCAAAGTCATTAACACATTAGAACTGGTCGCTTTATGTTGTGAAGGTAAAATGGTTGATGAGAACGTTATTAAACGAACCTTTAAGGTTCCATTTATGGCACATTATGAATCAATAAAATCTTGCGGAACCTTAAAGGATATGAACAAAACAGGGGAGGCATTGTTAAATGAGAATTTAGCTGCAAGAAAACTTTATAAAAAATGGGATGATGAAAGACTTTCACACGGAACAATAAAATAAGGGTACATTATGATTAAAGCTTATATGACATTAGCTGCTACTGAATTTTCAAAAACAGGGCAAGATGAAATAACTTTGGAGCACGAAGGATACACTGTCAAAATTGAAAAAAACAGAATCCTAGCAGGAGAGTCGCTAGTAGAAAAAACGCGTTATAATAATATATCAGCACATGGTGCAGGCCAACCTTGCGGAACCTGTGGCGGTACCGGCAAAGCTTAAAAGTTACGGTCTTACATAACATGCGTATAACGCGTGTTATGTAAGATCAGAACAAGATTATGGTTCGCTACGTTAATTCTAGCGAACTAACTCCCACCAAGAATTATTCCAGGCGCGTAGCTGACGGCCATCAAACATCCCAATGAGATTTCCTGTTGTCACAACAGAAAGTATTACTTAGTAATAATTATAACGTTACTTAAACCCGATCATCGTTGTTGTTGTGGCAAGTTTAAAATGTCACATCGGTTATTTAATTAGAAATGTCACATTGTTCGTGTCCTTAATCCCGAGATGAACTTGCCTTGAACTCTACGTCAGTAAGGTAAATAGGGCTCATCGCACGCTTGGGTGCCTTACGGCTTGCCATTCTTGAGTTGCGGTTACGACTCGGTTCATTTTCTCGTTCATCCTGTGAACGCTTTGCAGCCGCTAAGACCGCGCCCAATCGTTTATTACTCACGACGTCACCTTGCTGAACATGTCTCAGCTTATCAAATATGCTGTATTCAAACGATTCACCGCAATGTTGAATGGAAAGTGTGCCATCGGGATAATCATAAATCATGACTTTTTTACCGACCAGAGACTTGGCTTTATCGGTCGGGGTTAGCATATAAATGACTTTATCGTACTGGAGTGTAAGTGATGTCGTTAAGCAACGACTCACTTGACGCGCAAATATATCATTAAGCTCAACGTTGGATTCTTGGAGTGGGCGATGCACATTATCAGTACTGTGGGGAAGGCACGCAAAGCGGGCATTATGAATTGAAATATAGTGTGGCATCCAGGCATTGGCTTCTTCAATTGTATTGATGCCAGCAAGTCTCATCTCCTTGATTAATCTATCTTGTAGCGTGAAGTTAGCACGTTCAACACGACCTTTAGCTTGTGAGCTATTCGCACAAATCAATTCAATATTCAGCTCGTATAATGCGCGGCCATACTGCGTCATTTGCTTACTCATTTTCTGACTCGGGCTGTTGATTTTAAAGACGGAATGCTTGTCACTGTAGAGTGCAATCGGCTTCCCATGTTCAGCAATATACTGACGGGTTACGTTCATATAATCATAGGTGGTTTCAGCTTCGCAGAAATAAAGGGACATTAATTTACTGGTCGCATCATCAATAAAAACGAGTAGGCAGCATTTAGGTGACCGGCCTTCGAACCAATCATGATGAGAACCATCTATTTGTATTAATTCACCAACACAATCGCGTCTATAGCGAGGCTGATAGATTTTCCGTTTCTTACGACGCCGAACCTTCCACAGGCCATCAGCGACCATCCATTGACGGAGCGTTTCACTTGAGAGGTTGATATTGTGATTCTCTAATAGTTTTTCACAAGCAAAAGTGGGTTTGAAATCACTGTATTTATCTTTGACTATGTTGAGGATCTGTTCTTTAAATTCGGTTGGGTAACGCCGATTACTCGGCATATTACGGCGCTTAGAGACTAATCCAATATCGCCATGAAGGCGATATGCATTAACAAGTCGCTGAACATGTCTACGGGTTAAATTTAACAGTGCAGCGTCCGCTACTTGAGTGATCCGCTTATGACAAATATCTTTAATAACACCTAAACGATGCAGTTCTTTTTCGCTCACAGTAATCAACATGGCACAACTCGATGCTTGGATTAGTGACGACCAAGTATACCAAAATGTGACATCTCTAAATTGTTAGAATGTGACATTACTATATTGCACTTACAAAACCCGATCATCGTTATACGCATTATCACCTTTATGTTCAATAGCCCGCTCAAGGACGATTTTAGCCCTAGATCTAAAAAGCCTCCAACTAGGAGGCCAAATTCAATGAACCACTACATTTCGT
>SPKZ01008449.1_pt1 | contig 10252 bp, 9 predicted proteins | sample 2456571 | NCBI WGS metagenome assembly SPKZ01 (sample SAMN11192286, study PRJNA482655) | marine metagenome | biome: ENVO:00000447; feature: ENVO:00000244|ENVO:00000211|ENVO:00000569|ENVO:00002023; material: ENVO:00002151; isolation source: ocean water from marine abyssalpelagic zone ...
AATGTAGCCTTCCTCACGGTAATCACGGGGTACAGGATCAGCGTCAGGTTTACTCACTAAAGCTTCTAAGCCTTGGTCAGTGGTTGGATACCGACTGTTATCTAGTCTGTACATATCCATGGCACTGCTGAGGGTTGTGATATCTGATACCACTTTTTGTCGCTCGGCTTTTTCTTTATTACCAAAAAGACTAGGTAGCACCATGCTGGCTAAAATACCCAAAATAACGATAACAACCATAATTTCTAATAGGGTAAAACCTTGTTGTTTATTCTTATTCAACTTCATAACATCCTCGATATATAAAATAATTAAGATCCGACTAACGAGTTCAGATCCAAAATAGGTTGTAAAATTGCAATCACAATAAAAAAGACCACACCCGCCATACTGACTACAATCGCCGGGGTAAAAACGCCCAAAGCCATATTGGCTAAGGCTTCAAATTCTCGATCTTGATTGTCGGCCGCGCGCCCGAGCATTTGCTCGAGCTCACCACTTTTCTCACCTGAAGCAATCATATGTAACATCATCGGTGGAAATAATTTCGTTTGCTGTAAACTCGCCCGCAAACTTGATCCTTCACGGACATAATTAGCCGCTTCGAGCACTGAGTTTTTAATATGAACATTGGCTAACACATCAGAGGATATCTTCATGCTCTCAAGTAATGGCACACTCGACGAGGTTAAAATACTTAAGGTTCGAGCGAATCGAGCCGTATTTAAACCCCGAGTTACTTTACCAAACACTGGCATCGATAATAATTTTTTGTGTACCTTCAATTGAAAAGACGGCCGCTTCATTTGCCGTTTAAACAGAAAAATAGCGCCAATAATCAGCAATACCACCAATATTCCGTAATTACGGACAAAATCACTGGCTGCTATTAAGACCTGGGTTGCCCAAGGTAATTCTTGTCCCATATGTTGAAATTGTTCGACTACTTTGGGTACCACAACCGCCAATAACAACGAGATCACTCCAACCGCAACCACGGTTAACATAATCGGGTAAATCATTGCCTGCATCAGCTTGCTACGCATGGCTTGACGTTGTTCGGTGTAATCAGCTAAGCGATTTAACACAATATCAAGATGACCAGATTTTTCGCCAGCAGCCACCATCGCAGTATAAAGCTTTTCAAAAATTTGCGGAAATTCGGCCATCGAATCAGCAAGGCTGTAACCTTCAACCACTCGACTACGCACCGCTAAGACTACCGATTTTATTTTTGGTACGTCGCATTGTTCGGCGACCGCTTGCAGACTCTCTTCAATCGGCAGTGATGCTTGAACCAAAGTCGACAATTGACGGGTGATCAGTGCCAATTCGCTGGCACTGATCTTCTGGCGACCGCCTAATCGTTGTTGTTTTGACGTTGCTGTAGCGACCGATTTAACTTCGAGTGGCATTAAGCCTTTTTCACGAAGCTGGTGGCGAACTTGGCGTTCAGAGTCAGCCTCTAACACACCTTTTTGTTGCTTGCCTTTTTTGTCTAACGCTTTAAATTCAAATGCTGCCACAATGCTATCCTATTCTTCTTTAGTCACGCGTAGCACTTCTTCCAGCGTCGTAATACCTGCTAACACTTTAGAGATACCGTCTTGACGAATACCAGGACATGTTGTTCGAACATGACGTTCTATTTCCGCTTCACTGGCACCGTTATGGATCATTTCACGTACTTTATTATCCACTTCTAATAGTTCATGGATCCCCGTTCGACCGCGATAGCCATTGAAATTACATTTTTCACAACCTTTAGCGCGGTAAATATTAGCGCTCTCACATTGTAATAAAGCTAATTCACCGGCATCAGCCGGATGTTCTTCACGACATTCAACACATAGGGTTCGTACTAAACGTTGCGCTAACACCCCGAGTAAACTCGAGGATAATAGGAAGGTTTCTATGCCCATGTCTTGTAAGCGAGTTACTGCGCCAACTGCAGTGTTGGTGTGTAAGGTCGATAACACCATATGACCGGTTAAACTCGCTTGAACCGCAATTTGCGCCGTTTCTAAATCGCGAATTTCACCAATCATCACAACATCAGGATCTTGACGTAAAATAGCTCGTAGACCACGGGCAAAGGTCATATCTACCTTGGCATTGACCTGAGTTTGACCAATGCCATCGATATTATATTCAATCGGATCTTCCACGGTTAAAATATTACGATCTTGGCTGTTTAAATCCGTTAAGCCAGCATAGAGCGTGGTACTTTTACCGGAACCAGTCGGTCCAGTGACCAAAATAATGCCATGGGGACGGTGAATAATCCGGTCGAAACGAACGCGAATCGCCTCCGTCATCCCCAAATCTTTTAGGTTTAATCGCGCCTGATTCTTATCGAGTAAACGAAGTACCACACGTTCACCATGACTTGATGGCATCGTTGAGACACGAACATCGACCGCACGTCCGGCAATCCGCAATGAAATTCGACCATCTTGCGGTAAACGTTTTTCGGCAATGTCGAGTTTCGCCATCACTTTAATTCGTGACACCAGTAATGACGCTAACTTACGATTTGGTTTTAATACTTCCCGTAAAATTCCATCCACTCTGAAACGGATCATCAGTAACTTTTCGAAGGTTTCAATATGAACGTCCGATGCGCCTTCTTTAATTGCTTCACTTAAGGTTGCGTTAATTAAGCGAATAATTGGCGCATCATCTTCTGACTCGAGTAAATCTTCAACTTCAGTAATTTCATCGGCCAAGGTAAACAAGTCAACATCATTGCCTAAGTCTTCGACTAACTGCTGGGTCTGTGATGTGTCATGTTGATAAGCAATGGTGAGTTCACGCTCAAAATTGTCCTTATCAACTAAAACAGGGATCAGTGGTCGCCCATAATAGCGACGAGCTTCCAACAACGCTGACAATTTAGTCTCAGGACTATAAATCAGTTTAGTCTCTTGCTCACCTTCAATAATCACTACGCCATGAGATTTGGCGTGGGCGAAGCTAAAGCGAAACCACTGTTGTGATTCCTCTTCAGTGGCTGAGTCAATCGTATCTGTTGTTTGGCTATCAGTCATCTTGACTCTGCTTTTCCGCTTGTTTCTTATGATATTCGTCGAGGTATTGTTGTAATTTTTTCGGTAATTTCTCTTCTAGCATCACTGGCGAATCGGTAAATGGCATTAATGCAATCCCATCATCATCACGCTCTAATTGCAGCTCTCTCATCATTCGATATTTATCAGAACTTATCCGTGACATTGTTTCAGCGTCACGAATAATCGTCGGCTTAATGAAAATCATTAAATTACGTTTAGTCACTTTACTTTTAGTTGAGCGGAACAAATGACCAAGAATCGGAATATCACCTAATAACGGTACTTTTGATTCCACGACTTGAACATCTTCGTCGATTAATCCACCAATCACCACAATTTGGCCATCTTCGACCATCACCGTTGTACTTACTGAACGTTTCGAAAAAATAACATCAACCGCAGTACCCGCAGTACCCGACTTAACACCAGACACTTCTTGCTCAATTTTTAACTGCACCGAGTTACCATCGTTAATTTGTGGGGTTACTTTTAGCTTAATCCCCACTTCCTTACGTTCAATGGTTTGGAATGGATTAGAGTTATTGTTGCTTGCCGCGGAACCGGTAATCACCGGCACTTCTTCACCAACAATAAATTCTGCTTCATGGTTATCCAAGGTAGTCAGATTAGGAGTCGCTAAAATATTCGATGTATTCGAGGCACTCACGGCTTGAATCACCGCGCCCCAGTTACCGGTCACAAAACCTGCTAAGGCGCCATTAACCGAACCTAATACATTACCGAGTGCGGTATAATCGGCAATCGTGGTCGTTGGATCATTAACCGTGACACCACCCTGTGAATCACGCACTGTTGAGCCAGGGGTAGTCACCGTGCGTGCGGTAGCTGCGGCACCGGCAATACCTGAAATTGAAGCGCCTTGATTAAACTGGATTAAACCGCCATCGGCACTGGCCCATTGCACCCCAAGATCGATGCCATCACCTTCACTAATTTCAACAATAATAGCTTCAACATTGACTTGAATCGGACGAGAGTCCAACTGATGTATCACCGACTCCAAACTGCGCATGGTGTCAGGCTGAGCGGTGATCACCAATGAATTAGTATCTTCGTGGGCTTGAATATTGACATCGCGACTCGAGCTACTCCGACTCGACTTCGCTTTCGAGCCATCTTTGGTTAAGCTTTTAGCCACTCCAGTCAATACTTTAGCCACTTCAACCGCTTGGGCATATTTAAGGTGGATAACCTTGGTGTTACCTGACGATTCCTGTTCGTTGTCAAGGCGCTTAACTAAAGCAACCGCACGTTCGCGCGCGCGTTTTTCGCCACTGACTAATACACTGTTAGTGCGTTCATCAGCAACGAGCTTAGGGATTAATTGGCTACTGCTCTTACCGCCTTTTGAGCTGGCAATGACTTTTTCAATAATACGTACTAACTCAGAGGCCGATGCATGTTTGAGGTTAACAATAGTTACTTCTTGATCGCCCTGTCGGTCAACCCGACGAATTAACTCAACGGTCCGTTTCACCGCTGCAGCACGACCGGTTAGCATAATCACGTTAGATGCATCATGGGACACGATATTACCACCACGGGCATTATCGGTAATTTGACGTAGAATAGGTACTAATTCACGAGCAGGGACATTATAAACCGGAATAACGCGGGTCACCATTTCATCGCCATAGCCCGGATTTTCTTCATCGGCAACGGCAATGGGTGCCAACTTAGCATCTTTTCCTTTAATGACTTTAAGGATGTTATTGTCCATTTCAACAACGGCATAACCATACACTTCAAGGACATTAAGGAAAAACTGGTAGTATTGTTTTTCATTAAAGGTTTCATAACTACGGACATTAATTTTACCACGGACATTGGTTTCAATGATGATGGTTTTATTTAATGATTTACCAATAGTATTAATAAACTCGTTAATCTCTGTCCCTTTAAAACTGGCAGAATATTGTACCGCAAACGCAGGTGCAGCAAAAACAGTGCTGAGTGCGACAAATGCTGCGGCATATTTATATGAAGAGATTAAGCCTCGTGTTGCAGACATTAAGTGATTCCTTACTTTCTTATTTTAACTAATTGTTATTGAGAAATAGCAAATTGAATATCGACGATCTGACCATCGCGCTCAACACTAATTGAGATATCAGTCATGCTCTTTAGTTCATTCATTACTTTAAGTGATGCACTAAAATCAGTTAAGTCATAACCATTAATTGCCACCGCCAAATCATTTTGTTTCAACCCTGACTGTCTAAACAAACTAGAGTCACGCCCCGGATTTAAGCGATAACCTTTAAGTTTATTCTTATCACCGCGCACCGGAGTAATCGAAATATAATCAGTGATTTTTCCAGGGTTTTTTAAAATTTCATCACGAGTTTGTGCCAAGTCTTTTGACAACCCGTTACGATTATTATTTATTTTAGGATTAGAAGCCGTTGGCTGTTCATTATAATCGAAGCCATCGAGCATTAACGTTTCATACTTACCACGATTCTTTAAAATCAATCGATCGGGGTGAATTTCATGAATGACTGCCTGTGTCCCGGTGATTTTCTCATCGATGACATAAGTTGCTTGCTTACCTTGATATTCGACAATCGCCATGGAATTTTCAGGAACTGAGCTAGCCACCAAGCCAGATAGAGTTAATTTAAGCCGAGTTTCAGGGGCATCAGTGACTTGTTTAGGTTCAGCTTTTGGCTGATTCGCTTCGGCATTAAATTGTCCAAACCACTGATAACCAGAAAAATCAATACTAGCGGATTGATTGTTACTATCATTAGGACGAGGTAATTGCCATGACGACGGCACCACAGTAACAGGGTCTACAATTAACCAAGTGATTTTAGCGAGTTGATAACTAACAATAATAATCAATAAAAAAATAATAGCTTTAGTGATTAACACAATGTTAAGAGGCAATGCTTTTACTATATCTGTCAATCTATCCATCTGTAATTTCGTATACCTAGCCTAAAAGTCTCATTATGATGAGAGCTTATTATAAATTTACTGCGAAGAATGTAATCAATCGTAAAACTGTTCGAGAATTATTATCATTAACCCTTACTATACTATTGTATGGAGTCTGTCACAACCACTGAAAACTCTTTACATTATAGACGACTATTTTAAGTTCGAGATGGAAAAACAAGCGATTAAAGAGTATATTTGCCGCTAATCTACCTGTAAGGAATTAACCTTGTCGAAAAGATCAGATAAAGTAGAGTCAAACAGTGCTATTCGTCTCGATAAATGGTTATGGGCCGCTCGATTCTATAAAACTCGTGCCACCGCTCGCGAGATGGTTCAGGGTGGCAAGGTGTTCTATGATGGACAACGTAGCAAACCAAGCAAAGCAGTTGAAATTGGCGCTATTATCAAATTACGACAGGGTAACGAAGAACGCTCAGTAGAGATTATTCAATTAAGCGACCAGCGCCGCGGCGCACCACAGGCGCAACTACTATATCAAGAAACCCAACAAAGTATTGAACTACGGGAAAAGAACGCTGAACTACGTCGTTTACACATTTTAGACAACCCACACCCGGAACGCCGTCCAGATAAAAAACAGCGCCGTAAGATCATCCAATTTAAATCCCAAGATAATGGAAGCCATTAAGTGAAAGACCTATTAAACCGCTATTTATTTGATAATATCCCCGTTCGTGGTGAGTTAGTCCAAGCCAGCAACGCTTATCAAGAAATTATTGCTAACCATAACTATCCTATTCCTGTTCAGCATTTGCTCGGCGAATTATTAGTGGCGACTTCAATGTTAACCGCCTTACTAAAATTCGAAGGAACGATTGCCGTGCAACTACAAGGTGACGGTCCTATGCCATTAGCCGTGGTTAATGGCAACGATCAGCAAGAATTACGTGGCGTAGCACGAGTGACCGGCGATATTACCACTGGTGATTTAGTGGAGTTATTCGGCGGAAAAGGTTATATGGTCATTTCGATCACCCCTAAAAAAGGCGAACGTTATCAAGGTATTGTTGCTTTAGATCACCCAACCTTAGCACAATGTCTAGAAGCCTATTTCTTGCAGTCAGAACAACTAAAAACCCATTTTTGGTTAAAGGCAGATCACCAGCATGCAGCAGGTATCATGATTCAAGCATTACCTGAAGATCAGGATCAAATCGCAGCGACGAATGATGACTACAGCCACTTACAACAATTGACAGCGACGATAAAAGCCGAAGAGTTATTTGAATTAACAGCCAATGACATTTTAAATCGTCTGTATCATCAAGAAAAGATACGTATTTTTGAACCACAGCCTCTTACCTATCACTGTGGTTGTTCTCGTGAGCGTAGTGCCAGTGCGATAATTTCGATTGGCCGAGTTGAAGCAGAAGATGTTTTAGCCGAACAGGGCAACATTGAAATGCACTGTGATTACTGCAATACGAAATACTTATTTAATACGGGCGATGTTGCTCAGTTATTTAATGATCCAGCAAAAAATGACAATCAAGTTCATTAATTACATCGGGCAATGATTTTAAACCCACCTAAAATCATTGCCTAATTTGGTAAGACTTTCAGAATGACTTACAACTTTTAAATCAATTTCTTCTATTAATTCATCCCAAAAACTGAATCTTTTATTTTTTTTAGCTTATATTAGACTTTTTTATCATTTTTGTGGTTTAAATCACACCCCTTGATCCTGTACAATTCCGTTTGCCAGTCGGCCGGGTTACGAAACCTTGATGTAATTTAAAAATACCACTTACCACTGTTAGGAGCAGAAGAAGATGACCGTCGCCACAAATGGTAATACCACCATCGATTTAAGTAAATATGGAATCAACGACGTCCAAGAAGTTATTTATAATCCTTCATATGAATTATTATTCGAAGAAGAAACCAAGGCAGGTTTAGAAGGTTATGAAAAAGGTGTAATTACCCAATCAGGCGCAGTATCTGTCGATACCGGAATTTTTACCGGTCGCTCACCCAAAGATAAGTACATCGTTCGTGATGACACAACGCGTGATACGGTATGGTGGTCAGATCAAGGTAAAAATGACAACAAGCCTATGAGTACTGAAACATGGTCACAATTAAAAGATCTTGTGTCGACTCAGCTTTCAGGCAAAAAATTATTTGTTGTTGATACCTATTGTGGTGCTAACGAAGATTCTCGCTTAATGGTTCGCTTCATCACCGAAGTAGCATGGCAGGCACACTTTGTTAAAAACATGTTTATTCGTCCATCAGACGAAGAACTAACAACCTTTGTTCCAGATTTCGTGGTAATGAACGGTGCAAAAGCCACCAACCCTAACTGGCAAGAACAAGGTCTAAATTCAGAAAACTTCGTGGCCTTTAACCTGACTGAGCGCATGCAATTGATTGGCGGCACTTGGTACGGCGGCGAAATGAAAAAAGGTATGTTCTCAATGATGAACTACCTATTACCACTACGCGGCATCGCTTCAATGCATTGTTCTGCTAACGTTGGTAAAGATGGCGACACGGCTGTGTTCTTCGGCCTATCAGGCACCGGTAAAACAACCCTATCAACTGACCCTAAGCGCGCCTTAATTGGTGATGATGAACACGGTTGGGATGATAATGGCGTATTTAACTTCGAAGGCGGTTGTTACGCTAAAACCATTAACCTAAGCGAAGAAAACGAACCCGATATTTATAAAGCGATCCGTCGTGATGCGTTACTAGAAAACGTAACCGTTGCTGATGATGGTGAAATTGATTATGACGATAACTCAAAAACTGAGAACACGCGTGTTTCATACCCAATTTACCACATCGACAATATCGTTAAGCCAGTATCAAAAGCTGGTCACGCGAAGAAAGTTATTTTCTTGACCGCCGATGCCTTTGGTGTATTACCTCCCGTGTCTAAGTTAACGCCAGAGCAAACTCGCTATTACTTCCTATCTGGCTTTACAGCTAAACTAGCAGGTACTGAGCGTGGTATTACGGAGCCAACTCCAACGTTCTCATCATGTTTTGGTGCTGCTTTCCTTAGCTTGCACCCAACGCAATATGCTGAAGTACTAACCAAGCGTATGGAAGCTGCTGGTGCAGAAGCTTACCTTGTTAACACTGGCTGGAACGGTACTGGCAAGCGTATTTCAATTAAAGCAACTCGCGCGATTATCGATGCGATTTTAGACGGCTCAATCGATAAAGCTGAAAGCACGCAGTTACCTTACTTCGATTTAGCAGTGCCGACAGCGGTTGCTGGTGTTGAAGGTGATATTCTTGACCCTCGCAAGACCTACAGCAATGCAGCTGAGTGGGATGGCAAGGCCAAAGAATTAGCCGAGCGTTTCGTGAATAACTTTGTTAAGTTTACCGATACCGACGAAGGTAAGTCATTAGTTGAAGCAGGTCCAAAACTTTAACTATTAAAGTTGTTAGACTAAAGAAAGCCGCCTTCGGGCGGCTTTTTTGTTATGATAGCTAAAAGTTGAGAATAGATAGTTGAGAACAATAAGTCATGCCTGAAGAGCTAGTCGAAAAACCAACAAAACCCTTAGATGACGATTGTTGCGGTGGTGGTGCTTGTGCCCCCTGTGTCTGGGACAATTTTTATGAACAACTATCGGTTTATCGCAAACAACAACGGGCTATTACCGCTAAAGAAGCAGAAACTAATAGCACGCCTAAGGAATAGCTAACCAAATCATTGCAAGTGGACAAGCCGTTGCCACAAACCAACTCAAGCTGCGTAGCTTATCCTGATTAATATAATACATCACACAATAAATCACTCGTGCCACAATATGGGTGATGGCCAAATATTCCACCGTGGCAGTCGTGGTATTTGTTGCTAAGACTACCGCTATCGCGACGCCAAAAATAATTAATGCTTCAAATGAATTTTGATGAGCTGCTAATGTCCGTGCCCCAAAGCCAGTTAACCGCGCTTGTTGTTCCCGTGGGTTTTTATTGTCGTAGCGACTTTCTCTATTCATCGCAATCCCTAATGGCACTTTAGCCAAATAAGGTAAACATACCGCGATTAAACTACAAATGATGATGGTAGACATCCTTTTTCCTTTTTAATTTTGTTCAATTAGTTACCAATAATTCTCGACCGTTATATTACCCGGTGCCCGACGTAAATTTTTACTGAAGCCGAGCGATAATAACATCTCTGTGGTGGCACGCACCATCTCAGGATTACCACAAATCATCAC
>SPKZ01012471.1_pt1 | contig 10248 bp, 10 predicted proteins | sample 2456571 | NCBI WGS metagenome assembly SPKZ01 (sample SAMN11192286, study PRJNA482655) | marine metagenome | biome: ENVO:00000447; feature: ENVO:00000244|ENVO:00000211|ENVO:00000569|ENVO:00002023; material: ENVO:00002151; isolation source: ocean water from marine abyssalpelagic zone ...
CCCGCCTGCATCAGGCCCAGGATCAGCGCGTTTTTGATCGCCAATGAGTAGTCTCGGTAGTCATTGGCTACAGCAATCACAGGTGTGATGCCGCGCTTGATCATCTGCGTGCCAAGTCCGAGCCCCAGCGCAGTCATGCCGGGGAGGTTGATTTCCTCTGGGTATTTCCAGCGGGCGTCATACTCACGGAATCCCGTAGGTTTGATCATGGCGTCGCGCAGGAAGCTCCAAGTGTTCGATCTTACCTCGGGGATCGGTTTGGTCATAACGAAATTATTCCTTGTGGTCTTAAATGTGGATTGGCTCTGCTTTTGCCAAAGCATCAAAGCGCATTAATGTCTCAATCAACTGTGGCATCTGGTCCAAGTAAACCATATTCGGCCCGTCACAGGGTGCATGGTCTGGATCCTGATGGGTTTCGGTGAAAACAGCAGCAATTCCTGTCGCAACCGCCGCGCGTGCAAGAACCGGCGCAAATTCACGCTGCCCCCCCGATGCACCACCCAGGCCACCTGGTTGCGCCACAGCGTGGGTGGCGTCCATCACCACAGGGTAGCCGGTCCGGGCCATCTCTGGCAGCGACTGCATGTCCACCACAAGGCGGTTGTAACCAAAGGTCACGCCCCGTTCGGTCAGGAAAATACGATCGTTGCCAGTGCTTTCGATCTTAGCCACCACATTCGGCATATCCCAGGGTGCCAGGAACTGGCCTTTTTTCACATTAATCGCGGCGCCGGTTTTGCCCGCGGCGACCAGCAGGGCGGTTTGGCGGCAGAGGAAAGCCGGGATCTGCATGATGTCCACGACCGCCGCAACGGGTTCGCATTGCTCCTTTTCATGAATATCGGTGAGAACAGGAACACCGATTTCCTCTTGTACGGATCCGAGGACTTTTAGACCCTCTTCCAAACCCAGTGCAGGGGCGGCATTGAGCGAGGTGCGATTGGCCTTGTCGAAGGAGCCTTTGAAGACATACTGCGCCCCGGCTGCATCGCAGGCTTCTTTCAATTTGCCAGCAATCATCTGCGCATGATCTGCGCTTTCCAGCTGGCAGGGACCGGCAATGACGGTCAAAGGTTGGTCATTGCCGACGGTGAGTCCATTGATGTGGATGTGTTTCATGATCTTAAGAAGATACCTGTTCTCGAAGGATAGATGCCGTGAGCGAGCATAACAGGTAGATACCGGAAAAGATCAAGAATGCCAAAACTGTATTTTCAAACCGGCGCGGATGAGAGGGCTGGTCTGCGGGCACAGGCTCTACCGCGGTGGTAAGGTACCGCACTTGGCGATCGGCCTCCATCCGGGTTGCTTCCAGTTGCTGGAGTGCGCTTTGCAACATCAGATCACGTGTGGCGAGGTCTGCTTGGGCCATCTGGATCCGCACCGTCATCGATGCGAGCGAACTTTCGCCGGCATTGGCGTCGACCATCCGTTCGTTCAGGCGGGCGATGGTTGCTTGCAGGCGCGCAATATCAGCCCGCGTGCCGTCGACCTTGGCTTGGTTGGGGCGTGTATTGTCAAGTAGGGCGGCAAGCGCCAGCTCCTTTTCCTGCAGCTGTATTTCAAAGGTGGAGATCTGGCCACGCAGCGCGGCAATCACCCCTTGCGGGTCAAGCACCGCGTTCTGCTGTTGCAGGCGCACCAGCTGTTCCTGAGCCTCACGTCGCTGAAGGGTCGCCAGATCAAGCGTTTCCTCTGCATATGAGACCTGATCGTTGCGTTTCTTCTGGCTAAGCCCGTTCACGCGTTCCTGGGCGGCGGCGATTAATGCGCGAGAGAAATCTGTTGCCACAAGCGGATCTGCCGCAGTGACGGCGAGGCGCACAATGCCTTCGGTTGGATCATATCCCACTTTAACATTGCGCTTGTAAGTCTTGAACGCCTCGTCGTTTGAGGCAGCCGCTTCCAAACGCTGGAGCGGGTCGATGTCCGGGTTCGAGAAATGTTGGCGGAACCCAATGCGGGTATCAAGTTCCTGCATGGCTTCGCGCGACTGCAGGAAGTCCTGTGCGGTCACAGCCTCCTGACTTGTTGCAAAAGGCGATCCGCTGAATAAACCACCGCCCCCGCCCAAGCCTTGACCATCGGCTTTGATCACCAACAGCGAGGAGTTGGACGTATACATGGGTGTCGCCATGGCATAAAAATAGTAGGCTGCGACGAGGGTCGGCAGAAAGACAAAGGCTGACAGGCGGGTCAGCAACAATGACAGCTTGCGGCGGCGGCGGCGGGCTATGTCGCGCTGGATGGATTGAATTTCGCGGTCGCGGCGTTCGGCGGGCGACAGCGCTTCGAGGTCGGACCCCGGCCCGGCCTGCTTGGAAGGCGCCGGGGTCGGCATCGTGGGCGCTGCGGTCGCGGGCAAACCAGCGGCTGATTGGGTCGCCTCAGGCTTGGAACTTGTTGCGGAGGCGCTTTGTGCCTGTGGCACCACCAGTTCTAGCATATTGGCGCGTTGGAATGGGTCTATCCCTTTTTCGCGCAGCAAACGCACAGCATCATAGTCCGAGGTCGCAGGCAGATCATGTTTCTGCGCCACGCGACGGGCCAAACGCAACTGGCGCCCGGTCAGCCCTTCCCGGCGGATGGCGTCAATATCGGTGCTGAGAGACTGGCTGGCTGTCGCGCGCTGCGGCGGGGCAGAGGGGGCCATTGCAGCGCCCCCGGCCATGGCCGCTGCGGCTGCATTCAGGCCCGACTTCGGTGCGGGTTGCGCCGTGCCCTCAGACGCCTGATCTGGCGCGGGGCCGGATGGGGTCACAGTTTTTTGTGCCTGATCTGCAGCGCTGCCTGCTTCGGGGGCGGCAATGGGCTCTGCCTTTGCTGCCTCGGACCGGTCGGATCGGCGGATTCTGTATTTTTTAGCCTTGGTTTTCATAGTCATAGAGCAATTTCGCTTCTTCCAAGGTTTCAAACATATGCAGCGTTCCATTGTTCAGGACAGCTGCTGATGTCGCAAATTTCTCCAGCGTTTCGGGCTGGTGCGATACGATGATTATTGTTGTTGTGTTCAGTCGCTCACGCAGAAGGGAGCCTGCCTTGCGGTTGAACTCAACATCTGTGGTCGAGGGCATGCCTTCGTCGATGAGGTAGATGTCGAAATCCAGGGCCAACATCAAGGCGAAAGAAAACCGCGCTCTCATTCCCTGTGAATAGGTGCCGATTGGCTGATCAAAATACTCCCCCAACCCACAGAGCCAGCGACAAAAGGCTTCGACATAATCAGGATCCAAGCCATAGAGGTTGGCAATATAGCGCGAATTGTCCTGCGCGGACAGACGGCCGATGACACCGCCCATAAATCCCAGCGGAAAGGAGATCTTGCAAGCGCGCAGGATTTGCCCCTCGTCCGGTTTTTCCAGACCCGCCATCATATTGATCAGAGTGGTTTTGCCGGTGCCGTTCGGTGCGAGAATGCCCAGTGATTTGCCAAGCTCCACCCGGAAGGAGACCTTGTCCAAGATCACCTTGCGCTGTGTGCCAGTCCAGAAGGACTTACTGACATTTACAAATTCCAACATCTCTCTGTCCGGTTGCGCCTCCTGCGTAGGCTGTGTGGATTTTGGCGGGTAATCCGCAGTGATCCCCTGAGCGAATGTGATTTCGCTGCCAAGACCCCTATGGCACTCTGAGCTAAATCAGCTTTATCATTGGGTGGTTAACGGCTTACGCGTCGAATTAGGCGCAAATATGTCGAATTTTAAACAATCCGGGAAATGGAATTTCGTGAAAGGACCCTTCGCGTGGAGAGATCTTTAGGTCAAACCGAGGCGCATGCGCTGGTTCAGGTCATTCGCCAGTGTCGCCTGTGCGCGGATCGCTTTGCGGCGACGGCGACGGCCCATAGCCCACGGCCGCTGCCCTGGTTTAACCCGACCGCACGTCTGTTGATCGCCGGGCAGGCTCCGGGTCTGCGCGTGCATGAAAGCGGGCGACCCTTTACGGATGCTTCGGGGGACCGCCTGCGGGATTGGCTCGGGTTGAACGCCACGCAGTTTTATGACCGTAGGCAGGTGGCCATTGTGCCAATGGCGTTCTGTTTTCCCGGATACAACAACAAGAAATCGGACTTGCCGCCACCAAAGATCTGCGCGCAGACATGGCACGAACAGGTGATGGCGGCGTTGCCCAATGTGACCCTGCGCGTGATCGTGGGCGGGGCTGCGCATCGCTGGCACTTGGGCACCAGGACCTCGGTCACGGAAACGGTGCAGAGCTGGCGGTCGCACGGACCGCATTGCTGCCCCTTGCCACATCCCTCGTGGCGCAATACCGGATGGATTAAGAAACACCCCTGGTTCGAGGCAGAGCTGCTGCCGGATCTGCGCACCCGGGTAAAGGAGCTGATGGAATGACCGAAATGACCCCGCTGGATCTGGCCCATGCTGCAATGGATGCCGCGCCCGAAGACGACACGGCCCGTCTGCGGTTTTTTGAACGTCTGGCCGACAGCGAAATGTTTGTGCTGCTGTCGCGTGATCCCGAAGGGGAAACGCTGGCACCGGAGGTGTTCGAGACTGAGGAGGGGCAATTTGTGCTGGTCTTTGACCGCGAAGACAGACTGTCGGCCTTTGCGGACCGTGCGGTGCCTTACGCGGCACTGTCAGGGCGGATGATTGTGCAGATGCTCGACGGACAGGGGATTGGTTTAGGTGTGAACCTTGAGGTTGCACCGTCGTCGATCTTGATTCCGGCTGAAGGCATTGGCTGGCTTGCGCAGACGTTGGCCCATGAACCTGGTCAGGTCGAGGCGGGCATCGAGGAACTTCGCGCGCCCACCGGCTTGCCCGAGGTGCTGCTGACCTCGCTGGACCAAAAGCTGGCAAGCGCGGTGGGGTTGGCAAAAATGGCTTACCTTGTGTCGGTTGTTTACGAAGGAGGCGGACGGGGCTACCTGCTGGGGTTTATTGACGTCCAGAAAGGTGCGGAAGAGGCGTTGGCGAAGGCCGTTGGAGAGGCGCTGACGTTTTCGGGGCTGGAGGCCGGCGCGCTCGATGTGGGGACGTTTTCCTCGTCCAGTGAAGTGGCGGCCTATCTTGCCAAGGTCGGGTTGCGTTTTGACATGCCGCAGCCAGACGCTCCCAAGGTCTATCAGCCGGTGCCGCCCGGCAGCGACCCTGACGCGCCGCCGAAACTGAAATAGCCGTGAAAATTATTCAGGAACGATGACCAGCATGGCGTGTTTCATGAACTCATTGTGATCTTCGAGCTGGACCTGAATATAAGCGGTGCGTCCATCCTGAAAATGCAGTGTCCCTTCGCTTGAAATGTAATGGTCGGGCAAAAAACTGCCCGCTTTACGCGACTCTGCAAGCCAAGCCTCACCACGTGCGGCGACATGTGTTCCACGCCCATTGGCGTAGATCGTGCAGCGGTTTGCTTCTTTATTTGTCTGCAAGACCCAGAGCGTATTCTTTGGGTACCAGTAGGTGTCTTCGGGGTCTTGAAGCGCGCGCAAACGCTGCTCGATGTTCTGGGAACTGCCCTGTTCAAGTCCCGCCGTGCGCACTGTTTGGTGTTGTGCGATCGGTTGGATGCACCTGTCCTGGAATTCTTTCCAGGCGTTGTGCTGGCCATCAACACCAAAGAAAGTGCATCCACTGAGCAGCAGCATACCCGCCAAACAGGATTTGAAATGCATATGCCTTTGCCTCTCGTCGGAGCAAATCGGGTCAGCGTGACCGTGTGGGTAAGGGTTCGGTCTGATCAAATTTGCAGTTTTTGTGATGTTGTCCCAAAGGGACTTGGTCGGGGGTGACACCTTTCCCGACAAGGGAAGTTAGGAAATGCCGCACATGAAGGTCTCAGAACCTCCGGCCAGTTCGTCCGGAGGTTCAGCATTGTCCGCGGCCTTATGCGTCTTCGGCTGGTTCCAGCTTGTCCTGTGTCCGGGTCGTAAAGTCTTCGGAGGCATGCCGCTCAAGCAGCTGTTCGCTTGGCTCACCCCAGGAGCGGTTTACCATGCGGCCCCGTTGCACGGCAGGCCGTTCGTCGATCAGCTTTGCCCAACGCATGACGTGTTCGTAGGAGGCCACATCTAGGAATTGCGGAGAGCCTTCGTAGAGGCGGCCCAGAACCAATGCGCCGTACCACGGCCAGATCGCAATATCTGCAATGGTGTACTCCGCACCGGCGATATAGGTCTTGGTCGCCAGTTCGCGGTTCAGCACATCCAACTGACGCTTGGTTTCCATCGTAAAGCGATTGATTGGGTATTCAAACTTCTCGGGCGCATAGGTGAAAAAGTGGCCAAAACCACCACCAACATAGGGCGCCGAGCCCATCTGCCAAAAGACCCAATTCATCACTTCGGCGCGGGCGGCGCCCTCTTTCGGCAGGAAAGCATCGAATTTCTCGGCCAGGTGAAACAGGATCGACGCGCTTTCAAAGACGCGCACAGGCGCGTCGCCGGAGGTGTCCAGCAGAGCCGGGATTTTGGAGTTTGGGTTTATGTCAACAAAACCGGAACCGAACTGGTCGCCTTCGCCGATATTGATCAGATAGGCGTCGTATTCTGCGCCTGCGTGGCCCGCTTCGAGCAGCTCTTCGAACATAACAGTGACCTTGACACCATTGGGAGTCGCCAGGCTGTGCAGCTGGAAGGGGTGCTTGCCTTCGGGCAGCGTCTTGTCGTGCGTGGGGCCTGCGATGGGGCGGTTGATATTTGCAAATTTCCCGCCGTTTTTCTGTTCCCAGGTCCAGACCGTGGGGGGGGAATATGGGGTGTCGCTCATCTGTCGTCCTCGCCTCTGGGCAGATTATGGTTCCGAACCCCTCTGGCCCGGCCATCACAGGTTAAGGGAGATCGCGCGAAGATTCCAAGCACAGGAAGGCTATTTTCTTTCCACCTGGCGGAAAAGCCATCTGTGTCTTCGCCTTTCGTGTTTCCTTACAGCGCTTTGCGCTGGGCGGAAGAGGGTGTCGATTGCGATGAATATTTCAATTCGATCACGGCGCATCGCTCCGGGGACACAGGAGGACACAGGGACGTGAGCATGGGTTCTCAGCGACCACCCTTCGGGTATGTTGCCCCAAAAAGCCCGGTATTTGCGCTGGGTCGGACATCAAACAAAGGATGTGATTATGAAACGTTTTGCACTTATCGGGGCGCTGGCTCTGGGGTTTGTCACTTCGGCGCTGACGACCGTGGCTTTGGCAGGGGAACAGTTCGTAGATCAGACCGGTTATGCTGTGTCTGGCTATGACGTGGTGGCCTATCGCAGCTTGGATCAGGCGCCGGTGGGGTCTGCGCAGCCCAAAGCTGTTGCGGGTCGTGCGGATATCACCGCTGACTTCAATGGTGCGACTTTTGCGTTTGCCACCGCAGCGAACCGAAAAGCCTTCCTTTCCAACCCGGAATATTACGCCCCTCAGTATAACGGTCACTGCGCCTATGGTGTGTCTAAAGGTGGCAAGGTTCCGGGCAATCCGCATCTGTGGCGGATCGTCGAGGACAAGCTGTTTCTAAACATTACCAAAAACGTCGTGGGTTTTTGGGAGGAAGACATCTCAGGCCATATCACACTGGCAGAGGGCAATTGGCCGGGCATTGAAAGCAAGCCAGCGTCGACAAACCCAATCCCAGGTTACCAGTCAACGGCGCCACTCAAAAATTGACACTGAGCCTTTTGAGAAAAAAGCCCCGACCACATCGTTGGGGCTTTTTTCTTAATTTCTCCAGAAATTTACCGCTTGCGGTCGCGGCGGGCGCTCATGGGCTGAAACGCCACGCCAACGTGGGCTTCGCAATAAGGTTTACCCTGTTGTACAGGCAGCCCGCAGAACCAAAAGTCGTCGGTGGCGGGGTCGCCGACGGGCCATTTGCAGGTGCGCTCTGTCAGTTCCATCAGGGTGAGCTTTTTGGCCTTTTTTTCGACCTCGTTCACCTTGGCTAGCACCTCGGGGCTGATCTCGTTTGCGGAGGGCTGCGGCGGGAGAGGTTGGCCTGCGGGGATGATCTGTTTGCGCGCGGGTATGGTGGCCGGCCGGGTTTCAGATGCGGGCGCGGCCTGCTCAGAAACAGCAGCAGCCGGGCGGGCTGGTTCCGTCTTGGGCTGGGGCGCGGCGGCCGGTTTTGGCGCAGCCTTGGGCGCCGCCTTTGCGGCGGGCTTTTCTTTGGCCTCCGCCGCCGGTTTGGCGGCCGTGGTGGCGCGGTTGGACAGGCCGAGGCGATGGACCTTCCCGATCACGGCGTTGCGGGTCACGCCCCCCAGTTCCTTTGCAATCTGGCTGGCCGACTGACCTTCGCCCCACATTTTCTTGAGCAGTTCGACGCGCTCGTCTGTCCAGGACATGTCTTGCCTTTCCAAGCTAACGGCGGCCCCATTGTTGGCCCGCGGGAGGATCCCACAGGCCTGGCGCCGCCATCAAGTTCCGATATTTTCCCTTATACTAATCACTGCGGGCCGAGATACAAGGCCCAACGAGGCCTCGGTAAACATGGGTTGCACCCTGTGGCATAGGGGCTATGCAAGGGGCGCTGGCAATCTGAACGGTGTGAGGGCAAGGCATATGGATCAGGGTTACAAGGTCGAATTGGGCGAACGGCGCTTTGGCCGCATCAACTGGCTGGGCATGCAGACCCTTGCCTGGCGGGAAATAAAACGCTTTCTGGTCGTCTGGTCTCAGACCCTAATGGCACCGATGGTCACGGCCGCTCTGTTCATGGTGATCTTCAATATTGCCGTGGGTGAAGGCCGGGGCGAGGTCATGGGCGTGCCGTTCATGGCGTTTCTCGCGCCCGGTATCATGACCATGACTGTGATCCAAAACGCCTTTGCCAATACGTCGTCATCGATTGTGATCTCCAAAGTGCAGGGCAATATTGTGGACACGCTGATGCCGCCCCTGTCGGCGGGCGAGATGCTTGCGGGCTATCTGGCGGGCGCGATTGCGCGGGGGCTTTTTGTGGGCAGCGGGATTGGTATCGGTCTGATGCTGGTGCTGGGCATTTTCCCGGCCAATGTCTTGGCTGCGCTGATTTTTGTCATCCTGGGTGCTGCGTTTCTGGGCGGGCTTGGCGTTCTGGCCGGAATCTATGCGCAGAAATTTGACCAGATGGCGGCGATCACCAATTTTCTGGTGACACCCTTGGCCTTTTTGTCCGGCACCTTTTATTCCGTTGATGCGCTGCCGCCGGTGCTTCAGTGGGTCTGCCACCTAAACCCGGTGTTCTATCTGATTGATGGTGTGCGCTATGGAATCTTGGGTGTCTCTGACAGCAACCCTGTTCTGGGCTTTTTTGTCTGCCTAGCTGCGTCGGTTGTTATCCTTGGGATGGCGTGGCAGATGCTGCGCTCGGGCTATCGGTTGAAGGCTTAACCATTTTGCCTGTTCGGCGGTTTACCGCTTCGCGCCAGGCCAGAAGGCCGCCGCCGCCGATAATAATGCCCGCGCCGATCACTGTGACAAGGTCCGGTATTTGGCCAAAGGCCAGCGCGTCATAGATGGCGGCAAAGACCAATGTGGCATAGGTGAAGGGCGCGATAAACGAGGCTTCGGCCCGCGCCATCGCGTTGACAAAACAGATCTGCGCACAGGCCATAATCAGCCCCAAAGCGATCAGGGCACCCCATTGCGCTGGGCTTGGCGTTTGCCAGAACGACAGAGCCACGGTTGTAGAAATGCCAAGTCCAATCAGATTGTTAATCCAGAGAATCTGCAAGGGCGGCTCGCGGCCAGACAGTTTCTTGATAAAGATCAGCTCTGCCCCCAAGGCGACTGCAGCGCCCAACGCCAGAAGTGCGGCCGGTTGAAAGCTGTCGGGTGTCGGGCGCAACAGCACAATCGCCCCAAGGATCGCAAGCGCGGCAGCAAGCCACCGCCAAAGGCCAATCCGTTCACCGAGGAAGGGAATGGCAAACAGCATTCCAATGATCGGGTTCAGAAAAGAAATCGCGGTCGCGTCCGCCAGCGGGATAAAGGCCGCCGAAGCAAACATCAGGCTGACCCCACCCCAGCCCAGGGTGGAGCGCCCAAGGTGCAGGCCCCAATGTGGGCGGTGGATCTTCTGGCGGGTCAGAAGCACTGCTGTTGAGATACCAAAAAAGGCGAAAATGAACCGCCCATTGCTGATTTGCAGCGGATGCAGCGGATCCCCGAGCGTCTCAGTGCCAAGGTATTTGGCCAAGAGCATGGTGGCGGCAATGAACACGGTTGCCGACAGAATAAATGCCAGCGCCAGGGAGGTATTCGGGTTTTTGGGGGGCATGGGCGTGTTTTCCGGGGGGATTGCCCTGTCAGGCG
>SPKZ01006288.1_pt1 | contig 10246 bp, 10 predicted proteins | sample 2456571 | NCBI WGS metagenome assembly SPKZ01 (sample SAMN11192286, study PRJNA482655) | marine metagenome | biome: ENVO:00000447; feature: ENVO:00000244|ENVO:00000211|ENVO:00000569|ENVO:00002023; material: ENVO:00002151; isolation source: ocean water from marine abyssalpelagic zone ...
GCTATATCCCTAGTTCATTCTTTTTCATATACTAATGAGTTAGAAGTAAAATCAGCTGTTTCCCAAATTACTTATAATGAATTCATATCAGCTAAAATGCGGTTTGACACATTAAATAATGACATTTTTGCTTTAAATTAAAGAATTAAATTATATATTTATTGTTTTTGGAATATATATCAATCTATAAAGTATATGGAATTCAAGAATAATAAAAAAACTCTTGTTTGTGCTTCCAAGAATTTTGTTCAATAAAATGTAAGACTATTTTTTATAAAGAGTTTAAAAAAGTATGCTTAACACATAATAAAACTTCTAATATAAAAAGTTTTGACTTATCTTTATCTTATTGGACAAATATAGAGTTGAAATCTAATAAACATGCAGCTTATGCTTTTTATTTTGGTGAAGGGGAAAGAAGATTGCTATTACAAGGATGATCATTATGGAGTAAGATGTATTAAAAAATAATATAATCATATATTATTTACTTATAAATCTATATATGTCTAAAATAACAATTTAATTGAATTATTAATAAAAGAACAATAACATTAATTGTAAACTTATGAATGGATTATAAAAATAGATTAATACGTTTATCAGACATAATACTTTTATTAAATAATAAATACACTCTCTGTATTTCTGAACTTATTCAAAAATATAATGTAAGTAAAAAAATTATTCAAAGTGATTTCAAACAATATCTTATACCCTTATTTAAAGATAAAAAAATCTATTATTCTTATTCCTCTAAATCATATAAAGCAAAAAATAACTTTCTTCAAAAGACTTCATTTTCAGCAGAAGAGTTAGCTTTAATATCAATGCTACAATTTAAATCAAAAAATAAAAAAGAAGATCTAAATATTGAAAATCAAACAGAATCTTTTTTCTCAAAATTCGAAGAAATTTACAATAACAATATTTATCAAAAATCTTCTGTAGAAAAAATAGATGATTTTAAAAAAGAAATAATTCAAATAAAAAATGCAATAAAATCTAAAAATGTTATTCAATGTTTTTATAATAAGAAGTATAGGGACATTTTTCCCTTAAAAATACTAAATTTAGAAACATATTGGTATCTACTTTTATATGAAGAAAGAGATAAAAAAATAAAAACTTTTCATCTTAATACAATAAAAGAAATAAAAACTTTGAATAAAGAATATATTTATGATTTAAATGAAGTAAATGACTTCGATAATGCAATTAGTGCATATCATAAATTAAATGTAGAGAAAATTACTGTTCAACTTTTAATAAAGTCAAATATTGCAAAATATTTTAAAAGAAAACCTTTATCTCCAAAACAAAGAATAATGTGTGAATATAAAAACAATGATATAGAAATAGAAATAATAATTACAGATTTCATGGAAATAATACCAACTATACAAAGATATATACCTTATATACAAGTAATAGAACCAGAATCTTTAAAAGTAAAAATCAATGAAAACTTACAAATGTATATAAAATATAATGAATCACCTATATAGGTGATTTACTAATAGTAAGATTCAATAATAAAAAAAGGAAATAAACTGTGAAATACTTTGAACTGAAATGTACAACATTTTTAAAACAAGATATAAATTTTATTGATAGTTTTGATGTTTTATCAAAATATATTAATTTTTCTATGTGTCAAAAAGACGAATATAAAGATATTCATAATAAAAATATCTTTAAGAATTATTGTTTTGGAAGCTTTTATCCAACTGAAAAATCCAAAATATATAAACAAGGAAATACTTATTCTTTTGTTCTTAGATCAATAAATGAAAATTTTATTAATGATTTACAAACTTTGTTAAGACAAAATATAGATAATTCTTTTATGCAAGTTTTACAAATAGATAAATCATATAAAAAACAATTTTTTATATCTGAATTATATACAGTAACACCTGTTATTGTTTCAGTAAAAGATGAGAAAGACAAAAATATTTTTTGGACAGTACAAAAAGATGGAGATATTTTAAAATTACAAAAACAAATACAAGATAATTTATTAAAAAAATATGAATCATTTTATAATGAAAAATTAAATATAGATCATAACTTTATTCAGTTTCTAGAAATAAAAAACCATAAACCACAAATAATATTCTTTACAAAAAACTACAATAATCAAATTAAAAGAATAAAACTTTTTGGTAATAAATTTAGAATAATTCCAAATGAAGATGAGCTATCTCAAAAACTTGCATTTATGTCGCTATCTTGTGGTTTAGGGGAAAAACAGTCATATGGTGCTGGATTATGTTTGTCAAAGGAATTACGATGATATATGATATTTTAGAAGAATTTAAAAAGTTATATGAAGATAAAGGTGATAATCTAATTCTTGGTTCCTATACTTTAAAAGATGGTTTATATATTAAAATAAAAAAAGATGGTACTTGTGATTATTTTGAATCAAAAACTGTTAAAAAAGAAAAAATATTCTTAAATAGTTTAGGAAAAGAAGATACGAATACATATAATTGGTTTAAAGAAACAGATTATTATAGTTCATATTTAAACTCTAATAAATCTTTATTTGATAAAAAAATACATAATATCAATTATTTTTCTTTATATTTTAAAGTTGAAAACAGTTCTTATGTAAAAGAAAAGATAAGAGAACATTTTTTACATTTATTATCATTTAAAAAGTTTAAAGATAAAAAAGAGAAAGATATTTTAAAAAAATATGAAGATTACATTAAAGTTTTTTCAAGAAAAAAAGATATTGTACGAAAATATAAAATAATAATTGAGAAATATGATGAAATAGTAAAAGAGTCAGAAAAGTTAGGAATAAAAAATTATATAAAAATATTCTTTGATGAAGATTTAGTTAGATATAAAAATGAAAGTGAAATATATTTATCTCTTAAAATATTTAATGATATTAAATATAATAAAAATTTAGATGATAATATTTTTGGTTTATCAAATGGAAATATGGGATTAAATTCTAAAAAACCTTTTTTAGAAAATAAAAGTAGAAAACTTTCAATACCTTTTTTAATAAATAGTGAAAATGCTTTGTTATTAAAAAAGTTTTTTGATTGGTTAAAACTTCAACCTTATAGAAATGAGAATAATGTCTCAATTGATAGATATCTTAATGAAGAAAACTTTTATATACAAAAGAAGACTAAAAATGATGAAGCCGAAATTGTAGATTTTGATTATATTCCTCTAAAAAGTGATGAGATTAAAAAAGATTTTAAATCTATATATGTCAAAAACTATTTAAAGATAAAAAAAGATAAAAAAACAATTGAAGATTATGAAATTAGAAATCTTAATCTTCTAGAACAAAGAGTTAATGAATTATTTTATAATAATCAGCTAGTTTTTAATTATTATAAAGATTCAAAAGATATTAAAGTAAGTTCTTTTCTTTCAAAAGAACTTCAAAGTATTTTATTTATTACTAAATTTTCTATGAATAATTATTTTAGAAAATATGATAAAAGTAATTTTTTATCAATTATAAAAAAATATGGAACATCTTGTATTTTAGATGCTTTTTTACATTCACGAGAATATAAAGGAACAGAAGCATTAAACTTAAAATTTGCAATTTACAAAATAAAGGAGAAAAAATAGTGAATATAGAAACAATATTAGAAAGTGTAGAACTAAGATTAGAAGAAGTTGAAAATAATAAAACTCTTACAAAAGAAGAATTCTTATTTTTATCAGGACAATGGGCTTATTATTTATTATCTCAAAGTAAATCATCGAGTAGAACATTTTCTTTAGCAGAGCATTATTTCAGGGTTAAAAGTATTGACAGATTAAAACTTGCACTAAAGAATGATTTAAATAAATATAAGCATTCAGTAAATATGGATACTAAAAAAATAAGAAAAAGTATTTCACTTGTAACATCATATGAAAGTAATAAGTCAAGATTATCAGATTATGAACTTGATGTCTTTTTAGTTGGTTTTACTGTTGAAAATCTATTCTACAAAAAGAATAAAAAAATTAATAAGGATATGAAATAATGAAAAGAGTATATGGAATTATTGGAATAAAAGCAAAAATGGCTAATTGGAATGCAGATTTTACAGGACGTCCTAAATCAATAAGTGATGGAACTATTTTTGGTAGTGATAAAGCATTAAAATACCCTATGAAAAAAATGTGGCAGAATGAAGATAAAAAAGTTCTTTTTATTAAATCTTGGAAAGAAGAAAAGGGTACATTAATTCCTAATGAACTTGGAGATCGATATGTTAGTTTATTTGATGAAATAAATGCTAAAACTGAATCTAAAGAGGTTCTTACAAATCTTTTTTCTGCAATTGATGTAAAGAACTTTGGTGCAACATTTGCGGTTAAAGGTCAAAATGTATCAATTACAGGTGCTGTGCAATTTGGACAAGGTTTTAATAAGTTTGAATATACTCAAACTGAAGTTCAAGATATATTATCACCATTTGCTGATTCAAAAGCAAAAGAAAAATCAAAAAAAGATGATGAAGAAGGTGAGGGCGCAAAACAATCTACTTTAGGTACTAAAGTTACTGTTGATGAAGCACATTATTTTTATGGTTTTTCAATAAATCCGAATAATTATAATGAGTATAAAAAAGTATTAGGAAAAGACTTTAAAGGTTATACAAACGCTGATTATGAAGAGTTTAAAAAAGTAGCAATGATTAGTGCAACTGCTTATAGTACTAATTCAAAGTTTGGTTGCGAGAATGAATTTACTATTTTTATTGAATGTAAAGATGAAAATACATATTTTCCTGATTTAAGTGATTACATTGACTTTAATAGTGAAGATTTAATAGATGGAAAAAGAGAAATTGATTTATTAAATTTAGAAAAACTAATTAAAGGTAAATATGAAAAAGCAGAAGTATTTTATAATCCTTTTAAATTAACATTAAAAACTTCATTAGATACTTTTAATATTTTCACTCAAGAAAAGTTATAAAGATGAAAGCAATTAGTTTTATACTTTCTGGTAAAACAGCGATGTTCAAAAAACCAGATGTAAATTCTTATGCTTATTTTACTTATAATAATATACATAAACCAGCTCTTTTAGGAATATTAGGATCTATTATTGGGCTTGATGGTTATACACAATTATTTAATAAAAATAAACAGATAGAAGAGTCAAATAAAAGTATAAAAAATAAAGATGATAAAAAGTCTTTAGATGAAGGTTTTCCAGAATTTTATGAGAAATTAAAAGATTTTAAAATTTCAATTATACCTCTTTCTAAAAATGGATATTGTTCAAAAAAGATTCAGTTTTTTAATAATTCTGTTGGTTATGCTAGCAAAGAGTTAGGTGGTAATTTAATAGTAAAAGAACAATGGTTAGAAAAACCATCTTGGCAAATTATTATATTAGAAGAAAAAACAATAGAATTTGAAAAATTAAAAGATTATCTAATAAATGGTAAAAGTGTTTATATACCTTACCTTGGGAAAAATGATCATCCTGCTAACATTAATGAAGTTTGCGAGATTGAATTATCTAATACAGATTTTTCTAATAATTTAATCTCATCTTTATTTTTTGAAAATGAATTTAAAATATCTTCTAGTACAAAAAGAGGAGAATTATCATTTTTATTTAAAGAAATATCACCATGTTCATTACAAATTGATTATCATTTTTATGAATACAAAAGTATGATTTTTACAAATAATCATGTTGAAAATATAAAGAATGAAAAAATATATTCATATAAAGATTTAAATTATTATTTTAACTAAGGTTTATGATGTATATAAAATTAGATGAGCAAAAATATAAAAATATCTTTGCTCATACCTCAAAAATAAAAGATAAAGAATTATTACTTGAACACTGTGATTTGACAAAAGAATATTTAGATAAGATTTTATTTATTAAATCTTTAAATCCATTAATAGATGAGTTGATATATTCAATTGATAGAAAAAATAAAGATTTAATAAAAAAACTATTTTTAAATGCCATTTATTTACATGATTTAGGAAAAGAAAATCCTTCTTTTCAATATAATAAAATGAATAATTCTTTATTTAAGGAAACTACAAGTTCTAGTGAACATTCAATTTTTTCTGTAAAAGAATATAAAAAACTATTTCATGATGAAATCAACAGTATTATATGTGATACTGAATATAAAAGAGTAAATTATATTATAAATACTTTTGCATATCAAATATCAAAACATCATGGTAAATTAAAGAATATGGATTCTTTCTGTGAAGAAGACATAGAGTTTCTAAATGTTAAAAATAATATTAATGAATATGTAGATAAACCATTTAACCTTTTTATTTTGAATAAACTTCTTTTTTCACTTTTAATTTCATCTGATTATTATGCAACTACACAATATATGACAGATATTGTAACTAATGATTTTGGAACTATTTCAAATGAAAAAAAAGATTTATTATTGAATACTTTTGAAAAGTATTCAATAGTGAAAAATATTAGAGCCAATGAAAATATTGATGGAATTAATATACTACGTTCAAAGATGTTTTTAGAGGCTGAACAAACTTTAAAAGATAATTTTCATAAGAATATTTTTTATTTAGAAGCACCAACTGGAAGTGGAAAAACATTAACTTCGATTAATCTTGTTATGAATATATTAAAAGAAGAAAAAATTAATAAGATATTTTATATTTTTCCTTTTAATACTTTAGTTGAACAAACAAAAACTGTATTTGATAATATTTTTAATAATGATGAAAATAAAGAAGATGTTTTAGATATTGAAGTAATAAATTCAATTACACCTATAAAAGAAAAAGATGATAAAACTCAAGAAAATGAAGAGAGTAAATATCAGAAATCTTATATGAGTCGATTGTTTTTTCATCATGAACTTATAATTACAACACATATTTCTTTTTTTAATATACTTTTTGGAACATCAAAAGAGGATAATTTTCCTTTATGGCAATTGTCTAATTCTGTAATTATTTTAGATGAGATTCAAAGTTATGATAACAATTTATGGTCATATATGACAAAATTTTTTGAAGTTTATGCAAAAGCCTTAAATATAAAAATAATTATAATGTCAGCAACTTTACCAAAACTAGATAAATTAATTGAGAAAGATGAAGATAAAGATATTTTTGTTGAGTTACTTAAAAATAGAGATGAGTATTTTTATAATGATTATTTTAGAAAAAGAGTAAATATTGATTATTCAATTTTAAACAAAAAATATGTAGAAAAAACAATATCTTTATTTGAGTTAAAAGATGAATTTTTAGATAAAAAAGAAAACTACAATAAAATTATTTTTGAATTTATTACTAAAAAAAATGCGAGATTATTTTTTAATTTATTAAAAGAAGAGATTATATTAGAAGACTTTGTTATTTATGAACTAAGTGGGGATGATAATAAAGCTTATAGGCAGAAGATTATAAATGAAAGTAAAGAAGATATAAAAATTATTATTATTGCAACTCAGGTTATAGAAGCGGGCGTTGATATTGATATGGATTTAGGCTTTAAAGATATATCTACTTTAGATAGTGAAGAACAATTTATGGGAAGAATTAATAGGTCCTGTTTAAAATTATCATTAAATCCCAAAGTTTATTTTTTTGATTTAGATGAAGAAAATAAGATTTACAAAAAAGATAATAGAATAGAATTTAATTTAAAAGATAAGCGTTGGCAAAGTGTTTTAAAATCAAAAAATTTTGAAGAATTTTATATTGAGTTATTATCTAAAATCAAAAGAAATGATGAATCAATTTTATCTGGTACAAAGGATAATTTTGAAAAATTTAAACAAAATGTAATAGAACTTAATTATAAAGAAATAGAAGATAAGATGAAATTAATAAAAAGTGAGAATTTTAGATTATATTTTCCTTTTAGTATAAATATTTCTAAGTATTCTATTAAAGAGTTTGTAAATATTGAAGATATGTTTTTAACTAAAGGATTACTTGATGGTCAAAAAGTTTGGAAAAAATATATTGAACTTAATAATATTGAAGGATATGCAAAAAAAGAGATTACTAAATATAAACTAAATTCATTAATGCAATTTTTTACATTTAATATTATTAAATATGAATGGAGTTCTCGACCTGTTATTGGAGAAGAAGAATTTGGTTTTTATTATGTAGAAAATTTTGATGAATTCATAACTTGTGATAAAAAGTTTAATAGAGAAAAATATAATAGTTATGTAAATGGTAGTTTCTTATAATGTAGTAAATATAAGAAGTATAAATATTTAAAATAACTTATATTATTAATAAATTATTAGAAAGATTTCAAATGATAAATAAAATAAATGGCACACTTATTAACTATTATTTTCATTGTAAAACGCAATGTTGGCTTCACGCAAATAGAATAAACTTAGAAGATAATAGTGAAGATGTAAGAATAGGAAAAATTTTACATGAAATAAATGAAGATAAGTCTAAAAAAACAGAAATTTCAATTGATAATATAAAAATAGATAAAATCACAAAAGATTATCTAGTAGAAATTAAAAAGTCAGATAGTGATATTGAATCTGTAAAATGGCAAGTTTTATTATATTTATATAAATTAAAAAACAAAGGTATTGAAAAAAAAGGAAAAATTGAGTTTATAGAAAAAAAGAAACAAGATAAAAAAATACATTATGTAAACTTAGATGAAAAAAATGAAAAAGATCTCTTGTCTATATTAAAACAAATAGAAAATTTAATACTTCAAGATATTCCACCATCAGCAATATTTGAAAATAAATGTAAAAAATGTGCTTATTACGAATATTGTTATATTTAAAAAGGATAATTATGGCTAAAAATCATACAAGGTATATTTTCTCAATGGGTGAATTAAAAAGAAAAGATAATTCAATTATGTTTAAAAATGAAAAAGGAAATTTTTATATTCCAATACAAGATACCAGAGAGTTATATTGCATGAATGAAGTTTCTTTTAATACAAAGTTTTTAGATTTTATTTCACGATCTGGAATAACTTTACACTTATTTAATTATCATGAAAATTATTCAGGAACTTTTTATCCTAAAGAGCAATTAGTAAGTGGGAACTTAACAGTTAAACAAGTTTTATGTTTTGTAGAAAAAAGATTAATAATTGCAAAAGCAATAGTAAATACTATAGCTTTAAATATTCATGAAGTTTTATATCATTATTTTAGGCATGGAAAAAAAGACTTAAAAATTTTTCTTGATTGGCTAAAAAATGATGTTTCAAGGTTTTTAAATAAAAATATAACAATTGAACAAATTCTATTTATAGAAGGCCAAATATGGGCTAAGTTTTATGATAGTTTTAAATACTTTTTACCAGATGATTTCATTATGAATAAAAGAGTAAGAAGGCCACCTGATAATCCTATGAATGCACTTGTAAGTTTTGGAAATACAATTCTTTATACAAAAACTATTTCAAGTATTTATCAAACTCATTTAAATCAAACTATATCTTTTTTACATTCTCCAAGAGAAGGTAGATTCTCTCTTAGTCTTGATTTATGTGAAGTTTTCAAACCAATAATTGTATTTAAAACAATTTTTGATTTAGTAGGAAAAAAGAAATTACAAGTATTAAAACATTTTGACAAAAGTTTAAATTATGCTCTTTTAAATGAATCTGGAAAAAAGATATTTTTAGAAGCTTTTGAAACTAGAATCAATGAAACCTTTATTCATAAGAAACTAAAGCGAAAAGTTTCTTATAAACATTGTTTAAAATTAGATGGATATAAATTAATAAAATTTATTGTTGAGAATAAAGAATTTAAACCTTTTTTATTAAAGGATAAAATGTAATGGCAAAAAAAACAATAAATTATAATTATATATTTCTTTTCTATGATATAGCCGATGCATTCTCACCAAAAGGAAAATATAGATTAGCTAAAGTTTTTAAATTATGTAAACAATATTTAAAACACCATCAGAATTCAGTATTTAGAGGGAATATAAGTCCTTCTGATCAAATATCTTTACAAAATAAATTAAAGAAAGTAACAGATAAGAATTTAGATTTTATAACAATAATAAAGGTTATAAATTCTGGTTCATTTGCTGAACAAACAATAGGAACAAACAAAAAAGAAGTAGAATCAATTTTTATATAATTTTCCAACCATATTTATATGTTTTATATGAAATAGTGCTATAATACTGCGCTTTAGGTGAGTTCTTTTAAAATTTATTGTTATAATACAAAATGATTGGAAAAACTAATTAGACATACTATAATATA
>SPKZ01017220.1_pt1 | contig 10237 bp, 4 predicted proteins | sample 2456571 | NCBI WGS metagenome assembly SPKZ01 (sample SAMN11192286, study PRJNA482655) | marine metagenome | biome: ENVO:00000447; feature: ENVO:00000244|ENVO:00000211|ENVO:00000569|ENVO:00002023; material: ENVO:00002151; isolation source: ocean water from marine abyssalpelagic zone ...
TGTGATTAAAAATTATTATCCTAATAAAACGTGTCATCATATGCTACAAACATTGGGAAAATTGTCCTAAAACCTAATATATGTTGATAGGTTCATAAAAATCATACTTGCTTTTCTCATGGTACCGACTGGAATAATGGCGAATATTCGAGTGTTCGTCTAGGAGTAGAATTAAGAAAATTCGTTTATGTGAGTGAGTGAAGTACAAGTAGCGTTATAGTGAGTGAGTGCAGAGTGAGAGCTGTCTGAATGGATTAATAGAGTTATATTGAATCACTCTAAAGCTGAATATCTGTTAATACAACATTAATGAGCTAAAGCCTGCAGGCAAACTACCTAAATTTCTGATGAGAGGCCTGATCATCCTTTTGGGAAATTTTCTTGTTGACATGTTGTGGTCAAAACAGAATTATGAATATGAACAAATATTATAATTTGTCAATTAAACGAAGATAATATATATTATATATATATATAGCTGCTAATTCGGTACCATGAGGAGTAACGTAATGACTTAACGAATTGATAATATGATACGTCCTGATAGATAATAATGATAGATAATTATGATAATTATAATCATCTTATAGTAATGGCAGCCATCTGGATTCTTCTGTTGTGTGTAGTTGGATTCTCTGATGAACTGCAGGAAGATGTCGAAGATGAGGTGACTGCACCTATAATATTGGAAGATAAAGGTATAGCTTTGACACCGAACAGCTACATAGTTAGTGGGACCAGTAAGGTCTATATGAGCGTATTTCTAAAAATCAAGCATCCATTGATTGACAGTGAAGCTGGTAAGATGCTTTGTGTAAAAGCTGATTCCTGTGAAGTACCTAGCAAGGACATCTATGATAAATACTTAGCGGTTGGAAGCAAATGTAGATACGAGGGTCACAACGAAAAAATCTCTTTGATTGAATCTTATACTGACATTTATCTGCATAAAAATAAAGGTTCGCAGAAAAGCTGTATGGCATTATGTCTAACGAATAAGGATTGTAAAGGAATCCAATGGTCAAATGGTCCAGTGCAAGTATGTCGACTTCGCCGTGACCGTCCTGTCTCTGATCCTTTGGCATTGATACAAGGTGAAAATAAATATGAAATTGATATGGTCTGTTTAGAACAGGATGTTAGTCGTGCTCAGATGTGTGGCAGCACCACAAAACCTTTATACCGCATTTTAGAATTAGCCAGGAGAGAAGCACGAACAAATGTGTGGAAAATCAACCAGCAACGTTTCCACGATTTGAAGTCTGCTTATAATATCGATATTTCATCCGAATCTCACAATGGTTCAGTCACATCTCATAAAAAGAGATTTGCTACAGCTGCCTTGTTAGGAATTCCAGTTGTACTAGGTTTGGTTGGGGGTCTGTTCGGAGCTTACAACAGCTATGAAGTAAAGAAGCTTAACAACCATCTGGAAGCTTTTGAATCACGTTTTGATCAATTTGCAAACCAAGTTCAAGATCTATCGGAGAAACAACGTATTTTCAATAGAGATGTCTTGTATCTGGTTAAGGATCTGCAAGAACATACAGATGAAAGACTAATTCAACTAGAGTGTGATATTGCGGCTCTAACTTTATATGATCTGGAGAGTTATGTCTTTCAGACTTGGAAGGACAAGATCAATACGATTTTCAAATCCGTGCAAGAAGGGATGGTCACTCAGGCACTGAACCCAAGTATTTTATCGGCATCGGATATAAAATACTTAGTGAACTCCACTAAAATACTATCTGGAACAATATATGAAGATAACCCTGCACTCCTCCTTCGAAGTGCTGATATGAGTTTGATCACAGCATATGAGAAAGAGGACCACTATGTGTTTCATTTTGTACTCTCCACTATGCATGTACCTAACACAAACATTTTCCAGCATTATGATGCATCAACTATACCTATACTTATAGATGATCAAGATATGTGTCTGCAGTTTAAATTACCTAATCGAATCTTCAGAAAGGGTGACGAGTTCTATTCAGCCGAGTTTTCTGAGTGTTCAGTTCGACCGTCGGGCCTTGTAGTGTGTCTAGATGATTTTAATAAAGGGTTGAACCAAAATTCTTTAAAAATTGATTGTTTGAATGAAGGAAAAAATTGTATCTCAGAGGAGGTACACTGTACAACGGTTGTCAAACAAATTCGAAGTGGAGCACTGATTTTCTCGTACAGAGACTCAGTGTATGGTATTGGAGTTAATGATTCCCTATCTTTGATTAAGGCTAGTGTAGAGGGTAAACCTACCCGCCTATACTCGTGGTCGGATTACTCGCAGCTACAGTTGAGCAGTGGAAGGATATTGTATGCTCTTGGAAATGAAGATAAAACAAATGCAATTTCTTGGAAATCGCATGGAAATACAACTTTGTGGAAACTCTTTTTAGATTCCAGGGTAAAGCTGCATCAAGAGTCTAATTTTTCTCGTATCAACCAAATGCTCCAAGAGCAAAATGAGAAAATTGAATTCACGCTAACAAATCAACATATTAGCAACCGTCCGATTCTTATATCTGAAATTTGTGCTTATACCGCTATGTCACTCTGGATTTTGGTCATTGTTGTGGGACTGTTCGTATACGGTTACATCAGTGTAAGGAGGGTTGGGAACCAGAGGAAAACCATCAAGGAACTACAGGTAGAAATGATGGAACTGAGAGCAGTCCATCAGCGAAATGATTCATGGTCGATGTGGCCTACGAATCGTAGTACAACATCGAATGCGGCTCTAATTGCAGTGGATCCATTACCTGTAGTCCAAGTTGCATGTGTAAAACAACCTCCTGTAGCAACGGTACCGGCTAAGATAAGTAACATAAAGCCGAGTGGAAAGTCGGCTGCAAGTACAAACTTCCAAATAATAGCGAAGTCTGTAATGAAGAACTAAACATCACCTATATGTTATATACCTTAAAACTATCTACCTGATTAATTGTGCTGCATGTATATATCTTTTCTTTTCTGGATGGTGTTGGGTGCCAGGGTGCACATGTCTCAAACGCAACGTTATCATGACTGTCATGGTATTAATTCCGTATACCCCTGAACTGTTACAGTACTACGTACCAGTACTACTGAAATCTAATTCAAAGATTATCCTTTACTATTTCAGAGTAATGAAAGAGAAGGTGAATCACAAGCTAAAATCGGTTATCCACGTACCAAAACGTGGAACGAGAGCTGTAAGTCTGAAGAGGGCTGATCGTGATCGATCTAGAATGTATCCTAAAAGTACGAGAAGTGGGGACCGGGAATGGGGTTCTACAGCTAGAAGATTCCCGCCAGCAAGAAGATTTCCACCAGCAAGAAGATTCCCACCTGCAAGAAGATTCCCACCTGCAAGAAAAGTCTGGATTGAGAAGGAGCGCCGCAGTACCAACTCTACGGGAATAACTGGTAGTGGTACACGCTCTGCAGCAGGCCTAGGTGCACGGAGTACTACTCCACCGCCATCTCCACCACCTCCACCTCCGCCTCCGCCACAACCAACCTCTCAACAGGCAGATACTGCATCTGTGCAACATCAAGATTTAGGCGCATTATACCAGGAGGTACAGTATAATACGTCTATGTTGCAACACATGAGCTATACTTTCAACAGGATGCAGAACTATCTGCAGGTACCACCACCGGCTCCTGTATCAACTTTACCAGGACCCCAAGAAATGTTGAGAACGCAACAACATTTGCAGAGTATGATGATGAACTACGGACAGCCTAACCCTAACTTCTTCAATCCTAATACTAACACTGCTTCAACATATCCTTACAACTACAACCCGTTTTCTTATTTGAATAATAACTATAGACATTAATTACTATAGACATTGATAACTATAGACTGAGAGCTAGACATTGATTTAATACCGAGGTACTGCAGCCGTCCCCTACTAATTATGTAGAGGGGGGCGGGTGTAGTATCTATTATAGTGATTATTGTACGGATATAGTATTAGTATACTAGCTAATTATTGCTGACAGGGTGTTGCTGGACTGACGCGGCGAATGTGGAGTGCCGCGTCAGGCTCAGCCTCACCCTGTCGGCAGATTGTCTTTTGTAAAAACTACTTTGCTTCATCTTCTATAACTTTGAGTATAACTGTTACCGGAATTATCTATATCGAAGGGACCTGAAGATCTCTACTTCAATTGGGGGCTCAGCCGAATCACTTAATTAGGTAACTATCTGAATACACATTACACGACGTAATAAGTGTTTCTTGCATGTAATTGTTGTTTTTTCTGATGGGAGATCAAGAGGTATTAGTAAATCCTAATGTTGCTGGGGGTGGAGAACGTGAGGGGGATGAAGGTGCAGAAGTACCTGTGGGCGTAGTACCGCCTGCAGATGAACCTGCTAGGCAAGAGGGGATTGGTCATGAGGACAATGTTCACGAAGGACACGAAGCCAGACGACGCGTGTTTACTGAGGAAGAAGTGAGAAGCAAGATACGAGATCTCAGAAATGAACTTCGTGCCCAAGCACTATCTGTGAGGAAACCACGAATGTTTGTGCCGGAAGATCAGAGCATTAAGATGTATGTTGAGGATTTTGACACCTACCGTACTGTAGTGTCACTGTCCAAAGATATGGTGTACAAAACACTATTATCTTACCTCCCTGACAAGCAAAAGCTTAAGTTACGAGCTTTAAACTTGTCGGAAGGTGCTATGGCAGATTGGGACACTGTGAAGACAGCGGTGGTCGCTGCACTAACTCCGCCTGTAGAGAAGTTAGATGCCCGGTTGAAACTGGAAACTGCTAAGCAGGAGGACGACGAATTGGTCGAGGATTTCTATGATAGAATCCGTGCTCTTGTGGAGAAATGTTACGATAAACCCTCTGAAATCAATATCCGTGATAGGATATTGAAGGATACGCTAGTCAGGGGACTGAGGGATGATGTTGTTGGTATTGAAGTGCTGGCAAACAGCGAAACAATGTCACTCAATGAGTTGTCTCAACTTGCTATGAGACGGGAACTTGCTGTGAAAGCACGCAATACTATGGATCGGAAATCTGTTGTTCCGAGAGACAGTACAGTCTCAATATTGCATGTTAATGAGGATTTTAGGGATTTGCATGTATCCCAAAACAGGGAAAACAATGCTGGACCAAGTGAGACGAGACAGCAACAGTATGGAGGAGAGCGGTGTTACAGATGCGGTAGTACGGGACACTACGTTCGTTCTTGTCCTGTGGTGGACACGCCAGCTGTTGAACAGTACACTCGACGATGTTGGGAGTGTAATGGCCCACACCTTGTTAGAAATTGTCCGCATGGTAAATTCAGGGCTGGGGGGATGAATAGACCGGGGGGTTCTGGTTCAACTAAGTACAACAGGGGTTACAACCAGGGTTATGGCTATGGTAGACAGAGCAGAGGTGTTACAGCTAGTGGTAGGGGTAATGGTAATCAACGTGGGCGGTATAATGAGCAACAGTATCGATACTATGATAGTAGGGGTCAAGGTAGACGGCCAGTAAATAATGTAGATCGTAGAGTTTCCTTTAACTCGGCCAATGTGAATGAGGTTCCAAATGTTGCGTCCACTAATGTCGTTAGAAATACTGCTTCTCGGCAAGATGTGCGCTCAGATATAGGGCTCAATGTAACTGCTCGTGGTTTTAGCCCGGTTCCTAGAGCTGTTAATAGTGGGATAAATAGTGTATTGTATGTTGATGATAGTGAGTCGGACGAAGAGACCGCAAATATTGTAAGTGGTATGTTCGAGCTGTGTTTAGGGACTACTGGTGATTTTGATTCTGATTTAAACTAATATTGCCTTCTCAGCATACCGGAGAAGGCCACGGTGGGTCGGGGGTACCAGGGTTTATGATAGCTATGGCTAAGCTCAAAAGTAAAATAGCACCATCGCTTTATGCTCAAGGAATTGTGAATAAAAAGTCGTTGAACTTTTTGATTGATAGTGGAGCAGTGGTTAGCATCTTGAGCGAGGATTGTGCTAAGAAACTGAATGTTGGGAGTCTTCAGAAAGCTACTCATAAATTAATAGGTGCCTCTGGAACCAATTTGGAAGTGGTTGGTTCATTAAATAACGTCGTTGTAACTTTAGGAGGTACTAGCTTTATTGTCGATTTTATCGTCGTACGAAACTTAGTTACTTCAGCTGTTCTTGGCTCAGATTTTCTAATAAATAATGGTATTACATGTGATTTCGGTAAAATGCTACTGTCAAAAGGTAACACTAATATGAATATACCACTGTTGAGCAATGAGTCTTCTAAACCTGAAATACTAGTGGCTACAAAAAGTGATATTACGTTCACGGGTACCCGAGAAATAAGTTGTAGTGTATCTTCCATAGATTCTAACTTACCGGTAAATAATGGCTTGTATTTATATCAGCCTAATGCCAAATTCTGGGGCCCAGTAGATGATGATTTTTCTCAAGATGACGTAGAAACGTGCTTAGTGAAAGTTGATAAATCACGCCTAACTATATGTGCTGCACTTGCTGATCAAAATGCTGAACTGTATATACCAGCTGGAACAGTTGTAGGCAAACTCAAGCCCGTAGATAGTATTGTTAACAATGTTCAACAAGTTTTAACTCCTGAGCAGAAGAAAATTCTAGTTTTCAGTAAACTCAAAATAGACGACAATACCAATATGTCCCAGCCTCAAAAACAGCAGATGAAAGATTTGGTGTCCGAATTTATTGATGTATTTTCCGAAAATAAATTTGACATTGGTTACACGGACATGATGGAAGCTGAAATAAAGCTTAATAACGGTGATGAACCAATTTTTCAACCGTACAGACGTGCTCCTATACACCTGTTGCCCAAAGTTTCTGAAGAAATTGAGAAATTATTAGAATTAGGTGTGATTAAAGAGAGTCAATCTCCATTTAATACGGCTACAGTAATAGTGAAAAAGCCTGATGGATCAGTACGAATTGCGGTGGATTACAGAGCATTAAACAAAGCCACTGTTAGCATCACAGCACCACTACCACCTATAGATATGGTTACAGCCCAAGTTGGAGGCAAGAAGTTTTATTCCAAAATGGATCTGACCCGTGGCTATTACGCTATTCCTATTAAAAAGTCAGATACCTATAAAACTGCATGGTCAATACCTGGACTAGGAGCTTATGAATTTCTACGTTTAGCTCTAGGACTTAGAAATGCACCTGCATACTTCTGTAGACTCTTAACAAGACTTTTTCGTGGACTGGATCACGTGATTTGTTTTATTTATCTCGATGATATCTTGACCAGTAGCGATACGTTTGAAGACATGATTCATAAACTTCGTTTAGTTTTTGAAAGGCTGCGTTTAGGCAAACTTAAAATCTCACCGGACAAATGTGAATTTATGGCTTCTAAGGTTAAATTTTTAGGATCATACATTTCACAGGAGGGTTACCAAGCATGCGTCGATAAAGTTAAAGCTATTTTGGAATTAAATTTCCCGGAAACCAAGAAGAAATTACAATCGTTTATTGGTATGTGCTCATGGTATCGCCCCTTTATTTCAAGTTTTGCCGCCGTAATGTCACCACTGACAGACCTTTTAAAAGGTAGTGGGCATGTGTTGTCGCCAACAATAGAAGCTAAGCTGTCATTTGAAGCTATTAAAGAGAAGCTAACTTCGATGGAAGTTATGATACTACCTCAGTTGGATAAGCCATTAGTAATATATTGTGACGCAAGTTTTCGTGGCTTAGGTTGTTGTATTGGTCACGTGATGGAAACTGATAAATCTGAGAATTTCCGACCAGTAGCTTATGCGTCACGTGTATTGACTACACCAGAGTCAAAATGGCCTAGTTTTAAACTAGAAATGCGCTGTATATACTACGCACTAAACAAGTGGGAACATTTGATTTATGGGTCTTCTCTTAAAACAGTAGTGTACACTGATATGCTAGCGTTGACTTCACCTAACTATTTAAACAAAACGAATTGCAGGCTACTTCTTTCCTGGGCAATGAAACTTTCTGAGTTCGACTTTGAATTACGTCACGTAAAAGGTCTTGAGAACTCGACAGCTGACTATCTCAGCCGTGCACCGTTGGGATCTAATGACATATGGGATTACTGGGTAAGAGTCATTAAGAATCAGGAACAACAGCCTTCAGCTTCAGTCGTACTAAATATTATAAAGGAAAGCATCATTCTGAACAATGATCTCTTGGCAGATCCAACATCACCTGATGCTAATGATCAAACGCTTCCTGACGGATATTTTGAAAATCCCTTGCCAGTCTCATTTTCAAACTTTGGCATGTTGTTTGATCATCAATTACTTGATGGTCCGTTGAAAAATGTTAGAAGCTGGTTAGTTAACGGTAGTAGACCAGCCGCAAGAGAAGCGTCAGGTCTAGATAAGACTTCTAGAGTGTATTTTAATAAGTTTCAGCGCTTAATGTTCACTAAACAAAATCTGGTAGCTATCAAATATTGGGGAAATAAAAGTCAAAAGTTTAGGTTGTTAGTGTGCATTCCAGACTCGTTAATGAAAGAAACGATTTTGCTTAACCATGAAAAGAATGGTCACCCAGGTGTTGAACGGTGTATGAAGATGTTAAGGCAAACAGTATGGTGGCCTGAACAGTATTTGCAAGTCACATTACACGTCAAATCATGTGAACAGTGTTTCTTCTTTAATGAGGGTTTCAGACCAAAACCTAGAATGTTTATGAGTGTTTATGATCAGCGTAATAGTTGTAATTCTAGATTGTATTGTGACACCATGGGTCCCATCTATAATGATAGAGGAGTTGAAAAGCACATACTGTTAGTGACATGTGCCTTCTCTAAATATGTGTCTGGTATAGTACTTACTAATATCCTGTCTATAACTATAGCAAAAGCACTGTTAAATTGTCACATTCTAATATTTGGCTGCCCGGAGCAGATTATCACAGATCAAGGATCCTCTATACACGCTTCTGAGGTCATACAACAGTTATATCAGTTGTTAAACATCGATAAGGATAAAATATCGGCTTATCATCCTCAATCTAATCTCACGGAGAGATCCAACAAAAGTATAAAAGCTGTTATTTCCAAACTGACCCATGAATGTCCTAATAAATGGCCACAATATTTGCCAGTAGCACTGTTCAGCTATAACAACACAATCAATAAAAGCACTGGATTTTCTCCAGGTTACTTGTTTTTTGGTAGGCAGATGAGAAATGCTCATGACATTTATTTTGGTACCACTTCTACCAAATTCTTTAGAGACCAATCTCACTATGCTTGTAATTTGTATTGGGAACTACGTGAAGTTTATGGTCTGGTAACAGAAGCTTTGCAGCGACAGCAACTTAGTGCCAAAAAGCTGTATGATAAGAAAGCTTGTAGAACTGAATACAAAATTGGTGATTATGTAGCTCTATTTATGCCTTTGCCTGCCTCTGAACGAGCTAATAATAAGTTTAAGACTAGATTGAGAGTACTCTTCAGAATCGTCAAAGTAATATCAGATCATAACTTTCTAATAGAGAATCTGGAGACCAAGAAGCTAAAGGTAGTACATCATGATCTGCTGAGGTTACTTGAACATGATCTTGCCACTAAGATTAGTAGGAAACTTAAGTTGCCGGCCGAGAGTGATATGTGTCATAGTGGTGTAGCTGTGAAGCACTCTGAAAACGCTGGACCTGCGATCACAAAACCATCATTAGCTGCTCAAAGAAATAGTTTGTGTAACTCTAAGGAATCATCCCGGTCATATGATGATGATTCAGATGACGATGATGATGATTACTTGCAAGATTTTGATGTAGATCGGATCAAGTTTAGATCCGGGCCACCTAATGCTCACCTTATTGATGATATTGATCAATTACTTGTGGGCGGTGATCAGCAATTATTACCGAATGTTGGTCCTGATGAACTTGAAGCAGGAAATGATGTACTGGAGGATATCCATCCACAACCAGTCACTGATGATCCAGCACGATTGAATCGTGATGTGGAACCTGCTGAAGATGAGAATGATGTAGTTGATGTCGGTCTTCAAAATGATAGGCCTGTCAGGAATCGAAGATTACCTGATCATCTTCGTGATTACCATCTCTACTAATTAGCTGTGTATTGATTGGTTATATCACAGGGACAGTTATAGTTATACTGAGTATTTGTGATTAAAAATTATTATCCTAATAAAACGTGTCATCATATGCTACAAACATTGGGAAAATTGTCCTAAAACCTAATATATGTTGATAGGTTCATAAA
>SPKZ01011901.1_pt1 | contig 10236 bp, 6 predicted proteins | sample 2456571 | NCBI WGS metagenome assembly SPKZ01 (sample SAMN11192286, study PRJNA482655) | marine metagenome | biome: ENVO:00000447; feature: ENVO:00000244|ENVO:00000211|ENVO:00000569|ENVO:00002023; material: ENVO:00002151; isolation source: ocean water from marine abyssalpelagic zone ...
CCTGCTTGAGCTTGTCGAGAAAGCCCTCGAGTTCCACCACCAGATCGCGTATCACCGGGAAGTTGGCGAGGGGAGCGACCTCCACCGTGTCGCCGTGGTCGGCGAGGGAGTCCTTGCAGGTGAGCGAGGGTTTGCCGTCGACCATCATCCCGCAGCTGCCGCAGACCGCCATGCGGCACGACCAGCGGTGGGAGAGGGAGGGGTCGACCTCGTCCTTGATGTGGTTCAGCGCGTCCAGGACCTTCCAACGGGGATCTACTTCGATCTCGTAGCTCTGTTGGCGAGGCGCTTCGTCCCGGTCCGGGTCGAAACGCGTGATCACGAAGGTCTTCTTGCTCCCGCTCATCAGTACTTGCGCTCCTCGGGTTCCCATTTTCCGAGCGTCACGTCCTTGCGGTCGAGACGTGGGCCGCCGGAATCCCAATGGCAGAGGGTGTGGTACAGGAAGTTCTGGTCGTCGCGGGTGGGCTGGTCGCGTCGCGCGTGGGCGCCGCGCGACTCGTGGCGATGGCTGGCAGACACAGCCACCGCCTCCGCGACCAGCAGCATGTTGCCCAGCTCGAGGGCGGCGATCAGCTCGGTGTTGAAGACGCGGCTGTCGTCCTCGAGCTTCAGCGCGGCGTAGCGCTCGCGCAACTCGGTGGTCTTGCGGACCGTGTCGTCCATGGAGTCCTGCTCGCGGTAGACCCCGCAGCCCGTCTCCATGCTGTGGTGCATCTCCGCGCGCAGCCCGGCGATCCGCTCGCTACCGCCCTTGCGGGCGCGCAGCGATTCGATCCGCGCCGACTCCTGTTCCGCGATGTCCTGGCAGGCGCTTTGGTTGGCCCCGCTGCTGCCCTTCGCGAAAGCGATGGCGTGTTGGCCTGCCCGCGCGCCGAAGACCAGGCATTCGGTGAGGGAGTTGGAGCCGAGCCGGTTTGCGCCGTTGAGCGACGCGCAGGCCGTCTCCCCCGCGGCGTAGAGGCCCGGCAGCGAGGTGGCGCCGTCGATGTCCACGTCCACCCCGCCCATCATGTAATGGACCACCGGCCGCACCGGGATGGGCTCGTGGACGGGATCCACGTGCACGTAGATCTGGCAGAGTTCGCGCACCATGGGGAGCTTGCTCATGATGCGCTCCTCGCCGATGTGGGTGAGGTCCAGGTGGACGACCAGCCCCCACTCGCTCTCGATCCCCCGGCCCGCCTCCATTTCGCGAATGATGGCCCGGGAGATCATGTCCCGGGGGCCCAGTTCGGCCTTGTGTCCCACGCCGTGGTCGTATTCGATGAGGAATCGCTCGCCTCGCCCGTTCTTCAAGTACGCGCCCTCGCCGCGGGTCCCCTCGGTGATGAGGATGCCGGTGCCGGGCAGGCCGGTGGGGTGGTACTGGACGAACTCCATGTCCTTGAGCGCGATGCCCTCGCGGTAGGCGAGCGCCATGCCGTCACCGGTCTTGATGTTGCCGTTGGTAGTGAAGGGGAAGATCTTGCCCGCACCACCGGTGGTCAGGATCACGGCGCGCCCCAGGAAGAGGCGCATGTTGCCCTCGCGCACGTCCAGCGCCACGACGCCCCGGACCGCGCCGTCGACGACGACCAACTTGGTGACGAACTGCTCGTCGTAGCGGACGATGCGGTCGAAGCGCAGCGAGTGCTGGAAGAGCGCGTGCAGCATGTGGAAGCCGACCTTGTCGGCCGCGTACCAGGTGCGCTTGGTGCTCATGCCCCCGAAGGCCCGGGTCGCCACGCTGCCGTCCTCGTTGCGGCTCCAGGGGCAGCCCCAGTGCTCGAGGCGGGTGAGTTCACGGGGCGCCTGCTCGACGAAGTACTGGATGACGTCCTGGTCGCCGAGGAAGTCCGAGCCCTTCACCGTGTCGTAGCCGTGCATCTCGAAGTTGTCGTCCTCGCGAGCCACGGCGGCAGCTCCGCCCTCGGCGGAGACGGTGTGGCTTCGCATCGGGTAGACCTTCGAGATCATGGCGACCGAGGCCGCGGGGTCCGCCTCCACGGCGGCGATGGCGGCGCGAAGGCCGGCGCCGCCGCCCCCGACGATGACGATGTCGTGTTCGACGATTTCCAGCAAGGCGACCTCTCGGCTGGGCGGGCGGCGCCCACGCTTGATGGGGACTGGTATGGCGCCGCCACGCCAGTGCTTCCACCCGCTCACGGCCCTTGCAGCCGCTGGCTGCAGTCGGCCGCTGCTTCGCGACGGAGGCCCCAGGTTCCCGGAGCCGCCATCCCAACCGGCAGCGACCGCTCCGGAAGCCGCGCAATTGGTAACGAATCCGGGCTCCTTGCGAAAGCGCCGGAAGATTCCCAGGGTGCTGTGACCGCCGCTGTCACGGGCTTCGGCCAGGCTGCTGAAGTGGCATCGAAGGAGGGCGGCCGGTGATTCGAACCTCGACAGGGCTGGGAAGTACGGGCGAGCCGCGAGCTTCGGGATCCGGGGCGGATGCGCTGGGAGAGGGCTGCCTCGAGCAGGCCTCGGAGGTCGTCGGGGTCGGCCCGCTGGCCGGTGTGCTCGAGGCGCTGGGCATCCCGCTGCTCTTCGTGCTGGGCGGCACGCTGGGCTACGCGCTGCTGGTCGGGAGCTTCTATCCTCGCGCCATGGCCGATGCCCCCGAGGTTTCCGAACGGCTCTGGCTGGTCGACGGCTACAACGCCCTGTCGGTGGGTTTGTTGGGGGGAGAGGAACGCAGCCAATGGTGGCGCGCGGACTGCCGCGAGCGCTTGCTGGAGCACTCCGCCCGCTTCCGCGAGCCCGGTACCGAGGTGTGGGTCATCTTCGACGGGGGCGATCCCTCGGGCGGCCGAACCAGCGCAGAGGACCATCCCAAGACCGTCTTCGCCCCGGACGCGGATGCCTGGCTGGCCGCGCGGGTGCGCGGGAGCCCTCACCCCCAGCGGATCACCGTGGTCACCGCGGACCGGCGGCTCGCGGGCCGCGTGCTCGGCGCTGGAGCCGCGGTGGTATCGCCTGGAGACTTCCTGCTCCGCTGCGAGGTCTAGGCGGCCTGGAACGGGCCCGTCCTCGCGCGGGCTTCCGCTGTCGTTGACGCGGCGCGCCGTCCCCGGCACTTTCCGCCGCGATGGCCTACGACCCCAGTCAGATCGAGCCCTTCTGGCAGCGTTACTGGCGAGAGCACGAGACCTTTCGGGTCGAGCTCGAACCCTCCAAGCCCAAGTACTACGTGCTGGACATGTTCCCCTATCCCTCGGGTGAGGGCCTGCACGTCGGCCACCCCGAGGGCTACACGGCCACGGACATCCTGGCGCGCTTCAAGCGGATGCGCGGTTTCAACGTCCTCCACCCCATGGGCTGGGATGCCTTCGGCCTGCCCGCCGAGCAGCACGCCATCGACACGGGCACGCATCCGCGCGAGACCACCCGGCGCAACATCGCGAACTTCCGCAAGCAGATCGAGTCGCTGGGTTTCAGCTACGACTGGTCGAGGGAGATCGATACTACCGATCCCGACTACTACCGCTGGACGCAGTGGATCTTCCAGCAGCTCTACGAGCGAGGGCTCGCCTACGAGGCCGAGGTGCCCGTCAACTGGTGCCCCGCGCTGGGAACCGTGCTTGCCAACGAAGAGGTCATCGACGGCAAGAGCGAGCGGGGCGGCCACCCCGTGGAGCGCGTTCCCATGCGGCAGTGGATGCTGCGCATCACCGCCTACGCGGACCGCCTGCTCGAGGACCTGGAGGGGCTCGACTGGCCGGAGCCCATCGTGAAGATGCAGCGGGACTGGATTGGACGCAGCGAGGGTGCGCGGGTGCGCTTCTCGGTCGCGGATCACGAGAGCGCGGAGATCGAGGTTTTCACCACGCGCCCGGACACGCTCTTCGGGGCCACCTACATGGTGCTCGCCCCGGAACACGAGTTGGTTGCTCGCATCGCGAGCGAGGACCAGCGCGCTGCCGTTGCGGCCTACGCGGAGGCGGCGCGCCGTCGGAGCGAGCGCTTGCGGATGGCGGAGAAGCAGGAGAAGACCGGTGTCTTCACCGGGGCGTATGCGCTGAACCCCGTCAACGATGAGCGCATTCCCGTCTGGATCGCCGACTACGTGTTGGCGGGTTACGGGACGGGGGCCATCATGGCCGTGCCGGGCCACGACACCCGGGACTGGGAGTTTGCGCGGCACTTCGATCTTCCCATCGTCGAGGTGGTTTCAGGCGGGGACGTCGAGGAGGGCGCCTTCGTGGGCGAAGGCTCCAGCGTGAACTCTGGTTTCCTGGATGGCCTCCCCACGGCCGATGCCAAGCGCCGCATGCTCGAGTGGTTGGAGGAGGCCGGACACGGCGAGGCCGCGGTCACCTACAAGCTGAGGGATTGGCTCTTTAGCCGACAGCGATACTGGGGGGAGCCCTTTCCGCTGGCGCACGCGGAGGACGGCGCGATCGAGTTGACCCCCGACGTGGAACTGCCCCTGGAACTCCCCGAACTCGACGACTTTCGCCCGAGCGAGAGCGGCGACACCCCGCTCGAGCGCGCGGTCGACTGGATGCGGGTGGAGGATCCAGCAACCGGGCGGACACTGCGCAGGGATCGGAACACCATGCCGCAATGGGCGGGAAGTTGCTGGTACTACCTGCGCTTCTGCGATCCCCACAACACGCAGGCGTTGATTTCCCCGGAAGCGGAGCGCTACTGGATGCCGGTGGATCTCTACGTGGGAGGCGCAGAGCACGCCGTCCTGCACCTCCTCTACGCGCGCTTCTGGCACAAGGTCCTCTACGACCTCGGCGTCGTGCACAGCCCCGAGCCCTTCCAGAAGCTCGTCAACCAGGGAATGATCCTCGGCTACAGCTACCGCTACTACGACGATGACCTCGCAGACGAGGGCGGACCGGACGTCTCGCGCTTCTCCTCCCGCGAAGTGGAGGAGGATGGCGAGACGCCGCGTGCCGCCGACGGCCGCGAACTCAAGGCGCGTTGGCTGGTTCCCCCCGAGGCGCAGCGCGAGACCGACGGGAGTTGGCGCCACGCGGAACACCCGGAGATCGAGCTCGAAGAGGTGGTCGAGAAGATGTCGAAGAGCCGCGGCAACGTCGTCAGTCCCGATGCGGTGATCGCCGAGTTCGGCGCCGATTCCATGCGCCTCTACGAGATGTTTCTGGGCCCGCTCGAGAAGGACGCCCCCTGGTCGGTGGATGGCATCCAGGGAGTGCGGCGCTTCCTGGAGCGGGTCTGGCGAACGTTGATCGAGGACTCCGATGGGGAAGAGGTACTGCGGGAACTAAGTACGGGCTCGAGCAGTCGAGATCAGGCTCGCCTCGCTGCTCGTGCCGTGCAAGGAGTCACCGACGACCTGGACGCCATGCGCTTCAATACCGCGATCTCCAAGCTGATGGTCTACACGCGCGAACTCGCCGGGCTGGGGCCGCTCAGCAGGGAGTGCGCGGAAACGCTGGTACTCCTGCTGGCTCCGATGGCGCCACATGTCTCGGAGGAGCTTTGGCGCCGGCTCGGGCACGAGCAGAGCCTCGCCTACGAGTCCTGGCCGGTCGCCGACGCTGCGCTGCTCGTAGAGGCCACGCAGCGCCTCGCCGTGCAAGTCAACGGCAAGCGGCGTGACGAGATCGAGGTTCCCGCTGACGCGGACGAGGAGAGCATCCGGGCGGCCGCATTGGCTTCGGAGAAGGTGCAAAAGCATCTGCAGGGACGCGAACCCCGCAAGCTGATCGTGGTTGCGGGTAGGCTCGTGAACATCGTCGGCTGACGAGTACTTTCGGCGCCTTCAAACCGCGTTTTCGAGCGGGGAACCAGGATTTTTTGGCGTCGAAAGCGCGGTTTCGTGTTTCTGCGAAAAACCCATTGCGCAAACGCAATTCTGTGCTATAATTTTAATCATCATCGAATTTGAAAATTGCCCGCGCAGCGGGCTTTTTTTTTGGCCGTGATCTTCGCTGAATTTTCGCGTCTCATTGGACTCGCGCTCCGCCTGCGGATGGGAGTCACGCGCTAAAGGGACCAAGCGGCCACGCCGCGGATCGCCTGCGCGCTCCGCGAAACCCGCTTCGACGCCACGGGACCCCGGCGCGGGGAACCCGTGCTGAACGTCGGCCCCTGTTCCGCCGATGAGGTGGAGGCGGCGCCACTCCCCCAATCGAAGTGTGCGCCCCCCACCACTTGAATTCGAGGAGCACCGCCGTGTCGGAAGAGGTCAAGCAAAGCGATCCCGATCAGTCGCCTTCGGATCCGCCCCCCGAACTCCCGAAGCCCATCCGCGTCGTCCGGCGCCAGATCGAGTGCCCGGACGGGGGAACCGTCGAAGTGGACGTACCCGTCTACCCGCCGTTCCGCTTCGAGATCAAGGAGCTCGACGCGGCCGACGAGGAGATTCCCGCGTCGGTCGCCGCCAAGCTCGCGAAAGCCGCCAAGTCGCCCGGCAAGAAGACCCCGAAGAAGAAGGCGGTGAAGCTCTCCAAGCCGGGTGGGCGCTCGAATAAGGCCCGCGGCTAGGCGCCGAGCGCGATGTCCACGAGCATCGCGAGGAAGAGCGCGAAGAGATAGGCGAGGGAGACGTGGAAGGCGCGCCGCGCCGCGGCGTCGTCGCGCTCGCGCAGGACCCGCACGATGTGCCAGGTGAACCACGCGTCGAGAGCGAGCGCCGCGCACAGGTAGGGGATCCCCAGCAGCCCGAGGGCCGTGGGCGCCAGCGTCACTGGAACCAGCGCCAGCGTGTACCAGAGCATGCGCCAGCGCGTCGCTTGCTCGCCCAATACGGCGGGCAGCATCGGGATGCCAGCTCGCTCGTAGTCGTCTCGACGGAACAGCGCAATGGCCCAGACGTGTGGAGGCTGCCAGAGGAAGATGATCGAAAACAGGATCCAGCCCGCGGCGGTGATCTGCCCGTGCACTGCGGCGTCCGCGATCAGGGGGGCCACCGCGCCCGCAGCGCCGCCCACCACGGCGTTGAGGGCCGTACGGGGTTTCAGCCACACCGTGTAGACGAAGACGTAGAAGAGAATGCTCGCTACGCCCAGCGCCGCCGCGAGGGGCGTCGCAACGAAGAGCAGCACTGCGGTCGAGATGACGCCGAGCGTCAGCCCGAAGGCCAGTGCGGCCTGGGGGGAAAGCTGGCGGGCGGGCAGCGGGCGTGTGCGAGTGCGCTCCATCAGGGCGTCCCGATCGCGCTCGATGTAGCAGTTGAGGGCGTTGGCGGCTGCCGCCGCCAGCGCGATACCCAACAGCACCGTGAGGCTGGCTCCCAGCGGCGGGAAGCCTCCTGCCGCCATCCCCATCACGGGCAGGCCCGTGAAGATCACTAGCAGCAGGATCCGCGGCTTCGTGAGTGCCACATAGTTTCGCAGGGCGTGGATTACAGCTTCCATGGGGACCTCTCGGCTCCAGCCCTTGCAGCGCACGCCTCGCGCGGAATGCGTGTAGAGGCTCCTCGGGAGCGGGACGACCAGGGGTCCGGGTGCCGGGAGCCGGCGAGACGGGTAACACAGCGGCCGGGAGGCGTCGAGCGCTCCGCCGAGGCGGGGCCCGCGCGAGCGCGGGTAGGGATATCCTGGGGGCTTGGGTTCGACAGACCTCGCGATCGTGCTCGCCTCCGCGCTGCTCCACGCCGGCTGGAGCGTGGCGATCAAGGCCAGCGGCGACCCCCTGGCCTTCAACGTCCTGCAGTGGCTGGCCTTCAGCCTCGCCCTGGTGGGCCTGGCGCCCTGGATCGATCTTCACGCGCTCCCCGGCGAGGTGTGGTGGCTGCTGGCAGGCGCCGGGGTCGCCCACGGCGTCTATTTCTACTGGCTGAGCCGGGCCTTCGAGCATGGCGATCTGAGTCTCGTCTATCCCATCGTACGCTCGACGCCCGCTGTCCTGCCCTTGTTCGCGATTCCCCTGCTCGGCGAACTTCCAAGTCCCGGGGGCGTGCTGGGGATCGCCGGGGTGGTCGTTGGGATCTGGCTCGTGCAGGGCTCCGGGAGGCTGCATGCCCGCGATTTTGGGGCGACCGGCCTGGGCTTCGCGTACCTCACCCTGGGCGCCACCGTCGCCTACTCGCTGATCGACAAGCAGACCATGACACTGATGGCGGAACGCGCTCCGGTCGGGCCGCTTCCCTGGGCCTTCGTCTACATGTTGCTGTTGAGTGCACTCTCGGGAGGGGTCCTGCTGCCGCTTGCGCTGAGAGCGCGGGGTCTGCGCGCGCTATTTCGCGCGGGCCACGGCCTGTTCGGGCGAGCCGCCCTGGCGGCCGGGGTGAGCGGACTCAGCTACGGGCTCTGCTTGATGGCGCTCGAAACTTCGGATGCGAGCTACGTGGTTGCGGTGCGACAGACCAGCGTGCTCTTCGCGGCGATCCTGGCGGTTCCGCTATTGGGTGAGCGCGTCGGTCTTCGGCGGGCACTGGGAGCCATTGCCACGGTGACCGGCGTAGCGATGATTGCGCTCTGGGGCTGAGGGCGGGCGCGAGTTCTCCTTCAGTCGTCGGCCGTCACCGACTGCACGATGGAGACGAGCCAGGGGCCGATGTCCGGGTGCTCGAGGAGCCCGGCGCCTTCTAGGCACTCCGCACCGATACGGTGGACTTCCTGCGCGGTCGAGGCCGCACAGGCGCGTCGGGCCTGGGCCTCGGTATCGGCCGACGTGAGTGCGTGAACGATTTCCTTCACGATGGGAACCGCGCTGGGTGTTCCGGAGAGTTCCCCGATCCCGATCCCCAGCAGGATCGGGATGGCCAGGGGATTGGTCGCCACCTCGCCGCAAAGGGACACGGGAATCCCGGCGCGCCGCGCGGCGCGCACGCTGCGGTCGATCAAGGCGAGCACCGCGGGGTGGAGGGGGTCGTAGAGGTGGGCCACGTCCTCGTTGCCCCGGTCCACTGCAAGGGTGTACTGGGTGAGGTCGTTGGTGCCGATGCTGAAGAAGTCACAGTCCTGCGCGAGCACGTCCGCGATCAGCGCCGCGGAGGGCACCTCGATCATCACCCCGACCGGAATGTCGGTGTCGAAGGGTGTGTGGTCGACGCGGAGTTGCTCCTTGGTTTCGTCGATGAGTTGCTTCGCTGACTGCAACTCGTGGCGAGAGGAGATCATCGGCAGCAGCAGTCGAACGTTCCCGCGTGTGCTGGCCCGCAGGATCGCCCGCACCTGTGCGCGAAAGGCCGCGGGGTTCGCGAGCGAGAGTCGAATCGAGCGCTTGCCCAGCTGGGGGTTGTCCTGGTGAGCCGAGCGCAGGTTCGCGATCTCCTTGTCGCCGCCCAGATCCAGGGTCCGGATGGTGAGTGGTCGCGGCGCCAGGGCGGCGGCCACTCGATCGTAGAGCTGCTCCTGTTCCTCCTCCTCGGGAAACCCCCGGTGGACCAGGGCCAGCATCTCCGTTCGGAAGAGCCCGACTCCTTCCGCACCGTGGCGGTCGACGAGGCGCAGGTCCCCCATCAGCCCGCAGTTCGCGGTGAGGGCGATGCGCCGCCCATCCGCGGTCTCCGCAGGACGATCACGAAGCGCGTCGAGGTGATCGATCGCGATCTCGTAGTGCTGGCGTGCCTTTTCGTATTCCTCGACCAGGCGCTCGTCGGGCGCCAGGTGAACGAGACCTTCGGCGCCGTCGACGATGGCAGTCTCACCGGCGCGTGCGGCCTGCTGGATGCCGGGCACACCGGTGACCGCGGGGATCTCCAGGGTGCGGGCGAAGATCGCTCCGTGCGAGGTGGGTCCGCCGTGTTCGGAGACGATGGCCCCCACCTTCTCGATCTCGAGCCGCGCGAAATGGCTGGGCAGGATGTTGTCCGTGACCACGATGGCCCCCTGGGAAAGGGGCTGGAGGTGCTGGCGCTCTCCGATCAGCTGCTCCATCACGCGCCGGCCCACGTCCTCCACGTCGAGAATGCGATCGCGGAAGTAGGGATCCTCGATGCGAGCGAAGGTTTCGCGGTAGCCCGCCAGCACGTTGCGTAGCGCCTCGAAGGCGCTGGCGGTGTCGCGAACCTCCCTTCGAAGCTTGGCGAGTAGCCCTTTGTCCTCGAGGATCTGGACCTGTGCGTTGAGGACCGCCGAGAAATCCGGTCCGAAGCGATCCCCCAGATCCTCACGCACGGCGTCCAACTCGCGGCGCGCTTCGCCCACGGCATGCATGAGATCCCGCTCTTCGCTCTGGGCGCTCTCGCCGGGCAGATAGTCGAGGCTCGCCAGATCCAGTGGATTGCCCAGGTGGTAGACGGGGCCGATGGCGATGCCCCGGGCTGCGCTGGTTCCCTGCAGCCGCTGGGTTCGGGTCCGTTGGACCCGCGCCGACTCCCCGGTTTGC
>SPKZ01008117.1_pt1 | contig 10231 bp, 8 predicted proteins | sample 2456571 | NCBI WGS metagenome assembly SPKZ01 (sample SAMN11192286, study PRJNA482655) | marine metagenome | biome: ENVO:00000447; feature: ENVO:00000244|ENVO:00000211|ENVO:00000569|ENVO:00002023; material: ENVO:00002151; isolation source: ocean water from marine abyssalpelagic zone ...
GCGTCTGACTGGGTCCAACCCCATTCGTAGGGGATCCAAGCCCGCAGTTCATGCATTTGACCAACCCGGCTCAGGGCTCGCAGGACGTTGCGCCCAACAACACCACTCCCGTAGCCGCGCAGGTTGGCGAGATTGAGTGCGATCTTCATGGGCTTCGGCCGGGCCACGCAACCGGACCCAAGCAAAACTCCAACACCTCAGCCGCTTGCATCACGCAACCCTACCACGCACCAAACGCCCTCAGGCAACGGCGAACGGGACGCCCGGCACTTCACTAAGACTGTCACGCTGACCGGGATGCGTGCCTGTGGAGCTCGAGGCGGAGGGTCAGCTGGGTTGCTTGGCTTCGACGTAGAAGCTCTCGTCGTCTCGCTCGCTCAAATCCAAGTCGCCGGTATCAGGGATGTTCGTCTCGCCCGCACCGACCGCTTGCACGTCGGTGAACCCGAGCTCCTCTAGTAATCGGATGAACGATTGAGCGTCGTACATCCAAGCATGCAGCCTGTCTCCAACGAAGAGCGCCACCACTCGCTGCTGCAAATTTTCGTGATTCTCGTGACCTAGGTAGGTGCCTTTCATGAACGCGTCGGCATCGCCGTCTTTCTGATAGCCCTCGATCAGCCTAGCTAGATCCGGCAGCACGAGGCGAACGTAGCCGCCGGGCATCAGCACGCGGCGGATCTCCAGCAGCGCGACACGGACGCGGTCCCGGCTGAGATGCTCCAGCATATGACACGAGTACACTATGGAGGCACTACCGTCCTCTAAGGGCAGGTTGCCTGCGTCAGCCCAGACCACCCCGCCCTGGCGAGCGGCGTTCGCGAATTCGACTTGCCGGGCCTTCAACACACCCAGCTTGGAGCCCATGGCCAATAGCAACGGGTGCCCAGCGAGGCGAACCGACGGCGAGTTGTCGACGTTGAGCCAACCTGGCGTTGGTGTTTGCCCGCACCCCAAATTCACGCATTGCATGCGGCGGGAGGGTAATTGAGCTGTCAAACTGTGTCCATCTATCAAATTGCGGCCTTTTCCGTGGTGCGACGTCCAATGGCTATGTTGCGCCACCTTCGAGTGGCATTCAAATGTGCGGGAACCCTCGGCGCCAACTCCGAATCTTCGAGCAGATCCGACAGGGCTTCGATCAGCGCGTCGGTGCCTGTACGAAACCGCCTTTTCGCCTATCCCCCGGATTGCCCGAGGTCGGAGACGGAGCGGGGCCCGGACGCTGCGGAATGCTCGAAAGCAGACTGAAATATCTCTGCCATCTCCACCGCGTTGCGCGACCAGCTCCAGCGTTCTGACCAAGCTGCGTTCTTTCCCGCGTCTCCAATCGCTTGGGCCCGAGCAGGGGTGGCAATTAGATCGGATATTACATCTGCGATCTGCCTTGGCTGATGGGCCTCCACCAGAAATCCCGTCTTGCCATGTTCCACAAACTGCGAGGGACCTTGCCCGGAAATTCCGATGACGGGCCTTCCGTGGAGCATCGCTTCCAAATAGACCAAGCCGAAGGATTCGCGCCAGCTGGGGAGACTGAAGACATCGCACGACGCCATCCAGCGCATGGCCTCGTCGTGCCCGAGCTGTCCCAGAAACCGAACGTGGGTCGCGAGTCCCAGCTTCGATGTCAACTCCTTGAGCTCGGGAAGTTGGCTGCCCTCGCCGATCACGACGTACCGGACATTGTCATGTCCTTTGTCGAGGAGCATCCGCATGGCTCGGAGATTGTCGACGATGCCCTTGTTGTCGGCGAGGTTCGACACGCTGAGGAGTAGAAATGCTGACTGCAGATCGCGAGATCGAGCCTTCGGCGTGGTCGCTACGTCACTGCGGCGCACCCCGTTGTGAACCACCACGATGTTCTGTTTCGGCACGCCAAGGGAAAGCACGTGACCGCGGAGTGGCTCACCGACCAGGACAACGCGAAATGCGTTCTTGAGGGCGCCACGGTAAGCCAGTTTCGCGAAACGACCGGCTAACAAGGCCTGCGCTGGCTCTCCGTGTATGGTCATAACAAATGGGACACCGAGCAGCTTCGACAGCGCATAGGCCGCGTGTCCACAGGGCAGCGCGCCATGGGCATGGATCACGTCGATGTCGTCAAAGTGATTCAGTCGTCTCGCGAGCGATGCGGCTAACGATAGGCCCGCCGTTGCTGCTAGGTGACGTCCGGGCGCCTTGAGATATCGCTGGTGAGTGACTGCCAGCCCAGCAACGCTTTCACGGTCAGGCGTTTCCGTGAGGGACTTGAAGCGGTCCGAAACTCCGGCCAGAAGCTGCGGTGCCCAGGGCGTGGCAGCGATGTTCTCAGATTCCACGCCCGAGTCCCGGAGCGCGAGGAGTTGATCGAGGATGAAGAGGCCGTGACTGGGTCCCACTGGGCTCGGAAAGTACGGTGCGAGGGTGAGCAGTTTCACGGCGGCTCGCAGGCGCTTTGGGCAAGAGCTGCGAAGCGTCGGGCTCCCACTTCTGCACTAAACTGTTTGGCTGTGCGGCGAGCCTCAAGGCCCATTGCGAAAATGGCTCCAGGGTTCTTCGCTAGCGCTAACATCGCCCGAAATAGCGCGTCCGAGGAAAGCGCTTCGATCAGGTGACCGTTGACGCCTGTATCCACCATTTCGCTAGCGGCGCCCATGGCATTGGTGGCGACGACAGGCATGCCGGCGGCTAGCGCTTCGGGCACGACCATTCCCCAGCCGTCGTATCGGGATGGTGTGACGAGCACATCATGCTGCGCTAGCACTCCGGCGACTTCAGCAATTTCCTTGAATCCCGCAATACTCACCTGATCGGGAAAATCGTTTCTCAAGTCTTCGACATCGGATAGGAGCGGTCCGTCGCCCATGAATGTGATGGTGAACGCGATCTTCGCTTCGGCTAAGCGACGGACCGCTTCAGCGACCAGATCGATTCCCTTTCGGAAGCTCAGAGACCCCGAGCACAAGAAGCGGACTGGGTGCTCGAATCCTTCTCGCTTGATCGCGAGAAAGCGGCTGAGATCTGAATAGTAGTCGAGCCTATGGCATGGGGCCTCGGTCATATCCGAGTACTGCTGTTGCGCCAGATCACTGATGGCCCAGATCTCTCGGGCCCAGCGGCGGGGGGGTAGCAGCGCAAGCCGACGAAGCCACAGCCGTGTTCGTTCGGACTTAAGCAATGGCTTGTCGCTATATTTTACGCCCGCAGGCTCGGTCCATAACACCCATGGCACCCTTGCCATAGACGCGTAGTACATCGTCATTTGCATGGCGACGTTGGCATATTGTCCGAGGATGACGAGATCGGGTTTGAAGCGGCGGAGAGCAGGCAGCAAGCCGAAGTTCAAGTAGACAGCATTGTGTACCGGCAACATGGGCACGAAAGTATGGGGGAAATCAGGCTCCAGATGTTCCGCCCACTGCCGTCCGTGGGTCAGCCTGCACAAGAAGAACACATGAATATCGCATGCAGGTTCTTTGGAGATCGCCCCCAGGAACTCGACCTGATGGTCGCGCGGCATGTTGGTGATCACGGCGATACGCATCGTCGGGCAAGGTCGCATAAGGGTTGCGATGTTTCAAGAGAGCGCAACATTCGATGCCATTGCCTGGCCTAGGACAAAGCCCAGATGCTGAACCCCACAGAGGACAGGAAATCCAAACTCCAGCGCAGTCGATGGTGGCCCAAGCAACTCCCGACCGTGCCACCCCCGGCCCTTCACGAGCCCGCGGTCACCGCAGATTCGAATCGCTAACCGGTTCCAAAGCGCAGCTCCGCGCGTCAGCCAATCGGCCGATTGGCGAACTGCGCCTTCGGGGCCAGCCATCGGGCGCGGGGAAGCCCTCACCAATCAGCCGCTGGGCAATCGAAATCCAGCTCGAAGGCTCCGGCTGCCGCCGTTCCACGAACTTTAGGCCGCAGACGCGACAATGTGCGAGCGAAATACCGCAGACTGGAATGCCGTACTCAAGCTAAGCGCGAAACTCTTGCTCGACGTACTTGGGCAAGCCGCGTGCAGGGTTGTCACGCGCTTCCGACAGGAAGCCATTGAGCTCTCGGAGAAGGCGATGCAGCACGCTGTCCTCGGGACGGCGCGCCCGACACTTGGCGCTCTCCCTATCTCGTCACTCTGCGAAAACTGCGAGGGCGGCGGGCAGGCTGCTTCGCTTGTGGGCAATCACCATGCCGATGTCCCGCCTTGCCCAAAGACGACTGGAGGATTCAGCATGACCCGACCGGTTGTGTGGGCTTACTGCGGCCAGCTTTCGTACGCGTTCTTTCGCCGGGTCCGCGAAAATGAATATTCGACTCTCCTGCCGCATCGGAGCGTTTCAGTCACTGAGACGCCGGAGTACCGACCCGCATCACCCGGTGGATAGCTCGACTGGTGTGTGCGAGCTCCGGCGTGGAGCTGGGAATGTGCGCGAAAAAATCCTGCCGTCTCAACCAATATCTGACTACGCTCTGCGTCATGAATCAGCTCGTAGAACCTCACGGCTCAACACAGCTTCACAGACTATCGCGACTCGGCATGCTGACGGATGCCCTGTTCAAGCGATGGCTGCGTGCTCGAGCGGCCCGGGCCACGCGAGATGGTTATGACGACCTCGCAGTTTCCGGCAGAGATATGATCGGTAGCGATGTTCTAACGGATGGCTTGTATGAGCGAGACCTTCTCAAGACTCTATTCGATGATCTGCTGGCACCTCGGGCCAAGGAGTTTTCTGAAGGCGTTGCCGTAGATGTCGGGGCCAACATTGGCAATCACTCTCTTTTCTTCAGTCATAGGTTTTCTAAAGTGTTGGCGTTCGAGCCGAATCCAACAGCAGTTCATTTTCTTCGGGGAAATATCAACCTGAACGATGCCGGAAATGTTGACGTCCACACCTTCGGGCTCTCGGATCAAAGTCGCACCGCGTTCCTTGGTATGCGTGAAGGCAACAATATCGGGTCAGGTTCGATGTTGGCGGACAGGACATCCGAAAGTCTCTCGATCGAGGTGAAGACTCTCGACGAGGTACTTGAGAGTGACTACGAGGATGAGACGATTCGTCTGATCAAAATTGACGTCGAAGGTCATGAGCTAGGTGTTCTCCGGGGCGCCGGGAAGCTGCTCAAGAAGCAAAAGCCGATTCTTCTCTTTGAGGTCGCCGGCAAATATGGCGAAGCTGGGTCTGATGCCGTCCTGCAGTTTCTAAGGGAGGTCGGCTACAGGGGCTTCTTCACCGTCGCGAAGGACCACCCGCTGCCCGAGCTACGTTCCAAGGCTTCTCGAATGATGGTTCGCTTGATCCTTGGTGCTTCCTACGAAATGCGTAGATGGGATACACTGGACGACCGATTCTACAACGCAGTCATCGCGACAGAATCCGAAGACTACTTTTCGTGAGTTAGGAATTTTAGCGAGCTAGGAGCCGGCCGCTGGCGATTGTCGCACTGGTCGCCATCGCATATCTCATCCAGGCGATATGGTTCTAGCTAAATCACTCCGCTCGAAGCTGTGAGCAGTAGCAGTCACGAAAACACGCTACACTCGGACGGTGGGTTCACCCCAGCACCCGCCCTACGCGCTACTGCTCGCCGAATTTTCGGTAGCTTCGCCGGCGGGCTAGCGTTTTTCAACTGACGCGCATATTCTGGGACTGTGCGGGCCTCTCGCTGCACCGCGATTAACGAGCAGCTCCCGATGACTTATCCCCTCGCTGCACCCCGAGCGCTCACCCTCTGCGTGCTCGGCCTCTTCGCGAGCCCGGCCGCAGCACAACCGGCTCCCCCGTCCGCGGAGACGGATGCCGCAACCGCTCCTCCTCCGGCGCTCGCCGCGGAATCGACAGCGACGGAGGCTGCCGACGACTCCCCTGCCGTAGAAGCCGTTTCCAGCAAAACCAGCGAGACCGGCGACGACCCCGTGCTGGAAACGGCTTCGCCAAACGAGCAAGAAACGACCGGTGTCCCGCCCGCCAACTCCAACTCTCCCTCCGGCGACGGCCCGACGGCGGATGCCTCGCCCCATGGGCACGCGCCCGCTGACTCCCCGGATGAGAACCCAGATGCGGAACTTCCACCGCAGGACTACCTATCGCGATCTCAGCATACGCCCCCGAGTCCGGACAAGGCCCGACAATGGGAGATGCGACCGGGGGTGCCCTCCGACGAGTACTTTCTGTACGTCCCTCGCGCTATCCTGTTCGTCCCGAAACTCGTTCTCACCGTCGTCTTCCTCCCCGTCGAAGGTGCCGCGCTCGCCGCCGATCGCTACCAAGTGATCGAACACACGGAGGACTTCCTATACAATGACGCGCGTACCGCGGCGATCTTGCCTGTGGTCGCCGCCCAATCCGGCTACGGACTAAGCGCCGGCGCCAGGGTGTTTCACGATGACCTATTTGGCAACCAGGAACACCTGGAGCTCGGGGGGCGGTACGGCGGAGAATTTTCCCAAAGTTACTGGCTCGCGTTTGCAGCCGACAGGCTGGCGCGATCTCCTCTGTGGCTCGAAGCGGAAGGCCAGTTTGACGCCCGTCCGCGCCTGCTCTTCTACGGGATCGGGAATCGCGATGTCGAAAGTCCCACCGCCGCCGGGCAAGCAGGCCGTGATATCGCGGTCGCCACGCGCTTTCGCGAAGAACGCATATTAGGTGCCATCACAGTCGGTGCCAGCATCAAACGTCCGAACTGGCGAAGCCGGATCGGACTCACCGGGATCTTCAATCATCGCGAGTTCGGCGACGAGGTCCTTGCGGGGGACGAAGTGTCCATTGAACAGATCTACGATACGAGCTCGCTCACCGGTTTCGATGACGGCGCGGATATCCTCGACATCGGCCCTCGCTTCGTTTTTGACTCTCGGGAGCTCAGCGGTCGTCCGACGGAAGGGGTCTACTTAGACCTATTCGCGAGCCGAGCAGTAGGCTTGAACTCACCCTTCGACCGCTACACCGCACTGCTAGAATCCTTTCTCACTCGCCGCAGCACCCGCGCCATGGAGCTCCGACGAAGTGTACCGGCCCACAACACCAATGCGCTCGATGAAGTGCCAGACTCCAGTTGGTTTACCAACCGCATAGGAGTCCGCGACATCAGCCCCGCAGAAGCCGCCCTCGGTGCCTCCCAAGCCGGTCCCCCGGTGCTGCCAATCACGGTTACTGGCGGCAAGCCTGGCGGTCGCAACCCTGGACTAATGGCGAAAGACGCCAGCGGCCGAGTGTTCGTCGTAAAATTTGATACCAAAGAGAACCCAGAGCTCCAGACATCAACCAACACGATACTGAACCGCCTGTTCTGGACCCTCGGTTACAACGTTCCGAACGACACGATTTTCTTCTTCAAGCGAGCCGACGTCTTGCTCGGTCCCGGCGCGAGGGTCAAAGACGCATTGGGCAACAAGCGCTCGATGACCGACCAGGACGTAAGCGACATATTGTTCGCCGCCCCACGGTCCGCGGATCGAAGCTACCGCGCCACCGCCAGCGAGTTTATCGGAGGCGCGCCTAAGGGTGGCTGGCTCCGGGAAGGCACCCGCGACGACGACCCCAACGACGTCATCCCTCACGAGCACCGACGGGAACTGCGCGGGCTTCGAGTATTTGCCTCCTGGGTCAACCATTCGGACATGAAGCAGGACAATTCCCACGACTCCTACGTAGACGAGAACGGGAAGCAATTTCTGAAGCACTACCTGCTCGACTTCGGAGGACCACCGGCTACACCCGGGCGACCGCCCACCGGCTTTGAGCATCTGTTCGACTGGAGTGTGCACACGCGCGCGTTCCTCTCTCTTGGACTTTGGGTGCGCCCCTGGGAAACCATCGAGGAAATGCCCTGGCCCTCCGTCGGCACCTTCAGCGCGAAAAACTTCGATCCCCTCACCTGGCGAGGAATGTTTCCCTATTGGCCCTATAGCGAATTGGACGAGGCCGATGCCTATTGGGCCGCCAAGCTGATCATGCGCTTTGATCGCCCGATGCTCAAGGCCCTGGTGGCAGAAGGACAGCTATCCGAGCCCAACGCCGCCTCCTATGTGGTCGAAACACTCTACGAGCGACGCAGGATCATCGGCAAGGTTTTCCTCGAGGCGGTGACCCCTCTCGATCACTTCCAGATAAGCGAGCGGGAACTCTGCATGGTCGATCTAAGCGTCAAACACGGCTTAGTCAGCTCCGGCTTGGTGGAAGTGCTGGACGAACAAGATCAAGTGGTCTTCGACAATTTGGTCGATCGCCGAGGACGGCTTTGCATTCCGATACCTGCCACTGACGACTACTCTGTGTACCGTCTCCGCGTACGGCGACGTGGGAAGTCCAAACCTATTATGCAGGTCCACTTCAAGGGCGGCCCCCGCGCCCGCCTACTCGGAATCGTTCGGCATGAACGGTAGCCTTCGGAAAAGGCATCAGCGTCCGCACGTCGTCCGGAACGAGCCGGTCAGCCGCCGATGCAGTCCTCCCGAGAGTCGCTGCTCACAACCAGCTCCGCGAAGCACACTGGTTTTTCTATTGGGAGCTGCTGCACTCGGCTTCGGGCTAGCGCCGACTACAGCCTCCGCCACGGAGGCTAGCGACACGGACGCTAGCGACACGGACGCTAGCGACACGGACGCTAGCGACACGAAGCTGCCGCCAGAACGTACTGTGGCGTCCCAGAAGACGACAAAAACAAATCACGCCCTCCCCCAACCCAGCGTCACAGAACCCGTTCGACCACTTACTGGCTACCGTTTCTCCGACGAATCCGCCTGCCCCGCCTGCTCGAGCCATCCGCGTATTGGTCTTCACTGGCACGATCACTGGACTCGCGTCGGCAGCCGTGAAGCTATCGTCACGGGCGTCGCCGCCACATCGTACATCGGCATGCGCCTGTTTGCCGATAGCCCAAGCGCCGCCAACTGGGCCAAGCCTATACTCTTCGATCAGCTAGCTCGAGATCACTTGGCGCTCGATTCAAGAGACGGTCGAGGCCGCGCGAGCACTATCAGCGATGTGCTTTACTTCGGCGCCATCGCCCAGACACTGGTCATCGACACCGCATTCGTCGCGTGGTGGGGGCACGACAACCCTGACGTGGCCTGGCAGATGAGCGTGATCAACGCCCAAGCCTACGCTCTCAGTCTGAGCCTGACCCGAGCGACGAAGCATCTCGTCGCGCGCGAGCGACCCTACGCAGGGCCCTGTACATCCGATTCAAGCTACGACAAGAACTGCAATCAAGGTCCGCAGAACATGTCCTTCTTCAGCGGGCATGCAGCGACAACCGCAACTAGCGCTGGACTGAGCTGTGCCCACCACACTCACCTTCAACTGTACGGCGAGCCGCTACTCGATGCGGCAGCCTGCCTCTTCGCCGTTGGAGTCACCACCACCACCGGAGTGCTCCGAGTGGCATCGGACAATCACCACGCCAGCGATGTTCTAACGGGACAGATCGTCGGTTACCTTGTCGGATACCTCTACCCTACACTGCTCTATTATCAAGACTTCCGAACGACGCCCGAAAACAACAACGCCCATAGCTCCCGCGCGGCAGTGGTCCCGGTTGCCACGCCTTCTTCCCTATCTATCGACTTGATTGGGCTTTTCTAGAGCCTAGCCCGCGCCAGCCCATGGACGCGGGCTAGGCTCGGCGACTCCGGCGGTCCCGGCGATCGCCTTCGAGAGCGCTAGAACAAGAAATGCACTGCTTCTAGTGTGACGCCCATCTCCCCCGGGTCGTCGCCCACATAATCATTGCCGAAGGCGGAGCCAGAGTTTGTACCCTGCCGGAACAGACCGTTACTCCCGACCGTACCCCTTGGCGGCCCGTCACGAGCCCGGGGTAACCAGAGATTCGAACCGCAGGCGTCCCCGAACCGGTCCGTTCAGCATCCCCGGCGCACTGCACCGATGAACGCTATCCAGACTAGGCGCTAGATCGCAGTCCCCGCGCAGCTATCAAAGACCGCGTCACAGCTGTCCGGCACACACGTGGCGCAAGCGTAGCTGTTAGCGTCCTGCAGGCAGGGTGCAATGCAGTCCGTCGTCCCACAAAGACTGCGCGCGGCGTAGCACCACGAACATTGGGCAGAGATTCCTTCCGTCATCAAACAAGAACAGGGCTCGTCGAGTAAACACACCATCTCGCAAGTGTCGAACAGGTTCGCTTCCTCAGCCTCCGCCACGGCGGCGATGTCTGCTTCGCTCGTGCACGCGTCAACGGGGCGAGAACCGCTGTCACCAGAGCTTACGCCCGTTCCACCACTGCCGGAGCCACCACTGCC
>SPKZ01007282.1_pt1 | contig 10229 bp, 8 predicted proteins | sample 2456571 | NCBI WGS metagenome assembly SPKZ01 (sample SAMN11192286, study PRJNA482655) | marine metagenome | biome: ENVO:00000447; feature: ENVO:00000244|ENVO:00000211|ENVO:00000569|ENVO:00002023; material: ENVO:00002151; isolation source: ocean water from marine abyssalpelagic zone ...
AGGCCCTCGATCAAGAGGAATCCCAGGAGCTTCTGCTGGATCCCGAGGCGACGCAGCGAGACGGCGCTGAGCGAGCCGACGATGATCATCGCCGTCACGTTGTTGAGCACGGCCGAGAACACGACGGTCATCACACCGTAGTAGACGAGCAGCACGAGGGGATCGCCCTTCGAGGCTTTCGTGAGCTTGATCGCGATCCAGGTGAAGAGCCCCGACTTCGCGGTGATGTCCACGAAGAGCGAAGAGCCGAGGATGATCGCCACCACGCCCCAATCGATGGCGGGAATATAGACGGGCAGGTGGATGTCCGTTTCGCCCACGTGCAGGTCCATCGCGTCGAAGGGCAGCAGTCCGAAGAGCCCTCCGAGCAGCAGCGAGCCCACCGCGAACACGCCCACGATCACGGACTTCTTGGCGTGGATCTTCTCCTCGAGGGCGAGGCAGGTGACCATCGCCACGAGCAGCGCGGCGAAGAGCAGGGTGACTGCGAGCGGAACTTCGTGGGGGGGCGCCATTGCGGTTCACCCGGTCTCCTAGAGCATCAGCAGTGGGATCGAGCGCAGCTCGACCGCCAGCGGATAGGCTTGGCCGTGCATCGCCAATTGGTCCCCGTCCATCGTGTTGAGCACGAGCAGGTCGATGTGCTGCTCCGCCACGAGGCTCTCGTATTCGGAGATGCGGCGACCCATCCGGACGATCTCCTCGATCGTCACGTCGAGAGCCTGCGCGTCGATCACCTCGCGGCACGAGCGGATGTAGTCGCGCGGCTCCTTCTGGAGCTGCTCGGCGACGAGCTCCCGTACGTCGTCGGTGTCGATCTCCGGGATCTTGGAGACCGCCGCGAGGAGGCGTTCGAATTGCTGCTCGTCCTCGATGTGGGTGAGCCAGCAGGTGCCCCCGGGTGCGGTGAAGCGCAGCGCGTAGTTCACGAGGCGGGCGTCGCCGGTCAGGTGGTCGGTGATCGCCATGACGCGATCGGTGTTCGAGAGGGCGTGGGGCAGTGCGCGATTCGTGTCCGGGTGCGGGAGCACCAGCACGGGGACCTCGGTCGCCTGCGTGAGCACGTCGAGGTACTCGCCCAGACTGTAGGGCCAGTGCCAGGCGCCCGAGTGGAGATGGCGCCAGGTTACGATCAGATCGGGCGAGCGATCGTCAACACGATCGAGCAGCTCGCGCACGCTCGCGAAGTCGTCGCCGGAGAGATGGTCCCACTCGGTGTCCCCGATCGCCGCGAGGAACGCTCTCACCTGGGCGATCAGCGGGGTGTTCGCGTCCCCCGGGAGATCGCTGACGAGAAGAACGCGCGAGAGTTCCGCGCGCTCGTACGCGTAGCTCTCCTTCGCCGCGGACTTGAAGGCAGACTCGAACTGATCGAGCTTGGTCAGGACAATCTCCCTTCGAGTCGGAGCCGCGCACCGGCGAAGCGAAGCGTATCCTCGTGCATGCCGTCCCGCGCCGCGGCCTCGAGTATGGCCCCGTGCGCCGTTGCGTGAACCGCGAAGGCTTCGATGCCGGCGCCGCGCCCCTCCGAGTCGACGAATCGGACCTCGGCATCGTCGAGTTCCAGGACGTTGCCGCGGCGCGGTACCCCGAGGAGCTCCTGCCAACGCGCGGCGAGCTTCGACGGGTCTGGGCTTCCGATCTCGACGGCAGCGAGACCCGACACACGATCAGTGCGCACAGCGCTGCGCCAGTCGTCTCCGGCCGGCATCCACGACGCGGGGTCCGCGGACGAGTCCACCGAGAGGAGGACGCCGCCCACGTCGGACGGGTGATAGTGCCACGACGTGTAGGAGCCGATGGCGATCTCCTCGATCACGCGTACCCCGAGCTTCGTGATTCGCTCGTGCTCCACGCGTGCGTCGGGACTCTGGAAGATCGCCATGTAGCCACAGTCGCCGCCGCGTCGCGCGATGTAGCGCCCGGCCGACGTGCCGCCCTGTTTCGGACTCAGGAGCTCGATGAACTGGTCGCCGATAGGAAACACGGCGTTCTCGAGGCCGTAGGTCGCGACGCCCGGGTCGCGGTAGGCGACCGCGAGGCCGAGCCAACGTTCGAGTTGGGACACGCTGCTTGCGAGATCCTCGACCGCGAAGGCGAGCTGGCGAAGACGGAGACCCATCGGATCCACTCTACCAGCCGAGCCGCGCGACGACGCCCGCGATCCGCACTCCTAAACCGACTCCCCCGCGTCCGAAGCCGGATCGCGGCGTTCCCGCTCGGCGCCGGTTCCCCCCGTCGTCGCGTTCCTGTAGAAGAGGGAGCGCCCCCGTGAGAATGCCGGAGGAATCCATGGCCTCGCTCGATCACTCCCTCGGCCGGATCGCGGCCTCGATTCTCGGACTGTCGGTGCTGTCCTGCTCGACCGCCGATGACGCGATGGACGCGAAGGCGCGCGAGGTCCAGGCGATCGCGAAGGCGCGCGCCTCCGACGCTCGAGTGCAGCGTGGCGCCGCAACCGACGCGTACTTCGGCGACCTCCACATTCACAGCCGCTGGTCGTTCGACGCGTATTCGATGCAGGTTCCCGTCGGTCCCGAGGAGGCCTACCGCTACGCCCGCGGCGAGGCGATCCCTCACATCTCGGGGAAGGAGATCCGGATGACCGGGCCGCCGCTCGACTTCATGGCGCTCACCGAGCACGGGACGTACATGGGCGTGAGCGCATCCGTTGACGACCCCAACCACCCGCTGCGTCGCGTCCAGCTCATCCGGGACCTGACGAGCGATGATCCCGCGGTGGTTGGAGAGGCGATCTCGAGTTTCATGATCTCCCTCGGAACCGGGCGGGCGATCCCGGAGCTCGTCTCCGACGAGGTGGTCACTCCCACGTGGCGGCGCATCGTCGATCTCGCCGACCGCAACAACGTCCCCGGCCAGTTCACGAGCTTCGTCGCCTACGAGTACACGACCATGCCCGATGGCCAGAACCTCCATCGCAACGTGATCTTTCGCGGCTCGAACGTCCCGAGTCGACCGTTCTCGAGCATCGACTCGCAGAACCCCGAAGATCTCTGGCAGTGGATGGAGAGGGCGCGCGAGGCCGGTGACGACGTGCTCGCCATCCCCCACAACGCCAACGGCAGCAACGGCCTCATGTACAGCCGCACCACCACGGCGGGCCAACCCATCGACGCCGAGTACGCGGCGGTTCGGATGCGCAACGAGCCGATCAGTGAAGTGATCCAGATCAAGGGTCAGTCCGAGACCCATCCCGTGCTGTCGCCGAACGACGAGTGGGCGGACTTCGAGCTCTTCGACCGCATCCTCGGCCGACCGACCGATCCGAGTCGGCCGGACGGGAGCTACGCGCGCGGCGCCCTCAAGGCGGGCCTCGAAATGGAGCAGGCGGGGGGCTTCAACCCGTATCGCTTCGGCATGATCGGCGCGTCCGACGGCCACAACGCGTCGAGCCCGACGGAAGAGGACAACTACACGGGCAAGCTCGGCGTCATCGACGGAACGCCCGAGGCGCGCATGCTCGACAACGCGATGCCGACGGACGGCACCGGCTTCGAGGCTCTGCCGAACATGGGGCGGCTCTGGAGCGCGGCGGGCCTGGCGGGGGTGTGGGCCGAGTCGAATACCCGCGAGGCGCTGTTCGATGCCATGCGCGCCCGTGAGACCTTCGCGACGTCGGGTCCGCGCATTCGCGTGCGCCTCTTCGCCGGCTTTGACTTTACACCCGCCGACCTCGGTCACGACATGCTGGGGCGCGGCTATCGCGACGGGGTTCCCATGGGCGGGGAACTCGAAGCCAGCACCGACGCCGCGGCGCCGACGTTCCTCGTACGCGCCCTCAAGGACCCCCTCGAGGCGCCACTCGAGCGGCTGCAGATCGTCAAGGGCTGGGTGCAGGACGGCAGGGCGCGCGAGAAGGTCTTCGACCTGGCGTGTGCGGACGGAGTGCGACCCGATCCGCGGTTGCACCGCTGTGCGAGCCGCCCCTCTCCACCGAATCTCGACGACTGCTCCTACGACCCCACGCGCGGCAGCGCACAGATGTCGGCGTGGTGGGCCGATCCGGAGTTCGACCCCGCGCAGCGCGCGTTCTACTACGCCCGGGTGCTGCAGATCCCGACGTGCCGCTGGAGCACCTTCGACGCGCATCTGCTCGGCTTGCCGCTCCCTACCGACGTACCGGCGTCGATCCAGGAACGGGCCATCACGTCTCCGGTGTGGATCGCGCCGGCAGCCCGGCCGGAGCGCGCATCGCTCTCCGACACGCGGGCGGTGACCTCGGTGATCGGGGTCTCACCGCGACGCCACCAGGCGGGACCCTGATCGACAGGCGGGAGGATCCCCTGGAATCGGTAAGATGATCGGCCGCGGGGCGGTGGGTTCGCTTTCGCGGAAGCGGGAGGACTGAATGCGGCTCTTGGATCGTCGGGTGTTGGTCGTGGGCGCCTCTTCGGGGCTCGGGCGGGCTTCCGCGCTGGCGATCGCCGCCGAGGGTGCGAACGTGATGCTCGCCGCGCGCCGCGTCGAGCGCCTCGACGAGGTGCGGGCCGAGGCCGGCAAGCGCGCGTCCCGGGTCGCGTGCGACGTGCGCGACGAGAACTCCTGCCGCACTGCCGTTGCGGCGGCAGTGGAAGCGTTCGGCGGACTCGACGCGGTGGTCTACTCGCCCGGCACCTCGCCCTTCACGCCGATCGAGGACATCGACGCGGAGACCTGGCGCTCGACGCTCGACACCAATCTCGTCGGCGCGGCGTCGATCGCGCGATTCGCGGTTCCTCACCTCGAAGCGAGTGGCGGGAAGGCGATCTTCTTCTCGTCGATCGTCATCGACGACCGGCCGCCACGCCCGTATCAAGCGCCCTACGTGGTGAGCAAGGTCGCGCTCGAGACGCTCGTGCAGGCGTGGCAGGGAGAGCATCGCGGTGTCGGATTCACGACCATCGCCATGGGCGATACCATCACCGAGTTCGGGATCGGCGCAGATCCCGAAGTCATCGCGGGGTACGCGCAGACCTGGGCGGAACGCGGCTACATGTACGGCCGGACCATGGAGCCGGAGAGCGTCGCGGAACAGGTAGTGAACGCGCTCAGCTCGTCCGAGACGGTGCGCCGCATCGCGTTGACGCCCCACTACCCGGATCCCAGCGAGGGCAACCCCGATGTCTTCGATCTCGCCGAGCTCGACCGCAAGCGCCGCGAAGCGAAGTAGTCTCCACCTCGGCGGCGGATGCATCGAAGCCGAGGCGTTGCCGTTTCCGCCGCGTCCACGGCGATCGACGATTCTGCGAATCACGGAGGTGTGACGTGTCCAACGAACTCGAACTCGAACTCGTGCCGATCTGCCGGGTGGAGATTTCCGTCAGCGAGGCGATCGTCCTCGAGAACACGCCGACGGGAACGCTGATGATCGGTGAGATCAACGCGTCGCGATGGGAGGGCGAGCGATTTCGTGCGTCGCTGCGCGGCGCTGCGGCGGCGGACTGGTTGAGCGTCGCGCCCGACGGCACGGCGACGGTCGATGTGCGCCTCACACTCGAGACGGACGACGGCGCGCTCGTGTTCGTGAGCTATGAGGGGCGGTCGCACCTCGACACGGGCAACGCGTACACGACGCCGCGGTTCCGCACGGGGGATCCCCGCTACGCGTGGATGAACCGCGTGCAGGCCGTCGCGAAGGGGAGGTGGGACAGCGACGCGATGCGGGTCACCTACCCGATGGTCTACGAGCTGCGCTGATCTGCCGACACCTGCACGGGACTGCATCTCGCGAAGGAGTCGTCGAAATTCAAGCAGGCCTCCCACGGCGGCTGAATCGAGGTTGACGATCGCCCCGGAGACCGATCGCGAAACCGCCGCTCAGGTGGCGAATTCGTTTCTGCGTTTCGAGAGCCCGCTCAGTACCACCAATGCGGCGAGCAGGGTCATCACCAGATCCTTCCGATCCGAAGTGACCCGGACGAGCGTCAGGCGGTGCCGTGTCCCGAATGCTCACCGTTGGTCGGTTTCGAGTCGTCAGGCAGTGCCGAGTGACGCGAGCGCGCGCACGGCCCCGAGATCGATGCGCCCGAACGGCGCGCCGACGGGAATCGGTTGGATGCAGACGTGGTCGGCTCCGGCGTCGCGGTGTTCGCGGATGCGCGATGCGATCGCCGACTCGTCTCCCCAGGCGACGAGGCCGTCCACGACTCGGTCACTGCAGTCGCCGGCGAGGTCGTCGTCGCTGAATCCGATGCGCTGCCAGTGGCGGCGGTAGTTGGGGAGCTCGGCGTAATGGGCGAGCTGGGCACGTGCGGCCTCGCGGGCATCCGAGGGGTTCTTCTCGAGCACGACCTTCTGCTCCACGCACAGGAGCTTGTCCGGACCGAGGATCTCGCGCGCGCGGGCCGTGTGTTCCGGGTGACCCCAGTAGGGATGGGCGCCGTCGGCGGCGTCGCGGGCGAGCTCGAGCATGCGGGGCCCGAGGGCGGCGAGCACGCGCTTCGGTGGATCGCTCGGGGGCACCGCGTTGTAGGGCGCCTCGTCCATCTGCGCGAGATAGGCGCGCATGCTGGCCACGGGGCGCCCGTACGAGAGTCCCCGCACCCCTTCGACCATGCGCGAATGCGAGACGCCCAGACCGAGCAGGAAGCGCCCACCCGATTGCTCGGCGAGCGTCCACGCGGCCTGGGCCATGGCACCGGGGTGGCGGTGGTAGATGTTCGCGATCCCGGTGGCGATGCGCAGGTGCGTCGTCGCCGAGAGCAGGAAGGCCGCCGAGGCGAAGGGGTCGCGCCCGGTGGTCTCGGGGATCCACAGCGTGGTGTAGCCGAGCGCCTCGACCTCGGCCGCAAACGCCGGGAGCTTCGACGAGCGCATCGACTCGAGGGGAGCCCAGAGCCCGAGCGCTCCCGGGTGATCGTTCTCCGAAGACATCGCCGTCCACCTCCCGCGGTCGCGAGTATACGCTGGTGGCCGGATCACCCGGTGGCGAGCATCGGATGCGTCGGCGCGCCGCCGCGCCAAGGAGGGAAGCGTGGGAAGGATGGACGGAAAGGTCGCGCTGGTGACGGGGGCGGCTCGCGGGACGGGAGAGGCGATCGCCCGGTTGTTCGTGCACGAGGGCGCGAAGGTGATGCTTGCGGACATTCGCGACGACGCGGGCCGCGCCGCGGCCGAGGACATCGGCCAGGACGCCGTCTACCAACACCTCGACGTGCGCATCCAGGAGGATTGGGACGCCGCCGTCGAGCGCATTCTCGCGGCGTTCGGAAAGATCGACGCGCTGGTCAACAACGCCGCCGTCCTCGTCATCAAGTCGCTCGCCGATACCACGGGCGACGATCTCCTGCGCCTCTTTCGCGTGAATCAACTCGGCCCGTTCCTCGGTATTCGCGCCGTCATGGGGCCCATGAAGGCCGCAGGCGGCGGCTCGATCGTCAACGTCGCGAGCACCGATGGCGTGAAGGGCATGAACGGGGTCGTCGCGTACGCGTCCACGAAGTGGGGGCTCCGCGGAGTCACGAAGGCGTCGGCGATGGAACTCGCCCGCCACCGCATTCGAGTGAACGCGGTCTGCCCGGAGGTCGGAAACTTCGAGATGGCGGCGCCGTTCATCGGCGAAGGCGTCGACCCCAAGAAGGCAGCCGAGATGAACGCGGAGACGATCCTCAAAGCCCCCGAGGGCTATTCGTTCGAGGAACGCATCCTCGACGTCGCGCGCACCGTCCTGTTCCTCGCGTCCGACGACTGCCCCACCGCCACCGCTGCAGACTTCATCGTCGACGGCGGTATGACCGCCGGTTACGTGCAGCCGGGAATCCCCGGCGACCGCTGACCCGGGTTGGGGACACCTCAGGGTGAGGGGGTGGGTACGAGGCCGTTCTCGACGAGGAAGTTGAATGTGGCTTCCGCGATTCGGAGGTGTCCGAAGGGGGTGGGGTGCATGAGGTCCCAGAAGAGCTTCGTGCCGTCGGGCAGGTGGAGGAGGTCCTGTGTGTCGATCATCGGGACATCGCTGCGGCGACAGAACTCGGTGATGAGACACTCGTGGGGGATCGACCCGCGGTAGGACGGGTGGTAGACGACGAGCCCGATCCCGTGTTCTCGCGTCAACGCGACAAGCTCGGCAAAGACGCGCGAGCGCTCCTCGCTTCGCACGCGGAACGGGAACTTCAGGGTGCGCTTCTCGTCGCCCATTTGGACGTCCCAGGTGGGACGCTTCGCGTGCGCGGCGCTCTCCTGGTACTTTTCGATGCTTGCGAGCGCGAGTCGGTAGCGCGCGAAGCGGTACACAGCCGACCACGCGAGGAGCTTGCGGTGGGTGCGGCGCAGGCGGTCCGCGTAGCGCTCGGGATCGGAGAGGTTCATTCCGATCACGGAGTTGTCCGAGGCGCGCAGGTACGACGGAAGGAAGTCGTTGCCCTCGTGGTAGAAGAGCACGAGGTCGGGTTCGAGGTCGAGGCCCCGAAGCTCGAGGTACTTGAGGCTCTGGAACGACGAATAGGCGGGGACGCCCGCGTTGATCACGCTGAAGCGGTCGCGCCCGGCGGCGGTGTCGAGGAACTGTTCGAGGAACCACGAGTAGGTCTCGTGATCGCCGACGCCCACACCGAAGGTCGAGCTCTCGCCCAGCGAGAGGACCCGGAACTCGTCGGGCCGCTTCTCGCCGACTTCCGGGGAACGCAGGCCCAGGGAGTTGGTGTGGACCGTCACGCCCTCGTGCTCACGCGTCTTGGAGGGCTCGAGGGACCAGAAGAGCTCCTCGTCGAGGTGCATCAGACCGGCGGCTTCGCCGTCAAGGGTCATGGGGGCGATGGGCGAATCCGCCCACCCCGCAGCCCGGATCAGACCCTCCGCGAGGCCCACCAGGACCAACAGGGGAACGAGGGAGAACGCGACGTTCTTGAGGAGCTCGCGACCAGCCGGCGGCACGCACAGGAGGCTACCACGCGACCTGAAAGGTCACGGATCGCGGCGAATGGCCGGACCCTCTCGGACGTGCCGCTTTCGCGAATCAGGGAGCCTTCGGTCCCCCGCGCCGGCGCCGCCACTCCGCGAGGCGCGCAGCGATCTCCCGCTCGGCCCCCACGTCCTTCGGCTCGTAGAAGCGCAGCGTTGGCAACTCGACCGGAAGATTCTGCGCCGCCACGAACGCATCGGGTGCGTCGTGGGCGTACACGTAGTCGCGCCCGTAGCCGAGGTGTTTCATCAGCCCGGTGGGGGCGTTGCGGAGGTGCAGGGGCACCGGCAGGGACCCGTGCTCCCGGACGGCCTCGAGCGCGCGTCCCATCCCGAGGTAGGCGGCATTGCTCTTCGGCGCGCACGCGAGGTAGGACACGGCCTGGCCGAGCGGGATGCGACCCTCGGGCATCCCGATGCGTTCGACGCTCTGGTAGACGGCGAGGGCCAGTGGGAGCGCCGCGGGATCGGCGTTTCCGACGTCCTCGGACGCGAAGATGACGAGGCGGCGCGCGACGAACAGCGGGTCCTCGCCGGCGTCGAGCATCCGAGCGGCGTAGTAGAGGGCGGCGTCGGGATCGCTCGCCCGCAGGCTCTTGATCAGCGCCGATACGATGTTGAAGTGCTCCTCGCGGTCGCGATCGTGGAGCAGCAGGCGCCGTCCGGCCGCTTCGCGCACGGCATCGAGGGTCACGGGCGATCCGTCGTTGCCGCTGCGCTCGCGGTGCACCGCGCTCGCAGAGTCGAGCAGGCCGATGGCGCGGCGACCGTCACCGTCGGCCGCAGCGCACAGTGCGTTCACCACTTCGTCCTCGAGCACCAAGTCGAGCTTGCCGAGGCCGCGCTCGGAGTCTTCGGCAGCGCGGCGGATGAGGGCGGCGAGCGCCGCGTCGCTCAACCGTTCGAGGGTGAAGACCCGGCAGCGCGAGAGCAGCGGCGCGATCACCTCGAACGAGGGATTCTCGGTGGTGGCACCGATCAAGGTCACCGTGCCGACCTCGACGTGCGGGAGCAGCGCGTCCTGCTGTGCTCGGTTCAATCGGTGGATTTCGTCGAGGAAGAGCAGGGTGCGCCGGGCGTGGGATCCCTGGCGTCGCGCCGATTCGATGATGCCGCGGATCTCCTTGACTCCCGCCATGACGGCCGAGAGCGGCTCGAAGCGCATGCCCGTGTGCTGCGCGATCAGACGGGCGAGGGTCGTCTTGCCGCAGCCCGGCGGTCCCCAGAGCAGCAGCGAGGGCAGCTCTCCGGCGTCGAGCAGCGAGCGGAGCCCCTTACCGCCGCCGAGCAGCTGCTCCTGCCCCACGATCTCGTCGAGCGAGCGCGGCCGC
>SPKZ01002442.1_pt1 | contig 10217 bp, 15 predicted proteins | sample 2456571 | NCBI WGS metagenome assembly SPKZ01 (sample SAMN11192286, study PRJNA482655) | marine metagenome | biome: ENVO:00000447; feature: ENVO:00000244|ENVO:00000211|ENVO:00000569|ENVO:00002023; material: ENVO:00002151; isolation source: ocean water from marine abyssalpelagic zone ...
AATATTTGCTTACTTTGTAGACAAGTGAAAAATAAAAAGTCTACTAAGACATTTAGCCCGAAGAAGTGCTACCAACACTTTTTCGGGTTTCCTTTTTTACCCCTCTGCCTCACGCTCAATCTGCTTTTTATACCCATAGTATTCCTTTACCGTCACCACCCTAGGATTGAGATAAAAACCTACACGCTTTCCCATTTCCGCCATTACCTGCTCAATCGTCACTTCGCCTACCTCGCTTTCCTTCAAATAGCTTTCCGCTTTTAAATCTTGCACTTGTGCCAGTGGCTTTTTCCACGCCAGCCCCTTCACAAACACGTCTTGCCATAACTTCCCAGCCTTTTTCTTGTGTAGGGCAAACTGCCTGAAATTTTCAGGTATCCCGAAAAGTTGCAAGTACTCATTGTAGATTATCTCCCAGACTTGCGCCAAGTGCATGATACTCGGATTGCCTTTTAGTACGAGCATCCCTAAATTTCCACTACTCAGCACTTCGGAAAAAACACCTATCGGAATATTTGAAATACTTGTGTATGTCTTGTATCTTTTCTTGAATATCATGCTAGTAATTTATCTAGTAAATACTCAACAATCAGGGGTTCTAGCTCAAACACTAACGCCCCTGTGCTTTCATCCGTCAAGCCTAATAAATCAACACCCCAGTCTTGCATTAAATCATACCCCTCCCCTACATCTGTTGCCGCCTTAATTACTACACTATCATTTTTGACAACTACTTCAAAGCTTCGGTAGAAATCCCCCGTGTCCTTTAGCGTAACTCGGTTTATCGGCTGCCCTTTTCTTCTTTTTCTGTCTTTCGTACTATCAGCATACTCTCCCCCAATACTTACCAAACTTCTACCCGTTGAATCAAATCCCTCAAACAATTGCTCATTAGTATTCAGATCAATAATAAGTTCGGTCAATCCCTCCTCATTAGTAAACACCTCGAACATAATTTGCTCTAAGTCTATGCCTTTTGCATTGTTTCCTATTCGTTCTAAGTCGTTCATAATCAAAACAGGCAGACAGTAAACACCGCCTGCCTGTAATACATGAAAAATGAAAAAAAGAAATTACCTAAACCTATTCTTTGCCTTTCGGCTTTCGAGTCGCTTTGACTTTCCCGCCTACTCGCTTATAAACTTCTTCTGCATCTGCAAGATACGGATGTTTTTTTACAAATTCATCCAATGTGTGCCTTTCCCCTGCGGATTCGTGGATTTCCACCGTCCCGCCGTTCTTCAAGTCTGCTTTAATGTATCCCATTATGCAAGCGTAAATTCAGTTTCTTGAAGCTCGTAAGGTGTTTTTACGTACACATTTCCAGAAACCGCACCACTCAAAACTACAACATCAGAAGACGTTTGAGCGGGTATTACAAATGCGTATTCCCCTGAGCCTGCCACGGTTTCCGTTGCACTGGTAATTACAATCGGTGAGCCAGTCGTTTTATTCTGCAAGGCAAAGTCACTTGTCGCCCAGCCAGTTCCGTTTAATCGCTTGACATAGTTGCCAGCCTCAACGCTCAACTTAGCCGTGAAGCCAGTAGTAGTAGGCGAAGTAATCTCTACCAACATATTCTGCAAGCTTTCAGCTTCGTCTAGCAGATAACCATCAGTGTCAGTGACAAACTCGCTAGGGATAATATCGAAATCGCCATCAGCAACCGTCTGCTTGATTTCGTATTGTATTTGAATTTGAGCAGTTGTACTTTCAGTCGCTGGCAACGGTTTTGTATAAAACTGGCCTAACGGTAAAGGCTTGAATTGAGTTGCACCGCTTTTAGCATAGCCTTGTAGCGTTCCGCATCGGTCTATTTGGTAAACTCCCAAGCTCAGGCACGCTAATCTCTCGTAGTTCCTTTGCTCCGACTCGTTTTCTTTCTGTTTGGTCGCCACCAAAGAACGGATTCCCAAATCTGTAATTCGGTTATTGCCGTTACCTACCTGCTCGGTAATTGGGTCGGCACGCTCATTGGTAGGCGTACTCTCGAAATCTTTGATAAGATACCACCTTTTGCTATAATCAGCATGGGCTAACTTCTCATCAATGAAGCTTTGAGGCAGTTTGCCATCTACAAAATCAGATTCCTCAATTACGTTTTTAGTGCCATCCAAGGCGACTAAAGGCACTAGCAATATGCCTTTAATGTTTTTGAACGTGAATGCGTTAGGCGCAATGCCCGTGTTTCCGTGCAATCCGCCACCGCATCCGCAAAATACTCCTGCCATAATTTTAACAGTTACATTGGTTATAAATTGGTATTGATACCCGTATGCCTACACCTGTAAGCGTATGGTTAAAAAGCGAGTTGTCTGCACCTGCTTTTGGCAGATAATCGCCCAATTTGTTCAGCTTCTCAATTGTCCAACTACTTGTAATAGTGCCAAATGCCTTGTGCTTTTGCGCCTGTTCCCTAATTGCCCATGCCAGTTTAGTTAGCCCTATCTGCCTTTTTTCGTAGTAGTCTGCCGTTTGCCAATCGTCATAGTTGGCATGGTCGCCTATTAAAAAATAAAAGTCAGGCGTAACTATCTGGCTTTCGTAGTTGCCCCAATCTTCCCTAAGTGGCTGATTCATGTAGAACATTGGCAATCGTTGCTCATCTTCTCGCAAGCCAAAGTCAACGTTCGCCAAATAAAAGCTCCCCCAGAAGAAGAAAGGATTTGGCACTTGGTACAATTCAGCAGTAAGCAATACGCCTTCGATAGTGATAGTGCTAGTGCTTGCATTGGCAGTTAGCACTTTATAATCCGCACCATCTATTTTAATAGGCATGAACGCCCGTAGATGGTAAGAATTTTCAAGCATCAAAGTAGTATTTGTGCCATCGTCAGATACCTGCAAGACTTTCCCAGATAAATCAAGCCCTGCCACAAACTCCGATATAGTTTTCACTACGTCTACCATACTGCGTTTACTTGCTTTTTGCAGACTATCTTAAACGGCTCATACACAAAATTCTTTGCCGTAAAGTCAAGCCCTGCACTGCTTGCTACTATATCAAAAGACGTGTTATCAACAACATTAGACACTACATAGTCAGTGTTTTCGATTCTTACTTTATCACCATCAGCAAGGTAAATGGTACTTGATACATTAAGCGTATAAGCCCCCCCACCATTATCAATTGAACTAGACACTATTCCAGATACCTCACGGTAATAGTCAATAAACGGATAGATATTTTGCTCTAATTGGGATAGTTCGCCATTATACCTGCTTTGGGCAAAACGGCTTGCATTTACAAAATTAGAGTTCCCATTTTTGTTATTGACGTTTCCCGTAGGCGTGTTGTACGTGCCTGATTCACGAATGAAATAAAAGTACACACCTGCGATTGCAAACTTGCGAAACCCTTGGTGACTAATAGTCTTATTCCTATCCGCATCGTAATACGATACACCATTAAATAAGTCTTGCCATTTCTGCCTAAGCGGGTCTTGCGCTTTGATTTCGGTTAAGGCTTCATTGCCTAGATACTGCTCTGCTATCCTTGGATAGCGGTCAGCAATAAATAAGTCAAACTGCCCATCTTCCCTTTTAATTTGGGGGATATTCAGCTTGAAGTAGCCTTTGAAATCTTCGTATGTAATCGCAGGTAGTGCCATTATTCTTGTTTTTCAGCTTTCGGCTTGCGCCCTCTTTTCTTAGGGGCTTCGCTTTTTTGATAAAGTTCTGCTCTTTTCTCTCGTATCAGGGTTTTGGCAATGTCTCGATAAGTCTCGAGGACATCGCCTTTTTTGCCTGAATACGGTAAGTCGGCTAGGAGTTTAATCTTAACCTTATCCATTAGCTTGCAAGCGTTGTGAGTGCTGCGGTAATGTCAGTAACCTTATTGAATGCCCCTGCGTGCATTTCTCTTACCAAAGTAAGCATACGTCTACGAACCTTCACCGTCTGCAAATCGGTTTCAAAGTCGCCAGTTTTGTAGCCTCGAATCATCTGGAATCCGCCTGCTTCTTGATACACCTCAGCAAATCGGCTATCACCAACAAGCAAAGTATTAGGCGTTACCACATTCGTTTCAATGATTGCCAGGCCAGCCACCATATACATATTGGTAATACCATCATTGATTTGGAAGAAATCAGGGCGCACATAGTTGTTGTTCGCATCCTTTTTAAGCAACATCTTGTCAATGTCGGTAGGGTGCATAGCAACCATGTTAGGCGCAAATGTTTTCTGAAAACCGCTTGTAATGTTGGTTCTTACTACTCTAAGCAGGTCAAAGATATTCGCATCTGCAATGCCAGAAGCCGCAGGCGTGTAAGTGTTCGCAGATGTAAAGATGCCCGTGTGGTTCTCCCCCGTGCCATCACCGCTGTAAATCTGCTGGTCAAGCACTAACGCCATGCTCGTATCCATGAACTGGTTGAACGTCTGCACAAATCTTGCTCTATCATAGATAGACTCTTCAGTTACAGCATAAGACCCGCCAGTTTTCTTAAGCGTTTTGCTTCTCTCAATATACTTCATTGTTGATTCTGGGAAAGTCCCTTCCTCGGCAATTTGCTGGACATTCCTTACCGTTGTGGCATCATCCCAATCAGAATATCTAAGAACACCATTTGCGTCAACAGGCACTGTCATTGCACTACCTGCAAACAGGTCAAAGAACCGCACTGAACGAGTAGGCAGTTCAGGGATTTCATTTAGCAAATATGAATCAGTGTTGCCCGATACATCCCCGCTCACAAAGGTTGCTTTGTTAGCGTATTGGCGCAATGCCTTAACCTCGTTTTCTGAAATTGTCGCAAATGGGCTTTCATCTCGGGCAGACTGGAAGCCTTTCATAGCTTTGTCTACCTTGTCGGCTAACGCCTTCACTTGCGCTTGCTCATTACGACCGCCACCCCTTGAAAGCGCAATGCCTTGGGCTTGCTGTGCCTCCCTCAACTTCCTAATTTCACCTGCGGTTGCCTCGCTTGCTTTTTGGTAAGCATCTTTCATCTCATTGAAATCTGCCGAAATATCATCTAATTCGCCCTTATGCTCTGTATAAATGCTATCCGCAAATCCAGCATAAAGCTTAGATTGTTCTGATGCTCCCATTTCACTGACCTTGGAAGGGTCAATATTTTGACTTGCCAGATACTTGTTAAACCTCTGTGTATTCATTACTTGTTTAGTAAAATGTTAAAAAAACCATTCATATTCGGCTCGTTTTTATGAGTGTCTGTTGACGGCTCAGCTTCGAGTGACTTTTGCCTATTATCTATGTTCATAAATGCAGGCGTATAAGGGTTACTGCCTTTTACTACTGCACTTGTTTCAATAGCTTTTTGCTCGTAAACTAGGAAGAAATAGCCGTATTCATCCGCCATTTCCCCATTGATTACATTTTGTCGTTGTGCTACCCACTGCTTATATCCTTCCTCTTCTTGCTCATCATTAATAGCTAGTTCTATCTTTACATACTGTAACCCTGCGCTATGCTCTGTTACCATGCCACGTTGGTACATATCAAGCATTTCCGCATTGGGTTTCATCTTCACGCCAAACACTTCCGTAACGCCTGTTGCATTGTATCCTAGTTGCCTAATTGGTACTTCAATTACCATTGCGCCAAGATTTTCTGCATATATGTTCTTTACCATCATTGAGTGATCTAGTATCTGCTTTAAGCCTGCACCTCGCTCGTTTACCGTCTTAGTCCAACTTCCCTTCATAGACACGTCTAAATGGCTATCCATAAAGCCTACTGAGTTAATGACGGCAAACACCTCATCATCTTTGAGTGATACAGGGGAATTGCTTGCGCCAAAGATGTTTAGTGTTTTAGACAAAGACGGGAAAGGGGCATTTGAAGAATGCTTAGTGCCAGAACCAATACCGTACATCGCCTTTTTCTCAGCAAGCACCTCGGCTCGCACGCCCTTTTCACGAAGGAACGAAAGCCTGTCAGCCTTTTGGGTGATGCTATGTAGCTCTTTGATTATCGTTTTCATGCTGTTATCGCATTTAATTGCCTATTCTCATTTTAGCGATTGCATCATATTAATCGAATCTTACAATCTTCATATCTGGGTTTTTCTTCCTTAAATTGTGCTCTTCTTCTTTAGTGCCCAAAAAAACTACCACACTAGGCTTTTCCCTAGACGCTTTTATCTGTTTTGTAGCATTCATCAATACATCATAGGCACCTCCCTTACTCACCACTATACGGTTCTGTAAAGCTTCTTGCTTTTTCTTTGCTAATGCCTTCGCCTTTGTTAAGATTTCGGCTTTTTCTTTACTGTCCTTTTCCATTTTTCAACTCTTTTATTAGTCCGTCCCTTGCATCTGGCAGGAAAGCCATGCCGTATTTGCTTGACAATGCTTGGCCATAAATAATTTCCACAGCTATTGAGAACTGCCATTCACCTATTTACCCTTCCTTTAATTGCTCACACAATAACATAAATTCAGCGAACAAGGATATTACCTGTTCTTTACTATTCTCTCCCATGTGTTTTCAAGTACATTTCTACAAGTTGATTTTTAGTCCTTTCGCTGTCTGGCATCAACTCATTAGCCACTCTCGCCCATTGATTAAAATGTGTTTTAAGTACGGCGTATGTCGGGGCATGAATTAACTTAGGGTCTCCCGCTTTGTCGCCCTCTTCAATTAAGCACTTTATGTTATAGAGAAAGCTTTTCTCTTTGAATTTTGAATCCCTTACTATTTTAATCAGCCAGTTCATTCCCCTGCGGTTGCGGTTCTTGTTCTGGCATATCTAACAATGCCGTAGCCGTATCTTCGTCAAAATCGTAAATTGTTTTCATCATCTGAACACCTGCGTTGACCGAAATCTTACCATCTGCTACTTGATTCTGAATATCAATAATACCTTCCCTCGTTTCCTTCTCCCTCGCTTGGTCTCGCTGATTAAGTACATCAATCTGCTCCGTATCAACTACCCAATAAATGCCATCGGGCAATAAATCCCTTGCGATAACATCAAGCACAAAATTTGTCATTGGCACAAAACAATCTCGGTACGCTTTCTTTTCGGCTTCCGTTTGGTTGTTGTACGTTGAGCTGTCTGGGTCGTTGAAGATTTTGCTGTCAAGGCTTACGCATGCTGCCAAAACTCGCAAGTTTTCCTGATTGAGTTCTAGGATTTTTAGCTTCTGGGCATCCATGCCGATTTGCACGAAGTCCATTGAGTTTTTACTTACAATGGTTTTGCCAAAATTTCCTTGTGCCGTCCTGCCATCCTTGCGCCACCTGCTAGTAACGCCTCCAAACAACCTGTCCATTGTCCTTTGCAATAGATTGCGCTCATCAGAATCCATCATCATTGCGCCAATATCGCTCGCACTGACTTTGGGCGAAAGCAAGCCATTAGCCCCCATGTTCTTAACCAACATCCCGTGCGCTTGGAAAGCGTTGTTACTAGCCTGTACCACATCCCACGCACTCTCGAAAGGAGAATAACCCCGATTGGTCTCACGCTTGATGTTTGGGTACTTGCCAAAGATTACTTCATCAGGAGTTAAGCTTGAACGGTAATAATCGGTTACATTGAACTGTGCTATGTCATTATCCCATAAGTAACCGCTACGACTTTGAATATCCACCGATGCAGGGGAAACCACTTCCAATTGACTTGTACCGCTAAACCCTATGCTTTCTTCCTTCACAATAAAAAACTCGCCTAAGGCCACTAGGTTAATACCGCACTTTTTGAGTAGTGCTTTCTCACCTTCGCCTTTCATTAGCAATTCTTGAAACGCCCTTGTTTCGGCATTATCAATCTCATTGCCTTCTATATCACAGAACTTTTTCGGCAGACTTGCCGCCTTATCACCTATTGAATTACTGATAATAGCTACAAATGGGTTTAGGCAATACCCATCAGTAAGCAGTAAAGGCTTACTGATTTCATTGTAGCCGTGGGTAAAGTCAGTGCCTGACCAAAATGTAGGATTCCCCTTATCGTCTCGTTCGTAAACTATCATTTATTTTTTGAAGAAGTGGAACGAATCCACATATCTCATTGCATCTATACGGTGGTCGTCTCGTTTCATTGGCTCACGATGCCCTGAACTATTCGTCACAAATTCACCGTCTAACCTTTTTTGCCATACATACCCATCCATTTCGTTTATCATTTCAACCGAATCTCTATGTATGAATATCTTTGAAGAACGAAGCCTTTTAAGCCCGTTCCAAACTGAGTCCTTTCCTTTTCTTGCGCTTACGGCACTTGTGATGCCTTGCAATCTCAAATCAATTATTGCTTTCGTGTCGGCACTATCCCACACTTGCAATTTCTTTTCAAGGCCTAAGCTTTTTATCTTGTCAGCTAGTGCCACATTGTAAATCTTCCCTTGGCTTCTCGCATCATGTTCGTAAAATGAGAACATTTCTTTCGCATAAATCGCATTACCTACTCGCCAGACTTTGACAAGGGTAGTTGGCGCAATAGTACCAAAGTCACCACCATAAGCGCACCAATCATACTCTTTCGGCTCATCATCAAACAGCTCATAGTTAGGCAGGATTAAATCTTCTGATTTGCCCCTGAGTCCTAAGCCATACACTTGCCACATATAAAAATCGGCCGTGCCTTCTGCTACATTGGTCGGGTGCGGTCGCCTGTCCTTTTCAGGCAAATGCCTATCGTCTGGATGCGTTGGCTCGTAACCCAATATTTCAGCTCGAGAGTTAGGCGGGCAGTAAGGATTAGTTAGTGCCGTTGACCTATGGATTTTGTGGCTTTTTCTCCTTTCCATATCGAAACACCATGACTTTACTGCACTTGGATTGTAGTCCAAAACATAGAACTCAGTGCAACGCCTAATCAGCTCCATTACACTTTCCTCTCTGCAGTTCATGGACTCGTTTACCCAGCACACATCAGTCTCTAAGCCATGCGCTAGCATTGAGTCCTCGTTTACCCCACTGAAAAATATAGTGTTCCCATTGTACTCAATCGGAGTAGCAGACTTATTGAAAGGGCGTGTATTACCATGATACAACCCCCATACTTTTTTCAAAGTTTGATAGGTCGTCTTTTTTAGGGTTGCCAATGAGTCACGGCATATCAGAATGATTTTACCTGAGAATGTGTTTACATACTCACAGATAAACACTGACATATCCCAAGTTTTCCCACTACGAGAGCCACCCTCTAAACCAATACCTCTAAGCCTTGAGTCGTCTAAGTATGTCAAATCACCCAACCGCTCCCTTTCCGCTTGCTCTTCCCTAATCCCCTTTCTCGCTTCTCGATAAGAGTTGTTTAGGAATTTATAATTACTGGTGGTCGTTATTTTAAACGGCGCACTCATTAATTTTCGTCTAGTCCTTTTTCTCTGTTCTCCACTTGAACCGTCCTCACTTCGATTTCTGTTTTCTTGTCACCTTGAAGCCTTTCCAATTCATCATCATCCGCTAGAAGCTTAAACGCCGCAATGTTCAGTGTTGCGTTTTCGCTTTCTTCCCATCGCTTTACTAGCTTCGTTTTTCTGGCTACTCTTTGCTCAAATAAAGCATCTTTTATGCTTTGTAAAAGGTGTAAGCCATGGTTATAAAAAGTCTTTTGAGAGCAAGGCAGATAAGGTATCAGGTAATCAATTTTTGCAACTTTATGCCTTTTGATTGCCTTTAATGATAGCTCTTTTAATTCTTCCTTATCATATGCCATTTTGAACTTTCAGTAATTTTTGAAACTTATGAAACAAATATACAAAAAAAAATTAATTGCGCATAAGTGTTGCGTATTCCATTTCTAGCTGAGCTTTCCTTTCTTTTGCCAGCTTCCTAATATCTTGGGTAAGCGATTCGGGTATTTGTATTTCTTTCTGGTGAGAGCCTGCACCAAAGAATCGTTTGCCGAATATTGAGTATTTGACAGTTACCAATTTCTTGAATAGTAGCTTAGGCGACCACTTAGAACCAGTCGGTTCAGTAGTTTCTTGGCACACTTGCCCAATAAAATAATCTAATCGTCTTATCTCATCAAGCAACTCTTTTGCCTTTTCAAGCCTATTTGATTCGGGGATTATCTCCATACCTACCCAATTAAATCTGCCATATCATTTAGGTAGTTTACAATGTTTTCAGAACGCACCTGCACTATTTCTAGCTGTGTCATTGCCCCCGTCACGCCTTGATTTAAGTCATATTCGCTACCGTCTAGCTTGAATGCCTTTTCGATTGCTTGCACCATTTCCGCATCAATATCGAACCCGCCGAAAGCAGTATCTACCTTGACTCCCATAGA
>SPKZ01010402.1_pt1 | contig 10216 bp, 7 predicted proteins | sample 2456571 | NCBI WGS metagenome assembly SPKZ01 (sample SAMN11192286, study PRJNA482655) | marine metagenome | biome: ENVO:00000447; feature: ENVO:00000244|ENVO:00000211|ENVO:00000569|ENVO:00002023; material: ENVO:00002151; isolation source: ocean water from marine abyssalpelagic zone ...
ACCTCTAAATTCACCTTCAAGTTCTTGAATGATTTTTCCATTTCCACGTACTGGTCCATCAAGTCTTTGTAAGTTACAATTTACAATAAATACTAAGTTGTCTAAACCTTCACGTCCAGCTAATCCAATTGCACCCAGCGATTCAGGCTCATCACATTCACCATCTCCCATGAAACAATAAACCGTTTGACCACTACAATCTTTAATACCTCTGTCTGTTAAGTATTTTAAAAATCGTGCTTGATAAATAGCTTGGATAGGTCCTAATCCCATAGATACAGTAGGAAACTGCCAGTAATTAGGCATAAGTTTTGGATGAGGATAAGAAGATAAACCTTTTCCATCTACTTCTTGTCTAAAGTTATCCATTTGTTCTTCCGTAATTCTTCCTTCAACAAAAGACCGTGCATAAATACCCGGAGAGATATGTCCTTGAAAATAAACTAAATCTCCTCCATCTTTATCATTAGGTGCTTTAAAGAAGTGATTGAATCCTACATCATATAAAGTAGCTGAAGATTGAAAAGAGGCAATATGTCCACCTAAATCCAAGTTTTTCTTAGATGCTCTTAAAACCATAGCTTGTGCATTCCATCTAATAATTGAACGAATATTTCGCTCTAATAATTGATCTCCTGGCATTTTTGGCTCTTGGCTTGTTGGAATTGTATTAATATAAGCTGTTGTTGCTGTGTAAGGCAAATAGGCACCATTTCTTCTTGCTTTATCTATTAATTGTTCTAATAAATAATGGGCTCTCTCTTTACCTTCTTCTTCTAATACAGTTTCAAGGGCATCTATCCACTCTTTAGTTTCTATTGGGTCAATATCACTTAAATTTATACCTGACATATATATTCCTTATAATAATTTGTTAACAAAATTTAATACTTAATTTATTCTTAGTTAAAATTTTTAATATTATACTCTAATAAACTTACGTATTTCTGCATACACCAAAGTAAACATTTGAGATAAGATTTACAATTTATTCGGCTTTTTTAAAAAAAATACAAAAGTATATTTTTAATTTTACTTATTATTTTTTATATAAGATTAAGTTTAGGCAGATTAATGCGCTTTTTTTCAAAATTATTCTAAAAAAAGAGAAATAAATAAAATAAAAAATTATTTTGATTCTTTAACTTAAATTAAAATTACAAAATTTAATTAATATTTTGTAATAATAAAAGTAAATTTCATTAATTGATATAATTTTGCAGTAATTTGTACTATAAATATTACTTTGTTACAAAACAATATAATAGTACTCTATATCATTTTAAATATATCTGAAAGATTTTATATACTTATAAATGAATCAAGAAAAGAAAAAGAGTTATATGTTAGATAAAAACAAACACTATAGATTATTGTTAGACGATACAGAATCTGCAGCATATAATATGGCAAAAGATGAAGCTTTAGTAAAAAGTTTTAAAGAAAACGATTTGCCAATTTTAAGGCTGTATTCTTGGGAGAAATCTTTTACTATAGGAGTTTCCCAAAAAATACAAGATTATGCTTATTTAGAACAATACAAAAACAATTATGCAAAGCGTATTACTGGGGGTGGAGTACTTTTTCATGGACATGATTTATCCTACTGTCTTATTATCCCCGTATCTTTTATGAAAAATTTAAACGTAAAAGAGTCTTATGAAAAAATATGCACTTTTTTACTTGAGTTTTATAAAGAACTTGGATTAGATGCAATATATGCAAAAGATGATAAAAATACACAACTTTCTAAAAGTAGCTTTTGTCAAGTTGGTTTTGAAGCCTACGATATATTAGTAAACGGAATTAAGATTGGTGGTAATGCACAAAGAAGAACCAAAAAACTTATCTTTCAACATGGCTCGATTCCAATTAAAGCCCTAGAAGATGAGGATTCAAAAAACAGAAAAAATGAGATCGGACATTGTTTAAATGAATTTGACATTCATTTGACATACGAAGACGCTAAACTTAGGCTTGTAAATGCCTTTGAAAAAACATTTAATACAAATCTTAAAATATCTACATTAAATAAAACAGAAGAAGAGAACTTACGTTCTTTGTTAAAGGACAAACATGACTATGAAAGAAAGTAAACCCAAATATAGAAAACCAGAATGGCTTAGAAAAAAGATTAATTTTTCTGCACAAAAAGGAATGGATCAATTATTAGAAGAAGTAGGAATTCATACTATTTGCCAAGAAGCAAAATGTCCTAATATAAGCGAATGTTTTTCAAAGAAAAATGCGACTTTTTTAATTCTTGGGAATATTTGTACAAGAAGATGTTCTTACTGTAATGTATTAACAGGTAAACCAGAAGAAGTTAATCCAAAAGAAATTAATCAAGTAACTGTTTCTGTTTTACGCTTAGGGCTTAAATTTGTTGTAATTACATCTCCTGCAAGAGATGACTTAGGGGATGGCGGTGCTTCTCAATTCTATAAAGTAACAAAAGATATTTTGGAAAAATCACCAGGAACTCAAGTTGAATTATTAATTCCAGATTTTAAAGGTAAAATTGAATCTATTCAAAAAGTAGTAGATTCAGGCGCTGTTATTATTGGACATAATATTGAAACCATTCCAAGACTTTATAGAATTAGAAAAAATGCTTCTTACAAACGCTCTTTACAAGTTTTAAAAGATTTGAAGCGTTTAGGTGGAGATAAAGTCAAAACAAAAAGTGCTTTAATGGTAGGCCTTGGAGAAACACCTGAAGAAATGGAGCAGGTTTTTAAAGATTTAATCGAGGTTGGCTGTAAATTCTTAAGTATTGGTCAATACTTAGCTCCCTCAGGAGAGTTTGAAAAAGTAAAAGAATTTGTACATCCAGAACAATTTGCTTTATATAAAAGAACTGCTTTAGATATGGGTTTTGAATTTGTTCACTCAACGCCGTATGCTAGATCTTCTTACATGGCACATGAATATTTAAGCAATAAAGAAGACTAAAAAATAAAAGAGATAAACTCTTTTATTTTACTCTACTAAACTTACTATAATAATTTTTCCTCTGTGATCTTTATGCGATACATAAAAAATATCTTTATGGCGTCTTAAGATTTTACTCCAAGTACTTGCCCCATAATTAGTAGGATGCAAAGAAGCATTTTTATTTTTCAAAAATGTTCCTATTTGAGATAAATAAGCAAAATCTTCATCCCCTCTTGTAGAGATAATAGCATCTTTTAAAATACTTATAATATCTGTTTCATCTTCATCTTCATCTTTTAAAGCATCTACTTTTTTAATAGGTAGTTCAAAAAAAGTACTGTAAGCATTGATTAGAGAATCCGGTGTTTTTTTCTCCCCAAAACCAATAACTTCAAAACCTTTCGATTTAATTTCTATGGCTAAAGAGGTAAAATCACTGTCACTTGAAACCAATACAATAGTATTAATATTTGAATAATGCATAGTATTCATAACATCAATTACAATTTGAAAATCTGAAACATTTTTTGATGAAACATTGGAATTAGAATGTATTGGTTTAATAGCAAACATAGGGATTTTTTCGCTCCAAGACTTACTTTGATTAGAACTCCAATCTTTATAGGCCTGACGTATCATCACTTCCCCAGATTTTGCTAATTCAAAAAATATTTCATCCAGATATTTAGAGCTTATATTCTCGCAATCAAAAAAAACTGCTATTTTTTTATCATTTATCATTGTATATCTTTGTATTAAAATTAAAACAAAAGTATAGTGTTATTTTCCTTCGTAACCAAGTAGTAACTAATTTTTATTAACATTCACTCAATATTAAAATGCAAAGGAAAAACAATGAGCATTAAGAATAAGATACGTTATTTAATACTAACCTTTGTGATTATCATAAGCATTAATGCGGGAAGTATTTTTTATGCAATTAATAATATTTCTGTATTAAATCATTCCGTACAAAATGAAAGTAGTATTTTCAAACAATTTCAAAACCTAAAATTTATTATCAAATCTTTGCAAGAAAAAAGTTTAGACGTTGCACTTAGCAAAGATGAAGAGGATTTAAAAAACCTTCTTGTATTAAAAGAAAATTTTTGGATACAAATAAAAGAACTTGAAAAGTTTAACTTAAATAAAGAAGTTAAACTTTCACTTTTAAAGATGGAAAAAACTTTTGAGGGCATGTTTTTATCTTTATTTAAAAATGCAGAACTGGGTATAAAAAAAGAAAAAGAAAAAGAATTAAACAATGAAATGTTGCTTGAGTTTACACTGGCTGTTGATAATGCTAAAGATACAATAGTATCTTTATATGGAATAATAATACGTTCTCATGTTACACAACTACAAATGGAATTGGCATCGATGCAAAGTATATATATTGCAGTTGTTGCAAGTGGAGACAATTCAAACTTAGCTTCTGCAAAAAAATTAAAAAAGAAAATAATGCGAAAATTAAACAGAGCATTAAGAAAAAATAAAGACAAAGCAGAATATCTAAAAATAGTGCAACAACAAATAATACATATTGAAGCTTTGTCCCAAATTGGGGATGATTTATCTACTCATGGTGTTAACTACGTTAAATACACTAAAGAGCAAGATGTAGCAAGAAAAACAGCTAGTGAATTAGTAAAAGACTATTTTAAAGAATTAGACCTTTTATCTCTACAACTAAAGAAAAATGTAAACAAGCAATTAGTTGAAAATGAGTCTTCACTAGAAACCTTGCAAAATACAGCATCAATATCGACTTTTTTTTATATCGTATTTTTGATTATCTTATTTGTAATTACAAGAAAAATCATATCAAATATTTTGCGCTTGTCAGCTGGGGTTAATACCTTAATGGCTTACTCAAGTGCAGATCAAGAAATTAAAATAAATACAAAAGATGAACTAAATGATTTAGCAAACAATTTTAATACCTATATGAAATCTTTACGTTCTGTGGTTATAGAAGATCAAAAAATTGTTGAAGAAGTGGAAAAATCCATTCAAATGGCAAAAGCTGGTTTCTTTTTTTACACCATAAGTGCAAGCAGTAAAAACAGGAGTACCAATGATTTAAAAAATGCAGTTAATGAAATGATTTATGATTTTAATGACAAGTTTTCTGCAATTACAACTGCATTGGTTGAATACGGGAATACAAACTTTCAACATGAAATGAAAGTAAATAATGTAGGGGGAACTATTTCTTCTATTGTAAGTGCTAGTAATACCATTGGTTCAAATGTTTCTGAGTTATTAGCAACTATTATGATTACAGGACAAGATCTTTCAAATAATATTAATACCCTGTCTTCTTCTGCGAATTCTTTATCCTTAAGCGCAACACAACAAGCAGCATCTTTGGAAGAAACGGCAGCTACTATTGAAGAAATAACCTTAGAGAATAATGAAAATTCTAAGAATATTATACACATGAGCAAATTAGCGGACAGTTTAATTCATACTTCCCAAGAAGGAAAAGAACTTGCTTTTAAAACCTCTGTTTCAATGCAAGAAATAGAAGAAAAAATCTCTAGTATAAATGCGGCTTTAAGCATTATTGATAGCATTTCTTTTAAAACCAATATTTTATCTTTAAATGCAGCCGTTGAAGCAGCAACAGCAGGCGAAGCAGGAAAAGGTTTTGCCGTAGTTGCCCAAGAAGTAAGAAACCTTGCAAACTCTTCTGCTCAAGCTGCTAAAGATATTAAAACACTTGTATCCTCAGCAACAATAACATCAAAAGAAGGAAAAGAAATTTCAAAGTCTATGATTGAGGGATACGATGACTTAAAAGATAAAATCACACAAACCAAAGATATTATTGATTTAGTAACAAAAGCCTCAAAAAAACAAGATAATTCAATGCAAGATATTAACAATGCAATTTCAAATTTGGATAAAAATACACAAAAAAATGCTTCTGATGCTACTTCTATTTCTTCTATGTCAAAAGAAGTACAAAAGTTATCACATAAATTAATTCAAGTAGCAAGTTCGAGTACCTATAATAAAAAAGCTCATTTACAAGTTTGCGATATGGATTTTTCAAATAAGTTAAACCGCTTAAAACTTGATCATATTAAGTTTAAAGAAGAATCTTTTTTAAATCTTATTAACAAAGAAACCTTTAACATACTAAAAAGCAATGAAACAAGTCTTGGAAAGTGGATTGATGTTTCTGTTTTAAAGAAAGAAAATTATGCGAAGGGTGAACATTGGGAAATACTAATAAAGAATAATATTTCAGTGCATGAAAAAATAAATAATTACCTAGAATTAAATAAAAACAGTGCAAGCAATGAACAACTTCTAGCATTAAACAATGACATTCAAGAAGCCAGTAATTTAATTTTTGAAGCATTAGACACAAGTAAAATAATTAATTGTAAAAAATGATAAACATGAAAAGAATTGCGATAATTGATGATGAAGAACTAATACTTGATTCGGTAAAACAGTACTTATCAAGAAGTAAACGTTTTAAAATAGATACATTCACGAATCCCCAAGAAGCACTTAAAGAGGTACTAAGAGCTAAGTACAAACTTATTGTATTGGATATTATGATGCCAGAGCTTAATGGAATAGATTTTTTGCAAAGGGTTAAAAAAGAAGTACCACAAACAAAAGTAATTATGATGACTGCTTATTCAACCTTAGATAAGGCTATTTTATCCAAAGAAATAGGCGCAGATGATTATTTAACAAAACCTTTTGTTTCTTTAAGAGATGTAGAAAACAAAGTTTTAGATTGCCTAGAAATACACTAATGTACCAAGAAACATTTATTGATTTATTATTAGATAACAGCAATGATTTGGTTCTTTTATTTAATGAGAATAATGAGCTTTTATTAAGCAATAACAGTTTTAACAAACACTTCAATTTTAAACTTTTATTTAAAAATAAAAAAGATATAAAAAAACACTTTCCTCTTAAAACAAATGGACAATATCTCAATGCGTATGCAATTAAAAGCTGGTTCGATTTATTGCTTGCAAAAAATAAGAACTATAATTTAATTCTTGAACAAGAAAACAAAACATTTGAATTTAAAATAAAAGCCATTAAAAGCAAAGATTTAACCATTGTTATACTTAAAAATATCTCTAAAATAAACAGCCTAAGAAAAAAACAAATAAGACGTATTAAATTAGAATCCATTGGAAAAATGTTTGCTGGTATGAGCCATGAAATAAATACGCCTTTAACCATTATGAAAAATAACCTTGAACTATTAGAACTGGAACTTGAGGAAAAAAGTGCTGTTAATAAACAAAACAAACATCATATAAACGCCATTAAATCAAGTATCACACGTATGGAAAACATAGTAAGAAATAGCAATGAATTACTTAAAAAAAGTCCCAATGAAAGAAAAAACTATAACTTATATGCTGTTCTAATTCAATCTTTAAGTTTATTTTTTCACCACAGTAAAAATCACATGAATATATTTATTAATAATAAAGCTTTTTCTTTGGATTCAAGAAAAGATGATGAAAAAATATTTTTTGATTTTAACAAAGATAAAATTGAGCAGGTATTTCTTATTATATTAAGTAATGCATACGATGAGTTTTTTAAAAGTAAAAAAGAGCTAAAACAAAGAGTTTTAAATATTTTTATTTATCAAAATAAAAAAAACATCATTCTTACGTTTAGAGACAATGCAGGTACGGGTATTAACAAGGATATTATTAATGAAATATTTGAACCTTTTGTGAGTACAAAAGACTATTCAGGCATTGGTTTAGGCTTAAATATTGCTCAAAAAATCATTAAAGAACATAAGGGAAGTATAAAAGCCTATAATCAAAAACAAGAAGCTGTTTTTGAAATTCATTTTAAAACAACGCCTTAGTATCCTTAAATGCACAATGTAAATCTTCGCTGTTTTCATAAATAGAAATTAAGTTAGGGCTTAAAGATTCATATTTAATAGCCAAATCTTTTATAATCTTTTTTTGCATCTTAATATTACTGCTTAATATACTAACGTTATTGGGAATATCTTTGCATAAAATAGCGGCCAAGGTTAAATAGGAATCTGTATTATCCACTATATCTAGTTCTTTATGTTCTATACTTTTGTCTTCATATTCAATATGTAAAGAATAAAAAAAAGAAGAGCATTCTTTTTCACTTTGTTTTACTTCACTTAATTCTAAATAATAAATAGGGAAAGTAAGGTGAGAGAAATAATCTCTAATCAGCTTCGTATGGGTTTTAATGTATGTTTTATTTATAATTTTATTTGTCATTTCACTTCTTATTAATCTGTATCGTTTATATACAATATCATATCTGCGTCACAGTTTGCGTCACAGAAAAGCAAAATTTTCAAATTTATTAATTCTAAAGATTTTAATGAAATTTAATGAAACTATTAGCTTTTATTGACTTTATTTTAAGTACAATTAGGAAAAACAGGCATTAAATAATGAAAAAAAGTCTTTTACTTTTGCTGGTGTTTCTTTCAAACTTTATTCACGCAAACGCTGTATTAATTGATGAAAACACCTCATCTTACAATTTGCTTTCTTCTTCTTTTATTTATATTGACAAGAGTAAATCAAAAAATATAGAAGAAATAAAAAACAAGAAACTCTTATTTATAAAGAATGAAAAAAGTGTATTAAGTTATGGTTATTCTCCTAATTTTAATGTATGGCTTAAATTTAGTCTTAAAAATACTTCCAATAAAAGCATTGAAAAAATTTTAGAATATCAGAATTCATTAACAAGTAATATTGATTTTTTTGCAGAAAATAGGCACGAAACGGATGGTTTATTAAATATAAACAGCGCAAGAAGAACCATAAATCCAACCTTTAAGATTCAGTTGAATGCTTATGAGCAGAAAACATATTATTTGAAAGTAAGCTCCCATATTACGTCCTTAATTGTAAAATTAAAACTCTGGGAAGAAGATGATTTTTACGCACAAGAAATACAGCATCAAGTAATTTTAGCCTTATTCTTTGGGGCTATGTTAATTCTAGCTATTTACAATTTATTTCTTTATTTTTTTACAAAAGATATTTCTTATTTTTATTATGTTTTGTACGTGCTTGGAATAGTTATACATCATTTAATGTATGTGGGTATGGCAAACATCTATCTTTTAGATCCATCCGCTCTTCCTGTTGTAGTAAACTTAGCTTCTGCTATTGTTTCTTTTCCTATTTTCGCCCTGGCATTATTTACAAAAAAATCCCTTAATATTAAAAAATACAGGCGCATAAATTTTATATTAAATACCTTTTTAATACTTATTCCTTTGTCTGTATTGGTTTTTGTTTTAAGTGACTCCTATGATAAATACAGAAATGTACTCAACTTACTCTTATTATTGTACTTGGTTTTTATTACTATTTATGCTGTAATTAAAAAAGTACGTGCTGCTTATTTTATCTTATTTGGATGGTTTTTAATAACGCTTGCAATTGTTTTAATGTTTATCTCAAGTGCTGGAATATTTGATTTTTATGAATATTTTCCTTATATGATTGAATCTATGCTCTTGGGTGAAGTAATTATATTCGCTATTGCTTTAGCTGACAGAATTAATTATTTGCAAAAAGACAAAGAAGAAGCAAAAAATAAGCTTATTACACAACAAGAAAATGAAAAATACCGTTTAGAAATCAAAGTGAATGAAAAAACAAAGGATTTAAAAATTGCTTTGAATGAAAAAGGATTATTATTAAAAGAGTTAAATCATCGTGTTAAAAATAATATGCAAACCATTGTATCTTTAATACGCCTTCAAAGTGACGAAATACACGATGAAAATACAAAAGATCTTTTTCTTACTATACAAAATAGAATTTCTGCAATGAGCCACTTACATGAACTTTTATATACCCAAGATAATATTTCGCATATTAATGCCTATGAATACTTTGACATTTTAATCAATGAATTAAAAGATTCTTATGCTAATAATATAAGTATTCATTACAATATTCAATGCAAACTAAAAATGCAACAAGCTATTTATTGTGGTTTGATTCTAAATGAACTTATTTCAAATTCTTTTAAATATGCTTTTATTAATAAAGAAGGCAATATTAATATTTCTTTATCAAAAAGCAAAGAACAATACAAACTTGAAGTAAGCGATGATGGTATTGGATATGACAAAAATATTTCATGGACCTCTTTGGGTATTGTTTTAGTTAATACACTTGCCGTATCACAACTAAAAGGAACAATAAATATAAATTCAAAAAATGGAGTATATGTTGAAATCACCTGGAAT
>SPKZ01014192.1_pt1 | contig 10215 bp, 22 predicted proteins | sample 2456571 | NCBI WGS metagenome assembly SPKZ01 (sample SAMN11192286, study PRJNA482655) | marine metagenome | biome: ENVO:00000447; feature: ENVO:00000244|ENVO:00000211|ENVO:00000569|ENVO:00002023; material: ENVO:00002151; isolation source: ocean water from marine abyssalpelagic zone ...
AACAGTCTTACCAATGCAATCTTCAACAACATCGGTATAGTAAGCACCCTGGGTATTGTAATTATAATTAAAAATAGACCATTCAAATTTGTCTGGGTCAATATTTGCGGTACTTTTCAAATCCAATATTGATACCATCCCACCATCAGAAGGAATAAGAAAGTCAATTTTAGCCTTCCTAAGCAGCCCAGTTTCAGGACATAAAGAGTAAAAGGCTTTTTCAGGAATACCATTATCAAAAACATTTTTAATTATTGGCTCAGTCTTAATATATTCCTCAAAGATATACATATCCTCATACAAGCCACCCTTTATAACTTCTTTACCCATTAGCCTTACCTCAGCAACCTTTTCTTTATAGGTCTTAGTAGCTCTAATATTTAAGGCATCAGGTTTAACCTCATAGGCTAATCTTAAAATAGGATCTTCACTAACAAATAACTCCTCAACGGTTGACCTCTCAAGAAATACCCTGTGTATAAAATCACCGTCTACGAAGTGTCTAGGTCTTTCAGATTTCTTATTTATATTCTTATAAGTGTGATAATAATAATTAAATGGAGACTTCTTAAGCATCTGAAATCTTGACTGTGAAATACCTATTCCATTATGATAAACATCATCATCAACATCATAAGCACCCTTAAAACCATTTTCAATTAATGTATTGGTAAACTCGGTAATTCTTTCAGCTAGGTCGAAATTAAATTTTCTAATATCCTCAACCTTTTGCCAATGTAACTCTAATTGCCCCTCTAAAGCTTTGTTTTCACTCATTTTTATAATCCTTTGTATATTTGTAACTTGATAAAATAATTTCAAGCTGATAATTTAAGCTTTCTTGTGACTTAGGTCATGTGGAGAGCCCTTAGGGAATTAAGCAAAGCTCTTGGATTTTAAAGTAAAACATTTAATCCTTGAAACTGGTTTAATTCCCTTTTTTATTTTCTACGACAACATATTTTGACTGTCAATATTTTTATCTTTACATTTTGAACTAAAAAAAAGAGTATAAAAAAGCCCTATCAAGAGATAAGGCTTTAAAGGATTTTGAAAAATAAAACTCATTAGGTACCAACTAAAGAACTTTATGATGATTACATACTGGCACAGGCCATCAGAATTATCAAGTTTTTTAGTCAATATCTAACAAGATTTATTAAAAAAAATTCAATTTAATAACAGCAACATGAAAGACCGTTAAAAGCGCTGTGAAAGTTAAGCTTATACCCTGTGTTGATGGGGGAATAGTTAAGCGACTAGGTGTGGAAGGCTACCATTTTAAATGGTGAGATAACTTTAAGTTACCCACAACTCGAAAACGAAGCCTATTAAGTATCGAGCGGAAGGCTTTCATGTATAGCAGAGGTTTACTTTGAACCCCTGAGGCTGACTATAGTAGCATAGTTGTACAACGATAAGGCTATGTGACTCTTGCATTTTTTTTGCTTGCTAATGCCATACTAGGTAAAAGCTTGCTATTACCAAAAAACAAGATAGTGCAGCAATAAGCCGAAAACTTAAAAGCTTTTAAATGTTGTTGTGGCGGCTTATTGGGCTAGGAAAACTAAAGTTTTCCGTCACCAGAAAATAAATAATAAAAAGTATTGACATTAATATATGACTGTCGTAAAACATAAATCAACGAAGGGGCTAAAATGAAAACTGAAAAACAATTTGGAATAGATGTAGTAGTAATAGAGGAAAGTATTAATTTAGATGTAAATGATGAATTTGAAGTTGATGCTGAAATAATTGAGAACTTTAAAGAATTATTAAGGGGCGAGTAATGAATGTAACAATGGTTTGCGATAAGTTATCAGTTTCAGTATTTAATAATAAAAGTGTAGTTAGTATGTCTGGAATTAATAAAGATGATGTATTGGATGATATTTTAGATCATGTACCTTTGTTGGATATACTTAAGCAATTTGACGAAGAAGTAATTGATGAGGTTTATGGTGAGTACAAAAGAAGACTACAGAGTAACTAACTTAATAACTAATGTTGTACTTGATAAGCATTTTACTGGTGAATATAGATTAAATGTCTTTACTTGTGATCAAATGGGTAGAGCTTTGATAAATATTAGTTATTTTAAAGATAAAGAAGAGGCAAATAAAGCCTTAAGATATGTTCAGAAAAAAATAAAAAATGGAGAAATATAATGGCTGGCTGCTTTGGAAATTCTAAAGAAGATAAATATAAAGAAAATTTGACACTTAATGAATTTGAGATGGAGAATGAGCAAGAAGAAATTTCATGTGAATGGTGTAATGTTAAATATGTAATAGAAGATAGCGACTCAAGAGAGCCAGAATTGTATTGTTCAGCTGCTTGCAGATCATTACATTACGATTGGTCAGATGAGCCAGCAGGACAAGGGAAGGGTGCAATATGAAAAGTGCTATTGAAAAGCTAAAGGAACTTAGGGATCTTATAAGAGATGTTAATGGTCAGGTCTCATTACTTGAAAGTTCTTTGGAAAGAATAAAATTATTAATAGAAAAGGAATAGTTATGATTAGAGTATTTTTAAGTATTTTATTGAGATTTTTATATATTTTAGTTGGATATATAATTGTTTTACCTTTGTGTATTTGGTCAATTTTGAGGGGTGAAAGCAATTTTCCTAAGTGGGCTTATTACTATGATAACGAAGAAGACGGGTTTGATGGTGATAAAAGAGGATGGTACTCAGGTTATAAAGAATTTAATATAAGAGAAAAATCAAAAATGTATAGGATTTGGTCAGCTTATGGTTGGAGTGCTTGGAGAAACCCAGCTTGGAACCTAAGATTTCACCCTTTTATTTCTGTAGATGTAACAAAGCAAGAGCATATAGAATTTGAGGGGAATACTTATCATCATGGTATTAAGTATTCCTTTAATCCTGAAAATCTAGGGAAAAAATATTATAAGATTAAAACTATTTTTGAAGGTAGAGAATTTGAGTCAAACTTTAAATTAATACCTTTGTGGGGTGATACTTATCTTTATTTTAGGTATGGATTAAAAATTTATCCGGCATATTATTTAGATGAATACTGGTTAAAAAGAATTGATAAAAATGGATGGCCACCGCATAAAGACCGTGGACTATATGCAATATCAATAAGATTTAGAAGTTTAGATAAATTATAAGAGGTTTTATGAAATATTTAATTTTTTTTGCTTTATTTTTTAGTTGCTCTAAAGATGAAAATGGTGATTATGTAAATCCAGTTTTTCAATATTATTGTTCTTATGAGTCTCAAGACAAAAGGGCTGTATTTGTTAGTAAGTGTATAAAAGATGCAAACCCTATGAGTGATGAAGAGCCAGAGGATATGATTTCAGGTTGTGTTAATGCAGCAAATAGACTTTATTGTTTTTATGGAAATCAAATTGAAGCTAGAAGGCACTATAAAAGATTAAAGCAAACCTTGCAGGAAGAGTAACTAAAATAAAGGATACTATTGAATGAAAAACTCAGTATTAATAAATGAAGAAACAAGCTTGGAAAGTATATCCCATTGGTTGGGGCCAGATAAAGCACTCGTCTTTGCCAAGGCACGTCTAGATAAAAAGCAAAAGGATATTGAAACACTAATAGCTGCATTAAGGAAATTACAGGTTAACGAGTTTGTTAACATTCAAGAAACGATTGAAAAAGTAGATGGTATTCAAACAACTACAAGCGAGAAAAAAGATGAGTAGAGCATTCATAACAGCACTTACTGCATTGCAAGCAGCTTCAGCATGGAGTGATATTGAAGGAACTTATAATGGACTTAACGGGGAAGAGGATAGACTTAGCCCTAAACTGGCAATGAAGTATAGAAATGAAAAGGTTAAATTTAGTCCTCAAGAATTAGAAAAACTATCAACTTTATCTGGGAAGGAAAAAAGAAGATATTTGAAGGAATTAAAGGAATCTTATAGTTCAACACCTACTGGGGAAAATGAAAAATGAAATTACAGTCAATTACAGTAGATTATTTGGACAATAAAAATAGGATTACTCATACGGATAGGAAAGTTTATAACCCTCAATTTTGCCCTGAGTTTACTGATTTTAAAAAGTCTTTGAGATTGTTTTGTCATAAGAAAGTAAGAGCTGAAGATAGAAAATATATTATGACAATTAGAACCGTGGGCGGTGGTCAGGGTGCGTATATGATTCCCTACACTCCATACACAGATTATTTAAGAGAAACAAACAGAATAAACTCAACTAAGGATTAAATGAAAGTAAATAAAGATAAACTTATAGATTTAGCATTAACAATTCCAGCCGCTTGTATTTTAATTATTAAAAAGATTGACAAGCAAATAAGGAAGTCATAAAAATAGAAAAAGGTTTTATATGAGTAAGTACGAAAAAGAATTAGACGAAGGTCAGCAAAGATATAATAAAAGTATTAAGAATGGGGTTAGCATATATGAAGGTGTTGACCCTAGTCAAAATATTCTTCAAATGGATAAATACGTTTTTAAAAATTCTGACTTAATGGGTGAAATCCCTCAAAAAGATTTCCCATATAAATTAAAAAAGGATACTTGTTTTAGTATTCTTAGTGTAAAGGGTGAAAATGCAAATATTATTGTTGAGAAAGAGGGCGATAGAACTTATTTTTGCTGGTATTACATGCCGAAATTTCACTTCTTTTTCGTTGTATCGTTTAATGAGAAAGAAAATGAAACTATAACTAATGCCACATTTGATAAAGCCCTGGTAGAGTCATTCAAAAAAAGCAAAGTATCAAAAGAGCAGCTTTTAGATATGGCCGTAAATAATTTAAGTAAAATGATTTCAATATTAGATAATGAAGATTACCACCTCAAGCATCCAACCCTTCAGGATGTAAGAGTGCGTACTAAAACAAGTATGAAGAATGTAGGAAAGCCATTTCTTGTGACAACTAGACATAAGAACATGATGCATGTTTGCGACGCTTTCCCTTTCTTCTACGAAATAGACTTTAAGAAAATGCTAGAGGATAAAAATGCAGAATAATTTAATAGTTTTTGATGAGAAGGCACCAGAACAAGAAATATTTAAGTTCATGGACTATGCTCAATACAGCCTTGGAAGCAATACAGGGGCTAAAGTAACAGTAAAGAAGAATACAAGAGAAGTTATTTCTGAGTGTGGAAAAATAAGATTTTTATTTAGAAGAAATACCCCCAAGCTTTTCAATATGGTTAGTGGTTATGAATTTGAAACTGTAATGTTCAGCGGTTGCGTACCATCAACAAGAGTAATAAATAATTTGTACTCAAGGGCTCAAAACATTGAAATAAGTAAAAAGAAAATAACACCACCATGAGGTATGTTGATGAAAATAAAAGGTGCATAGTCTGTAGGTTTGAAGGGGTGGATCTTCATCATGTGAAAACAAGAAAATCAGGCGGCTCAGACGAAAAGGAAAATTTAATGCCTCTTTGTCATAAGCACCATGTAGAAATCCACAACATGGGAACTACAAGCTTCACCATTAAATATTATTGGGTAATGAAGTGGTTAAGAAGAAATGGTTGGGAATTAGACGGTAGAAAATGGGTAAATTATAAAGAAGGTTATAGCTTATGAATTTAGAAGATTTAAAGAAGACAGGTGCAAGAGATAGTTTAAGAATGCACCCAGATGTTAAAGAAAAAATTGTAAAAGATCATGGTTCAATATCTAAGTATTTTCACAAGTGTGTAGGTAAAGATTATAAATTAAGTAATGGAAAGGTGGTTAAGAGGTTAAAGAAATGAGATGCATGGATTTAATACTTAAAAGGCTAACAGAGCTTAGAAGTCAAAGAATTAAGCTGTCTGACGATGTTGACAATGCTAAAAACCAATCAGATTTAAAAAGAGCGAAATACGCTCTTCATATATGTGACAAGGCCATAAAATTTAACAAAGAACTAGCCGAAACTTTATCAAGGTAGACTATGAAAAAACTAGATGACTATGTTGTTGATTACAATTTAATAATACAGAAAAAGAAAGATTTCTTTAATGCTATTGATTCAAATTTCTTAACAACTAATACAATTGCTCAGGAAATAATGAACGATTGGATTAGCCCGAGTGATAATGAAGAAGTATTTATTGGAAGATTACAAGCTGTAGGAAGGTTTTGGAATGGAGATAAGCAAATTCTTAGATTTCCAATTTCATATAGCAATAACGTAGAGTCTAGAAATTGGGATGATCCCAGGACAGTTTCAAGAGATAATAGTCTTGGTTGCCTGGTAGCATCGGCTTTAGTGGGAAGAAGAAAAAGTAATAAGCAATTTGCAATAGATACTATTAAAAGATTTTCTTTCTTTCAAAATACTCACACTGTAAAAATGGAAAAGAAAATAGTTCCTGATTTTGCTGGCCCTGGAAGTTGGTCAGTAATATTAAGGGCTACTGGTGGTGCCAGGGGCTTTCTTTATTATCCTATATATTTATTTTTTGATTTATTTTTATTAATTTCAACCCTCTTTTTTGTACTTAAAAATAAATTTTACGATAACGACTATAATAGCCCCTTATACCACATGGTTACTACTGCATTTTATTGCTCATTAGACCAACCAACATTATTTTCTAGACTTAATCGTTGGGTATTGGTTAAATTTTGTCCAGTTAATAAAAAGTTTGATAATGGTGAGCATCCAATAATTACTCAATTGATGGAATACTCAAGAATGTATTATGACCCACCAATATATGAAACTACTAAAAAGCTACTAAAGAGGTATGGTTATGCTTAATTTGATTTATGAAAATTCACTTATTGTAGTTCTGACTTGTTGGGCATTAATGGAGTTTTGTTTTTTATTTTTAGATAAAGATGAGAATGATGATATTAAAATTGTAGATTTTAAAGATATTTTCTTCTCATTAATTGCTGCAATTTCAGCATTATTATTAATTTTCACGATAATTTATGGAGCTATAAAACAATTAGGAGTTTAAAAATGGCAAAAGTAATGAAGAAAAAGGCTACTAAAAAGGTTGCTAAGAAAAAAGTAAGTAAAAAAGTATCAAAAAAGAAGGTTTCAAAGAAAGTAGCAAAAAAACCTACTAAAAAAGTTTCTAAAAAGAAGCCTACAACAAAAAAGAAAACTAAGAGATCTTATAAGACCAAAGCTCAAAAAGAAGCTGAGGCTCACAAGAAAGCCCAGGATGAGCTTAAAAAAGAATTTGTATCTATGCCATTAAAAGGAACCTTAAGGGTAGCATTTGACCCTAATACAGGCTCTATTATGACTCAAAAAGAAAGTAATTCGGATGAAATGAATGAAATTCTAAATGATATTTTATTAGCTTATCAGAATAAGATAATGGCTACTGAAATTGCTGCACCACTGAAAGGATTAATGGAAGATGCTGGTTTTTCTATTGAGCAGTAATTAGTACGATCTTCGTACTTTCGTATATTAGCAGCCTGAGAAACCTTGTATGCGAAGTATTTAGATAATTTAAAGCCCTGGCATTGTTCAGGGTTTTTTTATGCATAATTCCCAACTCATTGACTCAACCCTAAAATTACCCCAAAATGATACTAAGGCAATAGCGAATGCGAAGCCCTAACTTAAGAACGAAGGTTTAAAAGTTTGATAGATGATGAAAATCCTCAAGATGAAAATTCAGAGGATATTAATATTTTACCAGAGCTCAAAGAGCCTGAAATTTTAATTCCCGACCTCATTGATTCAGAAAATGAAGAAAGGGAAGAAGAAATTGCCCCAGAAGTCTTACCTACATTTCAAGACATAGTTAATAATAACTACGGTAGGCCATCAAAATACGATGAATCCATGCCTGAGAAGCTTTTTAATTACTTTTTTCAAACAAGAATGGAAGAAAGGAAGAGAAAGTCTACTTATCACGGTAGACAGATTACTAAGGTTTATTATGTAGCTAGAAGAAAGCCAACAAGAGAAGGGTTTTGTGCGGAGCAATGCATAGGGACTACTACTTTTGAAAGATGGATTAAAGAGCATGAAGAGTTTCGGGGCACGTACGAAATTTGTAAAGCTAGGGCTAAAGATGTTCTGGTTCAAAATATTTTAGATGGTGAGTGGGGTGTTAAAGCTGGTGCATTTATGGCTATTAACTTCACAGATATGATTGACCAAAGACCTAAAGACGAAGTTCCTGATGATGGTCTAGGTGGTGTCGAGGTTACACCAAAGAGAGTTAAGGGCTATAACCTGGCTGAAATAGACAAGTATTGTTCTAAGCCAGATATTGAAACAACAGCCAAGGAAGTCAAGGATGGCAAAGAGGAAAGCGTTCAAGTCTCACAAGAGACAAAGAATATATAATAAAACCCAGGGTAGATGTGGGTATTGTGGGGTAAATTTGGCACCAGATAATTTTCAGGTTGACCATATTCACCCACTAGCCAGGGGTGGGACTAATTTAGATATTAATCTAGTTGCCTCATGTGAAACCTGTAATAAATCTAAAGGAAAAATGACGGTTTCAGAGTTTAAAGAATATATCCTGAATCAGGTTGACAAGATTAGAGCAAGTAATGGTAAGTTTAGGCTTATGGAACATTTCGGTATGATTTGGGTGAGAAAAGAAAGCCTAGTTTTTTATTTTGAAAGCCCCTATGTGAAAAAATAAGGAGATTAAATATGTTGAGACTACTTACGCACTTTAAGAGGAAGTGCGAACCAGAATGGGCTACTTTTAAAGTAAAAGATATTGAATTTAAGGTAACTGCTAAGCTCTACAAGGGTCAGGCTTTTCTGTTGATTGATGCCCCAAAAGAAGATGTTGAGGTTACAAGAGAAAAGCTTCTTTTGTTGAATGAGGAAGAAGAAAAAGATTATAGGAAAAGGGTTTTGGGTAAATTTTGAGTAATTGCTTATTTTTTGTGATTGGTAAATTTATTAAAGAAGGTGGCTATATACTGGTGACTAGATCAAAGCATACAAAGGGAAGTCATTTCCTGTGGTCTAAAGACCTTAAAACTTTTTATCATTACAAGCCCTATAATAAATTACGATGGCCATACATAACCAAGATATTATTTAAGGGAAAAGTTAGTTACTTTGAAAAGGATTAGATGAGTTCAGTCCCTACATATTACCAGGAGCCCGAAACTCCACCATTCCAGCCAGTTATTCCATTTCAGGCTGATGTTATACGTGATGTAATTTACAATTTAGATTACAATCTAGGGGTTCACGAGCTTCTTTTGTCGGGTTCTGTTGGTTCGGCTAAGTCTTTACTCGCTTCACATCTAGCAGTTACCCATTGCATGAGGTATAAAAAGGCTCACGTAGGAATAGGAAGGAAATCAATGCCTTCCCTAAAAGATACTTTATTTCAGATGATTCTTGACCATATTGGTGACTCAATACCCATAAAAGTTGATAGAACTAGGGGGATAATTACCTTTATTGATACTGGTTCTAAGATTACATGCGTATCCTGGTCAGATAAAAACTATAAAAAAGTTAGATCTTATGCATTTTCAGCTTTTATTATTGAAGAATTAACCGAAAATGAAGATGATTCAGCCTATAAAGAAATAATAATGAGGATAGGAAGACTTGACCACATCCTGGAAAGATGGCTCTTGATGCCCACAAACCCTGACTCCCCTTCTCATTGGGCATATAAGCATTTTATTACAAGGTCATTAACTTCACCCACAACTCATGTTTACTATTCATTAACAGAAAATAACCCATTTTTAGCTAAGTCTTATATAGAAAAACTAAAAGAAACCATGACAAGCAAGGAAGCTGATAGAATGCTGCGAGGAATGTGGGTTGAAATTGATGCAAATAGAATTTATTACAATTATCAGACTGAGAGAAACTTCTTTCCAAATACAAAATATAAAATTCACCCTCATTTACCTGTAGATATTATGCACGACTTTAATATTGGAGAGGGTAAGCCTATGTCCTGTGCTGTTGGTCAGGCTAAAGGTGTAGAAAGGCATTTATTTAAAGAATTTCATGTTGATGGACTAAAAACCTATGAATTAATGGAAGAAATAGCCGCTTCAGGATTATTTGAGCTACCAGTTAAGTTTAGAATATTTGGTGATGCTGCAGGAAAGTACAATGATACACGTTCGATACGTACAGATTACGAGCATATTGAGAAGTTCTTGCAGGGTTACGTCAGGAAGGATGGAAGCCGCCTAGAATATGAAATTCACGTACCTTTAAGCAACCCACCATTAAGAAGAAGGCACAACCTAGTTAATGCTCTT
>SPKZ01013335.1_pt1 | contig 10213 bp, 8 predicted proteins | sample 2456571 | NCBI WGS metagenome assembly SPKZ01 (sample SAMN11192286, study PRJNA482655) | marine metagenome | biome: ENVO:00000447; feature: ENVO:00000244|ENVO:00000211|ENVO:00000569|ENVO:00002023; material: ENVO:00002151; isolation source: ocean water from marine abyssalpelagic zone ...
GAAGTATGGATTTTTATCCTAGGATTTAGTGGTGTCTCTGGCATCCTTATCCAAAAAACTATTACATAAACGGTATTGATGTTCGATTAATTTTAAAAACTACACATAATGGTATTGTAGTTAAAAAACAATACTTATGTCAGTGTAGTTAACTTTATTTCAAACCATCCCTTTTTAAAAAACTTATGATGACTCAGCAAAAAAATGACAAAAACGAATGAAAAACAACAATAATCAATCAATCTTTATTATATTGAATATTCAAATAACTGACAATATCATAGGGTCTGAAAAACATACTTGATATTATGTAGACAAAAAACTAACTTCATGTTCAGGTTTTTCACAAAACGATTCTTTGTATTGTTAATCTTCTCTTTCAAGATATACCAATAACAATAATATAAGACATAGTATAATTGGTACGAGATAATTTTTAGAATCTTGTTATCACCAATTTTGGGAGTTTCATCAATTACATTGCATACATAAAGACACTGTACTATAGCCACATATGTTGTACATTTCAGATTATTACATGGTACTAAAAAATTAGAAAAAGGATTCAGAAACAGAAACGAAACCAAGTCCCTTTTTCTAATTGCACCTCTGGTGAAAGGCGTTCCATATCTTGCAAAATTTTGACAAGAATCTCCCTGTCTTTGCTGCTCACTCCGGACACTTCTTTTAGGAGCAGTTCCAGCCTTTTTGATTCACACTGTTGGCCGTATTTTATCACACGACCGTAATATTCAGAGAGGAGGTTTATAGCTCTACCTTGGGTGATTAGGAGTGTTTTATACAGCAGTTCGGTGAACTTTTCATATAAATCGTCCGTGATGATGTACTTGGTGTCAGCAGTTAATTTTTTAGCCTCTTCCACCACATATGCCCAGTTGTCTTGCTGGTCGACAGGCACAGGTTCAATAGCGTTCTGTAGTCTTTCCATAAATATTTTCTTGGCGAGAGCGTAGTTATCCCAATACTTTTTCGACAAACACATGCCCGTTGACATTAGGTGGGACACAGTTATTTCCAGAACAAACAACATAGCGTCAAGTTCTTTTTTCTCTTCTGCGCTGATGCATTCCACGCTTGGTAGGATCATTTCCACCCGTCTTCGTAAACCAAACATTTTGGGTTTTAACAGCATATCTTCGTAATAGTTAGACACTATTTCTATAGCTCTGTTCTCGCAGATTTGGTGAAAGATGTACAATGTATTGACAAGACTCAGAATCTCAGTATCCAATCTAGTACTATTCTTGTCCAACATCTCCGTGAGCGTGTATTTGTTGCTAGCCAGTTGTTCGCCGATCATAATCTTGTTCAATTGGGGAATATCAAAACCTTGGCGTGAATCTCCTGGTGGAATCGCCGCCTTGAATTCGTTGGTAGTTCTTACTATTGCCTGTTTCACCACATTGTTCCATTCTTCTTTTTTCCGGGTATCACCACGGGAATCAATAATATTAGAAACTATCCTCCAGATTGCTTGGATACACTGCTTCTCTTGGATATCTTGGCTATCTTGTATAGATTGCATCTCTTCCTGGTTCTGCATCAGAGCCATCTCCATTCTCATGATAGGTTCGATTGTGGATGACGTATCGAGCCCGCTGAGATACATGCTCAATGACGGACGATACCTCTTTGGTGAGAGTTGCTCGTAGATTTGTGCCATGTTGAATTCCATGTTGATTTGGCTGTAAGCTGTGACAGTGAGCTGACTTGGGCTGCCTTGAAGTCAGGTCAGGTGATATCTGAGGTCAGGAACCGTGGCTGGAGCGTTTGGGAGTAGCTGTTGCTACTACAACTGCTGGAGTGAGACGCTTGTAACCATTACAAAGTAATTGTCTTTATATACAAGTTGTTATCAGCCCATTTTTATCAGTAGATGGACGTTAACCTTTTGATTACATGGGATATCTTTTCTAAGCCAATCACAATCGCCTATCTACCACGATGACACCCACAGGTTTTCAAATTTCTCATCTTCAATTGTGATTGGTTGTGTATAAATAAGGGATTGATATTAGAAAAGATTACCTGTATAATCAAACTATATTAACCATCCCCCACTACTACAGAAGCTTTAATATTATACAACCACCAAAAATGAAGAAAATCCTTAGCACTATCTATGAAGGACAAGTGCTAGATGATTTTGTAGAAAAACCACCACCAATCAAAAAGAATGGAGGGAAATATCATCGGAGGATATCACAAATTGAAAAATTAAAATGGTTTACTTCATTTACAAAAGCAAGAATTCTGACCAAAGAAGAAAAAGCGACTTATCTTTTATCTGGGATGTTGGATGTTGACCCTTTAGAAATATTACCAATAATTAAGACATTCTTTAACAATTAAATAAAAGTTTTTAACAAACCTTTAGATTTTATATACCCTTAATGACTCGATCATAGATCAATTTTTTTATAAAATTAATACCCAAGTATATATATATATATACTTGTCTATCCTACCCTCCCCATATATACTATGTAGATATACTTTGTACAAAAACAATACATTATACAAATTACAATAAAATAATTGGAAAATATAGGTGATGTATTAAAAAAAATAGCACTACTATCAATGTACTCACCACAATTCAAAAATAACATCACCAAAATTACTCTTTACCTCAAACCTTAATTTATATAAAGTACTGTCATTATACAACAAACCTTAATTTAGTTAACATTCAACAACAATGTTAAAGTTTTACATTACCTTGTTGTTCGTAGCAACTTGTACTGCTAATACAGAATTAATAGGATCATTCAATCCTTACTGTTACAAACATAATGCCATGATTTGCGATTTACAAAATATTACAAACAGTACGATGTTTGTAACTAACATTAATGGTTCTGTACAACTACAAAATGTTCAAGATGTAATAATTGATAGTGGTGTATGTGTTGATAATATTAAATTGATAAATGTGGAAAATGTGAAGATTATGGATAATGAAACTTCGGAAACATGTAAACATATGGAATTATATCTATATAATGTACAATATGTATATAATGTATCTAAATTGGTAACTTTAATGGTTGCAGTCAATACAAAATTACAACATGTTGAATTATATAAAACTATGAGTCATGTAAAATTATATAATACCACTATATATATTTTAAATATAGTAAATGTAATGGAAAATCCTCTAGTTGTAGGTATAATTGATACACTATTAAAATCTTTACAACGCCTTCACGTAACAGGAAATACACGAATATTTTTCAAGAATACAACTATACAACATATGTTGGAGAATGCACTGGTGTTAGGTTCAAAGAATAATGTGTTACGTAATGTTACCTTTCCACCACTCGATTATAATGCAGAAGTTGCTCTTAAAATTGGTGCTGATGTGACCATAAACGATATCAATGGTTATGTTAAAATTAAATGTATTGAAAATGATATTTTTACATGGACAAATTATTCAATAATTATAATTAGTGTATGTATGATCATATCACTATTGTTCAATATAATAATGATAATTTATATTTGTTTTATAAAGAAATATCGGTCAACGGATACAGAAATAATATAATTTTTTAGATAAGACGACTTATCTTATCACATTTCTATATAAATGGTTTTACAGCATGGTCCATTACTTCATTTCACCATGAAGCTACTTGCTGTATTGGTGGTGCTGGTGTTCTTACCCACACATATTCTGGCCGAAACTGAGTCATTTTTTGACAATCTTTGGATTAGATCCCATGTATATAAAGTATACACACCAACAAACCCTCGCCTGTGGAAAGAAAAAACCTTTAATGTATGGGTGGCACCAAAAGAAGACAAAATCTTTTCTATCATAATGACCTTTGCAAAAGAAATCAAATATAATGTCTTTGTATATAAGAAAAACATAAATGTGGTTGTAAATGATACTACGTACTATACACAGACTTATGAAAACCATTTTGTTGAGGAGAAAGGTGAATGGGCCTCATACAAGTTAGTAATGAAAAATAATTTTACACTCATACAAATGGAACAAAATGTGCAGATTGTAAACATACCATTACCAGAAGCAGCCCTTACAGATTTTGAACTACACTTCCTCATTAGTGCCAAATCTCATATAAAAAATTCAATTTTACCAGAAGATAAATATCTTATTTATACATTCTGCATTCTTGGAATTTTAGCTCTTGGACTTGCAATATGTATTTTAATGTTATTTTTTTTGAACAAATATTGGAAGTATAAGGAATATAAAGAAATTGCTCTAAAGAAAGATATGGAATGTGCTGTAAAGCAAGAGATTGTATGTAAGAAAGAAAATGTTAGTACTATAGACCTTTGTGATATGTTTGAAAATAAATTACTTGTAAAACAAGCTGTTGTTCAAATTGAATGCGAGGGCCAAGATGATGGAGGTCAAGAAGATTTTCGAGACCAAGATGATGGAGAACGAGAAGATATTCGAGACCAAGATGATGGAGGACAAGAAGATATTCGAGACCAAGATGATGGAGGACAAGAAGATTCTGGAGATCAAGAACTGAAACAATAATAGGAAGATGTATTCAATAATAAATAAGTAAAAATGTATTCAATAATAAATAAGTAAAACTGTATTCAATAATAAATATCTAAAAAATATGCCATATTTGTATAATATATCCTATGAAAATACAATTCAATGGATTTGATGTCACATATCTGGCATTTATATTGAAATATTAAATTTTGCGAGTTATACTTTAAAAAAATAATGAAGACATGAGTCAAGTTGTCATATATTGGTGACACAAGCTGTTTGTATAGATAAGGCTTCCACTATCAACCTTGAACGTTAACCCGTGATAAGAAGCTTCATGTGACAGCATAAATAAGTGTATACAAGTACTTTGTTTACCTAACACAATCAAAGGTCATACTGATAAAAACCCAGACACCATAGTCCACCAACTGATTCGTTATCAAGTTGTTTATGATCCAATGTATTTTGTTATCTAAATACACTGCTTATCATCTCCGGGAATATCAACGACTCATAGCTGTTATCATATATACGTGCTGGTGCAGTCGGCATTCACTGCTGTACCGTCTCCATTGCTACTCCAAACGAAAACTATAGGTTATACTTTTATGATGGCTACATGGCTGGTGTTGGTGCTCATGTGGTGTGTTCCTGGTATGTGGGGTATTCCTGTTAACCCCTCCAATACACTAGATTTGGCCGTGGAGACTGTATTGTTACGCATTACCAACACATCATCGTTCAAGTACATCCAGGTAGAAATGAAGGTGAGCGACTGTAGCAACGAGACCATGTACGACTTCGTTGGAAATCGCTACGTGTCGAAACCTACCACCACAACGACTAACCTTAACCTGACATACCTAGAATCCCAACGAACGCACAGCTACAGCGTGAGCATGGTTGGCTCGAACTACACCGACACTGTCTTTGGTAGCTGTGCGTGTCGTCGTTTTGAAGGGTTTCGTGTGAATGCTGTAGGAGCTACCATAGAATTGCTGAATAGTATTCCACTGGATCAAATAAAGAAGCCGGCTGAGTGCGAGGTATCTATCTATAGTTAACATATTATTGTTGTTATTACTGTTTATATTCACCATCTTATTTGTATAAAACTACATTATGGCTTTTTCTAGTTGGCTTGGTCTATAACCGCACGGGAGGAGGAGGAATGGTTGGAGCGTCCTGACATCCAAGTTCATAAGGAACATTCATCAATAACTCCCCGATCTGCTATTAAAGGAACCCGGATGCAGAGTGTGGTACCATCATACTTTCAGAAATTGTCATTCCATGCATACGTCGTCGTTACTATTGCCACCATCATGGGTTACTTAGCCTACCAAGTCAAGCGATACGTCACCAGCGATGGATTTTGATGATGAGATACATTACTATGTTAGGGTTGGATGTATTAAAAATAAAATATTAGTATTTCCATATTACATCTCATGGATTGTTCTGTTCATATGTATTTTATATTTGGCTTGGATTAAAGAAATACATTCTTTTTCTTCTAGTTTAGAAGCCTCTTTATTATACTTATCTTTAAATTCGAGTACTAGTTTTTTACATTCGTCTAATGGAATGTTACAATACCAATATTTTAATTCGTAAGCATCTTCATTAAGTTTCTTTCTTTCTAGTTGTTTTATAATTCTTTCTTCTTCAGATTTACTCCATATTCTACACACTGTTGTTTCTTCAATATATTTAAAGTTTAATAGTTTATCAAGGTTTTTGGTATTAATATTATTTGTAGAAATTATTTGTTCTAATTCTTGTATTATATTACGTGCATATTTGTATATATTCTGTTCTGAACTGTTAACATATCCTAAATATAATACATAATGAAGTGGGCTTAGAGGTATATCTTTACTTTTTATCATATAATCCTTACGAATATAGTCAATATATTCTGAATCTAATACTTTATTCATTATAAATGGTATTGTTGATGAACCTAAGAAATTTATACCATCAGTACCATAATCTTTAGTTGTTGTTGAGAGAATAAATGGTTTACATTGACTATGCTTGCTTATATAGTCTAATTGGCGTGGGCTATCACCTTGTGGTTCTTTTATATGATATACTCTTGAATTATGTACATTATCAAGAGAATCAGTGGCGTTATTTATAGTTGTTGTCATTACAAAACTTGTTAATAGTTTAGCTAATATATGCATTCCCGAACCTGGTACGCCATATATATGTATACAGTCATATTTACCCATTTTTTTATTAGCTACAGTTTCAAACATGTTGAATAAATATTTTTTACAGTTTACATCTTGTTGTTCTAGTATGTAGTCAATATAAAGTAATCCAGCTGCGATATAATTACCAAAAGTATAACGATATAATGCAACTTCATCTTCGTTTAACTTATTCAACAAATTCTGTATTGAAGATTTAAATTTTATATCTCCAAAATTTCTAACATTATTGTAACCTGGGAAATTATAGTTCTTTTTTTCCTCCACAACGGATACATCTTTGCTATCAAGGAATCGTTTCAGTATATAATATCTATATGGTAAACCTTCTCGACCATCAGTTTGTATGTATTTGAATGAATCTAGTAAATTATCATAGTTTACATCGTCGATAACTTTGCTAATAAGAGTTTTATCAAATTTTGACCTTACATTATTTGCATATTCTCTACCGAGCACTTTATATATGTCGTCATAGTTTGTTAGTTGAAAATTTTCAATAGTTTCATATAGTGTTGCCATTTCTAAGGATTCCATCACTTCTATAAACAGCTTAATTAAATTATATAAATATTATAAATAAATAATTTTTTAACAAGATGATCTCGTGTGTTATATATCCAATAAATGATCTAATATATTTTTATCTATTGGTATTTTTTCTTTAATTATATCCCACATAGTCTGTGTTTGACAGTCATTATTGTAAAAGAAGAAGTCAATTGTAGGTTCTCCACTGTTAAGATAAGATAAATAGAGGTTATAATGTACAGGAGTTAGAGGTATTTTAGTTTCAATACCAAATTCATCCATAATTGACTTTATATAATCTTTATCTAATTCTTTGTCAATTTGGAATTCTATGGTTCTATCATATATATCTATTGCATGTTCGTGTTTCACGTTAGGGTTAGTTAAAGGGCTTGTGTGAGTTGTTGCAATAACAAATGGTTTCATTATAGAACCAGAATCTGTAAAATGTAAATCATTATTTTTGGTAGTTAAATAAAGTTTCTCATCTCCAGAAAATAGTTTAATATAGTCTTTTACTACACTTGTATCAATAGTTGTATGGTCCATAGAGCATACTCTTGTATTAATTAATCCATCAAAATTTTCACCAATCATAGAATTCTGTACACTATGAGTTAGCATATTAGCTAATGCAGTCTTTCCACTTCCTGTTCTGCCAAATAAATGTATACATCCAATATGTTTAAGGTCTCTGTTAGCTATAGATTCAAATATAGGTAACACATGTTTAGTGTCTGGAAATTTACTAGCTGGTTGGTTTTCAAGTATATAATTAATAAATCGGCATCCAGCCCATGCATAATTTCTGTAATTTTTATAGTTTTTAAAATACTTTTCTCTTTCTCTTACTGTAGAGGTGTCTTTGTTTGTTAAGTATCGTTGTAATGCATAATAACGGTAAGGTAGTCCTTCAGTTCCTTTAGAAGTGATGTATTTATATGCTTCTTGTATTTGTTCAGGTCTATAGATTTCAATTGCTGTTTTAATGTAGTAATATAGTTTTTCTGATACTATTCTACCTATTTGGGATAGGTTGTCATATATATAATATCTAACTACCTTTTTTAGTCTTTCAAAATTATTATTATCCATAGAGTAACTTATTAAGATTTTATTAAGGTTTTATAAATAATATAAATGTTGTTAAAAATCTTTTATTTTTTAACACAAAGGAATTATAATAAAGGTGTACAATGGTAGTAGTTTCGAACCTCACACTTCCACCACCTTCTCCAATCTCTCATCACTTCCTCCACACTCCCCTGACGTCCATGACTTGTCTTGAGTGGCTGCAGGGTAATACAGACACCGGTCGGAACATCCATACCTCCTCCTCCAGCACACCACCATACACATTACCAAGACCACCACGGCTGCCATACTACTCATGAATATGGAGAATGAGTGGTGATGGTGGTAAGGGAAAATGGGGCGAGTGAGTGGTGGTGCTGGTGATGGAAATTGGGTCGATTGAGTGGTGGTGAGGCCATTCCAGTGTGAGAGAGCCTCTCTAGTATCAGATGTTGGTCCGTGCGTTGGTTTGATGTCGATGTCTGGCAGCGTGAGTTGTACCTCGACGGAGATGAGTCCAGTCATGTTGCAGAGTGCAATGGAGGCGCTGGGATGGAGGAGCCTTACGATGGTATGGTCGAGGAAGGTAGACCGCGAGAGCTGGGCTGTGCTGGCCTGGTCTAGCGTGATGAGCGCGGCCGTGTGGTACACTATCGAGTCGGTCATGATCAAAATGGCGGACCCAGTGAGAGCCAAATTCGTGATTCTACTCACGTTGACATTATGTAACCTGATCTCGGCTGACACATCTGCCGGTATGGTCAAGTCAAGGTTCAGAATCCGTGATTTGGTCAGTTTTAGATAGGTTAACCGAGACAGTTTGCTGAAGTCGCCATTCACCCAAGATTGCTCGACTTTCAGCGATTTGAGGTCCGGCGGTATTTGCGCTAGGCTGACATTGTACACGTACATCGTCTTGTCCGTGCATGCGGTGGGCTGACTCTGCTCGCCCGTGTACTGCACCGAACCCACGTGGAACAGTTCCACCTTACTGCACACGCCATCACCAATCTTAACCATAACGGCGTGAACCACCACCACTGTCTCGAACTGGTTCACTCGACTGTCCACAACCACGTCGTCAATGCGGCCTGTAAAGTCACAATTGAGTATTGTCTCAATGACTTTACAGCCGGTCTCTCCCTCCGCCACCAGTGCACCACTAGCCACCGTAACCAACACCACCAGTGTTGCCGCCACGCAGCCTAGCCCAGCCATAGTGTGTTAAATTACATCAAATGGCGAGCCTATATATAGTCGAAAGGAATAAGCTCCACCCACTGATAAGGATATACTGACTGTATATAAATAAGTCTGCGCAACACAAGATGAATATTGTATACCTTGACTCTGTGCAACCGACTGCGGAGGAATAGCTTGAAATAAGAGTTGGTTGGACAGAGACAAGGATGGTTATTTGGACAGAAACAGGGGTGGAAAATAAGGCGGTGGTCAAGGATGGCTTCAGGAGTTTGGACCCACGCATAAAAACTGTAGAAGACATTTGGGAATTAGTAGGAGATGCTCTGTGTAACCAGGAAAAGTTAAATAAGAAGACCTCGCCATGGGAAATGGTCGAGTGGGAAACGGATGAACTCGAGTGCTACGTGGTCTATCACGGTAGGATCGACCGTGTGTATTACATCTATGAGGATGGCGGCTTTGGTGTTGGTATCCAGCGTTACCAACTACTAGGTCGGATGCGGTATGGTTCCAGGATGAGTTATTTCACCCTCGTGGCTAGCTGTGACGATTTCTTCGACTACCATGTGTGGGGATACATCTATGTAACCTTCGACCCCCAAATCTTCCTTAGTTCGGTCGTGCGACAAGATCAAAACCCGCACGCGATTTGATC
>SPKZ01020263.1_pt1 | contig 10213 bp, 12 predicted proteins | sample 2456571 | NCBI WGS metagenome assembly SPKZ01 (sample SAMN11192286, study PRJNA482655) | marine metagenome | biome: ENVO:00000447; feature: ENVO:00000244|ENVO:00000211|ENVO:00000569|ENVO:00002023; material: ENVO:00002151; isolation source: ocean water from marine abyssalpelagic zone ...
CATCCCGTATCTTGCGCAAAACAAAACCCGGCAAGAAGCGGCACAATCAGAGACTTTGTCTGGACGACAAATCAATCCGTACACAAACGGCGGACAGGACAAAAACGGACCGATCTTCAACCTGAAAGATTCGTCGGTAAATGCTGTCAGACAAAGGGCCGATCACGTGATCGACGACAGGCCGTCTACAGATACGACGTTTACTCAGGTGGACGGGACAGAAAGATACACGCCGGGTCCAGGCGGACTACCGTTGCCAATCAAAAAACAGATCAACGAATACATCGGGACGATCCAGCAACCTGCGCTGGTGGAGAGGGCTGCGATCCACGAGCCGCAAGAGTGGGTGTTGCCGACGAAATCTCGTTCGTTTCCGAAGTACCACAACGCCGCCGACATAGAGCAAAACACGGTGGAGCTTGCGTTCAACGAACTGAGCGCGAAGGACAACCGTGGTGAAATTGCGGACACAAATCCGATGAAGAAAAAGCGTCTAATACTGTTCGGAGATGAGGGTGTGGCAACGAGTCAGGTCACACACATCGGCGGTCACTTGATAGACGGCGATGCGCTGACGTATGCACCGACAGGGCGCACGTACGAGGTGCTACCGGAAGTGTCCAACGGCGGGCTTTTCCAAGTGGGCAGTGATCGAACGTTCCTGGATGCCAATACGGGTATAGACACGGGTGTGTCGCCGGGATCCGGGGAACAGTTGCGGGCGCGCATTATCAACGTCAACCCGTTGTACGCTTTGCCGCACGTAATCGGCGAAGACGCAACCACTTGGAGCGAGTACATAAACGACTTGGAAACGTCCTTCCGACTGTCGATGACGACCGGAGAGTATCCGCAATGGCTAGCTCAGGCGCAACAGTTCTTCGCGACCGAAGACGCACACCCGGTCACGACGCCGCTGGTTCGATAACGGTCGGGGATAATAAAATGTGCGTGACACGTTCACCTAGTTCGGTATGTGCAACGAGAGTGTGTATTTTGACAGCCTTTACGTTTACTTACCGCGAGATCTGGCGCGCGAAGTGTCTAAATATGCGGCGAGCGGTACGATAGATGACTTGGCAGCGTACGGTGTTGTGTTATTTCAGGAGTTAAGGCTACCCGAGCATCCGACAACGCGATCGCGTATGCGGCGATACATATTGGATTTGGCTGACATTTCCGTACCGTTATTTCGGGAATGGATACAATTCGAACATGACCACCAGGATGAACTCGAGCATGTGTTGGCGATCCGACAACTGAAAAACTACGGCATCGCGATTATAAAATTGCTGCGCAGCCACAACTTGCCCCCCTTAATGATGGCTACGATAGAAGAAATTGCGGGCAAATATGAAGCAGACCAACTTGCGTACGATCAAGCGACAAGAAAAGAGTTTGAAGCGATCATAAACGGCGAAAAATAAATAAGGTTGGTTTACAAAATGGGCTTAATGCCGTTTGCGTCATCGCTTTACGGTTTTCACACGCTCTGCATGTGCACGGTTTGCACAGTAGACACAACCATACCGCTGAAAGTAACGGAGTATCACGACGTGTTGACGTCTGTGGTGGAAAAAATTGGGAAAGGGCGATTTCCTCGCGATATTGCCAAATACATCGCCAAGTTTGCGTCCAAACTATCGCTCGAAAATTCTGAGCTCAAAAATTGCCTGAGAGAATTAAATGCCGGTGAGTTAGATCAATGGTATTATATTTACACGGGCACGTGGAATGTACCATGCAACGTCGGCATGAAATACAAGTTTAAGCCGTCGCTGATACTTTACGAAATACAAGACGAGTTGTACTTGCGGCATAAAACCAAAAAGAGTGTATCGTTCTGGCGATACGAAAAATGCGAGGAAGATGATGGTCAAAGACTTCACATCGTGAGCAGCCAACGTTTTCGACAGCTTTCGTGGGGAGGACGAGTGACAATATTTTTGAACTCTCACACAATCGACGAGGTGGCGATAGAATCGTGTCGAGATTCGGTGCACACAATTCGCGTATTAGGCAGCGTTTAAAAATATTGTGAATTTATTACGCCCAAACATGTACCAAAGACAAATAGCCAAAATACGCGACATGCAACAAAAGCGAGAACGAGGTATTCCGTTAGTATCAGGTTCCGAGCTGCAACGGTGGGGCAGGCCAATGTTGAAACAGCATATTTCAAATGCTCGCGTGTCTAGTGATGCGTGGACTGTGTTAGAACGCGGTTTGGAAAGCTACATGATAAACCATTTCTGCGAGACAAGCGACTACACGTTTACTTCACAAGCAAAAAGGGCGAAACAAGCCCCGAGGGAGATCAAGCAGCGGCCAAAACAGCATCAACAACCCAAACCACAGCGCAAACCGGCGCGTAAAAAGAGTGCCGCATATCAGGAATGGTACAAACAGCGCGAGCGACCATATGACCACCGGGAAGAAGGTATGTCCTATTACGGGCTAGAACCGTGATCTAATATAAAAGGTGTTGTAGTTTTACAGCAATGACGGATACCATTGACCCAGACGCGTGTTTAGTGCAATATTGGAAAAAGGGCGACTTAGACAACAAGCCGGCTGTATCCCGTGCAATAGAGAACTTGTTGGGAAAGAAATTAAACATCAAGGAGAGCCACTTTGTGCTGATAGCGAGTGTTCCGCTGTTTCCGCTCGATGTTAACGAATTTAGCGCATGTACCGATTGTAAATTTAAGCTGTGCGGCGCGATGGTGTTGGAAACCAAAACGGTCGGTGGCGTGTCCAGCTTAACGATCCAACACCAAAAGATCAATACGCCGAGCGTGCACGGGAAAATGCTCGCGCAAGCTCAAGCTATCGCGCGAGGGATCGGCGTGCACTTGGTCGCGATACACTAATTTGTTGGATTATTCTTAGAAACGGAAAATGCCGTCGAAATCGTATGACCTTTCCAGTCTGCAAGATGGTGATTATGTTACCGGCTTTGACTTTGGTAGATCGAGAGACCACGTGGTCGCGTGCCGCATTAGAGTGGACTCGGGACACGTCGATGGGTTCAGGATCACAGAGTGGGGCTCGATCGATTTTGGTTACAAGACGACGTTGGTGAACGCAATTGAAGGACTGCGTGACGCCATCGATCAGGAGGCCGTGTTTTGTGCGAATTACTTTTTGTTGGAGCGACAATACCCCAAAAATGCGTTCTGTTATGCGCTGTCACACGTTTTGTACTATGCGCTGTTGTTGCGCGGCTCAGACGTTGCACACGTTAAAATTGTCGCTCCTGCTAGCAAATTCGACGTTTTGAACAAGATAGACACGGAGGACAAAAACAAGCGCAGAAAAGGGTATCGCGCCGATAAAATGCGCGCAGTGCGGCTGTGCAATCAACTGACGCAAAACCAGCGCCTGGACATAACCAAGGAGTACAGGAGGCGAAAGAAAAAAGACGACTTTGCAGATGCGTTTCTATACGCGCGTGCGTTCTTTGAGGCGAATCATACTCCAAGTCGTAAAGTTCGCGAAACGTCAACAGAAAAAGAACCTTGTGAAGTATAACTTGCCGATGACCGACTTCATAAACGTGCGTTGTTTTGAAATGGAGCGGGTAAAACCTGGAAGCACCATTTTGGTGCTGGGTGATCGAGGAACGGGAAAAACTTGTATGGCGCGAGAAATCTTGCGCTCGTTGCGAAAATATCATCTCGGCGTCGTAATGGCTGGAACGCTCGATACGATAGAAGAATACGCTCAGCATGTGCCTCGCTCTCTTATTTATTCCGAGTACAGTTCCGAAACGGTACAAAACATGATAAACATACAAAACGACGCTCGCCGAAAAATGGGTGCTGATAGGGTAAAGCCGATGTTCCTTATTTTGGACGATCTGATGTTCGATAAACGCACCATAAACAAAGATCGCGTGTTTAGAGACGTGTGGTTCAACGGAAGGCACTACAAGATCACTATAATCCTATGCGCGCAATACGTGAAACATTTATCTGCGGAACTTCGCCCGAACACGGATTACGTGTTTACCACATTTCAGAAAAACTCAGAGCAGCGGAATAGAATTCTAACAGAATTCGACGTCGGGTTTCCGTCCCGCGTCGCGTTTCGGGACATTATGCTGAAATGTGCCGACAATTTTGGCTGTATGGTGCTAGATAAACGCAGTAGCGCAACGCTGGGTTTAGAGGAATCAGTCTTTCACACGCGCGCAGACATTGAGCGACCATTCAGGGTGGGGGACGACTTGTTGTGGAAGCGCGAAAGGGAAGGCCGCAGAATGAAAAAAGGGAAAGCGTTCACGGACACCAAGCGACACATTGTGGTACGAAAAATAACCAGGGGGCAAAAGGCCGGGTGGGTTTAACTCCGACAGGGGATGATTGCGTTGGCGATCGTATTAATTGTTGCCGGGACAGCGATGGCTGTTTCATCGGTGAGCGGAATTATCGTGTGCCATGTAAAGACGAAGCGAAAACGATCGCAGTTGCGAGACGAAGTGATGGAGTGGGCGACAGAAATTCCGATCACAGGCAAAGATGAATGTGCGATCTGTCTTTCCTATCTCGCGAAGGGCGTGCGTTTTTCCTGTGGGCACGAGTATCATGGCGCTTGCGTGCTGCCGTGGGTGCGAACGAAGAACACTTGTCCGAACTGCAGACGTACCGTGATGGCAAAGGATGCGCTAAAATACATACCTGTGTTGCGTTGATCGATCACCGGTTTGGGTTATCATTACATCGCGTTCGTAATTGTCTTAAAACCCAGAGTACCGGTTTCTTTTGCGGTTGTGTTGCGACTGCATCCCTGTAGGAGAGGTAATCGTCACAAGGAGATATCGCTGCGTCGATGTTGTCTGAATAGATGTGGACGCTGGGTGGATTTCCCGGCGCCCAGTGCTGTATGTCGAAGCCTACAGACCGAGCCTGCTCTATCCAGCCGAACTTCCACCGGTCGTACGTTGCCCTTGTGACTGGGTTTTGGACCTTGAATCTCGCTAGATCTTCTTCGACGACATCTAACCATACCGGTAGAAAGTTTGTGGCATCCGATTCAAGCATGCGCCTAACTTCAGGCTGAAGCATCATCACGTACGTGCCGTCGGCTGAATAGAGGGCGTGGATGAGCGTTTCGCCCCTAACCACGGCGGATGCGAAGCCTAGAAGGTCTTCGATCGAAGGTACGCCCATAGCGCACGCATTCTGTTTGCATTGTTGGGGGTGTGTGTGAAATTGAACGAGTCCCCGAGGAACGACAACATTGTTGTATAGCCCATTTGAAAATACAGATTTGTGGTCGATGTAGTTGGTGGAAGGATTGTAGTCCATTATTCCGCCGAACTCTATCATTTCGTGTGTGTAATTTTCATTCCGGCGGTGAATTTCTGGATCAACGCGAACGATCGCCGGTTTCATGTTCATCGCTGGCGTTGTCATAACTACATAATTTTGTACAAGGAAGTCGCGGACACTATACCATCGACAAAAAACTGTCGAACGAAATACCAGTCTTCCTTGCGCATTGCGCATTTCTCCCACAACTGATAGCTCTGCGCCAAATGGCCGCACGTAAATACTGCACCTTTGCTGTACGATAGTTGTAGGGGGTGTAACACCAGCACGCGACAGAATAATTTCCCTTCGCGGTAATAGGCTCTCTACCATTTTATTTTTACACATGTCATCAACTCCCGAGAAGAGTACCCTGTGAACGCGACCTTCGGAAAAAATAGGACTATTTGTTTAGCCAGCCATCTTACGCCAATAGGTACTGTCCTCCAACGGGAACCCAACCCTCACCAGCTGTCCACATTAATTGTATAGCATCCCCTGGAGCAGCGAGAGTCGCTTTAGATAACGTACCCTGTGATGTCATAAAAGTAAGCGGCGTAATTTCGACCGTATCACCAGGGAAACCTTCTACGGTGTACGAAATCATTATCAACTGACCCACCCGAGTAGAATCGGCCAGCGTGAATAGGTTAGGGTTACCATTACCCGAACAAACGCACATAACAAGCGCCGAAGCCAGAGATAACGGGGTGTGGACTACTGGATTACCGGTCGCTGTAGTATGTAACGAAAACCCTATCTCGTCTTTTACATCAAGCGCTCCTGTCACTTCTGTTCCTCCAACTCCATCGGCGGCGATAAATATTTGATCGGTAGACGACAGTGATAGATCACCTGTACCGGAGGATAGGCTTACCGCCATTGCACCAACGGCATTTCCGATAGCCACGCTGGTCGTCGGTGTTGGAGCTAATAAAAGAGGTCCACCTCCTGTGTTTGTTACTATCCCAGTGTTCGTACCGTTAATGTCAATGCTTGTTAAACCGGTCAATGCGCCAGTATCGGACAATACGGCAAGTGAATCCTGGATCGTGTCTCCTGCGACACCATCGTATCGCGCCAACGCGTTATCCGTAGATGATACCGGGCCAGACACACCGCCTCCACCTCCTCCTGGGGTGCCCCACGTCAGAACCCCTGCTCCGTCGTTGAGTACCGTCTCGCCGGCCGCGCCCTGAACTTCAGGTAATGTTATCGGGTAATTGGCAGCTGTGGGAGCCGATAGCGTCAAAGTAGCGGGACCCAATTCCACAACACCAGATGTAACCCGTAAGGCATCTGTGTCTATGCTACCTTGTACATCCATACCAGATCGAACATCTAGGGTATCTGTGCGTATGTTACTTTCTACGTTGATGCTGGAGAAGTTTTTGCTCTGGCCAATGTATCCGAGTGGTGAGTCTTCCGACATTGTTTTTTTAAAGTCGAAGAATGTGATTAAGGCTATCATGTATAAAAATATCTAAGGTCTACCCGAGCCTGTGTCTCGCTAGTTTTGCTCTGCAGCGCCTGGTTGCTCTATTTCACTGAGATTGAAATCTGACTCGTTGTTTCTTCAGGTTTATTCAGGTTCCAGTTGAAATTTAAGAGTCGCAACATGAGCCCAGACGTGACGTAAACGGAGAAAAATGGTGTAAACATCTTGTTGAATACGTAGCCGATTAAGATGTTCAATCGTGCTTCCTTCTCCCAGAATAAACACATACCCGCAACGTATAGATACGGTGGGAGGATTAGAAGCGATATCAGGATGACTTGTGTAGTGTCACAGTGCATGATCTGCATAAAAAATCCGATCATTGCAGCGAAACGAAATGGGGCGAAGTAAAGTCGAAGGAGGTCGATAAACGAATTTACTTTGCTGAGTACTTTTGTTCGGTGGCTCCGAAGCACACACACTGCGTTACTCATTGCGTTTGAGTTCCAGCGTTTTCGCTGCCTGTACAGAGCGCCCAGGCTCTGTGGGCACGATGTATAGACCACAGAATTGCATTCCATGGACACCCGGGCACCTTCTTTGAGGAGCGCTTTCGTGTAACAACGATCCGTGCCGATCATACGCGAAACAGTTTGGATTAGGCTATTACGGTTCGGAAGCCGACGATAGTTACGGATGACAGCACTGAAGAACGGCGTGTTCGGATTCACGATACAGTTACAACCAGGCATGCATGTGACGCCACCAAATATTAATTCAGTGCGTCGTTTCAGTAGTTGATCTGCAAAATATTGGCAGAACTGCAAATTATTCCAGAAGTTGCAAAGACGGTGCCCGTTCGAAAAATCGACTTTGACGAAGCCACACACAGCATCAACACCATTGACGTTCATATGTGTAGTCAATCGTTGGATACATAATGGGTGTATTATGGTATCCGCATCTGTGTGAAAGATAACGTCCAGTTGTGTGATTTTGTGTTTGTGGAGGAATGTTCGGATACTAACGATAATGTGTTGTGTTTCTTCAGTGAAAAACGCAGTCTCGTAGAATACGTCGGAGAGAATCTCATCAGCAACAATCAAGGAACATTTCTTCCCGTTGTTGCGCAGCTTACAAATCAGTACCACGGGGATATTGTGAAGGATCCCGCACGTTATATCGATGGAGATACATTTCCCGTTCCAGCAAGCGTACTGCATGTGCATGGTGTGATGGTTGTCGTCCAGTAGGTCACAGAACGCTGTAAACCCAACATCGTAGCCATCAAATATGATAATGTGAAATATTTTAGTCCGAGATGACAACCCTTCTTGTGCATCTAGCGTACTGATTGTATTTTGAATTTCCTCTACCGGTTCGTTGTAGCACGGAATAACGGCCGCTATCGCTTTCGTTTTCGCTTGCACAGATGCCGTGTTGTCCACATATGCAGTGTAGATGTCGTGTGCGACGTTGGCAAATGCACACATAGAGTCGCGTGCGTGGGCTGTCACCGAAAACACAAGAACATAAATCCAGCCATTATCCAGTAGAAACAGGGCCGTAATCAGTATGAGATTCATCAAAGTGTATACTAGTATGTTGATGTTCTTTAGTAAGACAAGCCGATCCATGATACGGAAATATACCGATAAAAAAAACTCCTGCATATATATATGCGATGTTGCTAGGAATTTGTGGAAAGGGCGTGGTAGGTAGTGCAGTGGCGCAGTGGTGTATCGATCGTGCTCACCGCGTTGTTGTGTATGATAAATACAAAAACATCGGTAGTATGAACGAACTGCTATCCTGTGACTACCTATTCCTCTGTCTGCCGACTGTCTTTTCGATAGAAAAGAATGATTTCGACGTTTCGGCAATAACAGACACCTTGGAATTCCTAGAGGGAAGCCAATTCGCCGGTCTTGTGGTTATACGGTCAACGGTGCCGCCGGGATTCACCGATAAAGCAGCAGCACAATACTCTTCTATCGACATATGCTTCAGTCCAGAGTTTTTGACAGCCCGCACCGCCGCGCATGACTACGCTCATCAGAAACATATCATCCTTGGCCGCGCCGAAGCCGACGATCAAGATGAGAAGGGACCTGACTCCAACAAGTTCGATGCTTTCGCACTGTGGATAGCTGATCAATTCCCTATCGCCACTATATCAAAAACCTCTGCTGCTTGCGCTGAGCTGGTGAAGTTGTTTGTCAATACCTTCTACGCTTCGAAAATACAAGTATTCACAGAGTTTCAACAACTATGCATTCTGTCGGGAATCGACTTCAACGACGTACGTGGCCTCATGCTGAAGAACGGATGGATTAACGACGCGCACACACAGATACCCGGACACGATGGGCAGATCAGTTACGGCGGCGCGTGTTTCCCTAAAGATACGCGAGCCCTACTAGCGCACATGCAACGGCTCGGTGCTCCACACGCTGTGCTGCGTGCTGTTACAAGGGAGAGGGACACTATGCGCAGTGACAATGTAAACGTTACAAAATAAAACAGATCTGCGTTCGCAATTCTCGCTGCGGTAGTCTTCCTTGCGCATTTCTCAATCAATCTCTCGGAACGAAGCAGACTGGGACGATGAAATTAGAGAACAAACGGATTTACTCCAGACGATGGATGGCTCATTTTCCAAGTAGCGAGGTAGCGGTTCACATGGGAGATATCGCTCCTCCTGTTGATCTTCAGCCGATCCATACAGTCGTCGCACGTCCACCGGGAGAACAGGATCGTCGTCCGCGGTAGATCGTCACGCGGTCCAATAACCCATTGCTTCGAGATAGTGTCGCGTCCTTTTGCGGCCGACAAAACTTCGGTATGGGTGCCAAATAGTTCGACATGACTCATAGCGCTTTCCAGTCCCAAAGGGGTTGAGTGAATTACTTCGATCAGCGTCTTCTCAATGGTGTGGCGTCGCCATATCACCGAGATGTAGGCCATGTTCTCCAGCTTGGAGTAGTAGCAGCAGAACTCACAGACGCATTTCTGACGGTCGAGTTGCTCGATGTTGACGAATCTGAAGTCCATGTCCACGTCTAGATCTCCAGATGCATATGGCGCGTAGGAGTAGAACGTGATCGGTCCGACGTAGAGCGCCCACTTGATTGATTCGCCGAGTCCCCATATGAGTGTGACTGGCTTGGGCGGATTCTCCTTTGCGTATCGAGCCACGACGCCGGAAATGCAGTACGCGGAGACAAACTCGCGACGCGCACGATTTCGTATGTTCTTGTTGCCATTGATGAACTTCGTAATTGGTCGGCACATGACCTCCGGAACCAGCGCGCACAGAGCAATCGCCATAGGAGATTCATTGTTGCCAAAGAGTTTCGAGAACGACATTTTGTTTTATGAGAGAAGTCTTTTTGATAAGGGGTCAAAAGACCGTGCGCTTATGGGATATTCGTCTTAAGGAACCAGATACGCCCAAAAA
>SPKZ01011157.1_pt1 | contig 10208 bp, 11 predicted proteins | sample 2456571 | NCBI WGS metagenome assembly SPKZ01 (sample SAMN11192286, study PRJNA482655) | marine metagenome | biome: ENVO:00000447; feature: ENVO:00000244|ENVO:00000211|ENVO:00000569|ENVO:00002023; material: ENVO:00002151; isolation source: ocean water from marine abyssalpelagic zone ...
GACTAAGACAAGATTATAAAAAAGCAAATAAACTTTACACAAAAGCTTGTGATGGCGGATATATCGATGCTTGTTATAATTTAGCTATTTCATATTCAAAGGGAAGAGGACTAAGACAAGATTATAAAAAAGCAAATAAACTTTACACAAAAGCTTGTGATGGCGGAGATGTTAGTGCTTGTCATAATTTAGCTTTTTCATATTTAAATGGAACAGGACTAAGACAAGATGAAAAAATAGCAAAAGAATATTTTGGTAAAGCTTGTGATGGTGGATATGAAGATGGTTGTAAGAATTATAAAATATTAAATGAGAATGGATATTAATCTTTTAAATAATTTATCTTAAGTATTTTTTTACTCTTCAATATTGTTTAAAATTGTTTAACTATTTGAAAGTTTTAATTTGATATAATATGTTAAACAATTTGAAGCAAGGATATTCTAATGGAAACTAAATTTGGAATTAAATATTATAGATATGACTTAGATAAAAGTGAATATAAGGGATTAATTAATTTAATAGATAGATTAGATGATTCAGTAATAAAAACAATGATTATAGAAACATTAGGTAAACCAAAAGAGATACTTGAAAAAGGTAGAAAACATACTGCTACAAAGAATGCTAATAGAATAAAGATAGAAACATCTTTAAATGCAGTAAATAAGGCAATAGAATTATTAAAGTCTCAAGATAAAAAGATTACTGCATATAGTATTTCAAAAGTTTCTAAACTAAGTTTTAATACTGCTAAGAAATATTTAGATCAGATAAGTAAATAGAAAAACTCTTAGAATAAACTATACATTGTGGGAATGTACAGTTTTATTTTTTATAATTTATTTCCAAATGTTAAATAACTTCTAATATTTTTCAGTCTTTAATTCTGAAAGAAATCCCAATATATCGTATATAGAAAATTTAGAGTATGAAAATATATATTAAAAAGATAAAGCGATACTAATTATCATCTCTTTACTCTATCCTTTTTAATATAAACTAATAACTTGCTTCTTCTTCTTCTTCTTCTTCTTCTAATAATAATGTAATTTTAGGAAAAGTTTCGCGAACAATCACATTATTTGTATTTGTCCAAATACATAACACATTATCATTTGATACCTGTGCAATAGTCATTAGACTACTACCTGATTTAATTCTTACTAAATCGCCTTCTTTCATATAAATCCTTTTTAATAATCTTATTTATTCTACATTATGTTAGTATAGAGATTGCTTATTTTATTATTATTTCAAAGTAAATAATTAATTCTTAATATCGAAAAGTAATCCTAATAAATTATATTTAAGTCCTTCTATATAATCAGTATCTTCGTTAAACTTATAAATAGAATAGGTTTAACTTCAAAAGTTTCTAAACTAAGTTTTAATACTGCTAAGAAATATTTAGATCAGATAAATAAATAGAAAAACTCTCAGAATAAATTATACATTGTGGGAGTGTACAGTTTTATTTTTTATAATTTATTTCCAAATGTTAAATAACTTCTAATATTTTTCAGTCTTTAATTCTGCAAGAAATCCCAATATATCGTATATAGAAGATTTAATTCCATAAATATACCCTTTATATCTTCCTCTACATTCTTTTTTATTTTTATTCTCAATAGTTGAAATTATATTAAATATTTTTCTTTTGCAGAATTCTTTTAGTTCTTGAATTTGATAACGTTGAAGATATTTCATTTTAGTATTGTATTTGATTATTATCGAGATGGTTGAAAATATTACAGAGAGTAATACTTTTAAATATAAATAGCGTCATTCTAGAATGACGCTATTTATAATAATGCTTTTTTAATCGCTTCTCTTCAAGTAGCCTTCCTATAGCCTTTAAGTTGTTTCATTCTTCTTTACAGTTGTTGAATTTTATTGCATTTCATTTTAATTGTTGATTTTAGAGTTAGAAGGGCCATCTTGCTGACCTTCCAATATTTTAGGAGACTATCATTTAGTAGTAGTAGTCTCTTAATTCTTTTATAGTTGATTTCTATAAAAGTATTATGATTATTTTACAAATTAGTTGAAGTAGTTCCAACATTTTATATCCTTTATTTCTAGATTCAAAGTAAAAGGATCACCATCCGATTTTCGGAAGAATACGCTAACCTTATTTTAACAATTACTATGAGATAATCCAATGTTTAGTTCGATATCAAGTCGTAAATTGTTGTACTTTTGTTATATTATAAAGAGTCGAAGCTTAAGTACGACTTTACCCTGTAAGCACCATATTACCTGCTTCTTAAGCAGTTGTGACTAAACTTTTTGAATATCATTTTGTCTAAAAACAACATAATATTCTTTAATTTCTTTTTCCTTTTACGTCTTAAATATAATAGATATCTATTGATAAAATTAATCCACTCTATGTATTTAGAAAACTCATTAATTCTTGATTCTCATATTTATTTTATTCTTTAATTACATAATTTGATAATGCTTTTGAAAAAAAACTCTTCTTCCTTAATGTTATAAAATTAGTCTTATTTAAATGTGTTTTTAATCGCTCCGCTCTGCTCCTCTACGAGGAGCATTCGCATAGCCTCCAAGTTTTACCATTCTTCTTTACTTCGTAAAGAATTCATCTTAATATAGTTCTATCTCTATGATTTTTAGTTCTTAGTTTTTATATTTTTCTGCAGATTTAATTATTTGTTGTTAAATTTTATTGCATTTCATTTTAACCTTTAGAACTTTAATTTTAAGGGTTAATTTTAGGGCCAGAATAGGCATCTTGCTGACCTTTCAATATTTAATTTATTTTTATTACGTAAACTCCATAAAACTAAATTAGATATTGAAAGCCAAGCATTTTGAAAGTTTAGATTTACTCTTTGCTCGAACTGTTGCGTGGGGACACTATCGTTGATCCACTCCACAGTTCGCTTTGTTGATGGCGCTAACGCTGCTTCAACAAAGACACAAAAAGCAAATCTAAACTTTCAAAAACGATGCCTATTCTGGCCCTAAAATTAAGATCCTAAAATTCGTAAGTCTAAAAATAAATATAATTAAAGAAGACAGATAAAGATAGAAAAACTAGTTAAACCTTTTTTTTAATTAGACCATACAATATATCACTAATAAGAACAAAAAATACCATACAATATATCACTAACTAAATGACCGTCTAATTAGTAAATTGTGCTATAATATGTATAAGAAAGATTGATTTAATACAATAGGTATTTTTAGCGAGGTTGTGCTATTCCCACTATTCTTACCTTGTTTTGATTTTTGTTCGAACTGTTACGCCGGGACACTATCGTTGTACCGCTTCACAGTTCGCTTTTTTGATGGCGCTATCGCGGCTTCAAAAAAGACACAAAAATCAAAATAAGCTAAGAATTTTTTAAGTATTAAGTGCTCAAAGTTGAGGGTTATAGTTTTAACCCCAGGATAGCACTTAATAATTAAAAATCGTCCGCCAAACCCTATGCCGCACAACCTCGCTAAAAATACAAGTTTCGCGTATGAAATTTAGAATTGGAGAATTAAAATGTCAAAAGCATATGGATATATAAGAGTTTCAACAGAAAAACAGAATTATGAGAATCAAAAATTTGGTATTTTAGAATATGCAAACAAGAATAATATAAATGATATTGAGTTTATAGAAGAAACAATATCATCAAGAAAAAAGTTTGAAGAAAGAGAAATATATGATTTGGTTACAACGAAATTACAAGAGAACGATATTATAATAACAGGAGAATTTTCAAGATTAGGAAGAAGTGTTTTAGAAATACTGAATCTATTTAAACTCTTAACAGAAAAGAAAATCAATACTCATATCATTAAAAATAATATCATTCTAAATGGGAATGAAAATAAAATTACAACTCAAGTATATATATTTGCATTTGGTTTAGCTGCTGAAATAGAAAGAGATCTAATCAGTTCCAGAACAAAAGAGGCATTAGCTCGTAAAAAAGATGAAGGAATGATTTTAGGAAGAAGAAAAGGTCAACAAGTAAAATCTAAACTAGATCCTAAGAAAGAAGAGATAATAAAACTTTTAGAAAAAGGAATTAATATAACTAATCTAGCAAAAATATTTGATTGCGGAAGATCAACAATGGAACATTATATTAAGACTAGGAAATTAAAATAGAATAATAAATATTGTTAAAATTTTTATTTTAATATTAAATATTAATGCCAATCTAAATCTAAATAAAGAATTATTATAAATCCGTATTTCCTAGTCCTTGTTTTTTTCAAAAGCAGCAGAAGGAGCTTTGAAATCAGTACTTGCCAGGCCTAATTTGTTAGAATTAATTTTTTCAAAAGCAGCAGATCGAGCTTTGAAATCAGTACTTACCAGGCCTAATTTGTTAGAATTAATTTTCTCAAAAGCAGCTGCAGTGTGCGCTATGAAATTAACACTTGCCAGTCCTATTTTGTTAGGATTGATTTTTTCAACGTCTTCTGGAATTTGTGGATCTAAGTGGATTTTTAATTCTTTTTCTTTTTCTTTTAATTCATTTTCTTTTTCTTTTAATTCATTTTCATTTTCTTTTAATTCATTTTCATTTTCTTTTAATTTATTTTCTTTTTCTTTTAATTCATTTTCTTTTTCTTTTAATTCATTTTCTATTTCTTTTAATTCATTTTCACTTTCTTTTAATTCATTTTCTATTTTCTTAGCTTCATTTTCCATTTCTTTTAATTCATTTTCTATTTTCTTAGCTTCATTTTCTATTTCTTTTAATTCATTTTTCTTTTTATTTTGTAGATCATCTTTTAGAAAATGTTCCAAGTTTAATCTAGCAGCTTCAACTTTTTTTAAATCATTATAATATGCTTCTTTTTTATTTGTATTATGAGTTCTTATTTTTTGATTAACAAATTTATCTTGACCTTTCATAATCCACAAATTAATAAGAGGAAGAATATAAATATAAAGTAAAGAGATAGTGAGAGGAATGAAAAAATAATCTAATGGTTGATTTGGCAACTCTTTTATGTATAAAATTTTATCTTTAGCCTCTTTAATAACAAATAAAAAAGTTATAGATTCTTCATAATTCCAACAAACCCAGGCTATTATAAAGTTCATAAGTAATAAATTTTTCATTCTTGATACCATAGTATCTGAAATAGTTTTAATAAAGTTTGTCAAATTAAAAGTCCTTTTTTAATAGTATTAAATTTCTTGAAGATATTTCATAACAGTATTTCTACTAACATTTATGTCTTTTGCAATTTTGCTTATATTCCAAGTTCCATTTGATTTTTTATAGTTCTCTTTAAATAGTCCTGTAGTGACACTGAGCACTTTTTCTTTATATTTGTCACCTAATATCTTATTTTGTTTAATCATATTCTCACTACGTGTCATAAGTTCGTCCTCTACAGTTAAAATTGTTTTATTAACTTTGTTATTGTATTTTCTTTTAGTTATTCGTCTTGCTGCTACTTTTTCTTCTGTTGTAAAAAAAACTGGATCATAATTATTTAAAACCCAGAGATAGACATTTTTGGCCTTTGCTTTAATATCGCTAGGAGCCTTTTTTAAGTCATAAGTGTAGTTCATTGTATAGAAAACGTCGTATACGGCTTCGTATGTAAGCCTATTTTCTAGCTTTAAATCATAACATTTAAATCTAGCTAATTCAAATAGTTTGTCTTTGTATAACAATCCATAGTTAGCTTTATTAAAAGTTCTTTCACATTTTTTTCTATTATCTTGGATATGAGAAAAATCTCTTAAGTGATAAACCATTTCACAGAATTTAGACCAGGCATTTAATTCTACAGTGCGATCATAAATAGCACTATTATTGAAAAGAAGAGCAATTTTTTGAGTAACATCTAATAAATAGTCTTTGTTTTTTTTAGTCCAAAATAAACCATCTATTTCCCAATGAATAGAATAGCCTCTGTTTCTGTGTTGTAAGATTGTAGGAGTAGGTAAATCATTGTCAATGAATGCTGTATAGTCGTTGTTTTTAACTTCTATATTTATCCAAGATGTTTTACGAAAGATATTATCCTCTTGTAAAAAGAGTTCTTTTTTGCTATAATTTCTCATAATAAGTTAAGAAGCTTCAAGAGATAGAATTCCCGTTCTATAATTCTCTTGAAGCTTTTTTTTTGCCTTTAATATTTTTGTTGACACCATTGTATGGCATTAACACTTAAAACTAAATTCAAAAAGTGTTCAAGTCAGTAGGACAGTATAAGGGGTATAGGAGATTTATCTCCTGTTAGCGCGTAGCGCATTTTTTAAGAGAAGCTATAAAAGCCCAAAACTAGGATTGTCAGTTAAAAATCTTGAGATAAAAAATCGTATTATTTTGATGTAAAAAATATTGTTATTTTCTACAAGATAATAACAATATTAGTATCTTTTTTTGCACTTTTTTATCTCAAGATTTTTGACAAATTGAGATAAAAAATATTAAAATTAGTTTCAATTTGTTAATCATTTTGATACAAAATAGATAAATATTTTAGGATAATTTGCCTATTTTATTTCCAATCATCTACATTTTGTCCATATTTTTTCTCATATTTTTCTGTATCTTTAATAAGTGACTCATATTTTTTTGCAGTATTGTATGAAATATTTGCTTCTTTAGCTACAGAGTATGCAGTAGCTTTCTTTTCTTGTGAAACTAAAGATTTGATTGCTTTATTTATTTTATCTTTTGAAGTGATTATTTTTGATTCATTTGCAGTTTTTGTTGCAATCATCTTTTTAGAACGTGAATATCGAACAACTGATTCTTTTTCTCGTTTAAGGAGTATGTCTATGGCTTCTTGGTTATTAGCCATATCTCTTTCAAGAGCTTTCATTATAATTTTAAATTCTTCTTTTTTTATAGTAAATCTCATAATTTCATTCCTTATTGTTTCAAGTTGTTAATCATATTATATCAATATGAAACTTAAATTTACTTCAAAATGGTTATCATTTTGAAGTAAATAAAATGAAATAAAAACTTTCAAAATGTTAAACAAATTTAATGTTTTTATGTAAAACTAACAGTATTTATCAAATCTTTGTAAGAGTAACTATTCATATCTAAATAAAAGAATCCATCTTCTTTTATGATTCTTTCTTCTTTTTTCCATCTAGCTTTAAACCTATTTCTAATTCTTGTTTTTAGTTTCTTATCGTAAGAAGCATACTCCAGAAACTGATTCAAAGGGATCAGCTTGTCTTGTGTATCTTCTTTGATTATTTCTTCTTTTGAGTTGTTTTCAAGCTGCAGCACTTGATTTTGTCTCTCCATGTTTTCATTCATTTTTATTAAAGAAATGTTCGTTCTTTGTTCAGCTTGTATAGTTTCTTGCTGTGAATTTATTAAATTTTCTTTGATATCTAGCATTTGATTTTTAAGATTTAGTTCTTGTTCTAAGAGTAAAATTTTGTATTCTAAATCTTTTGTATCTGTAGTTTTTTTATCACTTTCTTCTTCCATTATGATAAAAATTTTACCTTTTTCTTTACGGCTTTTTATCTTTTTTTGTTTAATTTGATAGTGAATCGCTTCTCTGGTTAATCCCACTAATTTGGCGTATTCTGATACTGTATATTTTTTCAATTTTTTTCCTATTAAAAAAGTATTAAAATTATAGTAAAATTTTGTGAAAAAAAACCTAAAAAGATAGTAAAATTTTGTGAAAATTTTTTAACAGTTTTTTACTATCTTTTTCTTATCTCGTAATGTTAAACAAAATGAACTAATTTTTACTAATTAGACGTTCGTCTATTTAGTGAAAATATAGAGAAGCTACGAAAGTGAAAATTAGCCCCCCTGATACATAATAAATATAACATCTAACTAACTATTTAAAAGAGGTCCAAATAGTAATTATTTTAATTATTTTGTTATACTATATATTATGATTAAATTCTTGAGATTTAAAAAGAACAAACATACTCAATATAGAAGTATAATATTTAGATCAAAAGAGAGATATTCTTCAGATATGAAAGAGAGGTATATCCCTAAAAAATTATCTCTCTTAATATATGGATTAGATACTTCAGGCAAGTCCAAAGAATTAAATAAAATATATGATAGAAGAGCTGAACTATTTAATATAAATAATATCTCTTTCATATTTATCTCATTTGCTGATTCTTTGGCTGAACTAATATTTAAGAACATAGATACTGATGATATTAAACTGTATTTATTATCTCTTGATGATAAAACTCAAATTATTGCAGAACAAAACATCTCCAAACAATTTATTAAAATAGATGCTCTTAAATATAAAGCAAAAAGATCATTCTTATTTATAGATGATATTGATAAGTTTACAGGTAAGAAGTTAGAGATTTTAAAAGATCTTGTTAGAAACTGTAAAAAGTTATATGCTACTGCAAGAGAGAACAGAACAATAAATAAAACAATATATAGTATTATTGAATCTAAAAAATTCTCATCTATTAATTTAAGAACCTCTAACAGCTTTGATGTTACAAACTATGTTCTTGTTGCATTAATGATTCCATTTGCTATCTCTGGTCAATATATGATTGTTATGATGCTATTACTTGCTAATAGATATTTAGATAGAGGTCTTGGAAAATGATAAGGATTCTATTACTTTTTTTTCTAATAAATGTAAATATATTCTCATATAGTTTAAAAGATAAAACACCATCTATTGTCTCAAAGTCAGATCTAAAACTTATGCAAGAATTTGATAAATTAGCTTATTCTCTTAGTGATGTAAAGTTAAAAGAATTGGATATAAAAAAGATATATAATTTCATAAAATTAAATAAGAAGTATATTATTGATTATTCTCTAATGACTATAAATTTAACTGCTTCTGCTGGAGTTGATGATTATGATTATGAAAGTGATAGAGAACGTGATAAGGATTATAAAAAGATAGGTATTCAATTAAAATACCCTCTCTATGACAACAAGATTAGAAAAAATATCAAGAATAAAGAGCTTGAATATCATTCTAAGATATTAAATCAAATAAATAAATATACTAAGTTAAGAGATAAGTTAATAGCGTTAAAAAGGGAATTACAGTTTAAGAGACTTCTTCAAATAAGAGAAAAACTCCAGGTTAAGAATGGTATTAAATATTTAGATGAAAGATTAAAAACCTTGGAAAAGATATTAACTCTTCAAAATAATATTCTTGAGACTAAGTCTAATTTAGAGGTTAATAAATTTATTCTATTAAATTTTGTGAAAGATAATTATAAAAAAGATCTGGAGAAAATATTATGAAAATACTAAGAATAATCAATATAATATTAGTAGGTGTTTTATTATGTTTAATCGTTTCATCTATATTTATAAGTTCTTACCTGGTTAAAATATTATGACTTGGAAATCCCATGTTGCTATTGCTACGGCTATTACTTTGCCTTTTAATCCTATGATGATTCCCGCTGCTGCTATTGGATCAACTGCTCCAGATTGGTTTGAATGGATCTTAAAGTTTTTTGGTATTACTGTTGAGCATAGAGGCTTTACTCATTATGTTTATATTCCTATTTTTTATATTATTCTCTCTTTTATTATTGATTTTCAGGATATTATATTTTGGTTTGGCATTGGATATTTTTCTCATTGGTTAGCTGATTCTCTAACTCCATCTGGAGTACCTATTTCTCAATTTGATAATCATAGGATTCATATTTTTGGAGGTAAGATTAAAACAGGAAGTATGTTTGAATATATATTTGCATTTGGTTTATTGTTTGTTGTAATAAGCTTTGTTAAGCCTATGGATGCGTTTATTAATGATAACGGTAATAAATCTTTTAATGTGTATTTTTTTGATTATAAAGAGTTGTATGAGAAAAATATAATTGATGAAAAAACTTATAAAGATAATAGGTTTAATTTATTTTAAAATGATTGACATTTTGTAGTAATTTAATGAAATGTTATATATCAATAAGATATTATTTATAAAAAATAATAAGGAATAAAATGAAAAGAATATTACTGATTTTATTATTGATATTTATAAATTTAAATGCAGATGATTTTGATGATGGATTCAAAGCATATGATAATAGAGATTATAAAAAAGCAAATGAACTTTGGGAAAAAGCTTGTGATAGTGGACATATGACTGCTTGTCATAATTTAGCTCTTTTATATGAAAATGGAAAAGGTGCAAGACAAGATTATAAAAAAGCAAATAAACTTTACACAAAAGCTTGTGATGGCGGATATATC
>SPKZ01013810.1_pt1 | contig 10205 bp, 7 predicted proteins | sample 2456571 | NCBI WGS metagenome assembly SPKZ01 (sample SAMN11192286, study PRJNA482655) | marine metagenome | biome: ENVO:00000447; feature: ENVO:00000244|ENVO:00000211|ENVO:00000569|ENVO:00002023; material: ENVO:00002151; isolation source: ocean water from marine abyssalpelagic zone ...
AGTACTTTAAATTTATACTTCACCACTCGAACTTTTAATGTCACGTTCACTGTTCCAAATCTAAACGCTTTTAGCGGTGGGTGTCCGGATAATTTTTCACTGTGTATTATCATGTAAAGACAACACCTAAAATGGTTCTTGTTACACAAAATACACACTTTTCTTTACCCTGAATAAAGTATATTATCGACGGTTTTTGATTTTATGTTTTGTATTCATTGGGTAGGCGGTCAATCACCAATGGAAATTTATTAAAATATATTAGTAACTTAATGCTTATCTGTTCAACAGGTTTTGTACTTTCGTTGTTGGCAAAAGTGAATTTTAACTGCCGTCGTTTTTTTCCACAAAAGTGATATTAAGTTTTATATTGTAGTATTGATTCGGATTATATTATTTATTGAAAAATCACCATAGTCTTTTGTCATATATATCCTTGTTGCACCTTTATTTGCTTTGTGCAAAAATGCACATAATGTTCAATGGTTCACAACGGAGGTGTAAGAATGAAAACTATTTCTAAATTAAAAAAACTACCTATCACAGGTGCAAGAAGACAAGAGCAGGCACACTTCATTTGGATTACGCTATCAAGCTGGGTGTTGTTTAAAAAAAGACAAACTATCACTTATGGTGAACTAGCAGAGCTACTTGGCTACACACGTCAAGCAGGAAGAACTCTAACCGAGGCCCTTGGTGCTGTATCTTTATACTGCTTATATAATGACTTACCACCGTTAAGTTGCATCGTAGTTGCTAAGAACACTCATTCACCTGGTTGGGAAGGAATGATTCTTGATGACTCTGACTTAAAGAGTGAGCAAGGAAAAGTTTGGAACACTCCATGGCATTTGTATCGAACACCATCTGTAGGAACTTTCAGAAATGTTAGAGATCAGCTTAACTGGGGTGATTTCATATGATACATAACGCTCACATAAGCGGAAAAATATAATTAGGGGTTTAGTGCCCATCGCCTGGAGGAGGATAGCATACCCAATTTCCCCATATTCTCTCATTATAGCTTTTTATAAATTGACCCACACACGAGATAACACTCTGAATGGTAGACCAAATTTTAACACTTAAAGAAGTTGGTAGTTCATGGCGCTTTAAATACGATAATTTAGAAAAATAGATTGAAGAAAAAAAGGCTAAATAAGGATGTAAACATGGACCAACATATAACACCTGAAGATCAAGCCCGATTAGTTATAGATAAAAAACTAGTCGAAGCTGGTTGGACTATCCAAGACAAAAAACGCATGAACCTTTACGCCGGTAAAATAGGTATTCATGGTGTCGCTATTCGCGAAATGGATACGTCAACAGGTCCTGTAGATTATATGTTGTTCATCGATTGTAAAGCCTGTGGTGTGCTTGAAGCCAAAAAAGATGATATTTCATTGGGAGGCGTTGCTGGTCAAAGCGAGCGTTACAGCTTTTCAAAATCAGCGTTTACACAACGTTGGTTAGATGACTTGCCTTTTACTTACGAAGCAAATAGCCATGAAGTTCGTTTTTGTGACTTCCGTGACCCCAAAGCACGTAGCCGTAATATATTTCATTTCCATAAACCAGAAACCCTTAAAAAATGGCTTGAGGAAAAGAAGACCCTTCGTGCTCGTATGCATGACCTACCTGAATTAAACACTGATGGCTTACGTAATTGCCAAATAGATGCAATAGCCGGTATTGAAGATTCACTTAAAAAGAATAAACCTCGAGCGCTACTACAAATGGCAACAGGCTCGGGTAAAACCTTCACAGCTGTTACCCAAATTTATCGACTGGCTGAATACGCAAAAGCTAAGCGAGTCTTGTTTTTAGTTGATCGTGGTAACTTAGGTCGCCAAGCTAAAAAAGAATTTGAACAATACAATACGCCACTAGATGGCCGAAAATTCACATCTCACTACAATGTAAACATGCTTGGCACGACAGGCGTTGCTGATACAACTAAAGTCACCATATCAACTATTCAGCGTTTGTACTCTCAATTATCAGGGACAGAGCTTGATGATGATGCCGATGAACGTTCTGGATTTGAAGTAGAATCTAACACCGAATCGAAGCCGCCACGTACCGTCGTTTATAACTCTGAAATTCCAATCGAAACATTTGACCTCATCATTATCGACGAATGTCATCGCTCTATATACAACTTGTGGCGACAAGTGATTGAATATTTTGATGCTTTTCTTATTGGCTTAACGGCAACACCAACGAAAAAAACTATCGGCTTTTTTAATCAAAATTTAGTGTCAGAATATACCCATGAAGATGCGGTAATTGATAAAGTTAACGTTGGTTACGATATATATCGCATTAAGACAGAAAAATCAGAAAAAGGTGACTTAATAGAAGCGGGCACCGCCGTACAAATACGTGACCGACTTACAAAAAAGAAACGCCAAGAAGTTCTCGATAAAGACGAAAAATATAGCAAAACTCAGCTTGACCGAAGTGTTATCGCGCCGAATCAAATCCTAACTGTATTAACAGCATTTAAAGACAACTGCTTACCAGATTGTTTCAGGGAGCGTACTTGGGTACCTAAAACTCTTATTTTTGCTAAAGATGATGATCATGCCGATCGCATTGTTGATAAAGTGCGAGAAGTGTTTAATGAAGGTAATAGCTTTTGTAAAAAAATAACCTACCGGGTTGGTAAGAAAGCGGCTGAAAATACCATTAAGGAATTTAAGGTAAGTCCTCACCTGCGTATAGCGGTAACGGTTGATATGATAGCCACAGGTACCGATATTAAACCTTTAGAATGCATCATCTTCATGCGTGACGTGCGTAGCCAAGCTTACTACGAGCAAATGAAAGGTCGTGGTACACGGGTTATAGATGTTAACTCACTGCGCTTAATCACCCCTGATGCTATAGCAAAAACAAAATTTGTCTTAGTTGATGCTGTAGGTGTAACTGAAAGCGATAAAACTGAAAGCCAAGCCATGGAACAAAAGCCATCAGTTTCAACTGAGAAGCTAATGGAACAAATCGCCCGAGGCGACAGAGACGCAGAAACATTACGCAGTTTAGGTAACCGCTTAGTACGCTTAGATTTAATGCTTGATGATAAACAGCGGACAGAACTAAGCGAACTTATGGGCAAGCCGATAGGCCTAGTGGCTGGAGAGTTAATCCATGCCACAAATGAAGAATATTTAGAGCAGCAGGCAAAAATTGAATTTGGCACTGATGCACCAACACAAGAGCAACGAGATCAAATTTATAAACTAATAGCTGATGCTGCGGTAAAACCATTTCATAACCCAGATGTGCGAGAAACTATCGAAAGGGTAAGGCGCAATACTGACCAAATTATTGATGAAAGTGCAGACGAGTTAATTGATGCCAGTTTTGATGAAGAAAAAGCACAACACATTATTCAAAGCTTTAAACAGTTTATTGATGATAATAAAGACGAATTAACAGCAATTGAGTTAATTTACAGCAAACCGTATCAACAGCGGCATTTAAGTTATGAACAAATTGAGGAACTTGCTGAAAACATTCAAGCACCACCGTATAATCTTGCCCCAATTGAAGTATGGAAAGCTTACGAACAGCTTGAAACAGCGAAAGTAAAAGGTGTTCCCCCTGCAACCTTATTAACCAATATTATTAGCCTGGTTAGTTATGCTACAGGTTTAAAAGATGTATTGGAGCCTTTCCCAAATGTAGTAGAGCGCCGTTTCGATACCTGGTTAACCCAACAACAGCAAACAGGCGTTGAGTTTGATAGTGCCCAGCTTGAATGGTTGGCGCTGATAAAAGAACAAATTGCACAAAATGCAGAAATGATGATAGAAGACTTTGATTATGCCCCGTTTACCCAACAAGGTGGTGTACTCAAAGCAAAGCAGTTATTTGGTGATAAGCTAAATAATGTCGTAAATGAATTAAATGGCTATTTGATAGCTTAGGTAATATAAATGGCATTAGCTAAAAGCCCTGCAGAAATAGTGCGGGAATCAAAAAATGATGTACTAAGTAAACATCACACCTGGGAAAGGGTAAACCTAATAGACATTGCCGAATTACTGAATGGTTATGCATTTAAGTCTTCTATGTTTTCTAGCGATCCTCAAAAAGGAAAACCACTCATCCGCATTCGAGATGTAGTGAAGCATAAAACTAAAACCTTCTATTCAGGAAAATTTGACGATGCGTATCTTATAAAAAAAGGTGATTTACTGATCGGTATGGATGGAGACTTTAATGCTTCTGTCTGGCAAGGTGAAGAAGCTCTTTTAAACCAACGTGTTTGTAAGGTAGGTGTTTTTTCAAAACACTATGAACATAAGTTTTTGAGTTATGTGATTCAGCCATATCTCGACGCTATTCATGCTGAAACGTCATCAGTAACAGTTAAGCACCTTTCCTCTAAAAATATTGGCGAAATACCGTTACCACTTCCTCCTATGGTAATTCAAAAATATATAGTTGAAAAAATAGAAGAGCTATTTTCCCATATTGATGCAGGTGTTGAAGGGCTAAAGCAAGCAAAAGCTAAATTACAGCAATATCGCCAATCAGTTTTAAAAGATGCGGTAACTGGCAAGTTAACGGAAGAGTGGCGTGAACAAAATGCCGACAAACTTGAACCTGCGAATGAGTTGCTTGAACTCATTCTCGAAGAGCGCCGAGAAAACTGGGAAACCGAACAACTCAAAATATTCGAAGAAAAAGGTAAAACACCTAAAAACGATAAATGGAAAGAAAAATATATAGAACCTAAAGAATCTGGGGAATTAGGCGGACTACCCAGCGGATGGGTTAGCACAATAACAGATCAAGTATTTTCATTTGTGACTAGTGGCTCTAGGGGATGGGCAAAATTTTATTCTGATGAAGGCCCTCTATTTCTTAGGGTCGGTAATTTGTTCCATTATAATGTTGAGCTTGATTTTCGGAAGTTACAGCGAGTTTCTCCACCTGAAGGTTCTGAGGGCAGCCGAACTAAAGTTCAAGAAGGTGACAATTTAATCTCAATTACTGCCGATGTTGGGATGGTTGGTTACGTGCCTAGCAATTTTGAAGAGGCTTATATCAACCAGCATGTTGCGTTGGCAAGACCCGTGCAAAGAGTGATGGGAAAGTATCTTTCTTGGCTGCTATCCGGTGACTTTGCAAAAGAGCAATTTAAAGCTCTACAAAAAGGAGCTACCAAAGCTGGCTTAGGTTTAGATGATATAAGATCTATAAGTTTTGGTTTACCTTCATTATTAGAGCAAGAACAAATAGTTCAAGAGATTGAATCAAAAATCACAGGTATAGACAGGCTAAAAAAAGAAACTGAGCTAAAAATATTGCATGCATCAAAATTAAAATCATCAATATTAGCTGATGCTTTTTCTGGAAAGCTAGTTGAAAATATCGAAACGGATGAGACAGCAGAGCAATTATTAGAAAGAATTAAAGCCGAAAAAGAGAAACTAATTGCTGATAAACCAAAAGCTGAAACTAAAAGGGAAAAAAAAGTGACTTCTGAACGTAAATCATTGCTAGCGGTACTAAGTGAGCAAAGCAAAGCGATAACACCTGATGTGCTAATGCAAGAAGCAGGGTTTACATCGGTAGACATAGATGACTTTTATGTTGAACTTGCTTTGATAGCTGAAAAGGTTGAACAAATTTCACCTGAACAAGATACTTTGAAAAATTGGCCTTATGACAAATCGGCAAACATTAAATTAAAGCTAAAGGATTAGTTGTGAAAATAGATTGGCTACGATTAGAGAGTTTTAAAAATTTAACAAATTTTGAAGTGGATTTTTCGTTAGAGAGCGAGCGGCAAGTTATTATTGGCAGAAATGGTGTTGGTAAGTCTAATATATTAGAAGCAATAGCATGGATTTTTAGAGATCTTGATTTAGGTGAAGAGTCAGATTTTGAATATTCAATTAAGTACAGGTGTCGTGGTAGCTATATAAAAGTTGTATCTAAAGGAAAATCTTCGAAAAAACTAAAACGTAAAGGTATTCGTAAAGAGAATGTACAGCGTTATAAGAGAACTTATTGGGTCATTGAAGATGCTACTTTAATTCAAGATAAAGCGGATGAGGAAGTTGAAGGGCTTTTTGATGAGTTAAAAGAAAGTGATTTTAATAATCGTAATCAGCCAAAAGAAAATGAAGAGGGTGAATTTCAATTTACTGACGAACGTTTATTACCTGATTATGTGTTTGGTTACTACTCAGGAATATCAGCTCGCTTTAATGAAGCTTTTGAAGATCACGAACGTGATTACTATGATGCTCAAAAAAATGGTAAAGAAGTAGCGTTAAGAACAATGTTTTTAGCTAAGCCTCATCATAGTCAATTTTCACTATTATCTTTCTTTGCTCAAAAAGATGCTGAAGCTGAAAAGTTTCTTGAAGAAGAGTTTGATATTGAACATTTATCATCTGTGCTGTTTAAGTTGCAAGAACCCTATTGGAGCTCAACTGCTAAGAAAAACTCACTTAAAAGTAAAAAAGAAGATAGACGTTTTTGGGGGGCAGGTGGCAAAGTTGCTCCGTTCTTAGAGTCGCTTTTTGAAAATTCTTTTATACCAATGGGTGGGACTGAGCGAAAAGAGATTTCGTTTAAACAAACTACAACAATTGAAACTCGCTATTGTTTTTTAAATGGAAAAGATGGCATTGAAAAGTTAGCCGATGGCCTTAAAGCGAAAGATTTCTTTTCCAGAATGGAAAGTACTATTTTCAGTGACCTATTAAGCTTAGATGGTGAAGGTTTACAAATTCGAGTTAAATTAAAAGATGTAAAGATGCCAATTACCTTTAAAGAAATGAGTGAAGGCGAGCAACAACTTATAACTATTATAGGTTTAATGCGCTTTACTCAACAGAATGAAAGTTTGTTTCTGCTTGATGAACCTGATACTCATTTAAATCCGGCTTGGTGTTTAGACCTTTTGAAAAACCTTAAAGAATATGGTGTTAATCCTGAAAAAAGTCAAATACTTATTACAACTCATAACCCTTTAACTTTTGCTGGTCTAGACAAACACGAAGTAGTAATTGTAGATAAAAATACAGATGGTTCTATCTATAGTTATCACCCTACAAGCGCACCGAAGGGAATGGGCTTCCAAGCAATTCTTACTAGTGATTTTTTCAAGCTTAGATCTACCTTAGACCGTGAAACGCTTCAGTTGCTTGATGAAAAAAGAGAGTTAGGTATTAAAGGTAATAAATCGGATGAAGATAGAAAAAGGCTTTCTGAATTAAATGTACAGCTAGGTAGATTAGATTTTTCTCAAGCAGCACGTGATCCTCTATATTTAGAATATATAAGAGCAATGACTGAAGCTCAAAATAGTACCCCTGAAATAGCTAATGCGACACCTGATCATGAATCATGGGAAGTGAGAAAGCGTATTGCAGCAAATATAGCTAAAAAGTTGGCAGATAAGGAAACTAGCCAATGAGATATATAGATAAACGTCAATTACCTAGATTAAAAGACTTAAGTGACATTAATAATGCAAAAGCCGAAATTGCGGCCTTACAGGATGATGAACGTAGTGGCTTTATTGACGCCAATGGGACTCGTTGGTCAGCTTTAAAGTCTGAGTTTTGGGCTCTTGGAAACATGAAATGTTGGTATTCTGAAGCTGTAATACAAAGACAAGAAGGTCATATTGAGCATTATAGACCGAAGAAAAAACCACATGGCTTGAATGGTGTAGCTCATCCTGGATATTGGTGGAGAGCTTTTGATTGGACTAATTATCGTGTTTCTCACCCTACCTCTAATGTGAGAATCAAAGATTACCTCACAGGAGTAACAGTAGGGAAAGGGGGCTATTTCCCTTTAAAGGAAGGAGATACTCGAGCTTTAAATGAGGCTAGTGAAAATTTCGAACATCCTGTTTTGTTAGATCCTACTGTGAAAGGTGATTGTCGGTTAATTTGTTTTGATACAAATGACGGAAAACCTTTACCAACGTTTACTAAAGAACAAAATGATTGGAAAAATCAAAGGGCTGTGGATTCAATTGCTTATTATCACTTAGATGAAGGTACATGGAATTATTTACGTAAAGATCTTATGGATGATGTTAATAAATTATGCGAAAGATTGATTCAAGCAGAAAGTGAAGATGTTCCTGATCAAGTGCGTTGTGATGAGTTGACAGATGAACTTATTGGCTTCATCGATGAGCATCAACCATTTACAGCAGCATGCGTGCAAGTAATTAAAGAGAATGGCTTACTAGAAGTAGTAACCTAGAGATTAAAAATGAATAATAATGTGACCACGACAGAAATAGTAAACCGCGTTTGGAACTATGCCCACGTTTTACGTGATGAAGGTGTAGGCTATGGTGATTATGTAGAACAACTTACCTATTTAATTTTTCTAAAAATGACTGCTGAGCGTGTTGCCGGTGGCCAAGAAGATGAAAGCCTAGCCACAGTACAGTGGAATAAGTTAATAAAATTAGATGGTTCAGATTTAGAAAAAGAGTATCGCCATACTTTAGAAATGCTTGGCGAGAAAAAAGGTACCTTAGGTACTATTTTCCGCAAAGCGCAAAATAAAATTCAAGACCCCGCTAAGCTTGAACGTTTGATAGACATGATTAACAAAGAGTCTTGGTCAACATTAAGCATTGATGTAAAAGGGGCAATATACGAAGGCCTTTTACAAAAAGGTGCGGAAAGTGAAAAGAAAGGTGCAGGACAATATTTTACCCCTCGCCCAATTATTCAAGCAATTGTTGATGTAATGCAGCCACAACCAATGCAAGTTATTGCTGATCCAGCATGTGGAACGGGTGGTTTTTTAACAGTTGCACATGACTATATTACTCACAACAAAGAACGCCCGCTTTCGAAAAAAGAAGCCCGATTTTTAAAACACGAAGCCTTTAGAGGAAATGATATATCTGATTCGGTTGCTCGTTTATGTGCCATGAACTTATATCTTCATGGCATAGGCACTGATGAGTGTCCTATTTCAACATCTGATGCTTTAGCAAAAGAAGTGGGCGCTAATAAAGTAGATATGGTGTTAGCTAACCCACCATTTGGTAAGAAAAGCTCAATTACTATCATTAGTGAAAAAACAGGTAAAATTGAGAAAGAAAAACTGACTTATGAGCGTGAAGATTTTTGGGCTGATTCCTCAAACAAACAACTAAATTTTGTTCAACATATTGGCAATATGTTGAAAGTTGAAGGAAAGGTAGGAGGTAAAGCTGCTGTTATTTTACCTGATAACGTTTTGTTTGAGGGGGGCGCCGGTGAAACAGTTCGCAAAGAGCTACTTAGGCGTTTTAATTTTCATACTATTTTACGACTACCAACCGGTATCTTTTACGCTCAAGGCGTAAAGGCGAACATTTTATTTTTTGATGCTAAACCCGCTTCTAAAAAAGCATGGACTGACAACGTATGGGTTTATGATTACCGAACCAATGTTCACAAAACCCTTAAAACTAATAAACTAACGCGCTCTGATTTTGATGAATTTGTAGCGCTTTATTACGCATCAGACCTCAAACAACGTGTTTCCAATTGGCAAGAAGAAGCCCGTGAAGAAGATGATGGCCCAGGTCCGGATGGTCGCTGGCGCAAGTTCAGCTACGATGAAATTATTGCCCGTGACAAAACTAACCTTGATATTTCTTGGTTAAAAGATGATTCGTTAGAGGATACGGAAAATCTTCAACCACCCGCTGTTATAGCCAGTGAAATTGTCGAGTTACTTACTGCTGCATTGGAAGAGTTTAAAAGTGTAGAAGAAGCTCTTGTTGATTATGACGAAGAAGACGTTTAATACACCCGCATTAAACTTTAGTGACATGTACTAAAAAGTGTATAAATATATTAAAGGCTTCCAGGTGAAGCCTTTTAAATTTTTAAAGGTAAGCGATTAATAATGGATAACTCTTGGATCCCTGAAAGTAGTAAAGAATGGTTTGAATGGCTAACGAATGAAGAGTCAAAGACGCGAAATTCATATTTCGCTAAACCAGTTAACCTAATTCATGACTATGGCTCTGAGCGGGCAACCAAAGCCAATTAAGCCGGACACCCACCCATATAATTAAGCTGGTCATCAACTCAAAACTAGAAATCAAACCTCAAAAAAAGTACACTCTAATTAATAATTAACTCAAGGACGAGAATACACATGCCTAAACCAAGAAGCCAACAAATATCACTCAGCTCGAC
>SPKZ01005884.1_pt1 | contig 10204 bp, 10 predicted proteins | sample 2456571 | NCBI WGS metagenome assembly SPKZ01 (sample SAMN11192286, study PRJNA482655) | marine metagenome | biome: ENVO:00000447; feature: ENVO:00000244|ENVO:00000211|ENVO:00000569|ENVO:00002023; material: ENVO:00002151; isolation source: ocean water from marine abyssalpelagic zone ...
ATTTCCCAGGCACAAGTTCAAGACAAAGTGCCCGGAGCGGACCTAACCGACGCAGCGTTCACAATGGATGGTGATGTGCTTATTCTCAACAAGGATAAGGCTATCTATTCAACCATCGAAGATCGATCAGAGCTTCAGAGTATGCCAAACCTTGGTTCAACCCTAGTTAGGGAATTTGCTAAGGCATGGGTTGACCAGCTAGAGCAGGATGTCGGCGACACCGTAATTAAGGGGTGTAGTCAGGGCGTCCAGCTTGACGATGGTACGGGCACTGCAATCACACAAGATGCTATCCTAGAGGCGAGAAAGCTTCTTAATGACGCTAAACTACCGTTTTCCGATCGGTTCCTTGCACTTTCCACGGCTCAGGAAAAAGCAATGCTAGCTATCCCTGAATTTGTGCGTGCTGACGCTATTGGTAGCCCCGAGGGACTACGAAACGGCGTTATCGGCCGAGTTTACGGAATGGACGTTGTACTTACGCACGCATTTTCAGACGAGCAGGCGTGTGTTTACCACCGTGAGCATGCAGCATGGGCATCTCAAAGAGCGCCACGCTTCGAGAGAGATCGAATCCTTAAAGGACTAAAAGACGAATACGCCCTTAGTCTCCTATACGGACTTAAGGCGCTTCGCGGCGGAATTTACGGCGTTGCTATCACAACTGACGGCAGTGTTCCATCTTAATCATTAGGCTTCGGCCTAATTATCCTCCTATTCCTGGAATTTTTTGGGGGTTTGGGCAAGGACGCTCAGGCCCCCGTTTATTGAGGACTTATAGCATGGAAGGTAATTCAAGTAGGGTTCCCCATTTTGTTTCGGCAGTGACCCCAAAAAAATTGCAGCAAGAGATGCTTCGAGTAAATACCGAAGGCAACATGCAATATAATTGGCAAATTACGCACGATGGTAAAAAATGGGTAGCCTGGTACTATGATGTAACTAATGACGATATTAAGATATGAGGGTACATAGATGGCACGGTCAGACAAGGAAAACAAAAAGTTTGACAGTAAGTTTAGGGTTCGCGTTGCTAATGGCTCGGGTAAATTAGTTTCGGGCGATCTTAACGAAAGCGACCCCGTGGCAAACATCCTTTACGTTAACACCTTGCCCTCTGAAATCGTCTACAATATGGCAGACGGCACTACACAAACCGTCACGATAGGACGGGACGCCGATAACAACCCAATTATAAACGGCATTACCTATAATCGGCACATCGTAGACATCCCCTCCGGCACAGTCCGGTACGGGGAGCCCCCTAAAACGCCACCCGCTATTGTGGACATAATTCTTTCGGGTGACGTGATAGGTGACGACGCGCCCATTAATGCAGTAATCGGCACCCTGACGGGGGTTGGAGGTACACCACCCATTGGGTTCCAACTCATTTCAGGTAGCCCGTTTGTAAAAGTTGTTGGTACGGAGCTAAGGGTGGCGTCCGATCTAAGTTCTGCGCCAAGTCAGATCACGGTGGAAATACTCGCACAAGATACGGCCAACGAACAATTTAGCAAGCAGTTTAATGTGTCTGTTATTCCCAGTCCGGCAATTACCGACATTACCCTATCAAATAGTGAATTTACCGACACTGACCCGATTGGAACAGTCGTAGGTGTTTTAGGTATTGTTGGAGGTACTGTCCCGGCCACTTTTGAGGTCATAAATGACCCAAATAACATTTTTGACGTGGACAACATCAACTTAATTACTAAGGGGGTAGGCTCGGTTGACGATTCACCATATTCGGTTACTATAAGAGCTACTGACCTAAACGGTAAGGTGTTTGACAAATCATTTTCGATTACAGTAAATATTGGCCCGTTTACTAGCTCGCTGTCCACATCGTTCAATGGCATAAACCAATCGTTTTTTGTTGCGGGTGACAATGCATTTCTCAACCCAAATGTTTCTATATCTTTTTGGATTAAACCAGACCAAATCGCACGAACAGCCATATCATATGGTGATGATTTAAGAATACTTGGTACGACAAGCGGAAGTTTTGATTTTAGAATAAACGGGGCAGATGGCGGGGGCCAGCGTAAGGAATACCGTGTGTCTAGCTCCTACATCCCAGCAAATATTTGGTCCCATGTAGCCCTTGTTTACGGAGCGGGTAGTGACTTAATGCAAATTTTTGTAAACACTGTAGAAGTTCCCTATTCAGTAAACCGAAACAATGCGTTTCCCAACGGTAGGCTTCGATCAGCATCGGCAAACCTCTACATTGGGTCCCAGGTTAATAGCTCCTATTTTTCTGGTAAATTAGACGAAGTTAGCTGGTGGCGGAGGGCATTAACCGGCTCTGATGTAGTAGAGATATACACAAACGACCAGTTAAGACTACACAGCAGATACAATAATGTGACAGCTTGGTATAAAATGGGAGAAAACAACCAACTCCCCTTAATGTTCAATGAAAAAAGCAGTAATCTAAACGCCCTGGGCGGTAATATTACACCCGCCGACATCACAGGAGACGTAAAATAATGTGGTTTGTAATAGCTAAGGAGCAAGATTTACGCGAAAGCATGAAGGTGACTTCTCAAGTACCTGGGAGTACGCCGGTAGAAATACAATCAGAAAACGGCGACCCCACTGGGTTTTTTATTGTTGGGATTAGTAATAAATACCAAGATGAGTACGCTAACTTTATTAAGTTCTCGGAGGCCGAGGTAAAGCAGGCACGCGACCTTATTTCTAACGGCATTACTGTCCCTACCCAACAACTTATCCCGGCCCAAACTGCCGCGTTTGCTGCTAAGGAGTTACCTAACGGCAAAAAACTGTTTAAGCGTGTATGGGGGTTTGGTGATAATAGTGAAGTCGAACCGGGAAGCACCAAAAATTTCACGTTCATTATCCCCTATCCACACTGTAAAATCACGGACACGTCAATAATCGGGGGGCAACACGGCGATTCTGTAGATTTTTTAATACTTGACACAGAAGAAGGTGCCGTGTCAGGGTATCCAAATCACCAACTAAATCAGTTTGGTTTTAATGTCTGGGTTACACCGGGAGTTTATAAAGAAGCTTCCCAATATGACGCAGACTTGTATCTCGGCATGCAAATACAAGTAGTTTACAGAAATGGGGGGCCTGAAATTGTTCGGCCACTGTTCAACCTAACATTGCACGAGGTTATTTAATGCATAAAATTACAGTCCTGTTCACCACACCCCACACATGGCAGCCTTTTAGCTGGCTGGTTAAAAAAGTACAAAAATGGGACGATGCTAGTCACTGCGCTGTTATGTTTAATGTGCCATCCAAAGGTGACATAGTGTATCACGCCAGAAAGTGGCGCACAGAATTTATGAGCAAGAAAGATTTTGATACATATGCTCAAGTAGTCCACCAATTTAATTTTTATGTACCCGAAAAAATTTATTTCAGCATCGTAAAACTTTGTCTTAATACGCATGGCACACGATACGGGTTTTTGCAATTAATGGGCGCTGCTTTTAAACTTAGCGTTTTTGATAATGGCGGTAAGGCATATATATGTACCGAAGTAGTGGCACAAGTTTTAAAACGAATGGGGTATATGGTACCCCACCCGGAACGGCTTACGGTGTACGACGTTTACAAGCAATGCCTCACATTAAAGTCATTAAAGGGGGATGAGTCGTGACCGATTTTGAGCGCCTAAAAGAAGAACTGAACGCGATACATAGCGACATCAAGATAATAAAATCAGACATTTCCTGGGTGTCAGCCATAGGTAAGTACTTAATGCCCCTTATCCTGGGTTTTGGGGTTTGGAGTTCATCACAAATAATGGAGCTATCGAAAAGCTATGCAAAAGTGGATACTAAACTTCGACGGTACGAGCTTATTAGACTTAAGTCAAGAACTAGAAACGGCATTCGACAGCCTGACCCCGATAGAACTGGGTCCGAGCAAGTATTTATACCTCGGCAGTAAGTTACCCCTGTCAAATCTTTATTTCGAACTTGCCAACTCGCCCACAGGGGCCAATGTGTCGCTAGAATATTACACAAATAGTGGCTGGCAACCGGTAAGGTATTTAAGGGATTCAACCGACGACCTATCCGAATCAGGTCACATCCAGTTTTCGTCATTTAGAGACAAGCATTGGTATAAGGTCTCAAACACCAATGAGTTACCCGAACTAAGTAGTTATGAAATCTATGACCGGTACTGGCTTAGAATTTCACTAGATACGGATGCCACCCTTACAGCCGAGTGGCTGGGTGAAAAATATTGCACCAGCCTAGATGTGGTACGAGAGTACCCCGGACTAGATCGGCCTCAAGTGTATGCCCTGTTCTCGGACACAAAAACCACTTGGGATGACCAGATACTCATCGCCTCGGAAATACTGTCCAAAGATATTGTGTATCGATACAATCTAGTCAGTTCAGACCAGATTACGGACCCCGACGCGTTCCGATCGGCTTGCGTGTCCAGAGTAGCGGCGCTAATATTTAAAGCGTTTGGTGACTCCGGGGTGGACGATGCCGCCAGAGCCCTAGACGAGTATGACTCTAGGATGAGAGCCGCCCAGCCAAGCATTGACGCAAATGGCGACGGTCTTCCAGACGACAGCGCCCGGCCCACTAACATATCGTTTTTTGTGAGGTAATATGACTGTTTTCTCTCAAATATTCGACGCGTTCCGAACAGTCTGCCAAACAGAGATCGGCACCAACTTAGAGATACCCGACCCTTACGAACTCGAGCGTAATGCACCGAGTCAATTAGAAAAAGGCTGGGGCCTTACGATTGGGGCGTCGACCCCGTTTATAGATCAATTTAACACCTCGGGGGAAGAAATTACGTTTGGGCTGGTTCTAACAGCCACAACGCTTGGCCACCAAATGGACGGCGCCCGGATTGCAAATGCCGTTAAGGTGCTAAAAGATATGGACGTGGCAACCAGAACCAAGCTAGTGCAGCCGGGCTACTGGAACACTAATCAGGTCAATGTGATCTATTCCGGCGCGACCGGGGTTGACTTTATTGACGGAAACCTAACCGATTTTAACCCGCAAGGTTTGCCTGGAACGCTTACTAACCAGGACATTGTGGCAACAACAACAATCAATTACACTGTGCGCATTTTCGAGGCGCTAACTTAAGGAGTTTTTAATATGGCGTTTACTCAAAGATCGAGTGTCTTAGCTGTGGTGAAAGAAGATACACAGGGGCAGCTAAAACAACCGACTTCTGGCGATGATTTTACTGTGTTGAATGACGGTTTTTCCGTTGAAGGGGCTAGGGAAACGGTCGAGTCGGCAGAGCTTGTTAATGACATAGGGGCCTCTAAAGCGTTCGCAACGAAAGAAGCTCCTACCGCTTCATTCCCGAAATATTTTAAGCATTCTGGTGTCGAGGGGCAAGCACCGGATTACTCGATTATGGTCGAGAGTGCGATGGGAAAGCTGTTTTTAAACCCGGTTGAGTACGCCACAGACGCGGGCTCGCAGGCCGGAGATTCGGCTAACCAAGCGTTTTTACAGCTTGCCACGGGAGAAGCCGCCAATTTTAGAGTCGGACAGGCGCTCCTGATTAAGTACCCGTCGAATACTCACGCGGTGCGCAATGTTGACTCAGTGGATGAGGTAAATGACCGACTTTACCTAAGTTTTAACCTAGATAATGCACCCGCCGCCGGGGTAAATCTTGGCAAGGCCGTGTTTTATCAGGTGCGCGGAACCGATCACCCTTCGTTTTCACTACACCATTACCAAGCTGGCGACGCAACATCGGGCTTTAAACAGTCGGTAGCGGGCTGCCGAACCTCGGGAATGTCCATTAATTTTCCGGTTAACGACCTAGCTTCTATCGATTTTACAGTTGACGGTATCAGTTACTTTTTTGACCCGATCGAACTAGACGCAACCAGTAACATAATCGATTTTATCGACGATGGTGGCTCTAAGTCAGTAACTTTGGACGTAAGGGCGTACAAACACCCCTCGGCACTGGCTGACCTCATTGCACAACGCATGAGCGCCGTTTCTGTCAACAACGTGTCTTGCATTTATTCAGGCTCCAAGTTTGTGATCGCCTCTGATGGCGCCACTTTTGAACTGGAATTTGGCACGGCGCCCACAGGCAACTCTGCAGGGGCTAAATTGGGCTTTGCAGCAGCCGACCTAACCGGCGCGACCACCTACACCTCTGACAATGAGCAGACGTGGGGGCCAGATTTTACGCCAGTGTTCGATGACCAGACACCAACCGTAGTTAAGTCAAATGAACTACTTATTGGCACCTATGACAAGGCTTTTTGCCGAAGTGGTAACAACGTATCAGTGGAAATTTCGACCCCTAAAACGGACGTTGAGGACTTCTGCGCGGAATCCGGCGTATCTGACTCGGTGATCAATGAGCGAACAGCGACCTTGACCGCGACTTTGATTTTCAAAAAAGACGAAGTGGACACCTTTTATGCACTCTTACAAAACAGCGACCTAAGCTGTTCGTTTACTCACGGCCCTAAAACCGCGGGTAACTGGGAACCCGGAAAGTGCGTTAATGTCTACCTACAAAAAGCGACCATAACGCAAAGTACCCTGGGTGAGACTGACAGCTTTGTTACTATCGAAGTAACGGCGCAGGGCTTTGTAACTACTGACAAAAAAGACTGTGCAATCTCCTTTTTGTAACCAATAGGGGCCTCGGCCCCGAACAACCAGGAAAAACATAATGCGGCTCTACCAGACGACGGATTATCAGAGAATTGCACGAATGGACAGCGAACTTTTTCCCGACGACTATCCAGTGGTTGACTGGGATTCGGCGGTGTGGTTTATCGGTATCAGTAATGGCCAGGACGTGTGTTACTGCGGGATTAAGCTGTACGCCGAGATGGCCTATCTGAACAGAGCGGGCGTAATGCCGGTTGCAAGGGGCAAAGGCTACCAGAAAAAGATGATCGACAAGCGCGTAACCTATGCCAAGCAGCAAGGCATCCCTTGTGTTGTCACTGACACCGTGGCCAGTAATATACCGTCCAACAACAATCTGATAAAAACAGGCTTCAAAATGTACGACCCCGGCCTTTACGGTTGGAAAGAATACGGACTTTCGCTAATATATTGGCGACTTACCATTTAACAGGAGGATAACAATGAAAAAACTTGCTACAGAAAGATTAGAAATTAGTTACAAGCCCCTAAATATACCCAAGTCACTAAGACTTATGAGTAAATTGGGCATTACCGAGAACGGCTTAAACGAACAAAATAACCTGTTTGATCTATTGGCCGACTTTATGGACGAAGCCCAGGGCTTCATTAAAAGCACTAAAATCGAAGGAAAAGCCGCGAAATGGGAGCAGTTTATCGAGGAGCCGGAAAGTATCGAGCTGTTCGGCATGCTCCTGAATGAAGTAGTGGCACGATTTTCTGGCGGAGATAAAGAGTCAAAAAACGCATAGAGGAGGTGGCGATGTTTCTGGGGGCCGGCTTGGACCCCTCGGATACCCTACCTCCCGAAACCATCAGATCGACCAGCATTACGATACAAACCTACCAACACGTAATGAAATGCAAGCAGCTCGGCCTGCGACTCGACGCCTCCGACTTCTCGGTTGAGGAAATCGACCTCCTATACACCTTCCATGAAAAATTTAACGAAGTTCATTCCAAACGCAAGGGTAAATAAGTATGGCTAATGATAAGCTGACCATAGACATAGAATTTCAGAGCAACCTGAATAATGCCCTAAAAACCATCAATAAGTCCCTAGAGAAAGTAGATAAGGCTTTGGATGGTATACAAAACAAACGGATTAGTAGTCCCGCTAAGGGACTGGCTGACGGGGTTAGGAGGGCCGACAAAGAAGCAAAAAAATTAAACCGCAGCCTTTCTACTACTGCAAACATATTAAAGGGCGCGGTAGTTGTGTTTGCGTTTAGGCAAATAGTCAACGGCTTTAACGCCATAGGAAGTGCAGCTAAGTCCGCGTTTAGTCAGATTTTAAAAGGCGCTAGGGATTCGGCGCGTGCCGAGGTAGCATTTACTGCACTTCTCGGCTCCACTGAAAAAGCAGAGGCGGCCCTTGTAGAATTGACCGAATACGCCAAACGCACGCCGTTAGACATAGCCGGCGTACGAGAATCAGCCCAGTTTTTATTGAATGCCAATGTCGAGGCTAAAAGGGTAATACCTACATTAGATTTATTGGCGAAAGCAGCGGCAGCCGGCGGCGGTAATCTAACAGAAGTCGCGCGAAACTTCACACAGGTCGTTTCGGGCGGTAGGCTTTTTACAAGAGACTTCAACCAGTTTATTTCCCAGGGCATACCAATCCTAAAAGCTCTTGCAGACGAATTAGGGGTTGCCGAATCTAAGGTAAAGGGTCTAGTTGAGGCCGGTAAGGTGAGTTCAACTGACGTAGTTAATGCCTTCCAAAGAATTTCTGGCGAAGGCTCAAAATTAGCCAATGTATTTACAGACCTAGAAAACACGTCAGACGGTGCCTTAAATGCTTTACAAGAATCACTTGTTCAGCTTAGAGAGGAGATAGGCAAGTCTGCTGACGCAGACCTAACTGATTTATTTAAGTCGCTTTCTAGTACTATCAGTCAAAACAAAGATGCAATTATTAGCTTTGGTAAGGAGTTTATTAAACTGGCCGTAGTAGTCATACCCAAGGCTATTAAAATTATATCTTCGTTTTTCGGGGTTTTCCTGCAGGGTATTAATAAAACGATTGCCGCTTGGGACGGCCTTACTAGCTTGTTTGGCAAGAGCACTGCCAGGGATTTCAAAAAAGCAACCGAAGAAGTAGATAAACTTGATATAAAACTCGGACTGGCTAGAGAAAATTTAGAAAGGTTAAGTAAAACACCCTACAAAACCCGGGCGATTGCGCAGGCGTCTAATGAAGTTGATAAATTACAAACCGCTTACAACAAAGCGCTACAGGCCCAAAAAGAATTACAAAGGGAAGGGTTTACACTAGAAGATACTAAAGGTATTGACGCGCTAGAGGGCTTAATTAAATCTTTAAAGAAAATTGCCGGTAGTAAAATAAAAACCGAAGTAGAAGTTAATGTAAAAACTAAAACAGACAGTCAATTAAGTGGTAAAGCACCGGGGGGCGGTGAACAGACAAAAATAATTACATCTACCCTATTTGACGACCTAAAGGCGGGGTTTTCTGATTTTTCATCTGACGCTATAAGTAATTCAAAATCTGTGTTTGATCGCGTAAAATCTGGTGTCGCAAACACTTTTACTGATCTGCCCGACAAGATAAGAGACATTAATGAAGATTATTTAGAGGCTGCCAAAAAATTAAAAGAAAAAGAATTTGAAACAGAAAAAGAGCTTATAGAGGCCGAGAACAAACTTAAGGAAAAGTTTGCAGAAAAACGTAGGATTGCAGAGGAAGAATCACTTAATTCTATAAAACAAGGTTTGTCGAATGTTGGTTCTAGTATTGTGTCTGGTATAAATGTTCAGTCTAGCCTCAACAAAAGAGAGAAACAGATTGAACAAGATCGACTGGAGGCCATAGAAAAGCTTAATTCCACTGAGTTTAAGAGCGCCAAGGAAAGAATTGCTGCCGAAAAAGAACTCGAAGATAAGTTTGCCAAAGAGCGTGCATCTATTAGGGCGGCAGAACAGGAAAACGCCGAGAAAGCGGCTTTTGATACAGTAAAAACGTTGTCCAGTAGTATAGCTGACGCGTTTTCTCCTGGGCTTGGTCAGCTTGTTGGAATTTTCTTTGATCTACTAAGAGACCCTGAAGCCACTGTGGAATTTATTAGAAATTTTGTCGATGCCCTACCTGCGGTTATTGAAGCACTAATTATAGCCCTGCCCGATGTTGCACTAGCTTTAGCAGAGGCCGTTGCATTTACTGTACCTGCCGCTATTATCAGGGGTGTGGCTAGGGGCTTGGCCGGGTTGTTTAAAAGACTTGACCTCGAAATACTTCAACCCATCAAAGAAGCATTTTCTAGTGTAGAGCGGTTTGGTCAGGCATTTGATAGGCTTATTAAACGTCTAAATAGCTTTATAGAGTCGATTACAAACCCTGGAGGTAAAGGAAAAATTGGCGGAACACTAGGAACAGTCGGAAACTTTATCAAGAACAGGCTACCGTTTAATAAGGGCGGGTTTGTTAAGGGTGTCGGAACCACCGACACCGTACCAGCCATGCTAACCCCTGGCGAGCTTGTAGTTGATCGCACTACCGGCCCGAAGCTGCG
>SPKZ01022134.1_pt1 | contig 10203 bp, 8 predicted proteins | sample 2456571 | NCBI WGS metagenome assembly SPKZ01 (sample SAMN11192286, study PRJNA482655) | marine metagenome | biome: ENVO:00000447; feature: ENVO:00000244|ENVO:00000211|ENVO:00000569|ENVO:00002023; material: ENVO:00002151; isolation source: ocean water from marine abyssalpelagic zone ...
CCAGAAGTGTTTCTCGCTGAACTCTGTGAATTAGAAGCGTCACATCGCTATGAAAATAAGTTGAAACGCTTGCTAAAAGACAGCCAATTGCCCATTGGAAAACAGCTGTCACAATATGATTTTAGTGAAGTGTCGGGGATCTCAGTACAGCAAATAAAACAAAAAATGCAGAACTTGGACTGGCTTAGACAGGGTCACAATATTCTATTATTTGGCGCTAGCGGGCTTGGTAAAACGCATCTAGCCTCGGCACTAGGTTACGCCCTCGTTGAGCAATCAGTTCGGGTTAAATTCAGTACCAGTACGGCTTTAGTGCAGTTGTTACAGAGGGCAAGAGAAGAACTTAGGCTCGAGGAAGCACTCAATAAACTAGATAAATATGAGTTACTGATCCTTGATGATATTGGTTATGTGAAAAAGAGTGACAGTGAAAGTCAGGTGTTATTTGAACTGATCGCACATCGTTATGAGCGTGGCAGTCTTTTGATTACAACAAATCAAGCATTTAGTGAGTGGGATAGTATATTTGGTGACAATATGATGACCGTTGCAGCGATCGATCGACTTGTACATCACGCGGTAATTTATCAAATAGAAGGAGAAAGTTATAGAAAGAAACAAGCAATGAAATCGAATGCTAAAAACCGGCCAAGTTAATTGACGCCAACCGGCCAAAGTAGTTGACGTCTAATACAGAACAACTAATCTTTCGTGCTTCACAATTATTTTATGTCTAAATTATTGAATCTAGGTCGATTTAAATGTTATTATTTTAAAACCTAATTTTTGCGAATAACATCCTCGAGTATCAAGTAGAGTTAAATAGAATTAGCTTGAAGATAAACCTGAGGCGTTGAGTGGTAGATTGAAGATGCGCGTACAACTAAAAAGGTTAGTAATACAGAACGCGACACCAGTTCCCAATATTAACGAAAAATTAGCTTTGATCTTCCTTTAACCATTGTGCAATAGTTTCATGCTCCCAGCCTAGGACTCGCCCATTAACAAATTTTGGTTTAGGCAGCACACCTTGTTTTGCGTAGTAGCGCCAGACCGTAGTCTTCGATTTGTTGAGTATTCTAGATAGCTCTGACAATGTGATAAGTTTTTTCATTATTCCTCTTTTATTATTATATGATGATTGAAGCTTACACCAAAAAGTATGACCTATGATTTCGTTTATTTATTTTCAGGGTGATTTGCTGATAATCAATTAGTTTCAACAACTTACCAACATAAAACTGATGATAACCTCTTTAATTAAACCAACCTTCGACAATGTATTCAGCCTGCATCATCATTACAAAGTAATCAGCTGTAAGTAAGATTCGTTAGCACACATACCACACAGTGCGTGACAACCTATTTACTTAGCAAAGCAGTTAATGGCGAGTCGCCTCTACTTTGGATGCTGTTGAGCCAACAGCTGGATGTAAAATAAGTGTACCGTCAGACATGATTGTTATTCTATCCATCAGCGTTTTGAGGTGCTGAGACTTGCCGGTACCATTTTTAATTTGCTGTGAAACAATTAAGTGAACCTGCGAACTTACCTGCATAGGTGTAGACCCAAATGAATTAGCATCCCGACAAAGGCTTTTAAACGATTGCTTAGCTTTCTGTTTATTTCCTTTCAAGCCTGCGGACCAAACTACATCAAAAGCTTTATTTATATTTTCACTACTCATTGTGAAATGTTGCTCGATATTTGAATCTCGATGAGGATCAATATTTGAGTTGAAATCTGCTTCAGTAGTTTTGACAATTTCATTGGCAGACAAATCACCAGTGTTTATTGTTTTATCTTTAAGTGTTTTGTTTATATCTGCGTTTATATCTGGTATAGGTTCAGCCGTTTTATTGGATGGATTAACTTGATCGGCTAAATCACCAGAACCGCCATTAGCCTGCTCGGCTGAATCACTCGAACAGCCATTAGCCTGCTCGGCTAAATCACTCGAATCGCCATTAGTCTGCTCGGCTGAATCACTCGAATCGCCATTAGCCTGCTCGGCTAAATCACTCGAATCGCCATTAGCCTGCTCGGCTAAATCACAGGGTGTCTGACCCTCCTGTTTCTCGGCAATAGAAAAATCGCTAGTTGTATACCACTTGGTTCTGTCATATTTAGCTTTGTTAAAATTACTAGTCATCAAGTATCCATCAGTGACTAGTTGCGTAAGCATTTTCTGTATTTTATTCATTGACCAATACGGCATATGTTCTTGAAATGAACGCGCGCTATTATACATCCATATATAGCCATCACGATTATTGCTATTAGAGTCCTTGTTAACACCTAACCAAAAAACTATATTGGCAAGTAAAACGGCTTTATCAACACCTATTTTAATTGCTACATCTATATTGAACGCGTGATTTCCTTTACTCTTGTTGTTCTGAACTAGACCCATTGCATAACCTTTCATTATCATTGACTAAAATAAGTTGAATAATTAGGCTAGCATGTTAAAAGCTACCTATGTTTTCATTTGTTTGAAATACACATAAATTGAACCTGTTCACTGGCATCCAATAAAAATATCAATCGTTCAGACACTTAATGAGTAAAGTTATGGTTACGTAAAATACAGATTAGGGAGGTGTGACGGCTCACGTTAAATTTTACATAACTACCCATTATCATCATTCTAAGATTGTACAAGGTAACCGAATATATGAAGGGAAAGGGGCCGTATAGTACCGGTCTGTTATGCTTACTAAATTAAGCTAAAAAACAGTATATCAACCAACTTCACAAGAATACATATTTACTATATATTTCAAGTCGTTACCAGTGATGGCGCACAGTTTTTTTACACCTAAGTTTAGTTGCATCTATTTTCATTTCCGATGAGTTAACTAACTACAATTGAGCTCTGTTCTTACATCAAACTCGTTGTACACATCAGCAATTGGCGTTCCAAATATACAGCGTTGAGTAACAGTTAAAGCAAACGTATAACATGCTCGTTATACAACAAGCTAAACGCGACATGTCACACCAATGTATAACAAGGCCGTTATACGAATCACATCATTATTGGAACTCAGATTACACCGGACTTAATTTTCCTGATGCTACCAGGCATATGGGAGTTACCTAAACGCGACATGTCACACTAGTGTAATTACCAGCACTCAGAATATTACCGACCTGGTTAGTGGCCGACTACTAACTCATACGAGCTGGTTCGTCGCATTTGCACTCAATACCTTTGCTTCAGAGAATGACATTTACAGGAAAAAAACACACAAATATCCCCTATAGAGGATAATCACATCCGTATCCCCTCTAGGGGATAAATTGACAGTATCCCTTAGAGGGGATATTATTATTTTAGTTTATCCATTTGGTCAGTCTATAAACGTTAACATCGAGTAGAGGAGAGCAACGAATGATTTACAGCCCAAAACAAGTCGCAAACTTGATGTTATTAATTCGACAAAAAAACAACTGGACTCAATCTGAATTAGCAAAAAAGGTCGGGTTAAAACAGTCTACTATTTCGAACTTCGAGAATAACCCCGATAAAATTACACTCTCCACTTTTTTCAAGATGCTACAAGCGTTAGATCTAAACCTAGAGATCCATGAAAAGCCCTCTTCTAAAATCATAAAAGATGACAACGATATAGAGGACTGGTAATGCAAACACTTATCGCATATATGAATGGAGAAACGGTTGGAACCTTAACTAAAGCTAACAATGGTGCCCATATATTCCAATATGATAAAAGTTGGATAGAGAACAACAAAGCTCGCCCACTGTCCCTTTCATTACCATTACAATTAAAATCTATTTCTTCAGATGCTGTTATAAATTATTTCGATAATCTTTTGCCTGACAGCCCAAAAGTAAGAGATAGAATTGTAGCTAGATATAAAGCAAAGTCTCGCCAGCCTTTTGATCTACTCAAAGAAGTAGGTAAAGACAGTGTTGGCGCTATAGCCCTACTTCCTCCAGGTGACGCTGTATTAAACGACAAGATATCCTACGAGGTATTGAGTATATCCCGACTTGAAGAAGTGCTCTCGGCATACAAATCCGACATACCACTAGGAATGCTCATAGATGAAGATGATTTCAGGATCTCCGTCGCAGGCGTCCAAGAAAAAACAGCTTTACTGAAAATTGATGATAATTGGTGTATACCGAAAAAAAGCACACCGACTACTCATATAATAAAACTGCCAATAGGCGAAATCCAACAACCTCATGCAGTATTAGATATGAGTGACAGTGTTGAAAATGAATTCCTTTGTATAAATTTGGCGAAGGAACTTGGTTTTAGTGTTCCAAATGTGACAATAGTCGAAACACCCAACGTAAAAGCGCTTGCGGTTGAGCGCTTTGATAGACGCTGGAATGCTGAGAAGACGAAGCTGATAAGGCTACCACAGGAAGACACTTGCCAGGTATTTGGGCTACCCTCTTCAGTTAAATATGAAGCTGATAATGGCCCTGGAATAGAAGAAATAATGAAATTACTGATGGGATCTAGTCAAGCGCTAGAAGACCGAGATAATTTTATGCGATTTCAGGTCTTTCAATGGATTATTGGTGCAACTGATGGTCATGCAAAAAACTTCTCTATATTTATTCAAAAGGGGGGCAGCTATCGATTAACCCCCTTCTATGACATCTTATCTGCATATACAGTCGTTGGTGGAAAAGGACTAAATATTCGTTCATTAAAATTAGCAATGGGGCTTACTGCAACAAAAGGCAAAAAGTATCAAATTGATAAGATTTATACTCGTCACTTTCTTGATACGGCTAAATCAGTTGGCTTTAGCCAAGATCGAATGCAAGAGATCCTAGATGAATTAGCGATTGAACTACCTAAAGCAATTGAACGATTAAGTAACAAGTTACCAGAAAACTTTCCAGAATCGATCTCGAGTCCTATTTTTACGCAATCATTAAAAATGATAAAAAGACTAGTTCGCTAAGTCTCAGATTTAAATTAGCATTCACCAAGTAAGAAGTACTCTACTATATTTCAAAGATTTAACAGTGTTGATTTGACGTTTTTACTAACACCAAAAGCAAACAAATATCACGTATGTTATACGAAGGACTCGCGCGACATGTCACGCCAAGTGCTAATTCCTTTGCTTTATATAATTACAGTTATATGAAGCAAAGGAATGTTGTAGTAGTCAATTGAGTGATACTCATTACACCACCCAATAAAAATATTAATCGTACTGACACTCAATTAGTAAAATTATAGTTACGTATCGTTAGTGTATTTTACTATGATTAGTTAACGATAATATTCATGATGATGGAACATGATATGAAAATAATTTTTGTTGATGCTGAAAATATTGGTTTGAAAGAAGTAGAAAAAGTTAATGCATCAGTGATCGATAAGGTTTTCGTATTTTCAAAAAACGAAAGCATTAAAAGAATGTGTGAGAAATCATTATTTTTATGCCTATCTGATTACCCTAGTGGCGCAAATCAAGCTGATTTTTACATTATTGCTTACCTATCAAGGGTGCTTGTCGCCCTATCTAAAAAGCAACTTGGTTCAATTGTATTCCAGTTATACAGCAATGATGAAAACTTAATTTCTGCATTTAAATTTCAGTGTTCTTTACTTGGTGGGACAACGGAAACACACAGAACAAAAGATGATACCGTAGTTCCAATTCAACCGACTTCATTTACAGATCTATTGCTAAACAACTTAGGCTCCCCACAACATCTTAATCCATCCATGCAAGCTAAATTAGGCATGTCCAAAGCAGAGTTCACAAGAGCCGTTAACGAACTAAATAAGAGCAATAAAATCAAACGATCGAGTGAAGATAAAAATAAATGGATGCGATGTTAAGTCCAGAGATCTGACTTCTGATACAAACCTTGTTATCCAATGAGGTTTAAGCCGTAAACGAATATCACAATACTCGGCCATCAATAAACCACTTGATAATCAAACCCAACATCTCGCTGAGACAACAGTAAACATTTTATATTTGGAGTTACTACTTAAAGTAAAATTGAATTAACGTGGGGCCACGTTTAAGTTCTTTTCAAATTTCTGGAACCAGTATTCACATAAATTTTAGACCTGTCAAACTGAGTAGAGTAAAAAATATCAACTCTATTATTATCGTTAAGGATTAAGATCTAATTAGGTTTAATTATTAATAGATCAAACGAACCTTGCTACAGCAGTGATTTAGACCCTGTACCGATCCCCGTACCAGTGCCTGTACCGATCCCCGTACCAGTGCCCGTACCGATCCCCGTACCAGTAAAGCACCTCTTTATTAGTAGATTTCAAGAGTAATAAAATAGCAATTTTGCGATGAGGGTCACAAAAATATTTAATCATCAATTTAATTTTAATTCTTGATTACTTTTTTTAATACATACAAACTTCTTGCTTGGACAAATTCTATAAAAGTCCTCTAAAGCCAGTTAATACGGTGTTCTTGGTACCTGTACCGATACCCGTACCACCTGCTGTTCCGATCCCGTACCAGTGCCTGTACCGATCCCCGCACCACCAAACCTACCCTAATGAGGTATTACTATTAAGTCGATAAGTACGACTAAAAAAACTCACCAAGTGTTTTAGCTCCATGCTCTTTAAGGCAATCCTTACAATATCCTTTCTTATTTACTCGAGTAAAATTATCCGCCGTGGTATACACTGCAACCTTTGATAGTCGGCCTTTACTGACCGCATCAGCCTAAATCGTCACCAAGATTTATTTATTAACTTTCTATTAAGAATATCTTGTTCTGGCATTTTTTTATCCATTAGAAGCGATTCCAATTGAGCATGATACGCCTCCATGCATTTTGCATATTGTGGTTCTCTCAATTTTGCTGCATCTACAAATGTCTTTGCTACAAGCTTTCCAACAAAGGTGCAGTTAATATCACTTGTGGATGCTAAAAACCACATACCAAGAAGTCGGTTATCCTCAATATAAGGGAGGGCAACTTCTATATTATTTAGCCCAGGCGTTCGCCATTTTTTATGGATATTAATTACTTTTTGTTGATCACGACTTAATGCGTATTTTGTTTGCTCATGGATTGCTTTGGCTACTTCAATTCTTGGTGATTTAGTCTTTAACCTTTGAATTAATCTCTCGATAGAATGTTTTGAAAACCTTAAATCACTATCGTATAGCGATAATTTACCATTAATTCTTGCCATATACGCCCCTGCAAACATCTGCTTTTTTTCATCAAAAATTACTAGCATCGCTAGGCAATCTTTTTCACCAATATAAAACCCTGAAACTGTTCCATCCTTGAAAATTGCTTTACATTTTTTTTGTAAGTTTTTAAATCCACCATTACCAACAATGTTTATTTTATTTACATTATCAATGCATTCTCTTTGCAGTCTTTTCGCTGCGCCTTTTGCAAGATTTTCATTAATTCTAAAAGGGTTTAAAAGGAATTCTTTTGATGCTTGGTTCATAGTGCTCTCAAAACTAAATAAATTAACATAACGTTAACATGTATATCCTTTACCAGTGTGACAATTAATCTGAATCACCACATATGTAAGTGATAATCAGCCAAACAATGCCATCGTAAATACAAGTATGACAGTAATGCTATACATTCTAGTATCTTCATTACAACTTAGTGGACGTATAACGGTAGTGTTATACAACTCAACCAAATGCGACATGTAACGCCGAAAGAATAAATCCCTTTCCTTCGAATAACTTCAGCCAACACAGGTAAAGATACATCAATAAAAACAATAGCTTAAATAAAGTAATTTGAAATAATGGGGTTACGCGATTACCTTTAAGGTAAAGGCAGTAAGTCTTGACCTGTTATTTAAAAACCAACACATTACTACCTGTATTTGATAACTGTAATTTTTGCTCCCAAGCTTCTAATGCAATACGTTTTTCATTCTCATATTCATATCTGTCATAGTGCTTTGAGCTTACATCTTGCAAGGCATGATTCTGTAATATATCTCTGATATGTTTGCTTATGCCCAGTTCACCCATTAAGGTTTTACAAGTTCGGCGGATATCGCGAGGTATAAAAGGCCTTACATCACAACTACTGCGGTATCTTGCGATCCCCTGGGCTAATGAGTCGGTACGTAAGTGTTTCTTTAGATCGAAGCGGTGAGGAAAAATAAATTCACTACCATTGGAATTACTCATTTGATCATTTAAAATCTTCATAGCTGTATCTGTCAGCGGTACCAGATGCGGTCTTTTACTTTTGGATACATCGGCTGTAATCAATATTGTTTTTCTATCCCAGTTAACATTCTCAAATTTAGAGGCCACTAACTCATAAGGTCTTTGTCCCCCCGTATAGAAACACAGACTAATTAGATTTCTAACATCATGCCCCATCCGAAACTGAGTATGTTCATTTTCCATATCCCACAATAACTGTTGTAGTTCTTGAGTCGAAAGATAATGGTCCCCGACTTTCTCTGCATTTTTTTGTTTTGGTATGCTGGCGACTGGATTAAACAGAAGTCCAAATTTTGCATCTTCAATATAATTAACAGGATCGTTGTCATGCTTTAAGCCATGATTAAATGCCGCCATCAGATAACTGCGGACACGGTTACTTTGTATTACAGCACCACGCCTGATCATATGCGATAGGATTAAAATAATATCTTGTGGGGTAACATCTTTAGCTTTAGTGACTGAGGGAACATGTGGATAAACTTCTTTTTCCAAGGCTGTTAGCACCGCTTTAAAGGTACGCTTACCATCTTTTTCCATTTGCTTTGTATAACTATAAAAAAGTTGTCTAACTGTACCTTTACTGTCTTCTTCTTTCTTTGCTTGCTGCTTAACTTTAATTGTATTACATAGTTCTTCTTTTGGGTCTAAACCTTCTTTAAGCATTGCGCCATGTTGCTTTGCCTTTGCTCTAGCGTTTGTCAGGCTTAATTCAGGAAACTTACCTAGCAACATAAATACACGTTTAGAATCACGATAAAAACGGAAAACGAATGACTTGCTACCACTAGACTGAACTTTAATGCCTAATCGACCAGTTCCTTTGGTTCGATCGTCATCCCACTTGTAATAAGATGAACTTTTCGCTTTCAGTCCTAAAATTTCTTTTTGAGTTAATGCCACTGAATATCCTTATCTCTAACTACACCCAATCCAAATTGGGTGTAGTTGTGGGTGTAGTTAGAGTGTAGCTTAATGAAATGATTTGAACGAGAATGAAATTGAAAATGAGCATAAAGCATTGATAAGGATGATTTTTCAGTTGTTTATGCAATGCTATGTAAGTCATTGAAATATTATTTTACATGACTCATAATCGGCAGGTCCCCAGTTCAAGTCTGGGAGGGCCCACCAAATTTTAGAACACTCGATAGCAATATCGGGTGTTTTTTTATGCCTGCAAGAAAGTTATGTCTGTCTATTTCCGGTACTGAGCTGAATCACTTTAACGTCCGTTCCTTCTACTCAATCAAAAATCCTAATCAAATTACCTCAATTCTAAATTTCTATCTGTAATCTAATATTACATATCAACAGCCATATTCATTAGCGTAATCTCATCACAATCAATCTGCATACCAAGTAACTCCAGCTAATTACAGCACCAGTTTTCTCACCGATAACACAACAAAAATATAACCAACATTCCGTTCCTTGGGATCCAGTTATCAATATATATATTTAATTTATTAACCTGATTGACCAAAGCTAGTAAAACTCAGATATGAGTAAGCCAAAATACGGATAGAATCGAATGTTGAATGAGTATGACCAATTGCCACGGATGGTAATTGGTCTGTTATATCTCAATGCTATTCACTTAATCTGATCACAACTTAACTCAGCCAGCTAGAACCAGCCATTAACTCACAGATTGGTATTCATGCTCATATTGTTAGTTCTACCGTTACGGGGGATTTTAGGGGGCAATCTAGTCGTGATTAACAGGTGAAGCTAAATGAATCGAACGGCTAACCTCAGCCAGAAATACAATTCAAAAAAATAAAATGAATCTAGTGACGGCGTCGTCAAGAATCACATCTAATGATCAGCACAAAATTACCGTCGTCACCGTCGAGGAAAATGCAAAAATCATTTAAATCTTGGCTAGATTCGAAGTCTAAGACAGGCATGTTACAGGAGCGTCGACACCGTCAACGAATTGGGTGAAATGATTAGTTCTAGAGATCAGTGAGTGTAAGGTGCAG
>SPKZ01012683.1_pt1 | contig 10201 bp, 9 predicted proteins | sample 2456571 | NCBI WGS metagenome assembly SPKZ01 (sample SAMN11192286, study PRJNA482655) | marine metagenome | biome: ENVO:00000447; feature: ENVO:00000244|ENVO:00000211|ENVO:00000569|ENVO:00002023; material: ENVO:00002151; isolation source: ocean water from marine abyssalpelagic zone ...
ACACTTGCGGTGAGGTGTCCGAGTGGCCGAAGGAGCACGCCTGGAAAGTGTGTATAGGGTAACCTATCGAGGGTTCGAATCCCTCCCTCACCGCCATTTCTCTCCTGTTTACCCCCTATATACCCTGAAAACTCCTTATTAATCAACGATCAAGTCAGATTGTTGTTCCTTTTGATTCCATAACGTTCTATATCATCCCAACATTTTTGTACCATTGGCTTTTTTTAATGTACCATTTGAATCCCAGTGGTACATCATCACTCATTTTTTTGATAAACTCAGTGGTACATCATGGCTAAAAAAATTGCTCCGTTAACTAATACCTTGTTTAGTTTAAGTGTTTTCGCTGAACTAGCTTTGCTTGAGGATTAACGGCAAAAACATCGAATACATTCTTGGCTAAATCTAGCCCAATTCGTATGATATTCATGTGGACTCCCTCTCATTAGTTAAGGTTTATACTAACTATGGTACATAGATACCGATGGTAGGGGGTGTCCATACCATTTTCCTAACAAAAAATATGCTGAATTTTCCGGGCGTTCTGTCGTTAGCGATCAGTAGTGATGTGAGTCTTTGGTTGAGCGTTCACTCTTTTACTATCTGTTTGTGCAGTGTTAACTATTACGCTTAAATAGGTAAGCATATTTGACATTATATCTGAAATATTAGAAGATATTCTAATAGATATATCATGTAATTAATTGATTTCGGGAATGAACAATGAGCTTGAGTAAAGCGGCGTACGAAAAGTTTAAGCAGTACCTTTATAATGAGCGCATAAGTCCCGGTCAGTTTTTTTCGCAGACAGAGCTTTGTGATTTACTCGACGTGTCCAAGGCGCCACTGCGCGATGCTCTTAAAGAACTGGAATTTGAAAGGATAGTCGAATTACTGCCAAGACGTGGTATCAGAGTTGCCAGTATTGATCGTCAATTCATCAAAAATGCATTTCAGATTCGACGTTATTTTGAAGTAGGTGCCTGTAGAGAATTGGCTAATACGGGAGGGCTTCAAGGACTAGGAGTCTTAAAAGAACAAACTTTATTGATAATCGAGCGCTTTAAGGGTGGGATTGATGATGCATTGCTCGATGATGCTTTTGCCGTGGACTGGGCTCTGCATAAAGCCCTGATAGCCTCACTTGAAAATTCTTTACTGAGCGATGTGCACAGACGAAATAATGACAGAGTGATGCTGATTAGACTCAATGTTAGATTCATAGCAGAGCGCATTGTCTCCGCAATGCAAGAGCATCTAAATATTATCGAGGCCATTGAAGCTGGGGATGCAGAAAAAGCTGGCGCTGCGATGGAGCATCATCTATCTGTCTCGGAGAGCCGTGCCTTAGGGGAAAAAAGGGCCTATAAATAATCAACAAAAATCAAGGCTATGGTTTGTTTATCGAACTAAGCTAGCCGTCGATAACCTCTCCTATGCGCAGCTAGCTAAGCTGCATTTTCTTGCAATATTGTCAATTAAACTCAGTGCGGTGCAAATCTGAAAATCCGCTATTAATCGTAATTATCTACTTGAAATCGATCTTCTTCTAGGTAATCTCTCCTACGTTTATAGAATTTAGCTCTAGGCACTTAAAGCCCTAGCCTATTAGCTAGCTATGGATGTATGAGTTCAGGGATTAAAATATTTGCGAGTAAAAATCACCCTGAATATGTCCCTGCAAGGAGAGGGCATAGCACCCTGATAAAACATTAATGACTAATTTTGGTTGGATGAAATTTAAGATCGAGCACTTAGAAGTGCTCGATCTTAGCAGCTTTTAAGACCACCACTCTCACTGTTTGGTGAAGGGAAAGCTGTGGTTGCGATTGACGATTACCTCAGACGATATGCCTTTAGCGCATTGTCATGAACCACTTTTTGTCTCACGGCAGCAGGATTGGGAAAATGCGTGCGGATATAGTTTTCTAAAATATCAAGTTGCTCAACCCAGTCACCGGATTTATTCATTAAATTTGAAACTGGCCAGTTTGAACCAAATACCAAACGGTCTTCTCCTAGAGTGCTAAAAAGTGCCTCAAGGGTTGCTGCATATTTTGTCGGGTCTTGCAGTGCATCCACAGGATTGGGCCATTTGCCACCGGATGCCTGCATGCTCTGTCGCTGAATATCAGAAACTTTCATATAGACGTTCGGGTAGGGAGCTATGGCATCTAAAGATTGTAGCCAAGGTTTTTCAACATTAAAATTTCCAGCTTTACCACCGCGGTGATTGATCACAATGTTTAAATCGGGCACAGTCTGAGCAATCAGCGCCGCTTCATCACCATTGCCTTGCAAGTCCAGAACTTTGCCAAAACGGGCAAGTATTTTTAGGTTGTCGATCACTCCCTCTTGCCAAATAGTATACTTTTTATCGGCATCACGCTTAAACATATCTCTATTTTTAAGACGAATACCCACAAAGTAGGGCTGGTTGAGGAGTTTGCGCAAGTCGCTATCAAAATCAGCTGAAACTGGATTTAATTTGGCGACAATGCCGATGATTTTATCATGCTCAATAGCCTGGCTAAAGAGCCATTCATTGTGGTTTCTTATTGTTTCGTCGCTGAGCATTTTTGGACCTAATGCCTCCACCATAATCATCCCGGTGACTTGTCGAGAACCACGCGTCGCATTGAAATCAGACATAGTCACATCTCTATATAGCCAGTCTACGGTTTTGAGGGTGCCCGGCCAAGTTTTATCCTCGGCACTGACGGCGATATCCCATAAATGCATATGAGTATCAATGACTCCCAGCTCTCCATTAGGTAGTAAGTCGGAACTTGAATACGCGGTGTTGGCAAGAGCCGCAAGAGATAAAGTTAATATTATTTTATTTATAATTCTCATAATAGTCCTTTTATTAGCATTTAAAATTACCTGATTTTTTATATATTTCATGACCTTTTAGCTGAATGTTTTCAGCGTATACGGTTATCCCTATGTTTAAAAAAATATAGATGTTGCAATGAGAGATTTTGTTTTCATATATGATTTAATATTTCATATATGAGTTGTAAGTTTTTTAAACTAATAGACTCTTTGAGCAAAGTCAACATGAAACTTTAATTAACATACCGTTTGACATTTCATTTGATATATCAGATGATGTTGTTAAGAATCAGAAATAGCTAGTAACAGGTTAGGTGTGAAAAATGGCTTTTAATATCACGGAAGTCCAGCAGGGAAAACAGCTTTTATCTGGTCATTGCCTTATCTCTGAACAGATTTTATCAGTGGCAAAACTTAGGCAGATTACCGCTGAATCTAAGGCTCAGTTAGCGGATCCGCTAAAGGATCCAGCGGTGAAATACGAGTTTCAATGTGGTGGAGCCAGGGTGTTAGAGCGATGGGCCCCGATCGAAAATATCTTGATAATGCCATGCAGATTAGAGATTTTATTGGGGTGACAGCTTGTATAGAGGCAGCTAAAGATAGCCGCCTTGCAAGGCTTTTAGGTTTAACAGAACATTTTATAACGGTTATGCTCCAGGCTGAACTGGGGGTTGACGATGCATTTAAGCTCGATTGGGCGCTGCACAACTTTTTTAGAGGGTCGCTTAATAGAGCATCACTTAACGACCTGCACCGACAAAATAATGACCGCAGAAAGATTAAGAGAGTTAATAGCTGTTTCGCTGCTGAATACAATATTTCTGCAATGCAGGAAATTTTACAAATAATCAATGCCTTTGCAGCAAGTGATGCAGAATAAGCGGCTGCTGCGATGGAATACCATTTATCCTGCTCTCAAAGCTGAGCGCTAGAGGAAGAAAGAGGTTTGAACCAATGAAGAAAAAACCAAATTTGCTGTTTATATTTTCAGATCAACATAGCAGTCGAGTGGCTGGTTGTTACGGTGACCCAGTTGCTGAAACACCCAATCTAGATCGGTTAGCAAAAAATGGGGTTGTTTTCGAAAACTGTTACGCACCTTCTCCGATATGCACGCCTTCAAGAATGTCGTTACTGACAGCGCGCTATCCATCACAACAAGGTGTTTGGACCAATGATGATATGTTGGGTTCCAATATTCCAACATTTCCTCACTCACTAGGAGCTGCGGGTTATCGACCCAGTTTGGCGGGTAGGCTTCACGCACTTGGACCCGATCAGTATCACGGTTATGTCGAGAGAAGAGTTGGGGATCACTCCCCTAACTGGCCCGGTGTTCCCCGTCACAATATGGGTGTACTAAAAGGCACCAATGAGCCCTCGGCACCCAGTGTTGTGCAATCGGGTATTGGCAGTAGTTCATACGAGCTTTTAGATGCGGATACCACCGAAAGCGCGCTTGCCATGCTCACTGAAATTGCACAGAAGAAAGAGGAGGGTGATGATGAAGCCTTTGCTCTGTCCGTAGGTTTTATGCTGCCACACGCTCCCTATGTTGCGAGTGAAGAAGACTATCAACGCTTTGCCGGAAAGGTACCACAGCCGGAAATTCCAGCCTCAACCGTTGAAGACGATGACCACCCTTTTCTTAAGCACTGGAGAAAATCAAGGGGAACTTATGATTTTACCAATGAAGAGTGCATGCGCGCGCGAATCGCTTACTACGCACTCACTTATAGGTTAGATGTTCAAATTGGGAAGGTTCTTGATTTATTGCAGGAACTTGGTTTAGCGGAAGATACCATCGTCGTTTATTCATCGGACCATGGCGATCAAATAGGCGAGCGAGGGCTCTGGTGGAAACACACCTTTTATGATCAGTCGGTTAAAGTACCTTTAATTATCTCTTGGCCTGGTGTATTGCCAAGGGGTGAGCGCCGTGAACAGCTGGTGGATCTTCTCGATGTGACTGCAACTATGCTTGAAGCCTGTGGTGCTCCTAAACTGCCAAACAGTAATGGCCGCAGTTTTCTTGATGTTGCCAAAGACAATTCAGCACCTTGGGTAAACAGGGTTTTCTCCGAATATTGCATGGACGGAGTTTATGCGCAAACAGAGGGCGGATCGACCATAGAGCAGCGTATGGTAAGGGAGGGCCCTTGGAAATTCATTTACTACCATGGTTACCCGTGCCAATTATTTAATCTGGATGATGATCCATTAGAGCTCAATGATAGATCGAGGGACCCGCAATGTGCAGCGGTTGTTCAATCACTTCAAGAGCTGGTATTGGCTGATTGGGATCCAGAGATGATTGCGGTTGAAATGAAAGCAAGGCTCGCTGAAAAGAAAATTTTATCCCAGTGGGCAATGAAGACCAAACCCAGTTCTGTGATGTCATGGCCACTACGTGCTGAACAAAATACTTTGAACAACCCTTAACGCTTTACTCAGTGATGCAGGGATGCGCCCTGAGATAATCTTTATGGAGCAGTAACAACCAACAATAATATACAATTTACCCAAAACCATATCGAAGGATATCAAAATGATAAATATAACAAAGCATTTTAAAAAGACCGTTATCGCCGTAGCCAGCGTATTGGTAGTCACAGTCGCAGGATCTGCGTTTGCTGATACTTATCCAAAAAAGCCCATTAAGATCATTGTACCTTTTGGAGCAGGAGGCGGGTCTGATATTGTGATGAGAACCATTCAGCCCTATTTAGAAAAGAGCTTGGGTGAGAGTATTGTTGTTATTAATGTACCGGGAAGTGGATCGGTAGCGGGAAGTCGTCGTGCAAAAGGCGCCAAGGCTGATGGCTACACTGTGTTATTAAACCACACCACGCTTCTCACTGCGATGGTGACAAAAAAGGCAGATTTTTCCTACAAAGATTTTGATATAGTCGCCAATGCTGTTTACATGCCACTCGTTGTAGCAGTTCCTAAAAACTCTCCTATCAATAACTTGCAAGATCTTGCTGCATTCAAAAAGAAGCATGGCAAGGCCGCTATTGCAGGGGTCAACTTAGGTGCTATCAATCATTTTGCAATGGGCATGATCGCGCCTTCCGATAAGGAATCAGCAGTGCGTTATGTTCAAACTGGTGGTGGAGCCAAAACAATGGCTGCTCTATTGGGTAAGCACATTGATGTGGGCATATTAGCTGGCCCAGAAGCCAAGCCATTAATAGAGTCTGGCGATATTAAACTGATCGCTTCGCTAAGTGATCAGCGAATTCCGTATTTCCCAAATACACTGACTGCACTCGAACAGGGAGTCGAAGCCAGTATAGGGATTCAGTATACTTGGTACATGCCTAAAGGTGTCGATCAGGATACAAAAGATATTTTCGCTAAGGCTTTGTCCAGCGCGATTGGGAATGATTCTTTAGTAAAGGCCCTTACTGATCGAGGAAGCGTAAGCAACTACCTACCGGGAAAAGAAAGCCTACTAAGGGTTGAAAAACTTTTCGGACAACTAGAAATTATCAATAATACAATTTCCAAATAAATGTTAAATAATAGCTCACCCAGTGCTTTTGGGTGAGCGATTTGAAGGGTTTCTATGATAGCTTCTATACTTGTCTCATTTGACATAGGCACATTGCTTTATATAGTTTTAGGCGTAGTTCTCGGGGTGGTCGTGGGTGCTATTCCCGGAATGACAGCCACAATGTTGATTGCCTTAACTTTACCACTCACCTTTGGCATGGAAGCAGTAGACGCTATATCTCTACTGGTTTCTATGTACGTAGGCGGGGTGTCCGGATCACTGATTACGGCTATCTTGATGCGTATGCCCGGTACACCAGCCTCGGTAATGACAACCCTTGACGGCTACCCTATGACCCAACAGGGAAAAGCGGGAAGAGCGCTGGGCCTAGCCATTTCTGCAAGTTTTGTCGGAGGCATTATCTCTTGGGTATTTTTGGTGCTGCTAGCGCGACCACTAAGCGAATTGGCTATAAAATTTGGCGAATTTGATTTTTTTGCGATGGTTGTGATGGCGCTGCTACTGATTGTCATCTTAAGCAAAGGCAATATGATAAAAGGCCTTATTGCCGGACTACTCGGTGTTTTAATCGCCCTGCCAGGGGTAGACCCCATTGGCGGAAATTACCGATTTACCTTTGGTATCACTGAGCTGCAAAATGGTTTCTCTCTGCTGCCTGTTCTGGTTGGATTATTTGCAGGTAACCAGATTCTATCCTCTATACTCTGGCCTGAAAATAGACAAAAAACGCAGCAGGGCGCCAACAGTATTTCAGACATGTTTATGCGTAAGTGCGACGTTAAACGCCACTGGTTCAATATCACCCGCTCTTCAGTAATAGGAACTTGGGTCGGTATTTTACCGGGTGTAGGTGCAAATATAGGCTCCGCGTTTGCCTATGCTGTTGCCAAGGCATCCTCTAAGAACCCTGATCAATATGGCAAAGGCTCTGAATCTGGCCTTGTCGCATCGGAATCGGCCAACAATGCGACGGTTGGAGGCGCATTAGTCCCGCTAATTTCCCTGGGTATTCCGGGAAGTGTTGTCGATGCATTATTACTCGGCGGGCTAGTTATTCATGGCTTGCAGCCCGGACCTAACCTTTTTAACAGCAACCCAGATTTTGTCTACGCAATTTTTGCAACGGTGTTAATTGCCAATGTAGTGATGTTGCTCTTTATGTACATGACCACGGGATACATTGCCAAAATAGCGCAAATTCCACAGAAATTTTTGTTACCGGTATTAGCGGTACTCTGTATTGTCGGTTCATATGCGATGTCGAACAGCTGGTTTAACGTCTTAGTGATGATGATTTTTTCAGTCGTGGGTTTGATTCTGGAGAGGAAAAATTACTCTCTGGCACCCCTAGTTATCGGGCTGGTCCTGGCACCAATTGCCGAGACCTCTTATCGATCTGCAACTATGTATACTGATGGTGAAGTGCTGCCTTTAATTTTGACACCGGTTCCGCTAGTGTGCATCGCTATCAGCATCTTAATGGGGTTCCTTATGTTTAGGATGAATAAAAATGCTTGATTCAACAAAGACACAGCACTCAGCGACATCTCGGTTCTTGCACATAATATCGACCTTATATATTGAGTTTTTCATATTACTTATCTGCACTCTAGTTATTAGTCAGACAGGCAAGTCGACGGGCCCCGTCTTTGATGTGGTTGGGCCAGACCTTATTCCATTAACCGTGGCCTATGTGGTGGCTGCGTTGACCTTACTACAGCTGGTGGTAGAGAGTAGGAAAATGGACTTTGCGGGTAGACAAATGAATGGCGATATTGGTTTTCGGCCTATTCCCTGCCTGTTGTTTTGCTGCTTATCGGGGCTTTATGTGCTGTCTCTGGCAAATGCTTGGGCGCCTTTTTACCTAGCAACATTTGTCTTTATAACCTTGGCTACGCTGACGATTACGGCGGGTGCTTCAAAGCGAGATGTCGTTATTGGTATGTTGATAGGCCTTGGGGCAGGCGCTTTGTTGCAATTTGTATTTACCCAAATTCTAGTGATAGATCTGCCTGTATAAGGATGGCAAAGACTAATCATCCATAGGCAGATAGCGGGCGGTACATACCCAGCCCAGTCAAACGCTAGCCTGCGGGCTGGGGACTAGTCCAGCTAATGCTTGCAGCCGTTGTTGTACAGGTTTGTAAATGCAGCAAAATGATTTGCGGCGATGGCGGCCCCACTATCAATATAAACAGGTGGTGTTAGCTTCGCTTTATCCCCAATATCATTTTTTAATGATGATGCATAAAAAATGCATCTAATGACAGTGCCCTAGCAGGGGAAGTGCTGTCTGGTCAGCTTGTCTATCGAGAGAGTCCAATAAGGTGATCAGATGGGACAGTTTTTCGTCAACAACATGAGCATCGGGCCTCTATGCAAAGCTAATACTGGGTAAACGTTTGTTTTTTCCCATCGCTAGTGATGCTGTGCCTAGAAGTCTTCTCTTGAGGGTATTGAATAATCGGTCAATAACAGGACTTTTAGCATCTCTGTGGTGCTGAGGTTAACAATTGATGAAAAAATCTTTTGGCTGACAGTCTATCAAAATCAGTGTCAATCCATGGCTAAATCTTTTTAACCCTCAGTATGAACCTATCTCGTTGAAATTAAAGTATTTGGAAATAAGGTGTATGGATGAAATATCGTATTTTTCCCTTTCTAGTCTGGTTTAAGTACCTAACCCTTAATGATATTAAAGCTGACTTTATAGCTGGCTTAACCGGCGCTGTGATTGTGTTACCCCAGGGTATAGCCTTCGCAACTATCGCCGGCTTGCCACCCCAGTACGGCTTGTACACCGCGATGGTTACGCCTATTGTTGCGGCGCTGTTCGGTTCATCCAAACATTTAATATCGGGCCCTACCACGGCTATTTCAATCGTAGTCTTTACCTCTATCAGCGGTTACGCCGAGCCCGGCAGCGAACAGTTTATTGCAATGACTCTGACATTGACTTTAATGGCGGGGGTTTATCAATTGGGCTTTGGCTTAGCAGGGCTGGGAAAATTGGTCGATTTTGTCTCTCACACTGTAGTAATCGGTTTTACCGCGGGCGCAGCCATACTGATAGCGACCAGTCAAGTGCAGCATCTTACCGCTATAGCAACGGCCAAAGGCCTGTCGTTTTATCAGAGTTGGATAGCGACCATTAGCCATTTAGAGCAATTAAATCCCTCAGTGCTCAGTGTTGGCATAGCGACTTTGCTCGTGGCTATTTTAGTAAAAAAATATCAGCCGACACTGCCTAACTTACTAATCGCCATGCTTGTCGGTAGTCTTTTGGCACTATCAATGGGTAGCGATGTTGGCATAACCTTGGTCGGCGCTATTCCCGCGGGGTTACCGCCTTTATCGGTACCTGATATGTCACTACAAACCTTGCAGAAATTGGTGCCACAGGCGTTTGCTATTGCACTATTAGGCCTTATCGAAGCGGTTGCGATCGGCAGGGCAATCGCCAATAAATCACAGCAGCGAATTTACCCGAACCAAGAGTTTATCGGCCAGGGGCTGTCAAATATAGTGGGTAGTTTTTTCTCTTGCTATGCGGGTTCCGGCTCGTTTACCCGCTCGGGCGTCAACTATGCAGCGGGGGCAAAATCAGGGCTTTCGGCTATTTTTGCCGCACTACTATTAATTTTTATTGTACTGTTGATAGCCCCTTTAACGGCGTATTTGCCCGTTGCTGCTATGGCTGGCGTGATATTAATAGTGGCCTATAATTTGGTCGATTTTTCCCATATTAAAAAGATTTTAAGCACCAGCAAGGCCGAGTCTTCAGTTTTACTAATTACCTTTGTATCGACATTGTTTTTGGCGCTAGAGTTCGCTATATAC
>SPKZ01022171.1_pt1 | contig 10198 bp, 8 predicted proteins | sample 2456571 | NCBI WGS metagenome assembly SPKZ01 (sample SAMN11192286, study PRJNA482655) | marine metagenome | biome: ENVO:00000447; feature: ENVO:00000244|ENVO:00000211|ENVO:00000569|ENVO:00002023; material: ENVO:00002151; isolation source: ocean water from marine abyssalpelagic zone ...
GACCTTGGAAACGACAGAATCGTGATCTACAAGATCAACCACGATGAGCAATCGATCGAGCCTCACGGCTTCGGTGAAACTGTTCCCGGCGGCGGCCCTCGACACATGAAGTTCAGCCCGGACGGTTCCAAGGTTTACCTGCTCAACGAACTGCTGCTCTCCGTTACCGTGTTCGACTACAACGCCGAAGCCGGCTCACTCAAAGCCATTCAGACCATAGAGAATATTCCCCAGGAAGAACTCGAAGTTCCCAGCAAGTCTTCCGAAATTCGGGTGCACCCGAACGGTAAGTTCGTCTATGCTGCCAACCGTGGACCCGACAACATCACCGTCTTCTCGGTCGATGAGGCGACCGGCAAACTTACTTTCGTGGAAAACGAAGCCATCCGCGGTGCCTGGCCGCGCAACTTCAACCTCGACCTCGATGGAAGCTTTCTCATCGCAGCGGGCCGCTACTCCAACACGCTCTCCATCTTCGAGATCGATGAGGAGACCGGCGGCTTGATCTTCACGGGCCGGGTGGTGAACTGCCCTTCCCCGATTTGTATTGCTTACTGATTCAGCTGCCAGCTGGGACTCAAACTACCGTTTCCCGTATTGCCCCTTTCAAGGTCCGTCCAAGGAAGGGTGATACGGGACTTTTTGTTTTGAGGTAGTCTTTGGAAACCAGGGTCTCACCGTTGGGGTCAAAGACGAAGAACTCCGCCTTCTCGCCTTCGGCAATCTTAACGGGATCGAGCTTCACAATTCGACGCGGTTCGGAGGAATACTTTTTCAGCAACAGGTCCCACCCAAAGGTTCCCTCACTGATAAATCCGTCGAACAAGGCCAAAACCGTCGTTTCCAATCCACTGACACCGAAAGGAGCGCTGGCAAAGTCAGCCGATTTTTCAAACTCGGTATGGGGCGCGTGATTGGATGCAATCACGTCAATGGTCCCGTCGAGCAATCCTTGAATGAGCGCGTCGCAATCGGACTGCAGACGCAGCGGCGGATCCATCTTGAAGTGGGTGTTGTAATCCTCCACATCCTCTTCGGTGAGGAGTAAGTGATAGGGAGAAGCTTCGCAGGTGACCTGCGTCCCGGCCTCCTTCGCCGCCGCAATCGACTTCAACGTATTGGCAGTGGAGACCTGCTGCAGGTGCAGCCTCGCACCGGTATGCTGGGCGACCCGGATATCCCGGTCGAGTGCGATCTCCTGGCTGATCGCCGGTATCCCCGGCAACCCGAGCTTGTAGGAAACGTGACCCTCATTGATCGCGCCCGCCTTCGTCAGTGCCGGCGTGTCACCGTGCGTCGTGACAAGCAGGTCAAAGTCCTTGGCATACTCCATGCACCGGCGCAGGAGGTCGGGACAAGGCACCTCGTGGTCGGCATCGGTCAACATGGCCACTCCGCGGGATGCCATCCCGGAAAACCCGGCTAACTCTTTGCCTTCCCGCTTCTTCGTGAGGCAACCGGAAGTATGCATTGGGATCGGGCTCACTTCGGAGACCAGATCCTGGAGGCTCTTAACAAGATTACCGCTGTCGACCGGAGGCGCGGTGTCCGGCATCAAAACCAACCCGGTCACCCCTCCGTGGATCGCTGCTTCGGCACAACTGGACAGCGTTTCCTTGTGCTCAAATCCCGGCTCACGGGCGTGCACGTTGAGATCAAACATCCCCGGCACGATGACGCAACCGTCACAGTCGACCGTGGTGGAGCCTTCAACCGCTTCGATCGTCTCGGCGATCTGGTGAATGACACCTTCATCATCCACGAGGATGTCCGCCTTCTGCAACTCAGGCGTTTCTTCGCTCGCTAGGGTTCCGTTTTTGAAAAGACGCATACCGGTCAGTCCTTGTCGGTTTCGGGTTTGAGCCAGTGAAGCACCGCCATTCGCACGGCGATGCCATTCTCGACCTGGGTGCTGATGAGACTCTTCTCATAGCCCATCGCTTCGTCTGTGATTTCCACGCCGCGGTTCACCGGACCGGGGTGCATCAGGTAAGCACCCAACTGTCGCATTCGGGCGACTCGCTCGCTGTGCATGCCATACATCTTGTGGTATTCGGCGATGCTCGGGAAAAACTGTCCCTCCTGGCGCTCCAACTGAACACGCAGCAAGTAGACCGCATCCGGTCCCCAGTCGAAGACATCCTCCCACGAGTGAAAGCGCTTCATGAAGTCATGCCTTCCCTCCGGAACCAAAGACCCAGGCCCCAACACTCCCACTTCTATCCCCAACTTGTTGAAGAGCATACTGGTAGAGCGGGCCACCCGTGAGTGAAGGATGTCTCCCACGATGACCACTTTCCTTCCCTGGTAGTCTGGGTAGACTTCCCGAAAGGTCATCGAGTCGAGCAGCGCCTGGGTCGGATGAGCATGATATCCGTCACCGGCATTAAGAACCGAAGCATTCGTGTGCTTGGCCACAATTCCGGGGACACCCGCTGCCTGGTGGCGGATCACAATGTAGTCCGATCGCATCGCCTGCAGGGTCTCGATGGTATCGAGCAGTGACTCGCCCTTGACGACCGAAGAACTTGAGACGGTAAAGTTAGTCACATCTGCCGACATCCGGCTGGCGGCGACCTCGAAAGAGGAGCTGGTCCGGGTCGAAGGCTCGTAGAAGAGGTTCAGTACTGTTTTGCCTCGCAGGGTAGGCACTTTCTTCACGGATCGTTGGAAAAGCTGTTTGAACGGAGCCGCGTTCTCGAAAATGTATTCAATCTCCTCCAGTGAGAGGCTTTCAATATCGAGAAGGTCTTTCCGCGGCTTTAACTCACTCATTTCTCAGTCACAAGGAAAACGCCCTCTTTCTCGTCGTCTTCCTGGAATCGAACTTTCACGTATTGTTTTAAATCGGTTTCGATCGTTCGACCAACGTAATCGGGCTGAACCGGAATTTCGCGATGCCCGCGGTCCACCAGGACCGCCAACTCAATCTTGGACGGGCGCCCATAATCGGCCAGGGCATCAAGCGCGGCGCGAACCGTGCGACCGGTAAAGATGACCTCATCAAAGAGGATCACCCGGGTGCCCTCGAGCTCAAAGGGAACATCCGAACTGTTCAGTGTCGGCAGGTCGCGCCCACGATTGTCGAAGTCGTCGCGATAGAGCGAAATATCGAGAGTGCCGACCGGATAGTCCTTGCCGCGTTCCGCCAGGGCGGCGGCGACGCGCCGGGCCAGGGTCACGCCGCGAGTGTAGACGCCGACAAAGGCCAGTTCCTGATCTCCACGGCGGGATTCAATTTCGCCGGCTAAAACGGCGATGGTTTCCTCAATCCCCTCAGGAGTGAGGATCTCTTCGGTGGTGATGTCAGCTGTATCACTCAAGTAGTGTTGCCGAAGAAACGGGGAAGTTTTGACGTGAGGTCAGGCACCGGTTCATCCGGCACCCCTCTACCTCTAGTCACAAATCGCGGAAGCGCTATCAAAAATTTCGTGTTCCGATGTCAGTCCGACGCTGCATGCCGTCGAAAGCAACCTTTTCGCTCTCACGGTAGACATTGGTCACAGCCTCTTCCCGGGTCGATCCGCTGGCGACAACCACGAGAACACGGCCACCGGCAGTCTCAAACTGACCAGCTTCATTGAGCTTGGTTCCAGCGTGGAAAACTCGGGCATCGGAAACCTGATCCAGTCCTGAAATCACATCACCGCTGCGGGAACTGGCCGGGTAACCGGCTGAGGCCGACACGAGGCAGATGCTCCAACCGTCTTTGAAGCTGACCAGGTCGGAATCGAGATTTCCCTTGGCGCCTTCAAACACATGAGCCGCGAAGTCACCTTCGACCATCGGCAAAACCGCCTCGGCTTCAGGATCGCCGAAGCGACAGTTGTATTCGATGACCTTCGGTCCGTTCTCCGTCAGCATGAGCCCGAAGTAGAGGAACCCGCGATACGGCAAGCCCTCATTCTGAAGCCCTTCCACGGTCGGACGCACGATGGTCTCGTCGATCACGGAGCGAAGATCACCTTCGAACATATCGAGCGAGCTCACAGCCCCCATGCCTCCTGTGTTGGGCCCTTCGTCAGCATCGTAGATGCGCTTGTAGTCACGAGCCGGAGCAAGAATCTGGTAGTCGCCATCGACGACGGAAGCAAAAATTGAAATCTCCGGACCCTCGAGATACTCCTCGACCAGGAGGCGGCCGGGGCCAAATTTCCGCTGCACCAGGACTTCGTCGAGAAACTCCTCTGCGTCGCCTTCGGTCATGCAAACGGCGACGCCCTTGCCTGCTGCAAGGCCGTCAAACTTCAGCACGGTGGGGTATTTCCCATCGATAGCGGCGCGCGCTTCGTCGATAGTTTCAACCGGCGAATACCCGCCGGTTGGGATAGACTGGCGGACCATGAATTCCTTGGCGAACTCCTTGCTCGCTTCGAGTTGGGCGGCTTCTTTCGGAGGTCCCCAGCAGGGAATCCCGGCCACGGCGCAAGCATTGGCGAGGCCTTCATCCTTCACGAGGTAGCTCTCCTCACCGGCGACGCACAAATCGATGTTCAGTTCCTGCATCGCAGAAATCAGGGAGGCAACGCCATCCGCCTCAACCGGCTTCGCCAGCTCAAAAATGGCATCAGAGCCAGGAAAGGAATAGATCTCCGTCTCAGTGGGAGATTCGTGAAGTGCCGTAATGATCGCATGCTCGCGACCGCCTTTTCCAACAACGAGGACTTTCATAAACAAGGGATAAACCGGAAATCAATGGCCGGTCCACTGAGTAGGCACAGCGACCGGGACGACCATCGTAAGCACGTTTGAACAAATTTCCAGCCAAGGGAGAAAAAAGATCCCTCAAAGCGCAGATCCCCCGTTCTGCGGGGATGTTGGAAGCCGATCAGGCTCAGGCTGACTTTGCCCGGGAGCGCTTCTGGCGACGACGTTCGCGAAGTTCTCTTTCCAATTTCTTCACCAGCGCCACTCGGTCGGAGGGAACACTGAAAGTGCCTTTGAGACGGGAATCAAAATTGGAAATCGTCATGCCCTAGCATGCAGGCATTTTGAATCGCTGCTCGCGTCTCCTTGCCAGGTCTACCGACGTCTTGCGATATCGCAATCAGACACCAGACCGGAGCAAGCGCTCGGGAGCAGCCCCCGCCATTCCCAACTAAGTATGACCCGACGTATGAAGCACCCTCTCGATCATGAAATCTCACACCGTCTGGGCGGAAATTTTCAATCTCTCCTCGAGTCAATCTCAAATCTCGGAGGCTTCTACTTCCAGGCGCGCAACCGCAGCGGGGGCCTTGGAAAGATGGTTCACCAGTTTTCGCCCATCATGGAAAAGGATTCAGACAAAGCCTTTGATCCTGACAACCGCATCGAAATTGCCATCGATTCCATTGTTGCAGCACACTCCGGCCTCGCCGGTTGCCAGCCGGCAGGAGCCCCGGCAATTGATCTCGAATTCCGGGAATATCCGGCAGGCGTCAGTTTTCACGAATTCCCTGGTATCAGTGAAATCGGGGCGATCCAAAAACTGACAGATAGCTTTCACTCAAAAAGCATCCCTTCCAGGCAGGTGGTGGAATGGCGTGAGGAATTTTCACCCTGCCGCGATATGTGTCCCTGCTGCGAAAAGCGCGCCGAAGGTCGAGTTGAGCAAACCCGTTCCCATCCCCTCTTTACCATTCTCGAGGAAGCCCGGACCCATCAAACCCACCTCGAGTTTCGCCTCCTCAGTGATCACGTGGATTTAGCAACCAGGCTGACCGTGGAGACTCTCGCCACCGGTGACGGCTTTATCATCCTGACAGGTGCTTACGCGAATTGCGCCGCCCACATCGACATGCGTTTTGTCCATGCCATGGCAATTGATGTCGAAGAACTCGACGGCAGCCCTTATTCCACCCTCCGTATCTTCGACATGTTTGGAAACCTCAATTTCCAAATCATGAGTGAAGACCCGGCCGACGCAACAATATGGCACCAGATTTGCGAGGCTTCCCGCAAGATGCGATAGCCGCACCCCCGGCGAATGAATCTATCAAAAAGGTGATTAAGCCGCCTCGTATTTGGAAGGCAGGCACCCTTTCACTTGTTGGAAAGCCTTGCTGAAGTGACTCAGACTCTGGTAACCCACCTCAACGGCTGCTTCACTAACATTGCACTGACCACTGACTATCAATTCAGCAGCAGTCTCGATGCGAAGCTTGCGAACGTACTGGCTGATTGTCATTCCCATAGTTGAGGAGAACGTTCGACTGAGATAGAAAGGACTGCATCCTACTTCGGCGGCAAGTCTCTGGAGATCAAAGGGCTCATCAACATGCTGCTTGAGGATTGCTTTGGCTTTTGCCACACGCGCTATCGAAAGCCTCTTCTGACGCGAACAGAAAAACTCGTCTTCACCCTCCGCAGCCGGAAAGCAAGTAATCGCGATCAGTTCCTTTACCTGGCTTTCGTACCAAAAAGACCTGGCAGCACCGGAGACAATTGGACTGGTGAATGCAGGGATAACTCGCTCCATCACCACGCGCCCGAGCGGTTTTTCGATGACTTCGGAATCAGAACCTTCGAAAACAATGTCCCTCATGCGCTTATCGAGGCCCGGACGGAAGGGTTTCATCATACCAGCGAGAAGCTCACGCCTCATCCCGACAATAAGTAGCTCGGTATGATTTTCAGTAAGCATCGTCGTCGTGTCTCCAGGGGAGTTCAGAATTGCCATCTGACCGGCTTCGATTCGGGCGAGAGCCCCTGTTTCCGGACCGATAATCACCGCACCAGATTGAACCATGACAAAGACTGTCTGGCCGGGCAGTAACCTAAGGGATTCACTCCCCTCACCACCTGGAACAGCGCCCCAGGCCCAGATTTGAGATTCTTTGGCATCGCCAAACACAGGTTTTCCGGAGGACTTCATGATCATGATTTATTATTGATACTGAGATTTAGTCTCAATACCAGTGAAAAATTCTTCTTTTTTACGCTTTTCTCAAATAAGCACCCTACAGCAGGACGTCGTATGGGCGCTCGCCCGTCTTATCCATGAATCCGACGAAGGCCTGATTCACCACCTTGTAGCCACCTGGAGTCGGGTAATTGCCCGTGAAATACCAATCCCCGTTGTGGACCGGGATGGCTTCGTGCATCGCCGATACTTTTTGGTAGATTACTTCAACTTCCCCTTTCCAGCCGATCCCTTCCGGCGTCACCATCCGGCTGATTTCAGCGGAAAGATCTTCGTCGGTGAACGGTTCGTAAACCATTTTCACCGGGTTGGTCATCTCGCCAACGGGCTTCTTCAATTCTTCACGACATCGATAGTAGACATCGGTCAGGAGATTGTGCCGCCCGGAACGTTCCAACAGATTCACAGCCGCCTGGAAGACGATAAATTTCCCGAGGTGCGACATATCGATGCCATAGCAATCCGGGTAACGAATCTGAGGTGCAGTAGATGCCACCACGATCTTCTTCGGATTGAGCCGGGAGAGAATCTTAATGATAGAGTCCTTCAGGGTCGTCCCCCTCACGATCGAGTCGTCGATCACCACGAGAGTCTCATCCGGCCCCATCTGGTCGTAGGTCACGTCGTAGACGTGAGAAACCATCTGGTCACGCCCTTTCTCCTGGGCAATGAAGGTCCGCAGCTTGATGTCCTTGTGAGCAATCTTTTCGCCACGAGGCCAGCTTTGAAGAATCAACTTGTCGATCCCCTCTTCGCTGAGGGTTCCTCCCTGAAGTTCCTCGATCAGCTTCTGACGCACTTGTTCACGGCGGAACTTCCGAAGACCGTCCATCATGCCATGGTAAGCAATCTCGGCAGTGTTCGGAATGAAACTGAAGATGGTCTTGTCGAAGTCGTCCTCGATGCGATCAAATATCTGGGGAACGAGATTGGCTCCGAGCTTCATCCGCTCTTTGTAGATCTCAGGATCGTTACCTCGAGAGAAGTAAATTCGCTCAAAGGAACAGGGGCGCTTCTCTTTTACCTCGGTATAAGGCTGAATACTCAATTCGCCGCCTTGATTCACCACTCCCACATTGCCACGAGGCAGCTCTCTTATGGCGTCGGAGTCTGCATTGAAAACGGTCATTAAAGGCACTCGCTCACTGGCAAAGGCAATGACCTCGTCGTCCTCGTAGTAATGGCACGGCCGAATCCCGTTGGGGTCTCGCAGCACAAAGCCCACACCGTTTCCGGTCGCCCCTGCGATGGCAAATCCACCATCCCACTGATCGGCGCATTTGTTAAGAATACGGACAATATCGATTTCGTCGGAAATGATCTCGGGGATGCCTCTTCCTTCGGTTCCCTTATCACGCTCTCGGCGATAAATCGCATCGTGAGCTTCATCGAGATGGTAACCGATTTCCTCCAGCACCGTCTGCGTATCAGTGTCAAAAACGGGATGCTGCCCGCGATCAATCAGGTGGTGATTGAGGTCGCGTGCATTGGTCATGTTGAAATTACCCAGCACCATCAAGGTTTTGGTCGGGTAATTCGTGCGACGCACGTAAGGATGACATCCACCCGTGCCGAATTTGCCGGACGTGCCGTAGCGAAGATGGCCTAACAAAATCTCCCCACCGAAATCGAAATTATTCTTAAACGAAACTGGATCTTCCGGGTCAAGGAACCCTTTACGCTTCCGCTTGCTCAAGGTCTTGAGCTGATCTTCCATCAACTTGATGAGAGAATCCCGCTGGGCATTCCGTTCCCTGAAGAGGTAAGGCTGCCCCAGAGGCATATCGAGCTTCACGCAACCGACCCCGACGCCGTCCTGGCCGCGGTTGTGCTGTTTCTCCATGAGGAGATAGAGACGTTGGAAGCCCCACAGGCAGGTGCCGTATTTGTCCTTGTACCAGGCGAGGTCTTTCTTCAGCCTGACAAAGGCCAGACCGCACTCATGATGAATCGGGTCGCTCATGCAGGAGGAAGATCAGAGTCAGTGGGAGATCTCAACTTTCACAGTTCCGCTGGCGTCGACTTCGCCAATGATGCGGGCGCCGTCCTGAATAGAGGCAGCCGCTTCGGCCTGGTCTGAGGGAACAATCACGATCCAGCCCCAGCCCATGTTGAAGGTCTTCACCGCTTCGGCGTCTTCCACGAAGGAGAGCACCTTGCCGACAGCGCCAAGCTCCCAGCGCGGAATGGTGATATCGGCCCCCTTCTCCCCGAGCAGGCGCTCGAGGTTCTCAGGCAGTCCGCCTCCGGTATTGTGAGCCATCGCACGAACGTCGAGTTGTTTTTCGCGAAGGCCGGCAACGACGTCATGATAGAGTCGGGTCGGAGCGAGGAACTCCTCCCATTCTTCGTCGTCGATCAGGCCGGGGTTGGCGGCGAGAATCTTGCGAATCAGGCTCCAGCCGTTCGCATGAAAACCATCGGAAGGATAGCCGATCAATTTGTCACCCACCTCGATGCGGGAAGGATCGATCAGGTCGGGCTTTTCAGCAGCACCGACACAGAAACCACTCAGCTCGATCATGCCGTCCGGAACGATGCCCGGCATTTCTGCGGTTTCGCCTCCGGCAAGAATACAGTCACAGTCGGCGAGGTATTCCGCCATCCCTGCGATGAGACGCTTGATCTTGGTCTTGTCGATCCGGCCAACGCCAACGTAGTCGAGGAAGAGCAAGGCATCCCCACCTGTGGTGAGAATGTCGTTCACACTCATGGCGACGAGGTCCTTGCCGGCGATCTCGAGCTGGTCGTGCTCGAGCAGCAATTCCAGTTTCGTTCCAACGCCGTCGCAGCCTGTCACGATGACCGGCTCCTTGTAATCGCTGAGGTCGTAGCTCGCGGCGAACAGCCCGAAGGACTGCATCAGCGAACGCTTCGCCTCAGTTTGACGTCTCAGTTCTCCGATATCGCCGACCAGGGCGGCCGCTTCTTCGATATCAACTCCGGCTCCCTTGTAGGTGAATTCGCCGCTCATTCAGTTCGATGATGTAACAGATTCGTAAAGTGAGCGAAAGAGATAATAGCCACTCCCCCACTTTTTTTCAGACTCGCCCGAAGGGGATCCAGCCGGATTCTCCCAGTCAGGATCATAGTGATCTTCACGATGAAGAAATCTTTCGGGGTGAGGCATCATACCGAACACTCGCCCTGTTTCGTCCTGTAACCCCGCGATTTGTTCAAAACTTCCGTTCACGTCCTCATTGTAGGTCACTGCGGCGGCACCGTTTTCACGGTATTTTTTGGCGTCTTCCGCCGTCATGGTGACGAGGCGCCCTTCGGCATGGGCCATCGGGA
>SPKZ01006137.1_pt1 | contig 10197 bp, 16 predicted proteins | sample 2456571 | NCBI WGS metagenome assembly SPKZ01 (sample SAMN11192286, study PRJNA482655) | marine metagenome | biome: ENVO:00000447; feature: ENVO:00000244|ENVO:00000211|ENVO:00000569|ENVO:00002023; material: ENVO:00002151; isolation source: ocean water from marine abyssalpelagic zone ...
CCTGGTCTTGTACGTCGTAAGGGACCAAGTGCTCATGCAAGCCAGCTACCACGCTGGATTCAACAAGCGAATCCCTCACAGCATTTGTGCAACAAAGCCTACTGGCACCATAGCCCACATCAACAAGCAGCCGCACTGCAAGTAATCGAAACGAGAGGAAGATGATTTCTGTGCGAATAGATGTGCGCTGCACTCATTCGTTTTTCGCTAAGTCATGGTGCTGCTGGAGAGAATCGAACTCTCGACCTCTCCCTTACCAAGGGAGTGCTCTACCTCTGAGCTACAGCAGCGCCGGTAAGCGCGCTTCTATGCACATCCGCAGAGGAGCGCAAGAGCATCTGGAAAGTTTTTTTCGGCTAAGGTAGAGAATGTCTATGTCAAAGACCCAAAAACCTTCTAAGCCCCTATCACAGAGCACGCGTGAGGACCGCCTCAAAGCTGCACTGAAGGTGAATATGGCCCGGCGTAAGGCACAAGCCAAAGCGCGGGCTGAAAAAAATGAAACCATAAATAACATGACGGGCAATAGCTCCGACGACACCGAGGAATAAAGAGCAGATGGATTCGATTCTGGTAACCGGTAACGGGCCGCTTCATGGGGAGATCCCGATCGCAGGTGCTAAGAATGCTTGCCTGACTTTAATGCCGGCCACTTTGCTCAGTGAAGAACCGCTGACCCTAACCAATGCGCCGCGTCTCAGCGATATTCGCACTATGACCGCACTCCTGCAGTCGCTGGGCGCGGAAGTTACGGCACTGAACAACGGTCAGGTTTTGGCCATGTCCAGCCATGGGCTCGACAACCACACCGCGCATTATGACATCGTCCGCAAAATGCGGGCCTCCATTCTGGTGTTGGGCCCGATGCTGGCGCGTGAAGGCCACGCGGTTGTCTCGCTGCCCGGCGGCTGCGCCATTGGCGCCCGCCCCGTTGACCTGCACCTGAAGGCGTTTGAGGCAATGGGCGCGGAGCTTGATCTCAAAGACGGGTATGTGCACGCCCGCGCGCCGAACGGTCGCCTGCAGGGGGGCGTAGTGGACTTTCCGCTGGTCTCTGTAGGGGCAACCGAAAACGCGCTTCTGGCCGCAACCTTGGCCAAAGGCACGACGGTTCTCAACAATGCCGCTCGCGAACCGGAGATCGTCGATCTGGCGGATTGCCTGCGCAAAATGGGTGCACAGATCGAAGGCGATGGCACCTCCACGATTTCCATTCAGGGTGTAGACCGTCTCAATGGCGCGACTCATCCTGTGGTCACAGACCGGATAGAGCTGGGCACCTATATGCTCGCGCCAGCAATCTGCGGCGGCGAAGTTGAACTGCTGGGCGGTCGCCGAAATCTGCTGGAAATCTTCTGCCAGACGCTCGAACAGACCGGGCTAGAGGTCACCGACACCGAAAAGGGTCTGAAAGTCTCGCGCAAAAACGGCGCGATCAAAGCTGTTGATGTAGTAACCGAACCCTCCCCGGCTTTCCCACCGACCTACAGGCGCAGTTCATGGCGCTGATGTGTACCGCTGACGGCACTGCGACGCTGGAAGAGCGAATTTTTGAAAACCGCTTTATGCATGCCCCTGAACTGATCCGCATGGGCGCGCAGATCGAGGTCCAGGGCGGCACCGCCAAGGTAACCGGCGTCGACAAACTCAAGGGTGCGCCGGTGATGGCAACGGACCTGCGGGCCTCAGTTTCAATGATTTTGGCAGGTCTGGCCGCCGAAGGTGAAACCCGGGTGTCGCGCGTCTATCACCTTGATCGCGGCTACGAACATGTGGTGCGTAAACTGTCTGGCGTTGGCGCGCAAATCGAACGCATCAAGGGGGACTGATGGCAGACGCAACTTTTGAGGAGGGCCGTGAGGCCCCGTTGAACCTTGGTGCCGAGACGTCCGAAGACCTCTCTGTGCTCTCCTCTTTGGTACAGGATGCTGTGTTTACCCCATCCGAAATGGCATGGCGACCGCGCGAGCATCGGTTTGCCAGTCTCATAAATCGGTTCCGCTGGGAAGATCGGGTCGCGGCGGAACGCCGCGGGCGTCCGTATGAACGGGTGCAGTCGCTTTTGGTCATCAACACAGTATTGGGTGTATCCTCTCAAGGTGTTGACCGCACAGACAAAGACCTTGTTCTTTCCATTCTGGATATGAGCTTTGAAGCGCGCAAAGACGGTTCGGGTCATCTTGTCCTGACCTTGGCTGGGGATGGCGCCTTGCGTCTGGAAGTGGAAGCATTGGATGTGTCACTCAAGGACGTGACCCGGCCTTATGTTGCACCATCTGGGAAGGCCCCGCGGCACCCGGGCTAACCGCGACTTGGACTGGCGCTGGCTTTGTCGGGCGGGCTGAAAAACGGCCAATCCAGTACCCGGCGCGTGCCGGGCGGCAGCCCCCAAATGCGAGGGGCACGGGAAACTCCTCCAGGGATCTTGAGACCCAGCCCACTTGGCAGTATGTCGAGAACAAAGGAGTGCCCCTATGCCCGTTTTTTTGACCACCAATGATGCCGATTTTGAGGCGCGCTTCACCGATCTGCTCAACGCAAAGCGCGAAGACAGCCCGGATGTCGATGCAGTTGTCGCAGCAATTATTGACGACATCCGCACACGCGGTGACGCGGCTCTGGTGGAGCTGACCAATAGGTTCGACCGGATGGAGCTAACCGCCGCCGATCTGCGGATCAGTGATGCCGAGATCGACGCCGCTGTGGCCACCGTATTGGATGAAGACCGCGCCGCTCTTGAGCTGGCAGCACACCGCATTCGCGCCTACCACGCGCAACAGATGCCGGAAGACAAGCAATGGACTGACACAGCAGGCGCGACCCTCGGCTGGCGTTGGTCTGCGGTTTCGGCCGCAGGGCTTTATGTTCCGGGTGGTTTGGCCTCCTACCCTTCATCCGTTCTTATGAACGCAATCCCGGCCAAAGTCGCTGGTGTCGAGCGCCTCTGCATCACCGTCCCCACCCCGGATGGGCAAATCAACCCATTGGTCTTGTTGGCGGCAAAATTGTCTGGCGTGGATGAAATTTACCGCGTTGGCGGCGCTCAAGCTGTAGCCGCTTTGGCCTATGGGACTGAAACCATTGCTCCCGTGGACAAAATCACCGGCCCCGGAAATGCTTTTGTAGCCGCAGCAAAGCGTCGCGTCTTCGGAAAAGTCGGTATCGACATGATCGCGGGCCCCTCAGAAATCCTCGTAATTGCGGACAAAGACAATACTCCAGACTGGATCGCGCTGGATCTGCTCAGCCAGGCCGAGCACGACGAAAGCGCACAATCCCTGCTGATCACCGATGACGCCGAATTTGGCCGCGCCGTAGCCGAGGCTGTGGACAAACGCCTTGAGACGCTGGAGCGCCGCGCCATTGCGGGGCCTAGCTGGCGCGACTATGGCGCTGTCATCGTGGTCAACGACCTAGACGAGGCGGCAGCACTCTCGAACCGTATCGCACCCGAGCACCTTGAGCTTTGCGTCGCGGATCCGGTTGCGCTCTCTGAGAAGACCATCCACGCCGGCGCAATTTTCCTTGGTCAATACACGCCCGAAGCCATTGGCGATTACATTGGAGGCCCCAACCACGTTTTGCCGACCGCCCGTTCAGCACGCTTCTCTTCAGGACTGTCAGTCATGGATTTCATCAAACGCACCACACTCAGCCAGATGACCCCGGAAGCGATCAAGGCGATCGGCCCGGGTGCTGCGGTACTGGCAAAAAGCGAAAGCCTAGAGGCGCATGGCCTCTCAGTGCTTGCTCGTCTGGAAAGGTTTAACTTCTAAGCTTGCCACCGCGCCCCAAGTGACCCGGAAATTCAGAGCTCTTCACTCGCAGAACTTTCTGTACTTGCATTGTCAGGACGATGCGCCTGCTTTACTCCTTGGGGGAAGTCGAAACTGCATCAATGATCGCAACGGGATAAAACGATGAGCCGGATCAGCCAAATCGCGCTGGATGACAGCAACCTGCCACCGCCCACGCCAGAAATCGAGCAGGAGCGCAAAGTTGCAATCTTCGACCTGATCGAAGACAACAGCTTTGTTCTGCCAAAACGGGATGAACGCGCCGTGCCGGACGGCCCGTATCATCTTGGCTTGGCGATCCGTGAAAAAAGGTTGGTCTTTGATGTGCAAACCGAAGCCGGCGACAAGGCGGCAGAATTCCACTTGTCGTTGTCGCCTTTTCGGCAAGTGGTCAAAGACTATTATCAAATCTGCGAAAGTTATTTCAACGCGGTGAAAACCTTGCCGCCCAGCCAAATCGAAACCATCGACATGGCACGCCGGGGCATTCACAACGAAGGCAGCCGGGTCCTGCAGGAGCGTCTGGATGGTAAGGCCGAGGTCGACACAGATACCGCGCGCCGCCTTTTCACGCTGATCTGCGTGCTGCATTTCGGAGGCTAACGCGTGGAACCCCTTCCGCAGTCTGTTCTGTTTTGCTGTGACCATAATGCGGTCAGATCCCCCATGGCCGAAGGGATCATGAAAAAGCTCTATGGCACCGGCACCTATGTGCAATCCGCCGGAGTGAAAAACGATCTCGAGATTGATGGATTCTGCATTTCGGTCTGTCAGGAGGTCGAGGTCGAACTGTCGCGCCATCAGTCTCGCTCTTTTGACGAGATGGAGCAATGGGGTGATGATATTTCATCTTACGATCTGGTGATCGCGCTCTCGCCTGCCAGCCAGCGCCGGGCGCTGGAACTCACCCGTTTTTTTCATCTCGATGTCGAATATTGGCCAATTATGGACCCAACTGGACTGGGAGAAACGCGCGACGCCAAGCTAGAAAGCTATAGGCAAACCCGCGACCAGATCATTGCCCGCCTCAAAACGCGTTGGGGTGATCCGGCCGCCTGACCGGAGAACACTATGACTGACACCATCGCGCGCTATTTCGCAGCCTTCAATGCAGATGACACCGAGGCGATGATCGACTGCCTCGCCGATGACGTGGCCCACCACGTAAACGAGGGCAATATCCGAATCGGCAAAGACAAATTCCGCGACTTCTGCGCTCATATGGACCGCTGCTACAAAGAAAACCTAACGGATATGCAGATTTTTGTCAGTGACGATGGCACCCGCGCGGCAGCGGAATTCACCGTCAACGGTACCTATCTGGCGACGGACGAAGGCCTGCCCAACGCCAGCGGCCAGACCTACAAACTGCCCGCTGGATCGTTCTTCAGCCTGCGCGACGGCCAGATCACCCGCGTGACAACCTATTACAATCTCTCTGATTGGATCAAACAGGTCTCTGCCTGATGGCCCTGCGGATCGAACCCCTGACGGGCGCAGCGCTTGTTGCCGCGCTGGACGAAGTGGCCCGCCTCCGCATTGAGGTGTTTCGCGACTGGCCCTATCTTTATGACGGCGATCTCAGCTATGAACAGCGCTATATGACGACCTACCGCGACAGCGCGTCGGCGATTGTTGTGGGCGCTTTTGATGACGATCGGTTGGTCGGGGCGTCAACGGGTACGCCGCTTACCGAACACGAAGATGATTTCGCCCACCCCTTTGCAGGCAGCGGCATTGATCTGGATGAGGTGTTCTACTGCGCCGAATCCGTGTTGTTGCCCGAATATCGTGGTCAGGGCGCCGGTCATGGCTTCTTTGATCACCGCGAAGCCCACGCCCGCGCGCTGGGCTTTAAAAAGTCCGTTTTCTGCGGCGTGCAACGCCCGGAAGATCACCCAATGCGCCCAAGCGACTACGCCCCGCTTGACCCGTTCTGGCGCAAACGCGGTTACGCACCGCTCCCCAGTGTTGTAGCAGCGTTCAGCTGGAAAGACCTCGGCGACGCAGGCGAAACCCAAAAACCGCTACAATTTTGGATCAAGGATCTGTAGCCCATGAAAATTGCCACCTCAGCCTATCCGCTGACCTTCTTCGACAGCTGGAGCCAATACGAAGACAAGATCGCCCATTGGGTGTCGGACGCGGCGGGCAACGGCGCAGATCTTTTGGTGTTTCCCGAATACGGCGCAATGGAATTGGCCACATTGGATGGCGCGGAGGTCGCAGGTGACCTCGAAGGATCCATCCTGGCCGTGTCGGACAAAATGGAAGATGCCGCCGCGCTGCATGCCAAATTGGCGACAGAACACGGCGTATTTATCCTCGCCGCCTCAGCGCCCGTGATGGCCGGTGCACCGCGCCCCGTGAACCGGGCAGAATTCATTGCGCCCAATGATTTACGGGACCATCAAGACAAGCAGATCATGACACCGTTTGAACGGGACCCTTGGAATGTGGTCGCCGGTGGGCCGCTAAAGCTCTTCGACACTGCCCTGGGAAAAATTGGCGTGCTGATCTGCTATGACAGCGAATACCCGCTTCTGGGTCGCGGCCTTGCAGAGGCTGATGTGATTCTCGTTCCATCCTGCACCGAAACTCTGGCAGGGTATTGGCGCGTACGCATCGGCGCCATGGCCCGCGCGCTGGAACAGCAATGCGTGACGGTGCAGTCTTCAATTGTAGGACAATACCCTTGGTCAGAAGCGGTGGACGTGAACACCGGCGCCGGCGGGATTTTTTGTCCACCTGACAAGGGCTTCCCGGGAACCGGCGTGCTGGCCGAAGGGGCGCTCAACACGCCTGGCTGGACCTACGGAGAGGTCGATTTGGCCTGCATCGCCGAAGTGCGCGCCAACGGTGGCGTGCGTAATAGGTTGCACTGGGACGAGCAGCAGGGCCGCGAATCCGCCACTAATGTCCGATTGGCGTGATTGCACCCTTGAAAACTTGGTGAAATGCCCCCATTTAGGCCCACATCCCGCGACGTGCGGGCTGCCCTTTTGTGGGGCTTACTTAACGATGGAGACAACATGGCCAAGGAAGATACGCTCGAATTTCCCGGTGTCGTGAAGGAACTCCTGCCCAATGCGACGTTTCGGGTCGAGCTGGAAAACGGCCATGAGATCATCGCACACACGGCAGGCAAGATGCGCAAGAACCGCATTCGTGTTCTGGCAGGCGACCGGGTCCAGGTGGAAATGACACCCTACGACCTGACCAAGGGCCGGATCAACTACCGCTTCAAATAGGCGGACGATCTGCCAAACGAAAAAGGCCCGGCCTCACGCCGGGCTTTTGTTATTCTAGGCCCCGCTTTAGAAAGGGCCACAGCAGAACGACAGGAGGCCCAGGTGGCATTCATTCTCGGATCAGGCAGCCCGCGACGGCTGGAGCTTTTGGGCCAATTGGGCGTGGTGCCGGACATGGTGTCTCCGCCAGACATTGACGAGACACCACTGAAAGACGAATTCCCACGCGCTTATTGTGCCCGCGTGACCCGAGAAAAGGTGCGGACCGTGTCCGCAGGTACCGACGATATTGTGCTCTGCGCCGATACCACTGTTGCCCTTGGGCGCCGAATAATGGGCAAACCGGCAGATGCAGGCGAAGCGGCAGAGTTTCTGCTCGCTCTCGGCGGTCGCCGCCACCGGGTGATCACCGCAGTTGCCCTGCGCAAAGGCGATCAGATCTGGGAAAAAGATGTGGTCTCGACCGTGCAGATGAAACGCCTGAGCGATGAGGAACTTAACGCCTACCTTGCCACAGGCGACTGGGAGGGTAAGGCCGGCGGCTATGCCATTCAGGGGCCAGCAGGTGCCTTTGTGCCTTGGATCGCAGGATCCTTCACAGGCATCGTTGGCCTGCCGCTTGCCGAAACTGCCAACCTACTGCGCGCTGCGGGCTACCCGCTTTACAAGGAGGCTACATCATGAAGGGCCGTCAAATCATTCTCGACCACATCAACCACCGCGAAGCTGCTGCTTTAATGGTGGATGGCACGCTGGAGGATTTTCTGATCGAAGGCGACGCACCCGCACCCGGCACCATCTACCGTGCCCGCGCCGACCGCCCGGTCAAAGGTCAAGGCGGTATGTTCCTGACCACACCCGACGGCTCTGCCTTCCTGAAGCAAGTCAAAGGCCTGTCCCCGGGCCAGATGCTCTTGGTGCAGGTTACTGGCTACGCCGAAGACGACAAGGCCATCCCGGTGACCCAAAAGGTGCTGTTCAAAAGCCGCTACGCCATTGTCACCCCGGAAGCACCCGGCCTGAACATCTCGCGGTCCATCCGGGATGAAAACGAGCGCGACCGCCTGCTGGAAATCGCTAATGAGGTTATGGCAGGCTGCGACTATGGTCTCATCCTGCGGTCAGCCTGCACTGGTGCGGACACGGACGAGATCGCCGAAGACATCGCTGCCATGCGCGCCCTTGCCGAGCAGGTCTTAACCGATGAAGGCAGCGAGCCCGAAACCCTGACCGAAGGGGACACGCCTCACGTGCTCGCCTGGCGGGAATGGTCCGAACCTGCGCAAGTCGAAAGCGAAGCGGGCGGGTTTGAGCGCTGCGGCGTGCTTGATGCGCTGGACGACACCATGGGAATTGGGGTCTCACTCGGCAGCGGCGCATCGTTGTTTGTGGAACCCACCCGTGCTTTTGTTGCAATCGATGTGAACACAGGAACAGACACCTCCATGGCGGCAGGTCTCAAGGCCAATATGGCCTGTGCCAGGACGCTTGCACGTGTCCTGCGTGTGCGCGGCCTGGGCGGCCAGATTGTCGTAGACGCTGCCCCTATGCCCAAGAAGGACCGCCGCGCCTTTGAAAGCGCTCTGCGCACGGCATTTAAAGCTGATACGGAAGAAACCATCCTTGTGGGATGGACGAACCTCGGTCACTTCGAACTGCAACGTAAACGCAGCCGTCTGGCTGTGGCAGGATTGCTTTCATGACTTGCCCTATCTGCGGTGCGAACACCGATCCCAAATATAGGCCTTTCTGCTCTCGTCGTTGCGCAGATGTTGACCTAGCACGGTGGATGAACGGCACCTACACCGTACCCAGTACAAATCAAGAAGATATTGAAAACGCATGGGAAAACGGGCTCCTCGAGGAAGCAGAAAAAGAAAACACACCGCATTAGCAATTTTCTTCAAAAAGGCTCTGGACACTCCCCCAGCCAGAGAATAGAACGCCCTCACCCAAGGCATACAGCCGAACCCAGCCCGGGTAGCTCAGGGGTAGAGCAGTGGATTGAAAATCCTCGTGTCGGTGGTTCGATTCCGCCCCCGGGCACCAATATAATTTCAGCGGTAGAGAAAAACTGCAACGCCTTGAAGGGTAAGGCGGTTTCTCCGGTTCGAATCCCCTTTTTCGACATACGCGTATTGGGGCCGTGAAGGCCAGTCTTAGGACCGTTCTCTTCAATTCGTACGTCCCATTTTCCCATAATCCCCAAGGGCTTGACAGAAACTTCATCGAGAGTTCGAACATCTTTTCGAAGTCTCCATCAGAAGGGCCCTGATCTGATAGTTTTCCCTCCAACATGGCGGTTTCAGAACGCAGTTCCGCGATCCGCTTTTCGTACGCTCGAGCCGTCTCTTCGTGCTGAGTTCGAGCAACCCGGTCGAGCAACGAATTCACTTCGGTGTCGATCTGCCTCATGCGAGTTCGAAGTCTTGAAGCCTCCTCTTTGGCGTTGGATCGATGGCGATCCCAAGCATCTCGGAACATTTAACTGGCGAGTTCGAACGTCTGCTCTGTTGGCGTAAGGTTCTTCAGAACCTCTTCAAACTCGGATTCCAACTTGTCCCTGGGGATTGATTTCCCGCGTTGACTACAGCCTTTGTGATGACAAAGGTAGTAAGGATAGCGCTTTCCGGTACCGCTCATCGACCAACATGATGTGAGGCTATAGCCGCACTCGGAGCAGGTCAAAAATCCGCGCAGAATGAAGTCTCGGTCGAGGTTTTTGCGAGCAGGGGCAACCTTTTTCCCGTTCAAACGATCCTGATTAATCAGGTATACCTCATAGCTAATTAGAGGCTCATGCTGCGCCTTGGTCAACGGAACACCCCAGTCCGCCTTTTCGAGATAACCAGCATATACCAAGCGCGTTAGCAGCGCCGTTACACGGTCAAATTTAACTTCCTTGGACCCACGTGGGCGGGGAAACTCAGGGTTGATATCCAAGAACCGCTTGACCTCCGCTTGGCTCTGGAAACGGCCAGAGGCGACTTCTGAGCCTCCCCATCTGAACTGGTCCACCGCTATGTTTAGGAAACGGAGGATCAAGAATTGCAAACAAGCGACCGAAGCCAGAAGAGATTGTCTCGAAGTTACGGCAGGTTGAGGTGCTGATGGGGCAAGGCATGCCCCGGCTGGATGCAATCAGACAG
>SPKZ01008256.1_pt1 | contig 10196 bp, 4 predicted proteins | sample 2456571 | NCBI WGS metagenome assembly SPKZ01 (sample SAMN11192286, study PRJNA482655) | marine metagenome | biome: ENVO:00000447; feature: ENVO:00000244|ENVO:00000211|ENVO:00000569|ENVO:00002023; material: ENVO:00002151; isolation source: ocean water from marine abyssalpelagic zone ...
CCGAATTGGTGCAAAGCAAGCACCATCGCATCGGTTTTTGGTATTTCCTTCAATGGGGTATTTTGGTAAGGAACACGTGGTGAAAGTTTGCGATGGGTAATTTGCCAAGGGATGGCGGTATCGGTCAACAACTGTGAGAGCAATCTACTTTTCTCACCGCTTTCCAAGACATCGGCCTCGGTATTATAGGTCAAATAGACGTTTTTGGCCCTTTGGAGCAAGCGGTAGAAATGGTAGGTATATATAGCGTCTTTTTCTTTATGGGTCGGGAGCGCGAATTCCTTTTTGATATCATATGGGATAAAGGAATTCATGTTCTTGCCACTAGGGAGTATACCCTCGTTTACGGAACAAAGGATGACCGTCTCGAAATCCAAGGAACGGGTTTCTAGCATCCCCATGATTTGGAGTCCTTTAAAGGGATCGCCTTTAAAGTGTATTCGTGCCGAAGCCACATGGGCATCCAACAGCGGTTTGAGTGCGGCTAGGGTTAGGAGTGCGGGATAGTTGGCCAAGGCTTCCTCAAGTGATTTTAAAATGGCCCTTAGTTGCCGATGACTTTCCATTTGAAAAGGGCCTTCGAGAATCCCTTTAGCTTCAAGATCGACCAGCATCCCATAGGCCATCTCAATAAAAAGCCGAGGTCCGAGGGTGGTCGGCCCTATGAACAACCGTTGTAGGAAATCATTTTCTTCAGCAACCAGCCTTTTCAATTGGTCTTGATCAACAAAAACCGAGTTTCCTGAGTGGACGAGACGTTCCAAGGCGCTGACCAAGCCCTTTTGATGGATCTCGATGAGCTGTGCCATCAAGGGGTTCCCTAAAACCTGTAGCAAATCGGTATAGCGCCAACCCTTCTTGGTCTTGGTTAACTGAAAAGCCAGACAATCACTTAGCATGCGATACACAGCGGTACGTTCGACGGGGTATCCCATGGTGATGTTCACCGGGCCGATATGCTCCGGAAGGGCGTTCATCAATGCCGGCAATAGGGCTTCATCGGCCAAGACCAAAGCGACCTTGTCAAGATGCTTTCGTTGTGCGTGGAGCCTGGCCAAAAGGGAACCGGCATACTTTGCTTGTGAAACGTATTTGGGAATGCCGATGACCTCCATGTGTTTCGGTTCGAGGTAATGTGCCGAGACTCCTTGCAGGGCATTGTTTTTTAAAAAGGGCCATTCCCTTTGGTATTTCCTGATAAAATAGGAGGCGTCATGTTGTGGGTCGTTCAGGAAATAGCGATCGGTGTCCCAGTAAATGCTGTTGTTGGGATGTTCCAGAAATTTCTGAAGGATGCGTTGTTCAGACGTATTCAATGCATTGAACCCAATGAAAACGAAGCTGGAACCACCTTGACGTTCAAGGTAAGCATCGCAATTTTCATACGCTTTTCGGTACAGCAGTCCCTGATGTCCTGCGGATTTGTCAATCAACGCACTGACAAAGCGATCATACAAGGGACTTAGGCTTTCCCAAAACCGAAGGTAATTCGAGACCAAACTGTTCGATTCCGCTTGTACGCCCCATTCGTTCAATCGTTTCGCTGACGCCAAATAAGAAAACAAGGTTTTGGAATCGATCAAATGCCTATCGATTTCATTGAAATCAGCCAAGAGAAGTTGCCCCCACTTAAGAAAGCTTTCGAGATTTTCCTTTTCAGGGATGTCGGATTCGAGATACGCTTCGTACAACTCGAATTGCAAAAAGGTGTTGGCGATGGGGTCCAAGCCTGAAATCTCCGCGATAAACGCTTCGATACTCTTTATTTCTGGGGCGATTATCGGAGCATCCAGGTAATTGGCAATGTATTTCCTAAGAAAGGTTCCTGATCTGATGCTGGGTACAACGAATACCAAACCACTGAAGTTGGATCTGTCGTTCCAAATCCGGTCGATGATCGTTTCAAGGAATGGTTTCGTTCGCATGGGGTCAAAAAGAAAGCCCCGGCAAAATGCCGAGGCTTAAAGTTATAAGGAGATACTCTTACTTAAACTTACTTCACAAGGTTGATTTCAACCCTTCTGTTTTGGGTTCTACCAGCTCTTGTATTGTTGGTAGCGATTGGCTTGTCTTCACCGTATCCGATGGCGCTCAATCGGTCAGCTCCAATTCCTTTGTCGATCAAGAAATCCCTTACGGCATTTGCTCTTGACTCAGAAAGTGATTGGTTCAATTTAGCACTACCAACGCTATCAGTGTGACCTTCTACGGTAAACTTAGCAGTTGGGTACTCGTTCAAGATTTGGATGATGTCTACCATTACTGAAGTTGACTCAGCTTTGATTGAAGACTTACCAGTGTCGAACAAGATAGTTCTTGCGTAGTCGTTCAATTGCTTTTGAACTTCTTCAGTTACTTCTGGACATCCGTTGTTGGCAACAGTTCCAGCAACTTGAGGACATTGGTCGTCTTTATCAAGAACGCTGTCACCATCGCTGTCTGGCCATGGGCAACCTTTGTTTTCAGCAGGACCTGCCTCACTTGGGCAATCGTCATCTTTGTCAGCAACACCGTCACCGTCAGCATCAGGACATCCGGCTAAAGCGGCTGTACCAGCTTCGTTAGGACAAGCGTCGTCTTTGTCGGCAATACCATCGCCATCAGCATCAGGACATCCGTTCATTTCTTTTGAACCAGCTTGGTCAGGGCAGCTATCTTTTCCATCTTCGATGCCATCACCGTCAGAATCAGGACATCCGTTGAAAGCTTCCAAACCAGCAACTTCTGGACAAGCATCGTCTTTGTCGTAGATGCCGTCACCATCGGTATCGGTACCACCGAAACGGATGCTAACACCAGCCAAATGTTGGAAGTGCTTTACACCATAATCTTCGAAGGCATGCTTGTATTGGGTTTGAACGGTTACACCGACATTGTCGTTGAACCAGTAGTTGAAACCAAGACCTCCATTGAAGGTACCGGCTCCGATTTCATCGACCCAAGTATATCCACCACCGATTTCAGCGAATGGATCCAATTTGGTGTTCTTTAAAAAGTTGTATTTGATCGTACCATCAATAGCGTAGTGTGACAAATCATCGGCTTCTACATCGCCCAACTTGTCGATTCTGTTCAAAGACCCACGAACGCCTACTGAGAAACCATCACCCACGTAACGGGAAACGGATACATACGACAAAGAAGGAATGATGTTCCAGTGGTCGTTGGCGTTGAAGTACTCTTCAAACAAATTGCCTGTTGGGTAAGCAGCAGAGTTGTCATTGGTAGGATAAACGTCGATCGCGTTGACACCTATGCTCACCTGCCAAGGGTTATTTTCGTCTTGCGCTTGTAGGTTGTTTAAGCCCAGAACAAGTAAGGCAACAACTAAAAATTTGCTAAGATGTTTCATGTTCAAAATTTTAAGTTTAAGTGTTTATCAGCTGCAAATGTAAGTTGTTAAGAACTATTAACAAAATCAATTTCTCATTTTTTTTGGTGCATTACATGGATTATTTCGTACCGTTAAACGATTTTTAAAGCCCTTCCAACTTCAACAAAAGCGGCGATTGCTTTGTCCAAATGCGCTTGATTATGGGCAGCCGATAACTGCACCCGAATCCGGGCTTTTTCCTTAGGAACCACCGGATAAAAGAAGCCGATGACATAGATGCCCTTTTCCAACAACATATCGGCCATTTGTTGTGACAGCTTGGCGTTATATAGCATCACCGGTACAATGGCACTGTCGCCATCGATGATATCGAATCCAGCTTCTTTCATCCCTTTTTTGAAGTATGCGGTATTCCATTCGAGGCGATCGCGCAAGCTGGTATCGTTTTCCAGCATGTCGAATACTTTGATCGACGCCCCGACTATGGCCGGTGCCAGGGAATTTGAAAATAGATAAGGTCGTGACCGCTGCCGGAGGATTTCGATGATTTCCTTTTTACCGGTGGTATACCCACCCATCGCCCCACCTAAGGCTTTTCCTAAAGTTCCCGTAATGATATCGATGCGTTCCATGACACCTTTTTCTTCAAGTGTACCGCGACCGGTACCGCCGATGAAGCCGGCAGCGTGACATTCGTCGATCATCACCAAGGCGTCATGCTTATCGGCCAGGTCACAGATTTGGTCAAGGGGGGCCAATAGTCCATCCATGGAGAAAACCCCATCGGTTACGATGATCTTGAATCGTGCACCGTCGGTATTGGCTTGCTCCAATTGGGTTTCCAGATCATCCATATCGTTGTTGCGATACCGATACCTTTTCGCTTTACAAAGGCGTACCCCGTCAATGATCGAAGCGTGGTTCAGGGAGTCTGAAATAATGGCGTCTTCGGCCGTCAATAAAGGTTCGAAAACCCCACCATTGGCGTCAAAAGCCGCCGCATATAAAATCGTATCCTCCGTTTTGTAGAAGGAGGCTATCTTGGCCTCAAGCTCTTTATGGATGTCCTGTGTGCCGCAGATGAACCGCACCGAAGACATGCCAAAACCATGGGAATCCAAAGTGGCCTTTGCCGCTTCGATAACTTCAGGATGCGAAGAAAGACCAAGATAGTTGTTGGCGCAGAAGTTGATGACCTCCTCACCGGTCGCTATCTTGATTACCGCATCTTGTGGTGATACGATGACGCGTTCTTTCTTGAATAGACCGGCTTCTTCGATTCCGTCGAGTTCGGCCTGTAAATGTGCTTTTATTTTTCCGTACATGTTTATACCAATAAAGGGTTCACCGTTTCGTTTAGATAAACCAAGATTTTGTGTTCGACAAAGTACCCCATTTTTGTAAGAATATCGGCATAGGTTTCGATTTGATTTCGATGCGAGGGTGAGGCCTCGCCCGTTTTGTAGTCGATGACCGTTGCCCGCTTTCCAAAGAAGACCATCTTATCCGGCCGTAAGACATTCCCATCCTCAAGTAACAACTCGCGCTCATTGTAAACTTCCAGGCCTTCGGTAAAGAAGGGTGCCAAGGTAGGGTGAACGATCACTTCCGTAAGGATGTTTCGGATTATCCCTAACCGATCATTGGGCACCTGGAATCTGTTGAGCACGGGCTCCAAATCCGAAACCGAATATACATCCCCTAGCATACGGTGTAGCAAACTGCCGTGTTCTAGGGCTTCTTGACGTGTAGCGGTAACCTTTTCGGAAGTGGCGACCCAGGCATTGAAACGATCTTGATTCGCAAGGGTATATATATAAGGTATAGGTGTCACGGCTTCAGTAGAATGGGTTGGTGCCTTGTTCCTGCTCAGTTGACCGAATCGATACGATGGGGTACCGGGCTCATATCGGCCTTGTGTTTTGACAAAACCTTCGAAAAGTTGGGCATAGCCCATACTGCCGCTGTTTTTCGGTGAAGGCTGGGTTGAGATCACAAAAAGGCCTTTGATGGCCCTGGTACAAGCCACGTAAAGGACATTAAGATCATCTAACTGCGACTTCCATTGTTCGACTTTGGCGATTTCGGCAATCGATTCAGAGACTTCGGGTAGTTCTGTTGAAGCATTGACAAGAAATTCATCGAAACCTTCGAATTGTTCGGATGCTAAGGGAACCCATAATTTATTCGCTTTTTTCCGATCGGCGATGACCGTATCGGCATACGGAAAAATCGTAAAGGGGAACTCAAGGCCTTTTGCCCTGTGGATGCTCATGATCCGAACCGCCGCTTTTCCCTCGAGGGTGGGCAATGCCAGTTGATCTTTATTCCGATCCCAATATTGAAGGAATCCATAGAGGCTATCAGTCGTTCGGTTCGGAAGGGCAACCTCATCAAGTAAGGCGTTGATATAGGCATTCGAATCTTGGATCAAATTGAATTTTAGGATGGCCTCTTCAAGAATATCCAAGACTTCTTTCGACCCGACTTTGGCGAGGTCGAACCCATAAACGGTTTTCAAATGATCCGGAAGGATGGGCAAGGTCGCAGCAATGAAGTCGTGGACTTGGTGATGGGCTTTCGCTAAAAAACGCAATAGATCGAATCGGACTTCCATTTCGGAAGGCGCTTGGATCAATCGCAACAAACCGACCAAAAAGAGCACTTCTTGGCTGTTTTTCAGCAATAACGAATCGGCGGTGATGACCGGTATCCCCTTTTCAATCAGGGAGTTCGCCAAAATGGGACCCCGCCTGTTTTCACGGATCAAAATACAGATGTCGTGGAGCGCATGGCCCAAATCGAGCAGATGGGCAATTCGGTCTGCAACTCTTGCGAGATGGGCATCTTCAGTGGTCTCAGGGTCGGCACCCACGAAATTCAGTTCAACATAGCCGCCTGGGCGACCGTTCGATTCTTGAAAGGTGGTTTGACTGAAAAGAGCGCGATGTGAAGGGGATTCGAGTTGTTCGGCCACCCCTTTGAAAAAGTTGTTGTTAAAATCGATGATCTCATCATGACTGCGCCAGTTCGTTTTCAATACCGTGATTTGGGGATCGAGCTGAAACGGATTTTCCAACGATTGGTTCAAGGCCAAGAATTGCTCGGGATCGCCCCCTCGCCATCGATAGATCGATTGCTTCACATCGCCCACGAGAAGTAATGATCCCGGTTCACCACGCTCATCCTCGCTTTCAAGGGCATTGGCGATAAGTGGTATCAAGTTGTTCCATTGCAATTTGGAGGTGTCTTGGAACTCGTCGATGAAGTAGTGCCGGAACTTTTCGCCCAGGCGTTCATAGATGAAAGGGGCAGGTTGTCCTTTGATCTGTTTTGAAATGAGGGAGTTGAATTCCGAGATCGGAAGGATCCCGTTTTCAATTTTAATCTTCTCGACCATTTTCCCGATTTCGGATAGCAAAGCCAAGGGCACCAAGTTCTTTTGGCAATTCATCAGAAACGCCAAGGTGTAGTGACTTTGTTTGATGGAATTGAAAATATGCGTTAATCGAGGATGCAAGGCATCCAGCTTGGCCTTGATAGGTTCAGGTTTACTTTTGGCATACAGGGGCTGGGAGTCGAATTCTTGTTTCCATACGGCTTTGAAATCGATTTGAAAGTTCCCGTTTTTGATGGTCTCCATGAACTTTGGGAAGGCCCCCCGATTGAAGTCAGAGGCCTCGAGTCCATTTTCATCGATGAGGGCCAAGGCTTCTTCGGCCCGATTTCGCATTTGTTGTTGCAAGGTCTGAACGCGTTCAGCGAGCTTTTTTCTGAGGGCGATGAATCGTGCCAATCCTTTTTGCTGTATAAGGGCCAATGGGCCTTGATGGTTTTCTTGAAAGAGGATTTTGCCCATGGCTTCCAAATCGAAAGCGATGTTCCAGCTTTTACCCTGCTGGATCTTTTCAAGTGAAAACTCCAGCAACAGTCTAGTGACGTCCATATCCTCACCGGAAGCTATCAGTAAATCGTTCACCGCTTCCTGCAACAGGCGCTCAACGTTCAATTCGACCTCGAAATTTTGTGCGACCCCGAGATCCCGGGCAAAGGTCCTGATGATCCTGTGGTTGAACTTGTCAATGGTCGATACCTCGAAAAACCCGTAGTTGTGGAGTAAGGATTTTAAACTGTATTTGGCTTTGGCCCGAAGGGCTTCATCGGTCAGGTCAAGTTCTTTTTTGACTTCATCGAACATCGACCTGTTCTTGGCAGGTAGTGGGTCTTGCCCGAAGGCGAAAAGATTGTCGAGGATCCGTTCTTTCATTTCGGCCACCGCCTTGTTGGTGAAGGTTATGGCCAAGAGTTCCCGATAAGGTTGTTGCCCTTGTGGCCGCAATAGTTTGACCAGATAGGTTTTGGTCAATTGGTAGGTTTTACCCGAGCCGGCCGAAGCATTGAAAATGAGGAACCTTTTATCCACTAAGAGTTTATTGCAAAGTACGGAATCTTATCAGGTTGTTAACAAATCTTTTAGCAAGCCTTGTTTGTTAAAACTGTATTTTTGTTGAACATAGTACTAACTAAATATATCGATATTATGGCTTTTGAATTACCAAAACTTCCCTATGCTTATGATGCATTGGAACCCCATATCGATGCCCGGACCATGGAAATACACCATATCAAGCATCACAATGGATATACCACCAAATTGAACGGCGCGATCGCCGGAACCGATCTTGAAGGAAAGGATATCGAAGCGATCTTGACGGATTTGGATATGACCAACGGAGCCGTGAGGAACAACGGTGGTGGGTTTTACAACCATTGTCTTTTCTGGGAAGTGATGTCTCCCAATGGAGGAGGGCAGCCTAGTGGTGCATTGGCCGATGCCATCAATAGCGCCTTTGGTTCGTTCGATGCGTTCAAAGAGAGATTCAGTGCCGCAGCAGGTACCCGTTTTGGATCAGGGTGGGCTTGGCTATGCGTGAACAAGGGAGGAACTGTCGAAGTTTGTTCGACCCCTAACCAAGACAATCCGTTAATGCCCGGAGCCGGTTGTGATGGCCATCCGATTTTAGGTCTTGATGTATGGGAACATGCCTATTACCTAAATTACCAAAACAGAAGACCCGATTATGTCGCGGCATTCTTCAACGTGATCGACTGGGACAAGGTTTCAGCAAATTACGAAGCTTCGAAGTAAGATTTCCGATATCTTATTGTAAGAAATTAAACGCAGCATTTTGCTGCGTTTTTTATTGGTGCAAGTTGGGATGACCCCAATAGAAAAGGGCGGGAAAGCTCCCACCCTTTTCGTCCCAAATCTTACCATAAACTTAACCTACTTATGCTATGGCAAAACTAAATTACTGGTATTGTGGGAAATAACAAAAGAATTTTAGGAAATTTTTGAAGGGAGAAAGACCGCAATGAAGCTAAAAGGAATCGAATTCAAAGGATAATTCGTTGGCTTTCAAACATAAAGAAGGCGGATAGATATCCGCCTTCTTTCCCCAAATCTTACCATGAACTTAACCTACTTATGCTATGGTTCTCCAAATGTATCCCAAGGCCGGGGATCGCTGAATTCTTTTAGACAAAAGCCCTTTAATTCAGTTGAAATACACACCAAGAAAATTGGACTATAATTTGTTGGGAAAAGGAGTACAACGAATGAGGAAAAACGAAGGAAAATAAAAAAGGTGGAGATTGCTCCACCTTTTTTGCCCCAAATCTTACCATGAACTTAACCTACTTCTGCTATGGTAGACTTAAAAGTAATCCGGTTCGCTCTCGAAATGTTAAAAACACGGTGAAAGGTTCGTTTTCATCGACAAAACACCCAAAAAGGGAATTTTTCAATACGCCCGTTGATTTTTACCCTCGTAAAAGTTGATAAATGCCCTATTTACGACCCGGTTTCCTCCAGGTGTCGGGTAGTCTCCGGTAAAGTACCAATCCCCTAGATTTTTAGGACATGCAGCGTGAAGATGCTCAATGGTCTGGTAGATGATCTGGACTTCGGCTCCGATTTCCCGTGGACTAAGGATTTCTCCGATTTTCGCTGAGATTTCCTCTGCGGTAAAGGGCGCGTATAGCTCTTTCACATGGTTGATGACATCCTTGTCTTTCGAATCCCGTTGTTCGAGGCATTTGGCATAGATCGAATCGATGACCGAAGTCGTGTTGCGATCCTTATGGAGCTCCAGTGCCGCTTTAAAGGCGACGAAATCCTCCAGTTTCGCCATATCGATCCCATAACAATCAGGATAGCGTATCTGTGGCGCCGAAGAGACGACCACTATTTTCTTGGGATGCAGTCGATCCAACATCCTAAGGATGCTTTTTTTCAAAGTGGTGCCCCTAACGATGCTGTCGTCGATAATCACCAGGTTGTCATCTTCACCGACCGACCCGTATGAAATGTCGTAAACGTGGGCCACCAGGTCGTCACGACTACTGTCTTGGGTAATGAACGTACGAAGTTTTGCGTCTTTGATGGCTACTTTTTCAATACGTGGTCGTTCTGCCAATATGCGATGCAGCTCTTCTTTGGTCATGTTCGGACCCAAAGCGAGAATCTGTTCTTCTTTTCGCTTGTTGAGGTAGTTCTGTGCTTCTTTGACCATTCCGAAAAACGAGGTTTCGGCCGTATTCGGGATATAAGAGAACACCGTGTTTTTAAGGTCGTTGTCGATAGCTTTCAAAATATCGGGAAATACCAATTTGCCCAGAAGCTTGCGTTCTTCATAGATCTCAAGATCGCTTCCCCTTGAAAAATAGATGCGTTCGAACGAACAGGCTTTGCGCTCACGGGGTTCCAATATTCGGGAAACCGACACTTTTCCGCTCTTCTTGATGATCAGGGCATGGCCGGGGTCCAATTCTTGCACGGCGTCGTAATCCACATTGAATA
>SPKZ01015192.1_pt1 | contig 10194 bp, 10 predicted proteins | sample 2456571 | NCBI WGS metagenome assembly SPKZ01 (sample SAMN11192286, study PRJNA482655) | marine metagenome | biome: ENVO:00000447; feature: ENVO:00000244|ENVO:00000211|ENVO:00000569|ENVO:00002023; material: ENVO:00002151; isolation source: ocean water from marine abyssalpelagic zone ...
CCATGCCGGAGAAGGACGTGCTGGGGCATCTACAGCTGCAGCATTCTTATCGCGTTTTGTGCGTGAAGATGGGCAAGGTTGGTTACATTTAGATTTAGCCGGTTGTTATCAAAAAGCGGCCAATGACTTATGGGCGACAGGCGCGAAAGGTCATGGTATTCGTACTTTAGCTAAGACCCTATTAGATGCCTAAGTAATGTCATTTTATTCATGTTAACGCTGTTATAATGAATAAAAACATGTTGAAAGTTAAATTTTTCATTCTGTGAGTTTCTCAACGATCGACTGTCTCGCGCAAATGCTATTCCATTTTTAGGTACCTTAGTACTTGATAACGCCCTGCCTGCCTCAGATTATTGAGAAGTCACTTAAGATTGTAATATAAACTTTTATCGTAGATGTGCATTTGTCGACTAGGTTGAGGTGTTAGCCTAGTTTGATTGGTCTCATAAATTGTAATTAAACACATATTATTATCCTGATAATTATGAAATGCTCTGTAATTAAAGTCCGCTTTAGCCTCCTTACGATTATCGTACATTTTTCTTTTTACTCATTCGCTTTTGAGTTGATAGACAGTGTTGCCATGATGTACTCACTGGTTTTTTATTGTTGATTTTTTATTTTCTAAAACAGAAATACACTTTAAAAATCAACGATTTATTCTTGCTCGATCAACTGGTATCCCACGTTCTAAAAGTATCTCTTCAATATAACGATAACGGAGTTTATAAGCCATGTAATGGCGCATGGTGTTTAAGATGATATCTTCAGGAAAATGTGCACCTTTCACCATATAGAACAATCGTTTTAAAAAATAGAGTAGAACTGAATTGCACTATATTTTTAGATCTTGGTGACAGAGTCCTTTGCTTCTCGCTCCCCTAGTAGATTATTACGCTGTTATGTATATAACTTGCGTGTGTTCAAAAAATCAAATGTAATTTTGAAAAACATATTGACCTTCCTCCTTAGGGGAACATTATTCTTGGCGATAACTGAACTTTAACTCGTTAAACGAGAATAAAATGGGGTGTAGTAAAAATGGAAAAATTCATTCGATACCAAGGTGAAGAGGCGCTAGGTCTTATTGAAACATTGGGTATGGTACCTGCTATTTACGGGGCCGACACAATGCTCAAAACGGCTAACGTAAAGCTTGTAGCATATGAAAATATCGGTTCAACATTGGTCACGATCATGGTTAAAGGTGACATTGCAGCAATCGAAGCATCAGTGAGTGCAGGTGCTGCAGCGGCAAAAAGTATTGGTAATTTAACGGCCTCTAACACAATGCCGCGTCCCATTAAACCGATTGGCGACATTGTTTCAGTTCACGGTTTGCCTGTAGAGGGGCCACAAAGCGAATCCGGTGCACGCCCGAAGGCAATGTGTTTTATCGAAACATTTGGCTTTGTGTTGGTTTTAGAAGCTGCTGACGCAATGATTAAGGCTGCAGATGTAGAGCTTGTTGGATATGAAAACGTTGCGTCGGGATATATTTCTGTGCTTATGCAGGGTGATGTTTCCGCTTGTATAGCTGCTGTTGAAGCTGGTGTTAAGGCTGTTGAAAACATGGGGGCAGAAGTTTATAGCTCAGTCGTTATTCCTTCTCCACACCCAGATCTAATCAAAATTACGCAATTGTATAATTTCGATAATTTATTGCCTTAGATTATCCATTTAAAGTAGCAGACCATTTGGTCAGTTGATTGCTACATGAGAAGTGAATATTGGAATCGCAGCGCTTACAGATCTCTTTTTTGTATAGCGCTGAGCCGATGATTCCAGAATAACACCTTTGCTGAAAGCCCCTGTCGATGACGATTTGAGGTTTACAAAAAATAATTATTAAAAGCAGAGAGTGCTTTGCAAGGAAGTGGCATACCTGTCGCGACTGTTACGACTGTTGCGCACTAGCCATGATGTGAGTATTGAAGGAAAGTATAATGAATGAAGATATTATTAATATTATCAAAAATGCTGGCGTTGTCGGTGGTGGTGGGGCTGGATTACCAACCCATATTAAGGCAGATACTACCGTAGATACGGTATTGGTAAACGGTGCATCTTGTGAACCACTTCTTATGAGTGACCCGTACCTTATTGAAAATTCGGGGAAAAAAATGCTACAAGGCGTTGTAGCTATGATGGATGCCACTCAGGCTAATCGTGGTATTGTATGCTTGAAAGCGAAACATAAGGCTGCATTAAAATCCTTACGAACAGTAGTTGAGGAGTTTGGTGATCCACGCATTGAAATATTTGAGCTAGAGAACTTCTATCCAGTCGGGGATGAACATGTATTGGTGCATGAAGTTCTTGATAGAACGATTCCTCAAGGCCGGTTACCACTTCATGTAGGCGCTGTAGTTAGTAATGTGGAAACGTTTTACAACATAGGGTTGGCTCTTGATAATATACCTGTAACCGATCGCTATCTTACTGTTTTCGGAGCCGTCAAAACACCTATGGTCATACGTGCATCGGTGGGAACAACGGCATCAGAAGTTATTGAATATGCGGGCGGTGCGACTATCGATAACTACGTCGTAGTAGATGGCGGCCCAATGATGGGGCGTGTTTTATCAGATATAAACGAACCGATAACTAAAAAGACGAGTGGTATTCTAGTACTTCCTCCAGAGCATACTGTGGTGGCTGGAAAAATCATGGCCCCTCAGCAAGTCCGCAAAATTACAACCTCTATTTGTTGTCAATGTACCCTATGTACTGAGCTTTGCCCACGTTACTTATTAGGACATGATATACAGCCACACAAACTCACCAGAATTAGGGCTGAGGATATACTGAACAGTAAAGAAGCTCATAAAGCATTGCTTTGTTCAGAATGTGGTGTGTGTGAAAAATTCGCTTGTCCAATGGGGCTTTCTCCGCGTGAATTAAATGCACAAATTAAAAAGACCTTGAGAGAAGGTGGTATTCGTTTAGACACGACTGGAGAGCCGCAAGAAGCTCATCCATTTAGAGTAAATCGCCGAATTCCTACTCAGCGTCTTATTCAACGTCTTGATTTAGAAAAGTATGACATTAACATCATTTACGGAGGGGAGTTAGTTCCTGATCAGGTATCCATTCCACTATCTCAACACATTGGTGCTCCGGCCATTTGCCTTGTAAAAGTTGGCGCTAGTGTAGAAAAGGGGCAATGTATTGGTGAGATCCCAGAAGGTAGCATGGGCTCTAGAATACATTCGAGCATCTCCGGAGTTGTCTCTTCCATAACAAATAATGTAATAACCATAACAAAATAATAGGTGAATGCTATGCAATTGCAAACAATAGGTTGTGTTGAACTAAACAGTGTTGCTGTGGGCATTCAAGTAGCAGATGCTATGTTAAAAGCCGCTAGTGTGGATTTAATCATGGCTAAGACAACTTGTCCTGGCCGTTATCTCATCGTTATCTCTGGGGATACTTCGGCAGTGACCAGTAGCGTTGAATCAGGTTGTGCTATCGGATCGATGATGGTCATAGATCATTTTATTATCCCTCGTGTACATGGTTCAGTAGCGTCTGCTCTTCAAGGGGTTCCCGATACTCATGATATAGCTGCCCTTGGTGTTATTGAAGTATATACCTGTGCAGGATGTATCCTAGCTGCCGACGCAGCAGCAAAAGCTGCAGATGTTGAGGTTTTAGATATTCGTTTTGCCGCTGGATTAGCAGGTAAGGCTTTCGTCATATTGTCTGGTGATGTAGCGTCAGTACAGGCGGCAGTAGAAGCGGGTGTAGCCGGTGTTGGTGATTCAGGGCCAGTATTGAATCATGTAGTCATCCCTGCTCCCAGCAAAGAATTATATAAATATATTATTTAATAACCTCTGAGTTATAGAAAGGAACATCCTCATGCATGAAGAAATAAAACAACGCATAATTCAGGAACATGTGCCAGGTAAACAAATTACCTTAGCTCATGTTATTTCTAATCCCCAGCCTGAACTTTTTGCTGCGTTAGATCTCGACAAAGAGCGTGGTAACGCGATTGGAATTCTGAATATTACGCCATGTGAAGGCGTAATTATTGCCGCTGATGTGGCAACTAAAGCTGTGGAAGTAAATATTGGGTTTTTAGACCGCTCATATGGTTCTCTCATTATAACAGGTGATGTATCTAGTGTAGAGACAGCCATTCAAGAGATTGTTAATTATTTTACGGCAACGTTAAATTATGATTGCGTAACCATGACGCAATTGTAAATTAATTAACCTTCCATACCTTCTTCATTCAAAATAATAAATTTAAGCCTACTTCACTTCACACTTTTACCTCTTTAGGGGTGGGTCTTGTTGACCTTGCCCTCTAGGGAAAAGATAAGCTTGTCTTTAAAGTATTTGGGCAAATAAGCAACTAGGCAGGGCTGATTATGATAATGGATAAGGATTTAGTTTCCATACAAGAATCAAGGGTTCTTATGGAAAATGCAGCTAAAGCACAACAAGAGTTAGCGACATTTTCTCAAGAAAAACTTGATACCATTGTCGAGGTCATGGCTGTTAGTGTCTCAAAACAAGTTGAAAATTTAGCAAAAATCTCTTTTGAAGAAACGGGTTATGGCTGCTGGAAAGATAAAGTGAAAAAAAACCTGTTCGTTACTCAGCAGGTGCTCACATATTTGCGCTCACTAAAATGCGTTGGTGTCATATCTCAAGATGATGAACAACGCACAATGGATATAGGGGTGCCTTTTGGCGTTTTAGTTGGATTATGCCCAGTGACAAGCCCTGTATCAACGACCATATATAAGGCTCTTATTGCAATAAAATCGGGTAACAGCATTGTTTTCTCTCCTCATCCGCACGCAACCAAATGTATAAAATCAGCCCTAGACTGCATGATAGAAGCAGCGGAAGAGAGTGGCTTGCCTAAAGGCTCGCTTGCCTACATGGATACAGTGACGAAAGATGGGACAAAAGAGTTATTCAATCATCCTTCTACTTCTTTGATTTTGCTTTCAGGTGTTCCTGGTATGGCGGAGTTAGGGCGCTGTTCAGGAAAGCCTGTCATATATAGTGGTACCGGAAACGGTCCCGTTTTTATCGAACGCAGCGCAGATGTTCGTCAAGCCGTTCAAGATATTGTATCGAGTAAAGTATTCGATAATGGCATATCCCCTTCAGCAGAACACTCAATTATAGTCGATTCATGTATCGAACCTCAAGTACGTACATTAATGCAAGAGCAAGGTGCGTATTTCATGACCGAAGAAGAGTCATGCACACTTGCGAATCTTTTATTTTCTGAGACGGGGAAACACAGACCAGGAATGGTCGGCGTTTCAGCTAAACAATTGGCAACCAGAGCAAATATTACTGTCCCAGATAACGTTAGTCTTTTAGTTGCAGAACGTAAATACGTTGCCAAGAGCGACCCTTATTCTAGGGAGCTTTTAGCGCCTGTGCTTGCTTACTATGTTGAAGATGATTGGATGAATGCTTGTGAAAAGTGTATCGAGCTACTGCTTAACGTACGCAATGCACATACGCTTACGATCCACTCCAATAATGAAGAGGTTATTTTACTCTTTGCATTGAAAAAATCGGTAGGTAGATTGCTGGTTAATACACCAGCTTCTTTTGGAGGAATCGGTTTAACCACAAATTTAACCCCTTCAGTATCACTTGCAAATAGAGCTTATGGGCAAGGAATGACGGCAGATAATGTATCTCCAAGTAATTTAATCTATATACGAAAAGTTGCTTATGGGGTGCGACAGGTAGAAAAAGTATCACTTAAGCAAGAATCAACAATTCAAGATCATGATGGTTCTATAAACGCTGTCCAGAAAGTAATTCTGGACGCTATTAGAATGATACAAAACAGCTGAAAATTAAATATTAACGTTAAACAATAACCTAACGTAAGGGCGACAGAACATGGATCTTCAGAATTTTTCTAATAAGCTTGAAGAAGCAACCAAAAATTTAACGGACGCGGAGCGCAGTTCATTAAAGAAAATTTTTGAAAATGTATCGAAAGAAGCATTTTCTCAGCCAGCAGTCGAGCCAATTGTAGCGCCAATTAGCACCGAAATACCTGATGGCCCTACAGAAAGACATGTGAAACTTAAAGAAAACTTTATGACACATATGCCATCTATTAATATTAACCGCGCACGTATTATTACCAACGTTTATAAAGAAAACGTTGGCATGCCTCCGATCCTTTTACGCAGTAAGAGCTTCCTTCGTAACTGTCAAGAAGCGGTTCTATTGATTCAAGATAACGAATTGCTTGTTGGCGCACCTTGCGGTAAGCCTCGTGCAGGCTGTTTTTCTCCTGATCTTTCTTGGCGTTGGTTGCGTGATGAGCTCGATACGATTGGTACACGTGCACAAGACCCCTACTACTTAGCAGAAGAAGATAAGAAAGAACTGCGAGAAGACATTTTCCCTTACTGGGAAGGGCGCTCTGTTGATGAGCATTGCGAAGGGTTATATCGCGAAGCGGGATTGTGGGAGCTATCTGGTGAGTCCTATGTTTCTGACTGCTCTTACCATGCGATAAGCGGTGGCGGTGATTCGAACCCAGGTTATGATGTTATTGTCATGAAAAAAGGCATGTTGGATATCCAACGTGAAGCGCAAGAGAAATTGGATGCGCTAGACTACCATAACCCAGATGATGTAGAAAAAATATACTTCTATAAGTCGGTCATTGAGACGGCAGAAGGTGTGATGGTTTATGCTAAGCGCCTATCTGAACACGCTGCTCAGCTCGCAGCAAAAGAAACTGACCCTCGCCGCAAACAAGAGTTGCACAAAATTGCAGAAGTGAATGCTCGAGTACCTGCTCACCGACCAGAAACTTTCTGGGAAGCGATGCAAGCGGTATGTACCATCCAGTCACTACTCCTTATTGAAGAAAACCAAACGGGTATGTCTATTGGCCGTGTTGACCAATATATGTATGACCTGTACATGGCAGATCTGAAAGCTGGCCGTATGAACGAGTACGAAGCGTTTGATATAGCCGGTTGTATGCTAGTTAAAATGTCAGAATTGATGTGGCTAAACAATGAAGCTGGGTCAAAATTCTTCGCTGGTTACCAACCATTCGTCAACATGTGTGTGGGCGGTGTGACGCGTGAAGGCCGTGACGCAACCAACGAATTAACCTATCTACTGATGGATGCGGTGCGCCATGTTCGCATTTATCAACCGACACTAGCAACCCGTGTTCACAATAAGTCACCACAACAATACCTGCGTAAGATCATTGATGTTATCCGTGCCGGTATGGGCTTCCCAGCCGTACACTTTGATGATGCACATATTAAAATGATGCTCGCGAAAGGCGTCTCGATGGAAGATGCGCGCGACTACTGCTTAATGGGGTGTGTTGAACCACAAAAATCAGGTCGCCTTTATCAATGGACTGCAACGGGTTGGACTCAATGGCCAATTTGTATTGAATTAGTACTTAACGCTGGTGTACCGCTTTGGTATGGACAGCAAGTTTGTCCTGATTCAGGTCCACTTAGCCAATACGACACTTATGAAAAATTTGAACACACCGTTAAAGAACAGATTAAATACATTACTAAATGGACCTGTGTTGCGACTGTGATATCTCAAAAGGTTCACCGAGATTACGTACCTAAACCATTGATGTCAATGCTATTTGAAGGCTGTATGGAGGCGGGTGAAGATGTATCCGCTGGCGGCGCAATGTATAACTTTGGCCCTGGGGTGGTCTGGAGTGGACTTGCGACTTATGTTGATTCAATGGCCGCAATTAAGAAGCTCGTGTTTGATGATAAGAAGTACACATTAGAGCAAATGAATACAGCATTAAAAGCAGACTTTGTTGGTTATGATCAAATAAAATCCGATTGCTTGGCAGCGCCGAAGTATGGTAACGATGATGACTATGCTGATGATATTGCAACTGATCTTGTGTACTTCACCGAGAAAGAGCACCGTAAGTTTAAGACGCTTTACTCGGTATTGAGTCATGGCACGCTATCTATGTCAAACAACACGCCCTTTGGTCAACTGCTTGGCGCTTCAGCGAACGGTCGTGAAGCTTGGGCGCCACTCTCTGATGGGATCAGTCCGACTCAAGGCGCTGATTACAAAGGACCAACAGCCATCATTAATTCCGTTTCTAAAATGGGTAATGATTATATGAATATCGGCATGGTGCATAACTTCAAGCTGATGTCAGGACTGCTTGATACACGAGAAGGTGAAGATGGCATCATTACGCTGATCCGTACCGCGAGCATTCTTGGTAACGGTGAGATGCAATTTAACTATCTCGATAATGAGGTGTTACTCGCAGCGCAAAAGAACCCTGAAAAATATCGTGATTTAGTCGTTCGAGTGGCGGGTTACAGTGCTTTCTTTGGAGAGCTATGTAAAGACGTACAAGATGAAATCATCAGTCGTACAGTACTCAATGACTTTTAATCCATCGTTACTCCTGCCGATGAGGCAGGAGTAAGCTTTAGGAATGACTTATACCATGATAGAAAGAAAAGCACGTATCTCTAATATTCAAAAATACAATATGTATGATGGCCCAGGTATACGTACGCTTGTATTTTTTAAAGGTTGCCCTTTACGCTGCGTATGGTGCTCGAATCCGGAAGGTCAAAAGTATCATCACCAAATCCTATATAAAGAGGATTTATGTACGCAATGCCGAATGTGCGTAGAGGTGTGTCCAACAGATACCCATTACTTAGATCCAGTTACCTTTGAACATAAGGTGAAAGATGATAATTGTACGGGGTGTGGAAAGTGTGTCGACGTTTGTCCAACGAATGCATTAGCAGTGACAGGCGAAGATAAAAGCATAACAGAATTACTTAAAATTATTGAAGAAGATAGACACTTTTATCACACAGGTGGCGGTGTAACGCTTGGCGGTGGCGAGGTGCTCATGCAACCTGAAGCGGCAACTAACTTACTGGCGGCATGCAAATATGCAGGCATCAATACAGCGATAGAGACATGTGGTTATGCGAAACGAGAAGTAGTTGTTGCCGTGGCAGAGCATACAGACCTGTTTTTGTATGACGTCAAGCACATGATCCCAGAAGAACACCACCGTGTTACTGGTGTTCGTAATGAGTTGATATTGGATAACTTGAAATGGCTTTTAGATAACAAGCACAACGTTAAGATCCGAATTCCACTGATTAAAGGCGTCAATGATAGTGAAGAAAATCTGCGTTTGTTATTAGAATTTTTATTACCTTATAAAGATTTTAAGAACTTACAAGGTATTGATTTATTGCCTTATCACAAGATGGGGGTACATAAATATAATCAACTTGGTTGGAAGTATCCTTTTGATGATGCTCAGAAATTCACACAAGAAGAATTAGTAAAAGTAGAGAGTTACTTACAAGGTCACGGCATAGCGGTTGCACTTATCGCGCACTAACCATGATGTCAGTATTGAGGGAAAGTATGATGAATGCTATCGGAATGATTGAAACAAAAGGGCTGTTGGCGGCTATTGAAGGTGCTGATGTTATGCTCAAAGCCGCAGATGTAACCTTGCTAGATAAAAGCTCTGCGACTGGCGGCCTAATCACGATTACGGTGACAGGTGAAGTATCTGCTGTTCAAGCCGCTATTGAGGCTGCGACAGTTTCTATTAATCGTCTTAACTCAAACTTATTGATTTCAAAGCACGTTATTGCGAGACCAAGCTCATCTTTAGAAAAGGTAATGTCGATAATGTCCTCGACACCACAAAATGAAAGCGCAAAAGATGTTGAAAAAGAACATTTAGCTGCAGAGGCAACTCCTGTTATAGAGGAAGTACCTGTCGTTGTAGAGGAAGCGCCTGTCGTTGTAGAGGAAGCACCTATCGTTGCGGAAGAAGCGCCTATCGTTGCGGAGGTTGCATCTGTAATTGAGGATGTTCCTGTACCGAAATCTGTCGAAGATACGGTGTCTCATTACCGCGCAACAAAATTGCAAAAGATGAATCTAAATAATTTGCGTGAAATAGCCAGCGAGCTACCAGAACTAAATACAAAAATAGATATTAAAAAAGCGACTAAAAAAACTTTAATTAAGATTATACGTGATAGTCAAATAAATAAAGGGCGTAAATAATGGTAGATAAAGATCTATTATCAATTCAAGAAGCGAGAGCTTTAGTTAGCTCAGCTCGCACTGCTCAAAGTAAATTTTCTCAGCTAGGCCAAG
>SPKZ01006101.1_pt1 | contig 10192 bp, 15 predicted proteins | sample 2456571 | NCBI WGS metagenome assembly SPKZ01 (sample SAMN11192286, study PRJNA482655) | marine metagenome | biome: ENVO:00000447; feature: ENVO:00000244|ENVO:00000211|ENVO:00000569|ENVO:00002023; material: ENVO:00002151; isolation source: ocean water from marine abyssalpelagic zone ...
AGTAAATCAAATCTTGATAAACTACATAAATTTCCTGTAGAAATAATTATTGCAGGAACAAATTCTGTAAATATAAAATTACTATTAAAGAAACTATCAGATAAAAAAATTAAAACAATTCTTGTTGAAGGTGGTGGAACTGTTAACTGGGAATTCATTAAACATGAACTTTTTAATGAATTAATGATTACTCTATCACCATTTCTAATTGGAGGAAATAATGCAATATCGCTTGTACAGGGACAAGGTTTTAAAAAAATCACTAATTCACCTAATCTTCGCCTCAAGTCATTCAAGAGGCTCAAGAATCATCTTGTTTTATGCTATGTCAAAGTGTAAGTTATTATACTTAATTTAAAATAAAGTTACAAGAAATTGGCAGCAAAAAAGAAAACTACAACAAAAAGAAAGACTACAACGAAAAGAAAAGTTGCAACAAAAAAGAAGGTTGCAACAAAAAAGAAGGTTGCAACAAAAAAGAAAGCTAAATCAAAAAAACCAGCATTTGGTGGATATGCAATCAATTTTGCAGGTCGTCAAGAAACTGTAGAACAAGTTTTTGGTAAAAAACCAATTGCACCAAGTGAAATGACCAAAAGAATCTGGATATTTGTAAAAGCACAACACCTTGCTAATCGTTAAGACTACAAGTTAACGATTAATCGTTAACTAATTTCTATCTTTTAATTATTTTTTTAAAATAAATAAGATATAGATATTAGGTTTTCTCTAAAATTATTATGTCTACTACATCATTAAGACGTGATCACGAATTAATTGAAAAAGTTATCAAATCAATGGAATCTACTATTCAATTATTAAATAATAATACACAAATTCCTGAATCTATTTTACTTCCAGTAATTGACTTCACAAAAAATTTTACAGACGTATGTCATCATAGTAAAGAAGAAAAATCATTATTTCCTGCGTTAGAAAAAGCTGGATTACCCAGTAACATGGGCCCCATCGCAATGATGTTAATGGATCATCAACGTTCTAGAGAAATTGGAACTCAAATGGAGGAATCCGCAAAAGATTACCTTTCATCTGGAAATTCTACAAAATTGATTAGTGATATGCAACTGTATGTTGAACATATTACTGAACATCTTTGGAAAGAGAATAATAAATTATTCATGATGGCTGAAGCACGTTTGCAAAATGTTTCAGAACAAATCGATAAAGAACTTAATGAAATAGAAGCATCAAAACTCAAAGACATAGGAAAATCTAGAGAACATTATGAACAATTGGCTGAAACTCTTACAAAAGATGTGTCTCAACAAGGTAACTAGATTTGTCTTATAGCTTATTTGGACAAGTAATGGGAGTTAGAAAATTTACTAATGGTGATATTGAGGTAGATTTTTACCATGAAGATGAAATTACTGAATATAGATTTTCTTCAGATTCTAGTAGACTAGGTAATTTTCCTCAAGTATTGATAGAAACTTTAGCATCTACTTTAGCCACCAATATCTGCATTGAGATTTACTTTGGTGAAGATGGTAATCCTACACATGTTGAATTAGAAGAATGCGATGATGACGAGGATGATGATTCTAATGACCTTGAAATTTCTCAATAATTCATATCTTTAAAAATTTTCTAATCTTGAATAAATTTATTCTACGTAGTGATGATGTGTAAGATTATCGTAAAACCTAACTGCTTTCAAATTTATAAATTCTAGCATTCCATATCTTGATAATTCTCTTCCAAATCCACTATGTTTTATTCCCCCAAATGGAATTCTAGGATCTGAAATTACCACATTGTTAACACTCACAATTCCTGATTCAATTCGTCTAGACATTTTATCTGCTTTTGCCAGATCTTTTGTCCAAATACTTGCACCTAAACCAAATTCACTATCATTAGCTAATTTGATTGCCTCACTTTCATTTTCCACTATTGTAATTGGTGCAACTGGACCAAATGTTTCTTCTTTTGCAATTCGCATATTTGGTTTTACATTTGTAAGAATTGTTGGTTTATAGAAAAATCCTTTTCCATCCACTTCAGAACCTCCTAAAAGAATTTCTGCACCTTTTTCTTTTGCATCTTCTACTATTCCAGAAATCGTTTCTAATCCTTCTTTACTTGCAAGTGGCCCAATATCAGTTTCCATAGACATAGGATCACCAATTTTAAGTTGTGATGCTTTTTTGATAAATAATTCAATGAATTCTTTTGCAATATTTTTTCCAACAAAAAATCTTTTTGAGGCTACACAACTTTGTCCACAATTGATGAATCTTCCTTTTACTGCCCCTTCTGCAGCTTTGTCAATTATGGCATCATCTAATACTATGAACGGATCACTTCCTCCTAATTCCAATACACATTTTTTCAAATTTCTTGCAGCTCTTTCTCCTACTTTTGCTCCTGCACTTGTACTTCCAGTAAAAGTTACAGCATTAACATCTGAATCAATCAAAGAGTTTGCAGCATCTACACTTCCTATTACTGTCTGAAATATTCCATCTGGCATACCTGATTCAGTAAATGCTTTTTCAATTTCAATTCCTGATTGCATTGTTACTCTGGATGGTTTCATCACAATTACATTTCCTGCCATTAAACATGGAGCTGCAAATCTTAATGCTTGCCAATAAGGAAAATTCCAAGGCATTATGGAACCAATCACTCCTAATGGTTCAAAAGATAGAAAACTCTTTCTTGCATCTGTGTTTAATACTTCATCAGAAAGAAAACTATCCCCATGATCAGCATAGAACTCTAGTGCCCATGCACATTTTTCAACTTCTCCTATTGATTCTTTGAGAGGTTTACCCATTTCAGATGTTGCAACTTTTGCAAGATTTGTTTTATTTTTTCTAAGATATTCTACTAAATTGTAAATGTAACTCCTACGTTCCTCATAATCTTTTTTCCATTCTGGATATGCTCTTCTTGCTTTTTTTACTAGTCCAAATACTTGGTTTTTATCCATTGTTGAAAAAGTTGTAATTTCTTCACCTGTAGTTGGATTTACTGTAGTTATTTGGCCCAAGGATCTTCACCAGAATTTCTCCTATTTAATTTAGTAACTTATTTTTCAAAATCAATCATAAAATTGGCAAGTGTTTTAGAATATGAGTTCATCATTGTGTGTACAAATTGATCGTATGATTTCATGCCTGAAATTCTCATTTGAGCATACCATTTTAAATAATTATCATAATTTTCAATTTGATTAATACCAATCCCTGTAAAATAATTTGTAAATGTTTCAATATTTTTCATTAAATTTTTATCTATTTTCATTTTATCAAAAAATTCTTTTTCAGATAAAATACATGTTCCAAAAATATCATCTATTACATGAAGATACTCCTTATACATGTCCGAATAAATTTGAAAATGTGATGGTATTTGCATTTCCAATTTTTTAATTACTTTTGATGTGTTATCTTTGAAAATATCACAAACTGAAATTGAATTATTTGTGGACATAATGTAAATATTCTAATTTTCTATTTATCGTTATTCCCAGATTTAATTAAAATATTTGTTGCATATCTTTTTTAATTTCATCAATTTTCTTTGAAAATGCTTTTTTTGCCTTATCGTTCTTTTTCAGATTTAATACATTTCCACATGTTGGACATTTGAACATGCCTTCAAGTGAATCTTCGAATGTTACTCTTGGACAATCTTCATTTCCACAATGATAAAAATCACCAAAATTTTCAAAATCAAATCTTTGTTGTAGTCTTTCTGTAATTTTCTTTTTTTGATTTTCAATAAAGTGTTCAACTTCTTCTCTTCTAGTTCGCCATCGATACACAAACCATCCTTTTCTTTCATCTTTTACTCTAATTCCAGTAATGAGGGATTTTCCAAATAGATCATACAATACTTTTCTTACCATATTGATCCTAAGGCCTGTAGAACTTGCAATTTCTTCATCAGTTGCATCCTCAGCTTTTAGTAGAGATCTTGCAACTTTGAGATATTCATCTCCTCCAATCATTGAAGCAATTCTTACAAAAGGATCTTCGTATTTGTCTACCAATGTTTATTATTCCTAATTTTCTATTATTAATCCCTTGTTTCTTTTACTTGTACATTTTTGCCATTTTTTGTAGGCATAATCTTCCTTTCTGCATTGGGAAATGATTTTTCAAATTGCTCTCCTTTTTGAATACGATCTAAAAGTATTGCCAATGCGCTAATCTCTGAATGTGGTTGATTTCCCACTCCTACATTGAAATCAGCTAATTCATAAATTTCTCTTGGTACTTTTTCAGCACCTACAACAACTAGTAAATTTTTTTCTTTTTGAAGTTGCTCTTGTACCTTATTGATACTTTCTCCATACATTGTTAGATGAATAATTTTAAAATTTTCTTCTTTTTTCTTTTTTACAATTGGTTTCCATTTGTCTATAAATTCAACTGTAAAATTCCCCCCCCAAGTTTTATTGATCTTTGCCAATGTATCTTTAATCTCCGGATTAACTTCAGTCATGAATATTTTTTCTGCCCCAAACGCCCTGGAAACTAGTGCTACATGTGTTGTAACTCTGTCATCTCTTACTAGACGTTGTCCTATTCTAATTACTTCAATTACCAAATGTTTTTTCAACCTCTTCCCAAGAATTTTTCTTTGCTTTGATTGAATAGTCATTTTCTGTGATTTTTTCAATTAATTCTTTAAGTTGTTCCACATTTTTTCCAGTTTTTGCAGAAACAGAAATCACTTTTTCATTATCAGTTAAATTAAGTATGTCTATTTTTCTTTTAACATCTTCAATTTTCACCAAATCTGATTTATTTAATGCGTAAATCATTATTTCATTTTTAATTTCTAATTCATCTAGTGTTCTCATACAACTTGAAAATTTCTTTTTTAACTCAAATATTGAATCACTTATGTCAATCACAACAATTATGACATTTGTATGTTTTAATTCCTCTAATGTTGATTTGAATGCATCAATCATGTATGCAGGTAATTTACTGATAAAACCTACTGTATCTGAAATTAAGAAAGGTTCTTGATTGATAGTTACCCTTCGTGTAGTTGTAGTTAGTGTTGTGAAAAGTTCTTTACTTTGAGCTTTTGTTTCCCCTGTCATTTTGTTAAATAATGTTGTTTTTCCAGATGATGTGTATCCCGCCAATGAAATTATCTTGAATCCCATTCTTTTTCTTCCTTGTCTGTGGAGTTCTCTTTGTTTTCCAGCTTTTTCTAGTTTCGATCTTACTGTTTGCATTCTATGTTTAATGTCATTATAGTAAACATCAACTTCGAATTTTCCAATTCCCATAAACCCTGGCTGTTCCCCCATGTTTGAAAGACGTACTTTTTCTTTAGCTCTGGACATTTCATATCTTAATTGTGCTAATTTCACTTGTAACTTGGATTCTGTACTAGATGCTCTACTTTCAAAAATTTCAAGAATTAATGCTTCCCTGTCTAAAACTTCTCTATGTAAAGCTGATGCAAGATTATAGTTCTGACTTGGTTTTAAAATCTCATCAAATACAATTACATCTGGTCTAAGTTTTTCTGATAACTCTTCAAGTTTTTCTAAAACTCCTCCACTAATTCCATATTTTCGCTTTTGTAGAAAGTTTTGTGTTATTGTATGAACTACTTGATATCCTGCAGCATCACATAATCCTTTAGCCTCATTTATCGCATCTTCTCTATCATAAGTGATTAAAATTGCTGAATTCATTTTAATTCAATATTTTCCATATAATCCAAGTTAAAGATTCTACCTGTTCTGATAAATTATGTCATTTTTTTAACGCTTTTTCTATATTCATATTTAGCACAATTTCTGCTATATCACTAGCATATTCAGATACTCTTCTAATATTTTCAGTCATTCTTCTAATTCTGTAAATCTCCTCTTCGTTTTTTAGTGATTTTGAAGCATCTCTCACTTTTTTTTCATATTTGAGAATTTCATTTATTTTTACAATGGTTTTTTCTGCCTGTATGTAATCTTCTTTGAATAATGCCAAACATGAATCATCTAATACAGATAGACAAAATTCATTCATTTCTTCAAGTTTTTCTAAAATTTCTTTTTTAACTGGTTTTTTGAACTCTAAAAGATCTTTTGCAATAAATGCTGCATGATCTCCTGTTCTTTCTATATTTTTTACAATTAGTCTATATCCTAAGCAATTTCTAGCATTTCTAAAACCCATCTCTTTTAGCATATGTTCATTTTGTATTGCTATCTTCAATTGACGAATTATGTAAAATCCAAATTTATCTACTTCATCATCTGTATTAATTACCTCTTGAGCCAGTTCTAGATTATTTTCTTTTACTGCTAAAATTGCATCACTTGACATTGATTTAGCTAAGTGAATCATTCTTTTGAATGCCCCATTTACTGATAACTCCAATAAATTGACAAGAACTTGTATTGTAATTCCTCCACTTGAATCTGAGATAATTTCAGTACCCATTAACATTCGTTTAACTGCCCCCTTCACAGCATTCCTTTGAATTGGATTCAATCTTCCAGTTTTTGATTTAACATGTATTGTTTTAAATCCCAAAAAATACAGTGAAATTAATTTTCTAATAATTGATGATGATTCTTCTTCAATATTGATCTCTATTGTAGCATCCTCTTTTTTTTGGATACGAGATTCAAATTTTGGCGGATAAAGTTCTAACGTTGATGATCCTTTTCTAACTATTCTAATTTCATCTCCTTGTTTTAGACCTAACTCCATAATCCATTTTTTTGGTAATGAAACAATGTATGATGATTTTCCAGTAAATTGAATTTTTCTTGTTTCCCCTCTTTCTTCCATAATCTAAAGAGAAAAAACTATTCTATATAGTTTGAGGCTTTTAATATATGCAAACATTTAGCTAATATTTAGAAAAAATTGTATCTGTTTATGGATCATGTTCTAAAACTTCAATATTCACTTGATGCATTATTTGGAACTGGTGTTTCAAAATATTTACCAAAAAATGTTGAATTTACCTTTTCACGAAAAACTGGAAGAATTAGAACTGTTTCGCATAATGGAAAATTACTTTGTACTTTGAGAATTGATGGAAGTTTAGCAATTAGTACTCATTTTGCACAAATTTTACTAAAAAGTAAAACATTCAAAGAAAACTGTATTGAAATTAATAAAGACGCTGTCCCCTTTGTAATGGAAGGCAGATCTGTATTTTGTAAACATGTTGTATGGTGTGGAAAAACAGTACGTATTGCTGCTGACACTCCTGTTCTATTCAAAAACAAAGTCATTGCAGTTGGTAGGGCAATTCTCTCAGGTGAAATGATTTCCGATTTTAATAGGGGTGTAGCAATTAAGGTCAGAGATAGTTTAAAAAGTCGTAATGATGAAATGAAATCATGATGCGAGGAGGAAATCGCGAAATGCGAAGAATGATGGATAAAATGGGTCTTGATATGAATGAAATTCCAAATGTCCAAGAGGTAATAATTAAGACTGATAAAAAAGAAATTATTGTTACAAAACCATCTGTCACTGAAATGAAAGCAAAAGATAATTCTATTTTTACAGTAACTGCAGACAGCTATGAAGAACGAGAATTAGAGGTTCCAATTTTCTCAGAAGAAGACATTCAACTTGTGAGTCAACAAGCTGGTGTAGACGAAGAAAAGGCTAGAACTGCTTTAGAAGAATCTGAAGGCGATCTAGCAAGAGCAATATTGCTTTTAACTGCTGGATAATTCATTTACATTTGCCAGTTTCGTGCCTAAAAATTAACCAAAAATGAATGATTTAAGTAATGGAATGCTGAATTTTTTAGTATAATGTCTAGTATGGCTGAATCTAAGGTTACTGGAATAATCAAGTCTTTGAATATGTTAGAAGATGATTTAGATTCTCTAAATGGCAAAGTATCTGACATGAAAAAACAATTATCAATTAAAGCACAATCTGAAATTGATATCTTATTAGAAAAAATACGAGAAATGGCTACAAAAGAGGCTGAAGCAATTATTAACACATCTAAAGAAAAAGCAACTACAGAATCTGCAAAAATTATTCAAGAAGGTGAAACTCAATTATCTGAATTACAGTCTAAAATTGACGCTAATTTTGATGAAGCAGTAAGCCATGTTGTATCAACTGTTTTGAAAGCATAATCCTAAAACTTAACATTTAATCTTGTAAAATATTGTTCATATGGTGATCGATACATGAATTTTCTGATAATTATTTCTATATCATTTGTTTCATTTTTTATAGTAATTTTTTTAATTCCATTTATTGATGAGTTTGAAACATTTAACTGTATTACCGCTCCATGTGATATGCCAAAAATAACAATTGTCGAAAAAATTCAGCAGTTATTTCATGGAAATTAGTTCTAAATTTTCCTTTATTACTACAATAACCCTCTCTTTTAGGCTTGATTAATTGTAATTACTAGTCTCATGATCTGCAATATACTTGGATGTAACTCAGAAGCTTATGCTAATGTGATGTTCTATCACTTTGAACGGGGAGTTCAAAATCTTATTGTCGACAGATCATGAGGTTTTGCGTTAACCATGCTATACAAATTTCAAATAATGATAATTTAATTCGGATTCAAGTGTTACATTGAGAAAGATTCGGATTGAAATTAAAGATCAAGATTATCTTGATTTTCTTTCAATTTGTATTGATGAAGAATTAACAGTTGAAGCTAAACTCAAAAATATTATTCAATATCATTTGATAATTTATCGAAATAGAAAAAAGATGAAAAATAAAAAACTATTGTAATTTGAAATGTTGAAATTATTGTAGAATTTCTAAAAAATTCGCTAAAATAATTCATTTCTGCTGTTTTTATTAATTATTTTAGAGAACTTGATGATGATAGTATGAAAATATTATAAATTTTTCATATTTTTTTGAAAAAAATGAAATTTTTAGTCAAACAACTATATTACTACATGTCAATATTTCAAGAAAAACGATATTCAAACAAGCTATACATATTTATTGATGATTTTTAGGTTTTATTTGAAACAAATAACTTTGATCGCCATATACTATAAAATATTTTCATCTTTTTGTGATTTTTCATATAGATTTTATCGATCCATGCTTATATAGTTATGAATTCTATATGATACTACCAAGATGACTTGTAAAGGAATTTGTGTAAGATATAAGGCTCAAAAGCCTGTTGGAACCGGAAGATATGCTTCAGGACAACGTCGATGTCAAATTTGTGAAATATTCATCAAATGGGAAGGACTTTGGTGTCCATGTTGTGGATATAGATTAAGAACAAAACCACGTAATCTAAAATACAAAGCAAAATTACGTGCTAGAGTAGAAGCTGATTCTATTGAAGCTAAAGCAACTGCAGAAACTCAACAAGAAGTTGAAGTTGATGCAATCGCAGTAAAAGCAAAATCTAAAGCTAAAACTGTAAAAGCTAAAACCACAAAATCCAAAGCAACTACAAAAAGTAAAGTAAAGACTCCTTGCAAATTCTGTGAGAAAATGTTTGTCTATCCTGATAAACATGAAAAGAACTGTAAGAAGAATACACATACTGAAGTTGTGGATTCCCCAAAAAGTGAATCAATAGCAATAAAAGCATAAGACTCGTTCGTAGCTTATTGAACTCACCAAATGGATTTTTCCAGAAAATGGTACATTTGGAGGGCCGCAGTTTTTTTTTACAGATTCAAAAATTTGAAAACGGATATTTTGTTTCCGTCACAGAAGGATCCAATAAAATAGGTTCTATGGTAGTTTCTTTATCTACTGGACAGACGCCTGTTACAACTACTATAATTCCATCCAGAAATGAATCTCTTTTTCTCAAACTTGTAGCTGAACAAATTAGTACCAGAATAAGGGGCATTGCATTAGTTTCCACCTTTATTCAAAAAGAATTAGAACCTAGTACTGCAAAAGCCTTAATGTCAGAAATAATAGAGATTATTGGTAATGACTGATTTACGGAATTATATTTCACAAATAAAAAAAATTAAAGAACTTAAAATTGTAAAAACAAAAGTTTCTACAAAATATGAGATTGCAGGAATTACTGCAAAAGTAGATGGGTTAGATGCTGTTTTATTTGAAAATATTAAAGAAAGTAATTTCCGTTTAGTTGCTAATTTAGTGGGAACTCGAAAAAGATTTGCTTTAGCAGTTGGAGGTACAGAAAATAATATTCATGAAAAAGTTATTTCAGCAATTAAAAAAGC
>SPKZ01005616.1_pt1 | contig 10191 bp, 7 predicted proteins | sample 2456571 | NCBI WGS metagenome assembly SPKZ01 (sample SAMN11192286, study PRJNA482655) | marine metagenome | biome: ENVO:00000447; feature: ENVO:00000244|ENVO:00000211|ENVO:00000569|ENVO:00002023; material: ENVO:00002151; isolation source: ocean water from marine abyssalpelagic zone ...
GATATGCAAGAACAAGGGTTGTTTTTTATTTCCTGTTGTTCGACCCCGAATAATTTTGAATTGATGCTGCAAAGCATGATAATGAGTGATCATAAAGGACATTATGATCACTTACTCGATTTTACTCAGGCAATCTCAGGCGCCGCATTTTTCGCACCTTCGATGACCTTTTTAGCGCATCATGCTTAGGCCCTAAAGGTTAACATTAAATAATTCTTTAATGGTGTTGAGCGCTTTATCGATATCGGTCACTTTCGCTGGTGCTATAAAAATGGTGTCGTCACCAGCGATAGTACCGAGAATGCCTTCGGCCTTACCGATAGAGTCGAGTAAGCGGGCAATTAATTGCGCGGCGCCAGGGCTGGTACGAATGACAATTAAACTGTCATTGTGATCAAGGTCGATCACTAAGTTTTTGAGTGGGCTGCTAGTATTTGGCACCCCCATTTCCGCGGGCAAACAATATACCATTTCGTGTTTGGCGTTCCGGGTTCTGACCGCGCCAAATTTACTGAGCATTCGTGATACTTTCGATTGATTGATATTTTCAAAACCATCGTGCTGTAATGCAGTGACAATGTCACCTTGAGAGCCAAATCGCTCTTCTTTTAATAATGACTTAAACGCTTTGATTAACTCGTCTTGTTTATGATTCGTTTTCATTATATCCATCTTTTATTGTTGTTTTAATTACATATTCGATTCGTCTGAGTATATATGCACTATTTTGCATAAAAATTGATGAAAATTCAATTTATATTGTGTTTTTTGAATAAATAAAGCGTAGGTGGAGATTTAGTTAAATTATTGTGATTATTGCGCAACTCGATACCTAGTTAATCACAAAATAAGGTATACTCAGTGCGCAAATTATGAGGGGTAACTGTCAATATTTCATTGTTATGGATTTAGGATCTGCTTTAGTCGGCTAGTAAGTCTGCACATTAACAATTAAAGTATCGGTAAGTAATTATCACCATATTCTATTTTAATCTCTGAGGGAGAACGTTATGAAAGTTGCAGTATTAGGCGCAGCTGGCGGTATCGGCCAGGCACTAGGTTTATTATTAAAGACACAACTACCTGCGGGTTCAGAATTATCATTATATGATATCGCACCGGTAACTCCAGGTGTCGCTGCAGATCTTAGCCACATCCCAACTGACGTAAAAGTAACAGGTTTTGCAGGTCAAGACTCTTCACCAGCACTTGAAGGCGCTGATGTTGTATTAATTTCTGCTGGTGTTGCACGTAAGCCTGGCATGGATCGTTCTGATCTGTTCAACATTAATGCTGGTATCGTTAAGAACCTAGTCAGCGTTTGTGCTGATGTCTGTCCAAAAGCGTTAATCGGCATTATCACTAATCCTGTTAACACCACAGTAGCCATTGCTGCTGAAGTATTAAAAGAGAAAGGTGTTTATGATCCTGCTCGTTTATTCGGTGTTACTACACTAGACATTATTCGCTCAAACACTTTTGTTGCAGAAGCTAAAGGGTTAAACCCTAGCGACGTTAACGTTCCTGTTATCGGTGGACATTCTGGTGTGACTATTCTGCCATTGTTGTCGCAATCTGGTGTTGAATTCACAGCAGAAGAAACAGCAGCATTAACAACTCGAATCCAAAATGCTGGTACTGAAGTTGTTGAAGCAAAAGCGGGTGGCGGTTCAGCGACTTTATCAATGGGTCAAGCAGCAGCACGTTTTGGTCTTTCTTTAGTTCGTGCATTAAACGGCGAAGAAAACGTAGTTGAGTGTACTTATGTTGAAGGTCCTGGCGACCAAGCTCGCTTCTTCGCTCAACCGGTATTACTTGGTAAGAACGGCGTTGAAAAAGTACTTAGCTATGGCGATCTAACTGACTTTGAAACTGCTGCTTTAAACGGCGCATTAGATACATTAAAAAGCGACATTACTTTAGGTGAAGAGTTTATTAACGCAAAATAATAACGCGTTGCTGTAAACTTTTTTACTTTAAAATGAAAGCACCCAACATGAAAATGTTGGGTGCTTTTTTGTGTTGGATGCTAAATTTAAACAATAACTCGGATTTTTTAATAATCCGTTAGCTTTTTTTAATAATTGAATAAGCATTTTTTTCTATATTGTTTATAAATAAAGAAGACATACCAAAAGGTTAACAATTACGAAGTATTGATTGATGAAATATTAGATTTTAAATAATTTTAACCGTGTTGGTATTACAAAATAATAAGAATGTATAGCAATAAAGGGGAAACAAATGCTTTTTAATCGTAAAAAAACATTAATCACAAAAGTGATTCTGTCGGTAATGTCATTAACGCCTTGTTATATTTATGCCGCAGAAAAACCGATAAATAATGATGAGAACGAGATTGAAGTCGTGGTCATTACTGCGCAAAAACGGGTGCAAAACATCTTAAAGGTCCCGATAACTGTGGGTACAGTTTCCGATGATCAAATTGAAGAAAGTGGCTCGGTATTATTAAGCGAGATTGACAAATTTATTCCTGGTTTTACTTATCAAGATGCGTCAATGACTCAAGGTGGCGTCTCCATGCGTGGGATCTCAAGCCCAAATATCAGTGTTGGTGGTGACCCATCTTCAGCCACATTTTATGATGATATTTATATGCCCCGGGCGGCTCAAAATGTTTTATTTTCAGATATTGAGCGAATTGAAGTGCTCAAAGGACCACAGGGAACGCTGTTTGGTCGAAATGCGGCGATGGGCGTGGTTAGTGTCGTGCCTAAGGCACCGATTTCAGATCAAGAGGGCTTTGTAAAAGCGACTTATGGCACGGATAACCTTGTTCGATTAGAGGGCATGGGCAACGTTGCGTTGTCGGAATCGGTCTTTATTCGCGCTAATATTTTAAGTACTAAACAAGATGGTTTTATTGATAATGTCGCCAAGCCTAGCTGGAAATATGGTGGTAAGTTATGGGATCTTGGTGAAAAAAGTCATCGTGCCGCCAGAGTATCTTTGTTATGGGAGTTATCGGACCAAACTAGTTTTCAATTATCCTACGATTGGGATGACTTAGAACAAGGCCCACCAATGGCCGTTGGAGTGAGTAAATACGCTTATCAACAGGGCAACGATCCTTTTAATTCATCGGCAGAGAATGATGTTCGTGATGGCGTGGAGTCTCGGGATATGTCAGGAATTATTGCCAAAATAAACCATGATTTTGATAACGAATGGTCATTGAAATATGTCGTTAGCCATCGTGAATGGCAAACTATTAATCGGGAAGACGACGATGGTACTGCCGATATCACGCGATATTTTTCCACCTCAAATAATGAAAATTCCAATATTTTTTATACGGAGCTGCAAGCTAATTATTCCGGAGATAGTGTTAATACGGTGATGGGGTTTTCCTATTCGAAAGAGAAAGTGAAGCAAACAACGGAGTTGAACATTACGGCTGATGCCGCCGCACGGCTAATTACCGGTGAGTTAAATGGTTTTATTAAGTCTAATGTTGCTGAGAAATTGGCAGCAGCCATTGGTGGTAATACCGATGCCCATGCTGAGGCTGCATTTGGCCCTGGCGTTACTTTTGCGGGGGCGGTGAATAAAACCTTCCAAGATAGTGGTTTTCCGTTGAATCATCTGTGGAATGCTGATGAGTGGGCCAACACCTTAAATGTGCTCGGTTATGGCGATGCCATTATGGCTGGAATTGGCCTACCAGGCTCGCCACTAACGGGTCGAATTATTACCGCCAGTGGCGATGTCACCTATGATCTGGTTGCTAAAGAATTAGCGATGCCGGCTATTTTTGGCCCGAGTTATTCTGGCAAAATCTGGCGAGAGAGAATCGATAACACCGGTGAATTTACCAACTGGGGCATATATGCTGATATTGATTATGCGGTGACCGATAAGTGGAATGTGATTGGGGGTTTACGTTACTCAAAAGATACCAAGGATTTTTCGTGGTACATTCCAATCAATGACTTTGTTAAGTTGCGCCCAGGAGTGCCCAATTTACTGTTTCAACCAGTCCAACTATCAGCCTCTGATAGTTGGAATGAAGTGACAGGCCGCTTGGTCACTAGTTATCAAATGACAGATAAGGATATGACTTTTATGTCATATTCTACGGGGTATAAGTCCGGTGGATTTGACTCCTTAACCCCAAGTACCCAATCTTTTGCTCCTGAAAATACCAGTAATATTGAAGTCGGGTATAAAGGAATTATTGGCGATAGTTTGGTGGCGAATTTTAGCGCCTATTATCTCGAACTTGAGAATTTACAACGCTCCGTTGACTCTAAATTACCAGGTAGTTCACAAGCTGTGCCAGTGATTATCAATGAAGACCGTAATATTTCTGGTCTTGAATTAGATTTTAGATGGTCAGCGACCGACAGTTTAAGGTTAGGACTGGTGACCGAACTCCGATCAACTGAGTCTTTTACCCCTCAGTTTTATAATGCTGAAGGGACATTAATCGATGCTAAAGAAACGAAACAAAACGCATCATTAAATTACACCGCGATGTTGGATTATATGCCGGACGTTGCTAATGGCATGATGAACCTTCATCTTGACTATGTGTTTATCGAAAATGTAAATGATAAAGAGCCAGGGTTGGAGTCGTACAAAAAAGCGATTCCTGCTTATTTTTATGACACTAAAAACCTCAGTGGTCGCCTATCTTGGACTAATAATAATGAAACGTTAGAGGTCGGGCTATGGGGCAAAAATTTACTCAATAAACGTCGAATGGTCAGCGTCGGTGGCTTGACCGCTGAAGTATTAGGCACACCGTTTGGGCAGGTTAATCGTCCGCGTGAGTATGGAGTTGATTTCAAATACTTATTTTAATTGACTGAATATCTTAAAATTTCAGAGTCTAAATCCCGGTCAGAGTTATGCCGGGATTTTTATATAGGAATTTTGGATCATGGATAAATGTAATTAATTAATATAAGTTAATAATCATTAATATTTTTCGGCTTGTTAGCAATGCATGATGCTTTAACTTTTTTTATCTATTTTACCTTTTCGCAAATGATTACTGCCGTGATTTTTTTATGTCCTTTTTGGAATAAAAATCAATCTGTTAGGTTTTTTATTTTATTTATGCTGTGTTGTGTTGGCTTTCTTTCTAACTTGGTTTTCCCTTCGCTAGTCGGTTCTGAACTGTTTGATGGCGTCAGGTTTGTCTTAATGAATAGTTTGCCAGGTTTGTTTTGGTTGGTCGGCCTTAGTGTCTTTGGCGAACGATATTCAATGACCCGTTGGCATTATTTTATCGCATCATTAACTTTGTTAATCCCCTTAACTTCGATCTCGTTACAGTTTATCTTTTCGTTTGATCTCACGAATTTTGAGGCGTTTGATGGTGTAGTGACATACGGGGCATTAATACTAGAGCTATCGCTGGTAAGTCATGCACTGATTATCGGGATTAAACATTGGCGTGATGACTTAGTGCCCGAACGGCGCTGTATTCGTGGTGGGGTGATTGGTTCTGCCGCAATTTATATCTTTATTACTATTATCATTGAGCAGTTATTGTTGTTTGATTGGGTGTGGTTAGAGTGGTTGAAGTATACCGCGATGGCTATTTTGACGGGTACGATTAATTTTTATATTTTTACCATTCGCGACTCAAGTCTGTTTGATCCAATCGTGTCTCGCGTTGCGCTTAAAGATAAGGTTCAGCAAGTGTCGAAAGAATTATCGTCAGTGCTTGAATCAATGACCGAGACTAAGTTATATCAGCAAGAAGGGATTACTATTTCCGTGTTGGCTAAACATTTGGCCATTCATGAGTATCGATTGCGACAGTTGATCAATGGTGAGCTCGGTTATCGTAACTTTAATGACTTTTTGAATTATTATCGCATTGATGAAATCAGCCAAAAATTGGCGCAACCTGAATTAAGGCAGATGCCAGTGCTGACAATGGCCTTAGAAAGTGGATTTAGAAGTTTAAGCTCTTTTAATAAATCTTTTAAGTCAATACATGGGGTTACGCCTACCGAATATCGGAAATCATGCTTGGCAGGCTAACTTTCTCTGAGCTATTTTAAAATCACTCAGCATTTTATTTAAATCCGTAAGCATTTTTTTTCTTGTCCTCCTATAGTGAAAATACTCCACGATAGGAAGATCTAATGATGAGTCGATTCAACTTAGCACCGTACTTCAACTTAATAATTAAGTCGTTCGCTGTTGTCATTCTTTCGACAATGGTATCGGCTATCGTACATGCAGAGATAGACGGCACTTTTACGCTATCCAATCAATGCCCACCAAGTTTTGAGTTATCGCCTGAAGGTACCTGTAATCTCGTTAATTTGTATCAATTTTATCAATCGGTACAAAATAGAGGGGTCGGTGGTACGCAAACGTCATTACCAAGCCACCGTGATGGTTTTAGACCTCAAGTCATCGACTTAGGGCGTTATTTGTTTTTTGACCCTATTTTATCGGTCGATGGTTCCGTGTCTTGTGCTAGTTGTCACCAGCCTGATAAGGGCTTTAGTGATGGCCTAGCGTTAAGTCGTGGTGTAGGGGGGAAAGAAGGTAGTCGTTCTGCACCCAGCTTATGGAATGTGGCCTTTATTAAGCATTTTTTTTGGGACGCTCGTGCCGAATCCTTAGAGCAACAAGCCCAAGGGCCTCTGTTCGATCAAAACGAAATGGCTAATACGCCAGAACGCCTATTGACGACTCTAAGCGCTAATCGTCAATATCAGCAACTGTTTCGCCAGGCGTTTCCTCAAAGCACCGAATTATCCTTGGCACAGCTCTATCATGCGTTAGCGGCCTTTCAAACCAGCTTAATCTCGCTCAATAGTCGTTATGACCAATATGCCCATGGTTTTCATGGGGCGCTAACTGAGCCTGAAATAGCGGGGATGAATATTTTTCGCTCTTTTGTCGCTCGATGTGCCGAATGTCACCAACCGCCATTGTTTACCAATGATCAAATTGCCGTTATTGGCACACCGGAGCCCGCAGGTCGAGACTTTGATGTTGGTGCTGAACAAGTATTTAAGCAAAAAAAATTGCGCGGTGGTTTTAAAGTACCCACCTTAAGAAATATCACAAAAACAGCGCCATATATGCATTCAGGCCGATTTAATAAATTGTTTGATGCGGTTGAATTTTACAATAAAGGGCGCGGCCATGCGGTGCCAAAAGATCAAGAATTATTACTCCATTGGCATATTTGGGAACCGGATTTAACTGAACCAGAAATGCATTTAATCGTCGAGTTTTTAGGAACATTAACGGATCAAAGTTTAAGCCCAAAAATACCAGCCAGTCTGCCCTCTGGCTTGGCAGTAATTAATAATAATTAACAACATAAGTGGAGAATCATATGGCAATAGCAAAAATATTAACCGGTTGTTTAATCGTCGCCGCATTTGGTGGTGGTTTATACCTAGGGATGGCCCAAGTAAACAACCCAGTGGTTAATACCAGCGAAGGTGTTGGTTATAGTGGTGGCTTTAAGCAAGCATCACCGGGTAACAAAACTAAGGTTGTGGTGAAGAAGACCCCCGGAAAAACCCATGTCGTCAATGATGGTGACTCAATCATGGCTACGGTGAAACTGGCGAAATCCGGTGATACACTGCAAATTATGCCGGGTTCTTATCATGAAACGGTTTATATCGATAAAGATGATATTCGGATTGTCGGGGTAATTAAAGACGGGCGTCGTGCGGTACTAGATGGCCGAGGTGTGCTCAATGATGCGATTTTATATTCTGGTAATAACATTGTGATTGAGAATTTATACATTACCAAATTTAAAGGTAATGGCATTATGGGTCAAGCCGGTAATAATTTTGAAATTCGTAATAATATTATTGCCGATACGGGGGTCTATGGAATTTTCCCGCAACTGGGCCAAAATGGCATCATCGAACATAATATTATCTCTGGGATTGAAGATGCTGCGATCTATGTTGGGATGAGTGACAACATTCATGTTGCCCATAATGAAGTGTTTAATAGTGTTGCTGGAATTGAAATTGAAAACTCTCGTCATGCGATTGTCGAAAACAATTATGTTCATAATAACACCGGCGGTATTTTAGCCTTTATTACCCCGGGCCTACCGATTAAAACCACCTTCGATGTCATTATTCGTAATAATTTTGTGGTGGATAATAATCATAAGAACTTTGGCTCACCTGGTTCAATGGTCTCAGCTATTCCAGCAGGAACCGGGATCCTAGTTATGGCTGCTGATGAGGTGATTATTGAAGACAATATTATTTCAAATAACAAAGTAGCTGGTATTTTGATTATGGATCATGAAAGCACCAAAAATACCACCAGTGATCCCGATTCGGATCCGGTACCTGATAAAACCATGATCCTTAATAATCTAATGAGCAATAATGGCTATGATACGATCGCTGAGCTAAAGGCTTACATGTTGACTAAATTCACCACGGGTAATCCAGACATTATCTCCGTGGGTGAAAATCGAGACAGTTGTATTATCAACGGTAGTCAATATGTCACGGCGGGACTCGATAGTTGGAAAAGTTGTAGTTTTGACAATACCGACGCCATTGACAATTATTTATTAGACGAGCCCGTTGCACCAAGAGAAATAGATCCTTCTGAACGGGGTAAGGTGGTCTATTTGGGAATTTGCACTGGCTGTCATAGTTTTGATGATCGATTAATTGGGCCGCCAATAAAAACCATTCAACTAATCTATCAAAATGATCCGCAGAGATTAGCCAATTGGATTGCGGCACCCACTAAAATACGACCTAACTTCCCTGAAATGCCACCACAAAACTATTTAGATGATGAGACTCGTTTAGCGGTCGCAAAATATATGTTAGCGGCTCAAAACTCTACGTATTTCGATTAGCTGCCATGTGCGCTAATGCGATTAGTGCTTCTTTATAAGGGCTGTCATCGATGGCCTGTAAGGCATTAATCGCTTTATCCGCTTCAATCTGAGCTTGCGCTAAGGTGTAATCGAGAGCACCTGTTGCTGCTAACGTCTCTAAGATAGGTTCTAACATGCTTAAGCCATTACCATCGGTGATGGCGGTTCTAATCATGGTTGCTTGTTCTGGGGTGCCATGGGCGATGGCATAAATTAGGGGTAGGGTTGGCTTGCCTTCTGCTAAGTCATCACCAATATTTTTACCTAGTTTTTCTGCATCGGCGGTGTAATCTAAATGATCATCCACTAACTGGAATGCCGTCCCTAAATGCATGCCATACAATTTCATCGCATCAATAATGTCTTGTTGCTGATGGGTAATAACTGCGGCTAAATGGGTAGCCGCCTCGAATAATTTGGCTGTCTTGCAATAAATAACCCGCATATAACTTTCTTCAGTGGTATCGGGGTCATTGACGTTAATGAGTTGTAATACTTCGCCTTCAGCGATGATGTTAGTGGCATCGGCAAGCACTTCCATCACGGTTAAGTTTTTGAGGCTCGTCATCATTTGAAATGAACGAGAGTAAAGGAAGTCACCCACTAATACGCTGGCTTGATTACCAAATAGGGCGTTAGCGGTTTCCTTGCCTCGACGCATGGTTGATTCATCAACCACATCGTCATGTAATAGGGTCGAAGTATGAATAAATTCAATAATAGCAGCGATAGCAACGTGTTCATTACCTTGATAATTTAATGCTCGAGCTGCTAATACCGACAGTAAAGGACGCATCCTTTTACCGCCACTGTTGATGATATAAAAGCCTAACTGGTTAATTAATGCGACATCAGATGAAAGTTGATCTTGGATAAGCTGGTTGACTAAAGTCATATCTGACTTTGATAAATCGCTAATCTCTTTAAAATCCATAATGTTTCCAGTGTAGAGTATGCTTGCCATTAATAAGACGTACATATTAGGTTTTATTTTCCGAGATTGTACAACAAAAAAAGGCATTTAACAGCAGCAAACCGAGGGATTTAGGCTTATTTAGTGTAGGAAGCAAAATTGATTAATAAATATCGTTTTTATGCTAATTAATGCTTGCGAAAATATTCGTAGTTGCGTAGAATCTGCGCCCTATTAAGAAACTAGATTAGGCATAACTTGCGGAACAAAATACGTAACTTATGTCATAGCGGAGAAAACTATGTACGCTGTTTTCCAAAGTGGCGGTAAGCAACACCGTGTTACTGAAGGTCAAACCTTACGCCTGGAAAAAATAGACCTAGAAGCCGGTGCTAGCATC
>SPKZ01010586.1_pt1 | contig 10182 bp, 9 predicted proteins | sample 2456571 | NCBI WGS metagenome assembly SPKZ01 (sample SAMN11192286, study PRJNA482655) | marine metagenome | biome: ENVO:00000447; feature: ENVO:00000244|ENVO:00000211|ENVO:00000569|ENVO:00002023; material: ENVO:00002151; isolation source: ocean water from marine abyssalpelagic zone ...
AACCCAAATGCAGTTGCGTAGGTTTCGAATTAGATTTCAGAAAATCCATCATATTTTCATATCTCATTTACACGGCGACCATTATTTGGGTTTAATGGGTTTATTGCAAACCATGCACCTTTTTGGCAAAACTTCTGTGGTTAATATTTATGGGCAGGAAAACTTAAAACCTATTATTTTAGAACAACTTAAGTATACTGAAGGATATATAAAGTATGAGTTGGTATTTAATAAGGTTAGCTACGACGAAGTAAGTCGAATTTATGAAGACGATAAGATTACGGTTGATTCGTTTCCTTTAGATCATGGAATTGATTGTACTGGCTATTTGTTTAAGGAAAAAAAGACGGATAGGAAACTAAACAAACCCAAGTCGGATCATTATGGCTTGTCTATAGAGGACATTGTTAACGTAAAACGTGGGCAAGACTTTATAACCAAGGACGGAGAAACAATTCCTAACGATGAGTTAACGATAGATTCACGTACCCCTCGTGCATATGCCTATTGCTCGGATACAGCTTTTAAAGAAGATTTAATCCCAATTGTAAAAGGCGTTGATTTACTTTACCACGAATCAACCTTTATGCAAGAGCATGCCGAAAGAGCCAAAATGACCAAACACTCTACTGCATCAGAAGCTGCGGAAATTGCAAAGAGAGCTGAAGTGTCTAAATTAGTTTTAGGACATTTTTCGGCTCGTTATAAAGATTTGACTCCTCTATTAAATGAGGCAAAGGACGTTTTTGAAAATTCTGTACTGGCTACAGATGGCGCCGTGTTCGAAGTAAAATAGATCTATTTTATATTAAAGATCTCCTGCATTTTAATCTCTTTACCTGCTTCATTAAATTCAATTTTCATAATTACATGATCCGTTCTAACACAACGATACATGCAATAAATACCATCTGGTTTTTTAATTGTGATGTATTCATCAAAAATAACTTCAATTTTTAATTTCACAATAGTTTTTTTAACCTGGCTCCAAGCTTGAGCAGGAAATCGCCAAGGTTCATCAAAAAACTTTGTTTCTGTCCAATTACCAGCTGCATCAATAACTACAATACCATCATCTTTTTCGCTTGTACCAAATGATGCATGATATTCGAGGTTCTCCTTATTTCCTTTTTCATACACCAAATCCCAATGAGTGGGTGCTGATTTGGGCGATATGGTATTGAAAGTTCGTAAGATATTTACAGGAGGGTTAAGCTTTTTATATTTTTCGGATACCGAGCTACCAGACCCGTATGCCTCCATAATCATTATGGTTTCGGATGTTTCATTTTTATCGCTTGTTTCTTTTACATCCTTCTCAATAACAATTTGAGCATTGAGTAAACTAGAAAAGGAAACGAAAAGGGAAAGAGATATAAGTTTGATTAATATTTTTGTCATACTGGCAGGTGTGCTTATCTTAATACGAATACTAGACAAACAAGTTAATTAAATTGTTTCAACTTCTTCTCTGCTATGACAGCCATCTTTGAAACTGCAGCCCTCACATTTAACGTCTTCGCAGTAGGGATCCGACTTCTTTCTTATAACAAGAAGCTTAGAGCTTTTATAAAGCGCGTAGGCTAACGCACCTCCTACGATTATATATGTTAATATTTCCTGCATCTTTAAAGTGTATTATTTAATATACGTACCAATTTGATAAACAGCGAACGAGAAAAACCATGCTAAACTTGTACTATATACAACAGTAAATATTGACCACTTAACTTCTTCCGATTCTTTCCTGATAGCAGCGATAACAGAAACACAGGGAAAGTAGACCAATACAAAAACCATTAAACCAAATGCTACCAACGGGCTATAGACTTTTTTACCAATTTTATCACCTGATAAATATGTTTGATTCTGCATGTTTTGTGAGAGAGTATTCCCTTCTCCAGCATCATTAACATTTGATTGATATAGAACCCCCATTGTGCTCACAACGATTTCTTTTACTACAATACCAGTAAGTAAACTAACTCCAATTTTCCAATCGAAGCCTAATGGTGCAATTGCGGGTTCTATAAATTTACCAACTTTACCGATATACGATTTCTCGTAGCGCTCAGCTTCTTTATCAAACACTATTTGATTTACTAATTTCTCTTGATTTTCTGGGTGACTAGCTATTGCTTCTGCAATTTGTTGATCGTAATCTTGAGAATAATCAATATCACGAGGATAATAACCTAGAGCCCAAACCAAAATAGAAGCAATCATTACTACACCAGTAATTTTCTTAAGGTATTGAGAAGATTTCCACCACATGTGCTTCATAAGTCCTTTAAATGAAGGTATTCGGTAGGGTGGAAGCTCCATTAAGAATGAATCTTCTTCGGCATATTTAAAAGCCGTATGCTTTAATATCAAGGCAGTTATTACAGCGATAGAGATTCCCAAGAAATATATAGAGAATAGCATAATGCCGGCATTGTTGGGAAAAAATGCACCAATAAGTAATATATAAATTGGCAATCGGGCGCTACACGACATAAATGGATTGATGAGCATCGTCAATATTCTATTGCTCTTGCTTGTTAATGTTCGGGTAGACATAATAGCTGGCACGTTGCAGCCAAATCCCATTAATAATGGAATAAAGGATTTCCCATTAAGTCCCATAAAGCGCATCAACCTATCCATTATAAAGGCTGTACGCGACATGTAGCCAGTATCTTCCATCAATGAAATACAGAAATACAAGATTAAAATACTTGGAAAAAACGTAATGATTCCGCCAATTCCACTAATTAATCCATTTACTAAAAGATCTTTTAACGGACCTGCTGCCATATTTGCATTTACCAAATCGGCCAATAAGGCAACACCACTTTGAATAAGTGAGTTTGGATATCCACCCAAGGTAAATGTAGACTGAAACATGAGCCACATGAAGAAAATAAACAGAGGGAAACCCAAATATTGATGCGTAAGAATAGAATCGATCTTTAGAGTTTTATTTTCTGCGGTAGCATCTTCTCTAATTTCTGAAGTGGTTCGAGAAATTACGTTTGAGATGAACTTGTAGCGCATATCCGCAAACAGCTGATCACCATCATCTTTAAAATGGTTTTCTAAATCTTGAATACGTTGTGATGCAATTAACTGAATCTCTTCATAATTTTTGCATGCTTGTAATCGTAAAATGGTGTAAGCGTCGTTCTCTAACGCTTTAATAGCTAAATATCTTGGGTAAATCTTATCAGTTAAAGCTTTGTTATCGTCTATGTCAATAAGAGCCTCTATTTCTGCAATGTGTTTGCCAATGTGTTTGTCGTAATCTATAAAGAGCTTTTGCCTGGTATCGCTTTCAGATTTAAAAATATTTTCAACCTCCGTGAAAAGTTTGTCTACACCGAATTTGGTAGTACCAATTGTTGGCACGACAGGCATTCCTAATTCACTCGATAATTTTTCAATGTCAATATCGAGGTTTTTACCTTCAACTTCATCAAACATATTCAGTGCCATCACCACATCAATGTTCAAATCGATTAACTGCGTTGTTAAAAATAGGTTTCGTTCAAGATTTGAAGCGTCAACTACATTTACAACAACATCAGGCTGTTTGTCTAAGATCCATTTTCGAGCAAAAAGCTCTTCTGAAGAACTAGTTGACATGGAATAGATGCCAGGTAAATCGGTTATCTCGAAGGTATATCCGTTTTGTTGGAATTTTGCTTGATGATAATCGACAGTGGCACCATCGAAATTACCAGTTCTACCGTGAGAATCGGAAGCGCTATTGAATAATGTGGTTTTTCCGCTATTGGGATTTCCAATCATTACTATCTTAATGCGCTTTCCCTTTTGGCGACCGTTTACGTTTATTTTGTTCTCCTTGATTAACGAAGTAATGGTTTCACAAAATAATTGTTCGGGTTTGTCGGTGGTTCTTATTTCTATGAGTTCTGCTTCGCTTTTTCTTAATGAGATATTGTAATCCATTAAGCTGAAAACGATTGGATCTTTGAGAGGAGCATGTTTTACAAGCGAAATTTCCTGTCCCTTAACAAATCCCATCTCTGTAATCCGTCTGCGAAACTCCTCACTGCCATCAATATTAATGATAACAGCCTTTTTCAAATGCTTTAATTCCGATAACTTCATTGAAATACAAAATTAACACTATTATTTAGAATAATTCTAAATAAGGACTGTTTCTTGAATAAAAATGAAGCTTTGAGTTACTTGTTGCTGTTTAAAAGAATACTTAACCCAACACTGAGAAATTTGTCTCTTGACCCTGAAAATGTTTGAAGCGATAAATCCAAAATCATAGCTGGCAATGGTTGAAAGGTTAATCCTGAATTAAATTTATAATACTGATGCTTGTATTTAGCTGATATTACATGGAGTTCAGTAAAAAAGTCAAGATTAAATTCTAGACCATATCCTAAAACAACTGTAAACGAACCAGTTTGAGGAATGAAGTTGTATCCGAGAGAAATGTGCTTTGATAGGGTATTAGAAAATGCAAGAACCGCATCGAAGTTATAGTAAATGTTTTTTTCATCATTAACCGTTTGAAAATCGATGTGATGAGTTGTTAAAATTCCAATTTCAGGAATAATCCCTTTTTCATGAACAAGGTTGAATTTAATCCCATAAGTAGGATATTGGAGTTTGCTTTTGGCACCAGTAAATACGCTAATTTTAGTATTGAAAGAAGCAAAGTTACTACTAACTCTCAATTCGATCCTTTCAAAAAGCCCATATCTTAATAGCAAATCAGTACTTGTAGTACTCCAAGCTTCGGATTCGGATCCTGATGTGCCACCAAATCCTGATTCAATTTGCAAGGCTTTTTTAGGAACTGTACCTGGTCCATACGAATCTGTTGGCCTGTCGGGTAAAATAAGATCCCACGAATTTTCTTGAGAAAACGAGAAAATGGATATACTAAAAAAGAAAAGGAATGAGGTTGAAAGCTTCATTGTCAATGATTTGTTTGTCGGGTAAATATAAAATTTTTATCCCTTCTCAATCAATTGAATGATCTCATCTTTTTTATTCTGTTCAAACCAATTGATTTCAGCATCCTTTTTGAACCAAGTAATTTGCCGCTTGGCAAAATTTCGGTGATGTTGTTTTATTTTTCCAACAGCATAACCTAATTCAGTCTTCTTATCTATGTAATCGAACAGAGGAGCATAGCCAATGGCTTTAAGTGCATTACTGTGCCTATGTGCAAAAATCCCTTCAGCTTCTTTCAGCATGCCGTCATTCATCATATCATCAACTCGGCTGTTAATTCTTTCGTATAGCGCTTCACGATCCATTTGTAAACCGACTTTAATGATGTTGAAGCTTCTTTTTTTGCCTTGATTAATTAACAGATCAGAAAAAGGTTTGCCAGTAATAATACAAACTTCAATGGCTCTTATTAATCTAGTAGGATTTTTCAGATCAATTGTTTCATAAAGCTTAGGATCAAGTTCTTTTATTTTATCCTGTAAAAACTCAATTCCTTTTTCCTTCCATTCATTCTCCAACTCTTCCCTCAATTCTCTATCAGGAGTAGGAGTGGGGTCGAAACCTTTACAAACTACATTGATATATAACCCTGACCCGCCACAAAGAATTAAATAATCTTTTTGCTCAAACAATTTCTCAATTAACTCAATGGCTTCTTCCTCGTAGTCTGAAACCGTGTAGCCATTATGAATTGAATGAGAGCTAATAAAATGATGCGGGATTCTTTTCTGTTGTTCAGCCGTGGGTTTGGCGGTGCCAATACTGATTTCTTTAAACAGTTGCCTAGAGTCAGATGAAATGATTTCTGCAGAGAAATGTTCGGCTAAATCTAAACTTAAATCGGTTTTTCCAATCCCGGTCGGACCTAATAAAACGATAAGCGTCTTTTCAGACATGGTTAAATGTTATTCGTGAACGCCGTATCTAGCTTCATCGTCGTCTCCATCTTCAAAATCCGACATAATGTCTGCGATTTCATCAGATACAGAATCTCCAGGTAATGTCTCGTCAGGATCTTTATCACCTTGATTCGGCGCAGTACCCATTTCTTTTGTACATCTAGGTAAATCGGCATTAGTTTCAAATTCTTCAATTAACTCGATGTAAAAACACCACATTAAAAGAAAATCGAATACATAAATCACTTTGGTCGCTGGGCCGTTCATGTATTCGTACAAAAAGCTGTTAGACATCATTGGAGTGGGGAGAGCATCTTCAACCTCTTCTTGACCTTCGGGTTTTCCCATGTCCATCAAGGTAATTTCTTCTCCTTTTTCCCAATCGTCGTTGCTCATGTAAAACGACGCCATTTCTGTGTTTTCGAACCCAAAAGATTCCAATAGTGCTTTGTGTAAATTTTCGAAACTATCTTCTTCCGAAATTTCTATCTCGCGCACCACATCTTCCTGTGTATCTAAAATAACTCTAAATCTAAAGGCTTTTTTCATTCTACTGAGTTTGTAATTCTAATCCTAATTCGGAAGCCAATGTTACCATATATGCAATTGCTTCATCTCTGTCGTTCGCTATAATTCCCTCAAATATAGCATCTTTGATTTTATCTTTTATGGTTCCAATCACCTTACCTGGTTTAACATCGAAAGTATCCATAATATCTTTTCCCATCACAGGAGATTTCCAGTTCCTAAAGTCGTCCAATTTCTCTACCTGCCTCATTTTGGCTTCAACTTCATCGAGGTTTGTCAAAAAGCGAATAACTTTTTGCTTGTTTTTCGAAGTAATATCCGATCTACATAGCTTCATTAAATCATCAACATCTTCGCCAACCTCAAATAATAGTCGCCTAACAGCCGAATCGCTTACCAGTTTATTAGATAGAGCTATTGGCCTTAAGTGAAGTAGAACCAATTTCGTTACGTACCTCATAGGCTCGTCTAACGGCAATCTAAATCTTTTAAAAATCCCTTTTACCATCGTGGATCCTTTATCCTCATGGCCATGGAATGTCCAGCCTTGCTTTTTGTGAAAGCGTTTAGTAGCTGGCTTTGCAATGTCGTGCAAAATTGCTGTCCATCTCAACCATAAGTTATCCGATCTTCCAGCTGTATTATCAAGCACTTGAAGCGTATGAATAAAATTGTCTTTGTGGCTTTGACCTTCTTTTATTTCGACACCCTTCAGTTTAGTAAACTCCGGAAATATCATGTCTAATAAACCTACTTCATCAAGCAAATAAAACCCAACAGATGGCACAGGCGACAAAATAATCTTGTTCACTTCATCTGTAATTCTTTCTTGCGATAAAATTTCAATCCGATGTACATTGTCTTTAATTGCCTTTAGAGCCTTCTCTTCAATAGTAAATCCAAGTTGAGACGCAAATCTAATTGCTCTAAACATTCGTAAAGGATCGTCGGAAAAGGTAACTTCTGGATCGAGGGGAGTTCGTAGTATTTTGTCTTCTAAATCTTGTAAACCATTAAAAGGATCTACCAATTCGCCAAAGTTATCTTCGTTTAAGCTTATTGCAAGGCAGTTAATTGTAAAATCTCTTCTATTCTGATCATCTTGCAAAGTGCCATCTTCAACAATAGGATTTCTTGATTCTCTTCTGTAAGATTCTTTTCTGGCTCCAACAAACTCAATACTATCGTCGCCGTACCTAACTAAAGCAGTTCCGAAGTTTTTGAAAACAGAAACTTTACTTTGATTTATTTTTTTGCCAACTGCTGTTGCCAATTTTATTCCACTGCCTACAGTTACAATATCTATGTCGTACGACGGTCGATTGAGCAATAAATCACGTACATATCCGCCAATAACGTACGCATCATTCCCAATCTCCTTACTAGTATTAGCAATAAGTTTAAAAACCTTCTTGTCTACATGTCCTTTTAATCGATACATATTAATCTCTAATCACCTCTGCGCTACCATCTTCTCCAACCTTTATGATCATTGAAGGGATTGCTCCGATTTTTTCGTGCGGCAAATTTACAACATGATCTACGGCAGATAAAATAAATTGATCGATTTTGTTGAAAGAATTAGGAGCAGGTTTTCCACTGATATTAGCCGATGTGGAGATAATAGGCTTTTTGAATTTTTTAATCAGTTGGTGGCAAAATCCGCTTGAAACTACTCTAATTGCCACACTACCATCTTTTTTCGTTGCGTTTTGAGCCAAATTATTTGATTTTGGATAAATAATGGAAGTAGGCCGATTTGAATTAGTAATAATGTCTGTAATCGGTTCCGAAATTTCTCCAACAATGCTCTTAAGCATTTCAATATCACTTACCAGTATAATGTAGCCGTCTGTAATTCTACTTTTTATCGTGTTTATTTGTTCTATAGAATCGCTGTTATTGGCATCGCAACCAAGTCCCCAAAGGGTATCGGCAGGGTAGAGGAGTGTTTTTCCTGAGTTTAAAACGGCTATAGCTTCATCTGTTTCCCGCATTCTGAATAGACTTTCATTATTTCATTTGCAATCACGTCGTCGTTAAACTTTTGTACGTGCTTAAAACCTTCATCAATCATCCGGTTTTTTAATTCTTGGTCAGAAATTACTTCCTTAATGGCATTGGCCATTTCTGATACGTTTTGATGATCGACATATTTACTACTGGGGCCACCAGCTTCCGAAAAGCAATTTCCCTTAGTTGTTATCACTGGGATTTTGCGGTACATGGCCTCAATAATGGGAATTCCAAAGCCTTCGTAGGTAGAAGGATAAATCATTAATTCGCTGCCAGAATACACTTGTGCCAGGTCGCTATTGCTAATACCTTCCAATACATGTACTCGGTCTTCAATTTCAGTTTTTTTACATTCGGCGTTAATTAAATCAAAATACTTTGTTTTTCGACCTACCAAAACCAAGTGTAAATCGTCGGAACCCACTTCCGACAACGCTTTAACTATATTTAAAGCATTCTTTCGTTCTTCAATTGTACCAACAGTTAATATGTATTTATCGGGCAAGTTGAATTTACTTTTAACTGCTTTTAATGCTTCCGCATCACTTTCTTTCCTAAATATAGGATCGCATGGTTGATATACCACACTTATTTTATCAGGAGCAACGTCAAGCAGTTCTACTAAATCACGCTTGGTTTGTTCGCTTACAGCAATTATATGACTAGCCATTTTACAACCATATCTAGCCTTTTTCTCGTAAGTAATGCGATCTATGGGTTTGTAGTACGCTGGTTTGCGTAAATAAATCAAGTCATGAATAGTTATAATCGAATGAATACCAGAACCATATATGCCGCCAGGTAACTCATTGCTTAAGCCATGAAACACGTTTATCTTATCGTCTTTTAACTGCGATTTTATTCCAAAACTTCTCCAATAACTTTTCAGGATGTTATTTAACAGTCCCTTAGGTTCAACCGATTTTACATTCGGTTTTTCCACTACTTCGGCAAAGTCGCCCGTAGTTTCTGTTATAGACGGAGTATAAAGTACATATTCGTGTTCGGAATGATGAACAGAAAGAATTCTTAAAACATTACGACTATAGGATCCTAGGCCTGTTTTGTTATGGAAAGCTCGTTTTGAATCGAATCCAATTTTCACTTTAATGTTTGTTTATGCCTTATACAGCAACATTGTGCTCTCTTAGTGCATCGTTTAAAGACGTTTTTAAGTCGGTTGAAGCCTTTCTTTTACCAATTATCAAAGCACAAGGTACTTGATATTCGCCAGCTGGAAACGTTTTGTTGTATCCTCCTGGAATAACAACAGATCTTTCAGGAACTTCTCCTCTATAAATCACAGGCTCATCACCAGTCACGTCAATAATCTTAGTAGACTGAGTAAGTACAACGTTTGCACCCAATACAGCCTCTTTTTTAACTCTAACGCCTTCAACAACAATACACCTAGAACCGATAAAGCAACCATCTTCAATAATAACTGGTGCAGCTTGTATAGGCTCTAATACACCACCAATACCAACACCACCACTTAAATGAACTCCTTTTCCAATCTGTCCGCAAGAACCTACGGTAGCCCAAGTGTCCACCATAGTACCTTCATCAACATAGGCACCAATATTTACATACGAAGGCATTAAAATAACACCTCTGCTTAAGTAAGCACCATATCGTGCAACAGCATGAGGAACAACCCTTACACCAAGTTCCGCGTAATTGCTTTTTAATTTCATTTTGTCGTGGAACTCAAGTGGACCCACTTCAATTGTTTCCATCTTCTGAATAGGGAAGT
>SPKZ01011054.1_pt1 | contig 10179 bp, 9 predicted proteins | sample 2456571 | NCBI WGS metagenome assembly SPKZ01 (sample SAMN11192286, study PRJNA482655) | marine metagenome | biome: ENVO:00000447; feature: ENVO:00000244|ENVO:00000211|ENVO:00000569|ENVO:00002023; material: ENVO:00002151; isolation source: ocean water from marine abyssalpelagic zone ...
AGGAGTTGCCGCATGAGCCAATTTAAAGCACTGCTAACCAAAGAGCTTAAGGAAGCTTTTCGAGATAAACGCGCTATGATGATGGCGATGATGATGGCTGTTATGGCGCCAGTAATGATTTTTGCGATGTCTAAAGTGATGATCAAAGAAGCGGTAGAAACTCCTGCTATCTACCTTAAAATATCAGGAGCAGTATATGCCCCAAAATTGATTAAGGCATTGAACGATGAAAATATCTTATTATTTACTGATGTGCCCACAGATAAAAAAACTATTTGGGATGAACGTAACCTAACGCTGACCATTCCACCAAGCTTTAATCAACAGATGTTAGACGGAAAAACGATTGATCTTTACTTTAGTGCTGATTATAGCGAAAAGGCCAATTTATCGCCTGTTCGGCGTATAAGGCATACCATTACCAATTATGCTCGTGCTATTGGTTATAAGCGCTTGTTAGTGCGAGGTATTGATGTGCGATTGTTACAAGTAATTAAGGTTATTGAGCAAGATACTTCATTGCCAAATTCCAACGCGATGATTATTTCAATGATGCTGGGTTTATATTTATTAATGGCGGCCTTTATGTCAGGTTTACCAGTAGCTATCGATGCTAGTGCCGGCGAGCGTGAGCGTAATGTGCTAGAAATGCTATTATGCCAGCCGGTTAGTACCGTTAAAATTGTTTCGGCTAAGCTTTGCTGTGCCAGCTTAATTGCCTCTATCGGCGTATTATTAACGTTAAGTTTAACGACATTTTCAGTGAGCTTTATTGATTTAACGAAAATTGGTGCTAGTTTTAGCCTCGATGCTTTTACTATTTTAGCGTTGATATTATTACTATTGCCCATTTGTTTTTTTGCATCTGCATTACAGTTATTTGTCGCTTTTCAATCAAAAAACTTTAAAGAAGCGCAATCAATGGTTTCTATGATTATTATGCTGCCGGCTATGGTGCCAGTGGTTATGATGTTTGTTGATGATAAACCTAAATGGTTAGACTGGTTACCCATTTCAGGGCAATCACTTATTATGGAAGATTTATTTAAAGGATTGCCAGTATCGTGGTCATTAATGGCCTTCACCGGCTTAGTTACTATTAGCATGACTGTTTTGTTAGTGCTGTTGATGGCTAAGAAGTTACGCTCTGAAACAGTAGTGTTAGCGTTAAGTTAGTTTATCTGTGTTGGTATTTTATTTCTCTCAACCGATAAAGAGAACATAAGATAAGACAAAACAGACTAAAACCTAGCTGTTTTTTCATATACATTTTACGCTAATTCAGGCAAAATACGCGGCATTAATTTAGCCCGTTATTGTACGGTACTCTTAATTGTATAGTTAAGGGTAAGTATAGTCAGAACTTACAGCCTTCATGGTTGTTTATTTGAGGAAAAAACATGTTTACTCGTGATATGAATATTGCCGATTTTGATCCTGAGCTTTATCAAGCAATGTGCAAAGAAGTGGTACGCCAAGAAGAACACATTGAGCTTATTGCTTCTGAAAACTACTGTAGCCCACGTGTACTTGAAGCACAAGGTTCACAATTAACAAACAAATATGCTGAAGGTTACCCCGGCAAACGTTATTACGGTGGTTGTGAATATGTTGATATTGCCGAGCAACTAGCTATTGACCGCGCGAAAGAATTATTTGGCGCAACATACGCTAACGTACAGCCACACGCTGGTTCACAAGCAAACGCAGCTGTTTTCCAAGCGTTAGTTACCCCTGGTGGAAAAGTGTTAGGTATGAGTTTAGCTCACGGTGGTCACTTAACTCACGGCTCGCACGTAAACTTCTCAGGTAAGTCATATGAAGCTTTTCAATATGGCCTTCACCCTGAAACTGGCGATATTGACTACGAAGAGTTAGAGCGTCTTGCACACGAACATAAACCAGAAATGATCATCGGTGGTTTTTCTGCCTTTTCTGGTATTGTTGATTGGGCGCGTATGCGTAAAATTGCTGATAGCGTTGGTGCATACTTCTTCGTTGATATGGCTCATGTTGCCGGTCTTGTTGCTGCGGGTCTTTATCCAAACCCAGTGCCACATGCTCATGTTGTAACTACAACAACTCATAAAACACTAGCTGGCCCTCGTGGTGGTTTAATTGTTTCTGCTTGTGATGATGAAGCAATTTATAAAAAACTAAACAGTGCAGTATTTCCTGGTGGCCAAGGTGGCCCATTAATGCATGTTATTGCCGCTAAAGCAGTAGCATTTAAAGAAGCGTTAGCGCCAGAGTTTAAAGTTTATCAGCAAGCTGTATTAGACAATGCCAAAGCTATGGTGGCAGTATTACAAGATCGTGGTTATAAAGTTGTTTCTAACGGTACTGATAATCACTTATTATTACTTGACTTGATCGATAAAAACATCACTGGTAAAGACGCTGATGCGGCATTAGGTAAAGCGCATATCACGGTTAACAAAAATGCAGTTCCTAACGATCCACGTTCTCCGTTTGTAACTTCAGGCTTACGTCTTGGTACACCAGCGATAACCCGTCGTGGTTTTGGTGTTGAAGAAACTAAAGCGTTAACTGGCTGGATTTGTGACATTATTGATGACATCACTAATGAAGAGGTAATTACACGTGTACAGGGCCAAGTTTCTGAGCTTTGTGGCCGCTTCCCTGTTTATCAAAAATAGTTACGTTATTAACAAACTAATTCACTAAAGTAAGTGGATTTATATTAAAATGGCCGCAATTAGCGGCCATTTTTGATCTATATTTAGACCATTAATCCGTTCGTCCTGAGCTTGTCGAAGGGCTATAACTTCCATAGGTAAATAATGTATTGTCCTTTTTGTCGTGCAACAGAGACCAAAGTTATTGATTCTCGTTTGGTTTCTGATGGTCATCAAGTTCGCCGTCGTCGTGAATGCCTTGCTTGTCATGAACGTTATACCACTTTTGAAAGCGCTGAATTGGTAATGCCACGTATTATCAAGCGTGATGGTACTCGTGAGCCATTTAATGAGGATAAGATGCGTAGTGGCTTCAGCCGCGCATTAGAGAAGCGTCCGGTGAGTACTGAGCAAGTTGAATTATCGATCAATAAATTGAAATCACAATTACGTGCTACCGGTGAGCGAGAAATTGCCAGTGAAATGTTAGGTAATTTGATCATGGCACAACTGAAAGAATTAGATAAAGTTGCTTATTTACGTTTCGCTTCGGTGTATTTATCGTTTGAAGATATCAGTGAGTTTGCCGATGAAATAGCGCGCTTAGGTAAAGAAAGTCTTAGCCGAGGCAGCCTTAGCCAAAGAAAAAACAGCGATAACCAAACGATAAAAATCTCAAGGCAAAGGAAGCAAAGTGTTTAGCCAACAAGATCATCAATATATGGCATTAGCGATTAAATTAGCAAAAAAAGGCCAATACACTACTTCACCCAATCCAAGGGTAGGCTGTGTCTTAGTTGCTAATACCGCAGAGAGAACTCAAATTATTGGCACAGGCTTTCATAAAAAAGCCGGGCAAGGGCATGCAGAGGTTAATGCACTAGCGGATGCGACGCTTAATTACCCCAAGTTAATTAAGGGGGCAACAGCGTATGTTACGTTAGAGCCTTGCAGTCATTTTGGTCGAACACCACCTTGTGCCCAAGCATTGATAAATGCTGGCGTAAAACGTGTGGTGGCAGCCATGGTTGATCCCAATCCAGAAGTCTCTGGCCGTGGTTTAGCAATGCTAGAACAAGCGGGTATTAAAGCTGAATTTGGTTTACTTGAAAATGAAGCCAAAGCACTGAATCTTGGTTTCATTAAATTGATGACGCAAGCTTTGCCTTATGTTCGACTAAAATTGGCGGCAAGCCTTGACGGTAAAACGGCAATGAAAAACGGTGAAAGTAAATGGATCACCTCAGCAGCAGCGAGACAAGACGTACAAAGATTAAGAGCGAGAAGTTGTGCCATAATTTCTGGCGCAGACTCTATCCTAACAGACAATGCCAAAATGACCGTACGTTGGTCTGAATTAGGTGAGCTACAGCAAAGCTATAAAAAAGACGATATTCGCCAACCTGTGCGAGTAGTTATTGATAGCCAAAACCGCTTAACACCGGAGTTAGCTTTTTTTAAAATTAACTCGCCAATAATAATTATCAGCACTTTAAAAGATCAAGCCCTTGAAAACTTAACTGTTTGGCCTCATTTTGTAGAACAAGTACCATTACCGACTATTAAAAATAATGTTGGTGAGGATAAAGTTGATTTAACCAAGCTATTGATGACGTTAGCCCAGCGTGGTTTAAACGATGTCTTGGTTGAGTCAGGTGCCAATTTAGCTGGCGCCTTTATTGAGCAAGATTTAGCTGATGAACTGATACTGTATCAAGCACCAAAATTGATGGGTGGCGATGGTAAGAACTTGGTTGAGATGCCTAACATCACTGCCTTATCGCAAGCTAAATCGCTAGCCATTACTGATGTTCGGTTAGTCGGTAGTGATATTCGTATTACGGCGGCATTAAAAAAAGCAGCTAAATAGACAGCACCTAAATAGATAATACCTAATAGAGAAGTAATATGTTTACCGGAATAATTGAAGCAGTTGGTAAAATTAAGGCAATCAATATAAATGCGCAAGGAGCACGTTTAGTGATTGCTACTAACAATCTTGATATGAGTGATGTCAAACTTGGCGACTCAATTGCTACTAATGGTATTTGTTTAACGGTAGTGGCTTACGATCAGCACAGTTACAGTGCCGATGTTTCTAATGAAACTTTACAGCGAACTGGCTTTGTTAATTACGGTGTTGGCATGGCGGTTAATTTAGAAAAAGCGATGTTAGCTAGTACCCGTTTTGGTGGTCACATGGTTTCTGGCCATGTTGATGGAGTAGCTGAAATTCTATCTATTACTAACAATGGTAATAGCATAGAGTATTGGCTATCAATGCCTGCTGATATTGCTCATTACATTGCTGAAAAAGGCTCTGTTACCATTGATGGTACAAGCCTAACTGTTAATGCGCTAAGTGATAATTCGGGTAACGGTAAGTTCCGGTTAACTATTGTGCCACATACAGTAAAAGAAACTATTTTTGCCCACTACCAAGTAGGGACTAAAGTGAACTTGGAAGTTGACTTAATCGCTCGTTATTTAGAGCGTTTACTAACGAAAGAAAATACAGTAGCTGAGCCCAAGTCAAATGTGACCGAATCTTTATTGCAAAAAGCAGGTTTTATTAAATAAATTTAACTATTCACTCACTCTATAAAGTGCACTATTCCGTCGGTTAATTATTACTTACATTCGTGTAGGGAAAATACCATCAGGGTACGTTAAGTGAATAAAATACAAACAAATATCCAAAGAGAAGCTAATGAATTTACATACCCCACAAGAAATAATTGACGATATTGCTTTAGGTAAAATGGTTATTTTAATGGATGATGAAGACCGAGAAAATGAAGGTGATTTCATCATGGCGGCTGAAATGGTAACGCCTGAAGCGATTAACTTCATGGCCACGCATGGCCGTGGTTTGATTTGTATGCCAATGACTCAAGAGCGTTGTCAAACGTTAAAGTTACCTTTAATGGTTGATAAAAATGATGCGCAATTTAGCACTAATTTTACTGTGTCTATTGAAGCGGCAACGGGTGTAACTACGGGGATTTCCGCAGGCGATAGAGCTAAAACTGTGCTTGCCGCTGTTGCTAAAGATGCGACGCATTTAAATATTGTGCAACCTGGACATATTTTCCCATTAATTGCTAAAGATGGTGGTGTACTTAATCGTGCCGGTCATACTGAAGCTGGTGTTGATTTAGCACGCATGGCGGGTCTTGAGCCGGCGGCAGTGATTGTTGAAATTTTAAATGAAGATGGCACCATGGCACGTCGTCCAGATTTAGAAATTATCGCTAAAAAACATGATATTAAAATGGGCACCATTGCTGACTTAATTGAGTTTAGAAATGCCACCGAAACCACCATTGAACGTGTTTCACAATGTAAATTACCAACAACGTTTGGTGAGTTTGATTTAACTGTGTTTAAAGATACCATTGATGGTCAAGCGCACTTCGCCTTAACTAAAGGTGAAATTAAAGCAGATGAACCCACGCTAGTGCGCGTACATTTAGAAAACACCTTTAGAGACTTATTGTTTAGCCAACGTGAAAGCGTTGCTAAATGGCCAATGGCCAATGCACTAGAAAAAATAGCCAAAGAAGGTGGTGTGTTAGTGCTATTAGGCAAACATGAATCACCAATGGAATTAATTAACCTTGTTGAAAAATACGCTAAAATTGATGCCGGTGAAACTGTAAAAGAAGTAAGCCGTCATGTTGGCTCACGTAATGTTGGTGTAGGTTCACAAATTTTGTCTAATTTAGGTGTTAGTAAAATGAGACTGTTAAGCTCGCAAACTAAATACCATTCACTGTCTGGTTTTGGTTTAGAAGTAGTTGAGTATATCGCGGAGTAAATTTTATTATTTGTAGGAGCGGAGCTTAGTCACGCAGAAAAATCGCGATTTAAGCCGTTTTTTAATATGGATACTTCTGTTAAATGAAATTAGTGAGCGTTAACTATTCTATTAAATAGTTAACGCTCAAGTTTAATGAAAAATCATGTACTTTGCTCAAGTTCAAGTCATCAGACTTTACTTTAAAGCTAATATTGCTATGCTCCAATCCAAATTCTACGACACTAGTTTTTAAGTCATACCCTTACATGCCAGTTGATAACTTTTTCTCTACTACCGAACTTAATACGAAGAAAGTTAAAATTGTTGTAACGATACCATTGCTGTGCTAATTACCAGCTTTCTAGATGATAGTTTAGCTCAAATAAATAACGATTTGGTCGTCTTTTAATTTTCTTACGGTAACCATTAACGCCAGAAATTTTAGGGATAACATGGGTTTAGCCAATTGCATCGTAACTCACGCGATCAGTAAGTGCTGTTGCTTTAGTGTACGTTACCTCACGCCATCTAATATAACTAAATACATCACGTCCTTGAACATATAAAGACACTTTGTTTGTTAATTGCCAAAAAATGTCAATATCTACAGCCAAACCTTGCCCTAATATAGACTCTTCAGATCGTTTTGGCAGCAGAATACGACGACACGGCTCTAGGCAGAGAAAGGGACAAGGCCGCGAGCGGTTAAACAACAGCAATTTGATATATGCTTTATCTTTTTGGTGCTGTTTGTCCATCAACAGGAGCAACCGAAGCGCTGATTTCTCCTTTCATGAACATGGAAGTAATGGAACAATATTTGGCTTTAATCTCACAAAAAACTAAAGACCGACGACATACAGTGATTATTGTAGATGGCGCAGTGTGGGGTTGGTTACGCCAACATCATTTAGCGAATAGTTGTTTTAGGGATATGATGACATCCTCGATGCTTGTTCAGATGCATGGAGCTCATTCGTTAGTGATGCGAAGCGAGTAATGATAATGTGCAGTAGAGACTGGATTGAGGTGGGAAAAACTTAAGGTGGAATGGTATAACAGGTATGTATTATAAGTAATAAAAAACAAGCAATAAAAAAGCGAAGATTAACAGATGTTAATACTTCGCTTTATTTTGCTATCTTCATTATTTTTTATTTTCTTAAAAGAAGATAAGAAAGTAATAAAGTAGAAAGTTAAGGTCTAATTAAAGAGCTACAACGTTCTCAGCTTCAGGGCCTTTTTGACCTTGTTTAACACTGAACGATACTGCTTGACCGTCAGTAAGAGTACGGAAACCGTCTCCTGTGATAGCGCTGAAGTGAACAAACACGTCAGGACCATTTTCTTGCTCTATAAAACCGAAACCTTTAGTTTCGTTGAAAAATTTAACTTTACCAGTAACTGCATCAGACATACTAACATTTTCCCGTATTCTTAAATATAATATTAATGTAGTGGTCCCTTAAATGGATTAATCCATAAGAGGTAACACCGTTTTTACCCGAGTAAATGCCCTCTACCATAAGTAGTACAGGAAGAGGAAGGAAACAAACCATATTCGTAACAAAGCGTAATTGGAACAAACATTTAGTTTGCATTGCCTAAATCCGTTTGTTAAGAATACTCAAATACATAGCTATCTGATAATTCTAAAACAAAAGTTAGTATCAACCTTCATCTGCAACACAAAAACTCAACGCGGAAGCAGCATAACACAGAATTTTTTAATATGCTTTAGAAAAAGCTGAAAAAGTTCAATATTTATTCAAATAAATAAAAGTTACGGGCAAAGAAAGTTGCGAGTCACGAAGAGCTCATACCCATAGTATGAGCTCTTGGTAACTAAAAACTCGTAACTTATCTTCCTATAGCGCGGCTATTTGCTGTTTTTGCGCTAACATTTTCGTTAGGGCTGATTCAGCTTCGTTTAGTTTGGCTTTTTCTTTGTCTATAACCGCCGCTGGCGCTTTACTAACAAAGTTTTCATTACTTAATTTTCCACGTGTTCTTGCAGCATCTTTTTCAATTTTATCAATGGCTTTATCTAAGCGAGCTAACTCTGCGTCTTTATCAATAAGTCCTGCCATAGGAATTAATACCGATAAGTCACCAACAACAGCGGAAGCACAAGCAGGCCCTTGCTCATCGTCACTTAGTACAGCAATGCTCTCTAATTTAGCTAAAGAGCTTAAGAACTGCTCATTTTCAGCTAAACGACGTTGATCAAGTGCATTAACGTTTTTAAGTAATACCGGCAATAGTTTACTTGGCGATATGTCCATTTCACCACGAATATTACGAATGGCAATAATAAACTGTTTAACCCACTCTAAATCATCAATTGCTTGTTGATCACATTTATTGGCGTCAAACTGCGGGAATGCTTGCACCATAATTGAATCACCAATTTTGCTAAAATCACTTAATGGTTGCACACGTTGCCAAATAGTTTCGGTGATAAAAGGCATAATAGGATGCATTAAGCGTAATAAACCTTCTAAAACATTCACCAAGGTATGACGTGTGCCACGTTGCTGGGCTTCATTTCCCTGCTCTTGATCTCTAGGAAATAATACCGGTTTGGTCAGCTCTAAGTACCAATCACAGAATTGGTTCCAAGTGAATTCATACAAAGCTTGTGAAGCAAGATCAAAGCGGAAGGTGTCAAAAGCTTCATGCACTGTTTTTACGGTTTGTTCAAATTGGCCGATGATCCAACGATCAGCCAGTGATAATTCCATTTCACTATCACCTGCTTGGCCGCAATCAAACTCCTCGGTATTCATTAATACATAACGACTCGCATTCCATAATTTATTGGTAAAGTTACGGTAGCCTTCAAGGCGTTTCATGTCCCAGCTAATATCACGACCTGTGGTGGCAACGGAAGTTAAGGTAAAGCGCAGCGCGTCAGTACCGTGAGCTTCAATGCCATTTGGAAATTCTTTTTTGGTTAGCTTGTCTATTTTCTTAGCAAGTTTAGGCTGCATCATGTTGCCAGTACGCTTTGCTAATAAATTTTCTAAAGAAATACCATCAATCATGTCTAAAGGATCAATAACATTACCTTTAGATTTACTCATTTTATCGCCATTTTCATCACGAATAAGGCCGGTCATGTAGATTTTTTTAAATGGTATTTGCGCTTTACCATTCTCGTCTTTGTTAAAGTGCATAGTCATCATGATCATACGCGCAACCCAGAAGAAAATAATATCAAAGCCAGTGACTAAAACATCAGTAGGGTGAAAGGTTTTTAAGTCTTCTGTTTCTTTTGGCCAACCTAAAGTTGAGAAAGTCCAAAGAGCTGAAGAGAACCAAGTATCTAATACATCTTCATCTTGTCTAAGTTTACTATCGGCGGCGATATCATTGTTAGCACGTACTTCTGCTTCGGTGCGACCAACGTATACTTTACCACTTTCGTCATACCAAGCTGGAATACGATGTCCCCACCAGAGTTGACGTGAAATACACCAATCTTGAATGTTGTTCATCCAAGCAAAGTACATGTTTTCATATTGCTTAGGTACAAATTCAATTTGACCATCTTTTACTGCGTCAACGGCAGGGCCGGCAAGCTTTTCAACACGCACATACCATTGATCCGTCAATAAAGGTTCAATGATCACCCCTGATCTATCGCCATATGGTGCCACTAAATCATGATCTTTGACTGAAACTAATAGCCCCAGTTCATCAAATTTAGCGACAATTGCTTTACGGGCTACAAAT
>SPKZ01006489.1_pt1 | contig 10175 bp, 9 predicted proteins | sample 2456571 | NCBI WGS metagenome assembly SPKZ01 (sample SAMN11192286, study PRJNA482655) | marine metagenome | biome: ENVO:00000447; feature: ENVO:00000244|ENVO:00000211|ENVO:00000569|ENVO:00002023; material: ENVO:00002151; isolation source: ocean water from marine abyssalpelagic zone ...
ATGGCCAACTGCGAAACCCTAAAATTGTACAGAAAATTATCGATGTATTAGCGTCTTATCAACTGCCTTGTGAAATATTACAGGTGGAAATTACCCTTAGTCACTTATCTAATCAATGGTTAGCATTAGAGCGGGTATTTTCGGCATTCGCTCTTGCAGGCATTGCGCTGAGTTATGATGAGTTTGGTGAACGTGGTGCCTACATCTCTGACTTGGAGCACTTCCCATTTGCTGGCCTAAAATTATCGGCTACATATATTGCCGGGATGAATCAATCACCTGGCGCGGCGAATTTAGTCGAGGGTATTATTGCACTAGCACGCTCACTGAATTTGCAAGTCACTGCTGTCGGGGTGAGCGAGTTATCTCAAATGCTGCAATTGCAAGAAATGGGTTGTCATTTCGCCCAAGGTGAATTGTTTAACGGCTATGCACAACGCGATGTGATTAGTGAGTATTTAAACGAAAAAAAGGAATTTAACCAAACACGCTCTTAGCCACTCTGTTAGGGCGTGTTCGGCTAATAGTATGCTCAACGACGCCAAGCCGGAATAGTCGCTTCGTATTGCTTTATTTGCTCTATATGTTGCAAGGTCCAGCCGATGGAGTCTAAACCCTTAAGCAAGCATTCACGATCAAATGTACTAATGGAGAAGTTGAATTTATCTCCATTTGGGGCGGTAACTGTTAGCGCTTCTAAATCTACGGTGACTTGTGCACCGTCGCTGGTTTGTGCAAATAGCGATTCAATTTCATCATCACTAAGTTTTACCGGTACTAGGCCGTTATTGATGGCGTTGCCGTAAAAAATGTCTGCAAAGCTCGACGCGATAACTGCTTTAAATCCAAAGTCGGCTAGCGCCCATGGCGCATGTTCACGACTTGAACCACAACCGAAATTTTCACGGGTTAGTAAAATACTGCCGCCGATAAACTCGCTTTTATTAAGGTTAAACTCTGGATTGTCTTTGGTGCCCGCTTCATCTAAATAACGCCAGTCGTGAAACAAATGCACGCCAAATCCGTCACGCGTTACCTTAGATAAAAATTGCTTGGGAATGATTTGGTCAGTATCAATATTGGCGGCATCCAACGGAATAACTAAGCCTTGGTGTTGTACAAATTTGTTCATGGTGATCGGTTCCTAGTTAAATGTTCTAATATCGACAAAGTGGCCGGCACATGCCGCTGCTGCGGCCATGGCTGGACTGACTAAATGGGTACGACTTAGGCGACCCTGACGACCAACAAAATTACGGTTGCTGGTCGACGCACATCGCTCATAAGGCTCTAACCTGTCGTCATTCATTGCCAAACACATAGAACAACCCGGTAAACGCCATTCAAAACCTGCGTCGAGAAATATTTTATCTAAACCTTCGTCTTCGGCCTGCTTTTTAACTAAACCTGAACCCGGCACCACAATGGCAACCACGTGTTTGGCGACGCTTTTACCTTGAACGATGGCAGCAGCCGCACGTAAATCTTCAATGCGACTGTTGGTGCATGAACCAATAAAGACTTTGTCGATGCTGGTGTCGGTAAGTGATGTACCTGCTTTTAATTCCATATAATCAAGTGCCTGTTGAGCAGATTCGGCTTCTACTGCATCACTAAAATCACTTGGGTTGGGGATAACTTCATCGATGGCAATCACTTGACCAGGGTTGGTGCCCCAAGTCAGTTGCGGCGCAATGTCTTCAGCGCGCAAGGTAACGATGGCGTCAAAAACTGCATCATCGTCAGACTTTAGTGTTTTCCAATAGGCAACCGCATCTAGCCAATCTTGACCTTTGGGTGCATGCGAGCGTCCTTCAAGGTAGTCGAAGGTGATTTGGTTAGGAGCTATCATGCCCGCCTTAGCACCACACTCAATGCTCATGTTGCAAATGGTCATGCGCGCTTCCATCGACAATTGCTCAATGGCTTCGCCACAATATTCCAAGATGTAACCGGTGCCGCCAGCAGCGCCTAACTTACCGATGATGGCTAATACGATATCTTTGGCGCTAATGCCGTCATTGATTTTTCCATCAATTTGGATTTTCATCGACTTGGCTTTGGTTTGCTTGAGTGTTTGCGTGGCCATCACGTGCTCAACTTCAGAGGTGCCAATGCCAAACGCCAGTGCGCCAAACGCGCCATGGGTAGCGGTGTGTGAGTCGCCGCACACAATAGTGGTACCGGGCAATGTCATGCCTTGTTCTGGCCCAATAACATGCACAATGCCTTGTTTGATATTGTGAATGTCATAAAGCTGCACGCCATATTCATCGCAATTATCGCTTAGCGTTTGAATTTGAATACGCGCTTGGTCGCTACAAGCGTCTAAGGAACGCGACTTGGTCGAGGTATTATGATCCATGGTGGCAAAGGTTTTACCAACATGACGTAGTGGGCGGTCATTGCTTTTAAGGCCAGAGAACGCCTGCGGCGACGTCACTTCATGCACCAAATGGCGATCAATGTATATTAGAGGCGTTTCGTTGACTTCATCACGAATAACGTGCTCTTGCCAAATTTTGTCATATAACGTGCTAGCCATTATTGCTGCTCCACTGTTGAGTTACTTTGCGCGCTAATTGCCTGTGCGATGAAGTCGCCCATTTGTGCGGTGCTTTTTGCATCACTAGCATTTTTTACTAATTCACGGGTTAAATAGCCATTTTCTAAGGCGCTAATAACGGCGGCTTCAATGGCATTGGCTGCGTCGTCTAGTTTAAGGCTAAAGCGTAATAACATCGCCGCCGATAGAATTTGTGCGATAGGATTGGCAATGCCTTGTCCTGCAATATCCGGCGCGCTGCCGCCTGCGGGTTCGTACATACCAAAACCTTGCGCATTAAGGCTTGCCGATGGTAATAGACCCATCGAACCGGTGATCATCGCGCATTCGTCTGACAATATATCGCCCATTAGGTTTGAGCATAACAAGACATCAAATTGTGATGGATCACGGATCATTTGCATCGCTGCATTGTCTATATAAATATGCTCTAGCTCAATTTCTGGATATTCGTTAGCCATTTCTGTAACGACTTCGCGCCACAAAATAGAGCAGGCCAATACGTTGGCTTTATCGACTGAAGTCACCTTGCCGCGACGTTCTTTCGCCGACTCAAATGCGATACGCGCAATACGCTCAATTTCTTTACGGCTATAACGCATGGTATCAAAGGCAACTTCGTCTTGACCACTTCCTTCACGGCCTTTTGGTTTGCCAAAATAAATGCCGCCAGTGAGTTCGCGCACGCACAATATGTCGAAACCGCGAGCCGATATGTCAGCGCGAAGTGGCGATAAAGCGGCAAGTTGCGGATAAATACGCGCTGGGCGCAAATTGCAAAATAGTTCAAAGTGACCACGTAAAGGCAGTAGCGCACCGCGCTCTGGTTGATCATCTGGTGCTAGATTACTCCATTTAGGACCGCCTACCGAGCCAAAAAGAATGGCGTCAGCCTCTTCACAACCCTTAAGCGTTTTAGGTGGCAATGGCTGGCCAAAATGATCGATGGCGTAACCGCCCACCGCTAGTTCATTGTAGTGAAGTGTGAAACCGAAACGTTGCTGCACGGCTGCTAAGACCTTGATCGCCTCTGCCATGACTTCTGGGCCAATGCCGTCACCCGCTAAAACGGCGATATTATATGTATTGCTCATGATGCTATGTACCTTGTTATTTTTATTAAACACCAGCAATCTTTTGCTGGGCTATTTGTTGTTTTTTATCGGCGACTAAATCGGCTCGGTGCACTAGATTTAATACGTGCAACATCGCGCGAACGGACGCATGCACTACGTCGGTAGCTAGTCCCATGCCATGGAAGTTTTGGCCATTGTATTTCGCCACTAAATCCACTTGGCCTAAAGCGTTCTCGCCTTCCCCCTTGGCATTTAACGAGTAATTGATCACTTCAATGTCTACATTACTTATTTGACTGATCGCCTTAAACGCCGCTTCTACAGGGCCATTACCAGTGGCGGCTTCAATAAATTCTGTATCGCCAACTAGTAATTTAACGCTAGCGGTTGCCATCATGCCCGAGCCTGAATGCGCGCTTAGGTAGGCGAGTTTGTAATAATCACTTTCATCTTTTTGCTGGTTAAAAAATAAAATAGCTTCTAAATCGTAATCAAAGACCTGACCTTTCTTGTCGGCAAGAAGCAAGAAAGATTCATACAACTCCTCAAGATCAAAATCTTGCTCTTGGTAGCCTAGTTCGCCCATGCGGTGTTTAATGACGTGACGACCAGAGCGCGAGGTCATGTTTAGTGACTTTTCAGGTTGACCAATAGAGCTTGGAGTCATGATTTCGTAGGTGTTTTTAGCCTTTAACATGCCGTCTTGATGGATGCCTGACGAATGGGAAAAAGCGTTGCTGCCAACAATGGCTTTGTTTGGCTGCACGATCATGTTGCACAAATTGCTAACGAGTTGCGAGGTACGATAAATCTCAGTGCTATTAATATTGGTATGGACGTTTAAGATGTCTTTACGAAGCTTTAAAATCATCGCCACTTCTTCCAAGGAGGCGTTGCCAGCACGTTCACCAATGCCATTAATAGTACATTCTATTTGGCGTGCGCCCATCTCTACCGCGCTTACTGAGTTAGCGACCGCCATGCCTAAGTCGTTATGGCAATGCACCGAGATAATCGCTTTATCAATGTTGGGTACGCGGTTATATAGGGTTTGGATAATGCCACCAAACTCACTAGGAATGGTATAACCCACGGTATCTGGAATATTGATGGTGGTGGCGCCAGCGTTTATCGCGGCTTCGACCATGCGACATAGATTATCGATGGGGGTGCGTCCGGCATCCTCACAAGAAAACTCGACATCGTCGGTAAAGTTCCGCGCATATTTAACCGCGCCAACCGCCATTTCTAATACGTCATCGAAGCTTTTCTTTAACTTGCTTTCAACGTGAATAGTCGATGTGGAAATAAAGGTATGAATTCTAAAACGTTCGGCTACTTTTAATGATTGAGCACAGGCATCAATGTCCGCTTTAACGGCGCGAGACAAACCGGCACAGATGCTGTTTTTTACTGTGCGTGCAATAGTTTGCACCGATTCAAAATCACCGGGCGATGATACGGGAAAACCTACTTCCATCACATCAACACCTAGGCGTTCTAGTGCTAGAGCTATTTGCAGCTTTTCCTTAACGCCTAAACTTGCAGTTAGCGCCTGCTCTCCGTCACGCAGTGTGGTATCAAAGATGATTACTTGATCAGACATTGTCACTTCCTCTTACTCATTCTCACTAAGGTATAAAAACTAAAAAACCCGCATCAAGTGCGGGTTTTTTAGTGGTCAGTTGTTGTTTTAACTATAGCACTAAGCGCCCGCCTTCAAAGAAAGCAAGAGCAGTAATAAAATACGTAGGCTAGTGTTAAAATTCATTGTTTTATTGTCTCGTTGTTTATCAATCGACTAAACTGTGTACATATAATTACCGCTAGTTTGAATTTGAGTCAACGTTTTTTTATTGTTACAGGTTAAAAATAGTTAATTGATACTTTGCATCAAGAAATATACCCTATAACAAGACGCAGCGGCTATTAGCCTAAAGTAGTAAGGATGGAATATGAGTAAGCAACAATGGCGGGATAAACTTACCGCAGAGCAGTATTATGTAACCCGAGAAAAAGGCACTGAAGCACCATTTAGCGGTGAGTGGCTAGTGTGTAAAGACAATGGTCAGTATCACTGTATTTGTTGTGATACATTACTGTTTAATAGCGAGGCTCAATTTGATAGTGGCTGTGGCTGGCCTAGTTTTGACGCGGTCGCGAGCAACGACAATGTGACCTTAAATACCGATCAAACACACGGCATGCAGCGTACCGAAGTCTGTTGTGCAAGTTGCGATGCGCACCTTGGTCATGTGTTTAATGATGGCCCAACAGCTAGCGGACTTAGATTTTGCATTAACTCGGTGGCTATTGATTATAAAAAAGACGCATAACTTAGATGAATTTAGTTGTGCTTGATGTTGGTTGTTAGCGTTATCACTCGCGATTTTTGCGCACGGTGATATAAATGAACGTTATAAAAGTTGCCGTTTAATGTCGGCCGTTTTACCGGTGGCAATGGTTGTAAATCGTTAATTTTCTTGTGTCGCTTATTATTTTTTTTATTGTTCAGCACAAGTTTACTCTTCTGCTGAGCTTGTTGATAAGCTTTGATATCATTGATTTTTATTTCGTTAGCGGTGATTGATAAGCTCGCCAATAGGCTCAATAAAACGGTAAATATTCGCATCATTAATTCCATCTTGAATGTCATATTAGCGTTTTACAAGCGATAAACGTGCCAAAAAATAGGATGTTTTCTTAAATTGTAAGGAGCATGAGATGTTAAACGATAAAGCCGTATTACAAAATTATGCTCACGGAGATTTACTTAACGCAATCGAGGCAGGGTTAACCACGTTGGGCAAGAGTAAGGAAAGCGTCAGCCTTGATGATTTAGCTCCGATTGATGAATTCCATATTGGCAGTCGCGGTGCAACGGTTCATTTAATGGAGCAACTGGCCTTTTCGGTGCAAAGTCATGTGCTGGATGTTGGTTGTGGACTTGGCGGGGCGGCGCGTTTTGTCGCGTCGAAGTTTGACAATAAAGTAAGCGGCATTGATTTAACCGCCGAGTACATTGAAACGGGCAATGCTCTATGCCAATGGCTAGATTTGTCGGATAAAATTGATTTAATCAAAGGCAGCGCGCTAAACATGCCTTATCAAAACAATGCATTCGACGGCGCTTATATGATGCACGTTGGCATGAATATTAAGGAGAAAAACGCGCTGTTTACCGAGGTTTATCGGGTATTAAACTCAGGCGCTATGTTCGGAATTTATGACGTGATGAGAGTACAAGCTGGCGATTTGGCTTATCCAGTGCCGTGGGCAAGCAATGGTGCCGCCAGTCACTTAGCCAGCGAAGCTGATTATATAAACGCATTGCAAGACGCTGGTTTTAAGGTAGAGGCCGTTAACAACCGTCATGACTTTGCATTGCAGTTTTTCGAATCGGTGCGATTGCGAAATGAAAGAAATGGCGGACCACCACCGCTAGGGCTACATACCTTAATGCAGGCAAGCACTGGACAAAAGCTGACAAATCTAATGAGTAATATTAAAACAAAATTGGTCTCGCCAACCGAGATTATTGTTCGTAAGGTATAGCTCATCTGCCAGCTAAAACAAATAAGGGCTGTCGATAATGATATCGACAGCCCTTATTTTCAGAACAAACGGTGAATAACGTATAAACCGTTATTTCTTCGCTTTTGGACCTTTCATTGACTTAAAGAACTCATCATTGGTCTTAGTCATCGACATGCGATCGATAAGGAACTCGATGCTGTCAATCTCACCCATTGGATGAACAATTTTACGTAAAATCCAGTTCTTTTGCAGTTCGTCTGACGTGGTCAATAGCTCTTCACGACGTGTACCAGAACGCGTAATGTCGATAGCAGGGTAAACGCGGCGCTCAGCAATCTTACGACTCAAGTGCAGTTCCATGTTACCGGTACCTTTAAACTCTTCGTAGATAACTTCGTCCATCTTAGAACCCGTATCAACCAAAGCAGTAGCGATAATGGTGATGCTGCCACCTTCTTCTATGTTACGCGCGGCGCCAAAGAAGCGCTTAGGACGATGCAATGCGTTAGCATCAATACCACCGGTAAGTACCTTGCCTGAAGACGGGATTACCGTATTGTAGGCACGTGCTAAACGGGTAATTGAGTCAAGTAAGATAACCACGTCTTTTTTGTGCTCAACGATGCTTTTCGCTTTTTCGATAACCATTTCGGCCACTTGTACGTGGCGACTTGCTGGCTCATCGAACGTTGAAGCAATAACTTCACCTTTAACCAAGCGGCGCATTTCGGTAACTTCTTCCGGGCGCTCATCAATCAACAATACCATTAAGTAGGCTTCAGGATTATTGGTGGCAATTGACTGGGCAATGCTTTGTAGCAACATTGTTTTACCGGCTTTAGGCGGCGCAACAATTAGACCACGTTGTCCTTTACCAATGGGTGCCGCTAAGTCGATAATACGTGCGGTTAAATCTTCTTTACTGCCATTACCACGCTCTAAACGAAAACGTTCAGTAGGGTGGATCGCAGTTAAGTTTTCAAACAATATCTTGTTGCGAGAGTTTTCTGGCGTATCAAAGTTAACTTCACGTACCTTCAATAATGCAAAATAACGTTCGCCATCTTTCGGTGGACGAATTTTACCAGAGATTGTGTCACCGGTACGCATGCTAAAACGACGAATTTGGCTTGGAGAAACATAGATATCATCTGGGCCAGCAAGGTATGAAGCGTCAGCACTACGCAGGAAGCCGAAGCCATCTTGCAGTATTTCTAATACACCATCACCAAAAATATCTTCACCACTTTTAGCGTGAGCTTTAAGAATGGCAAAAATAATGTCTTGCTTACGGGCACGGGCTAAATTATCTAGTCCTTTTGATTCTGCGATTGAAAAAAGCTCAGGTATCGTATTTTGCTTTAGTTCGGTTAAATTCATAGTTGAAGGGTCTTTGTGGCAAGTCTTTTGACTTTTATTAATAGAGAGTTTTTGTTGTGTCTAAACTAGGGTCAGTTGTGACAGGCGCGAGTAAATCGCTCAATAAATTAGCACTAATACATTGCAGGGTAAAGAAATAACGGCATATTTATGTGAAATATGCCGACATTTAGAGATTCTAGATGTTTTCGTTGATAAACTCAACAAGTTGCGTCTTAGAAAGCGCGCCAACTTTAGTGGCTACAACATTGCCTTCTTTGAATAAAAGAAGTGTTGGAATACCGCGAATACCGTATTTAGGGGCAGTCTTATCGTTTTGATCAACGTTTAACTTACCAATAATAACTTTATCGCTAAGTTCTTTAGCAACTTCTTCAAGAATAGGCGCAATCATTTTACATGGTCCGCACCATTCAGCCCAAAAATCAACGATTACAGGACGGTCTGCGTTGAGAACGTCTTGTTCAAAATTGTCGTCAGTTAGCTGAATAATAGTGTCGCTCATGGTTTTCTCCGTAGAATAATTAATTCGGGTAGTTTACCCGTGTAGGCAAATATGAGGGTATTAAATCGATTCTTCAACCCCTAACTTAAAAAAAAGCAATCGAGCCAGTTTTTTTTATAAAGACCTGATATGCTACCGAGATGAAAAATACTCACTTATCAGATACAAAGTTCCAGCAGCTAGATCTCGCTGACTCACTACAAAACGCTTTAATTAAAGTCGGTTACACCCAATGCACACCTATTCAAGCAGAAAGTTTACCTTACTTACTTCAAGGTAAAGACATTGCTGGACAGGCGCAAACTGGTACCGGAAAAACTTTAGCATTTTTAGTAGCAACCATTAACCATTTGTTAAAACACCCCGTAACAGGTGAGCGTAAAAAGAACCAAGTACGCTCGGTTATTATGGCGCCGACACGCGAATTGGCGATTCAAATATATAACGACGCTAAACCATTGGCTAAAGATACCGGTTTAAACGTGGCATTAGTTTATGGTGGTGACGGTTATGAAAAGCAAATTAGCGAACTTGAAAAAGGCGCTGATATTGTTGTCGCAACAACCGGTCGTTTAATTGATTTCATGAAACAAGGCCATATTGACCTGCGTTTCGTGCAAGCTGCTGTATTAGATGAAGCCGATCGTATGTTCGATTTGGGCTTTATTAAAGATATTCGATATATTTTTGGCCGTATGCCTCAGGCAACCGATCGTCTTAACATGCTATTTTCAGCCACCTTGTCTTTCAAGGTACGTGAACTCGCTTATGATCACATGAACGAGCCAGAGCACATTGAGATTGAGCCAGAACAAAAAACCGCGGCCAATGTAAAAGAAGAAATATTTTATCCGTCAAACGCAGATAAGATCCCTCTTCTATTAACGTTGATTGAAGAAGAGTGGCCAGACAAAGCAATTATCTTCGCAAATATGAAATATAAGTGTGAAGAAGTGTGGGGTTATTTGGTTGCCGATGGTCATCGCGCTGGTTTGTTAACCGGTGATGTACCACAAAAGAAACGTTTGAAAATTCTTGAGCAGTTCACTGAAGGGAAATTAGATGTATTAGTTGCCACTGATGTTGCGGCACGTGGTTTACATATACCTAG